>JACXTT010006205.1_pt1 | contig 17135 bp, 13 predicted proteins | sample 9270951 | NCBI WGS metagenome assembly JACXTT01 (sample SAMN15532306, study PRJNA645909) | rock metagenome | isolation source: weathered quartz diorite | place: Puerto Rico | collected 2017-06-21 | reverse complement strand
ACCTGTGCGCACCGATTGCGCGGGTGCTCCAGTCGCTGGGCGTTCGACGGGGCATGGTGGTCAGCGGACAAGTTCGACGGCCTCCAGCGTTCGGGCTTCCAGGCTCCCCCCTCGAGGCGGATTCGAACGCGATGGCTTTTCTTGACGAACTGTCGACGCTGGGTGAGAACACGATCGCCGAGTTTTATCAGGAACACGGCCTTACGGTGTCCAACCTTTCGCCCGCGCTGTTTCCATTGCAGCCGGCGGAGCTGACAGACCTCATGGGCGCCGACAGCGAAAGGAACGCAAACATCGTCAGGCGTTTGTTGCAAAATGAAGACGTCGGGCCAAAGCACGACGCTGTGTTGCTCAACGCGGCGGCTGCGCTGCTGGTCGCCGGCTGCGCCAAATCGCTCGTGGCAGGTTGGGAACGGGCAAGTGCGTTGATTAAAGACGGGCAGGCCGAAGCGAAGCTGGAGGAACTGGTGGCAGCGTCGGCCGGTTGATTTTCGGGGAAGCAGACCTGCCGATGAATCGCGCGCATTCGAGGCCGTTCTTCGGAGCTTCGGTGTCTGGCAGTGACGCAGATTGTTGCAACTTCACCCCGGGTATTCGTGTTTTCCGATCAACTCAGGACAACTATGTATAAGATCATCGGGGCGGATCAGCGGGAGTATGGGCCAGTTCAAGTCGAGCAGGTGCGGAAATGGATTGCCGAAGGTCGGGCCAATGGGCAGACGCGGGCGTGGTCGGAGAGCAGCGGCGGATGGAAGACGCTGTCGGATTTCACTGAGTTCGCCGAGGCCCTCAAGGCGCGGGGCGGCTTGGCTCAGGCGCCCCCGCCGAAGATCGGCATGTTGGATGCCGAGAAACTGGCCGCGGAAATCATCGCCCGCGATTACCGCGTTGATATCGGCGATTGCTTCAGTCGGAGTTGGAATCTGGTCCGGGACAATTTCTGGCTGTTGGTCGGCGCGTCGGCCATGACTCTGGTGATCGGGAACGCGTTGGGGTTGGTGCCCGCGCTGGGAATTCCGGTCGCCGTTTGTCTGGCGCTGGTTTTTCAAGGGGGGTTGCAATGGCTGTTCCTGAAGCGGGCGCGCGGGGAACCGGCGGACCTGGGTGTTGTGTTCGCGGGTTTCAGTCTGGCCTTTGTGCCGCTCCTGCTGGCCGGGATCATCGTGCACGTGCTGGTGGGCATCGGCCTGGCCCTTTGCATCGTGCCCGGAATCTATCTGATCGTGGCGTGGCGCCTCTTCGTCCCGCTCCTCATCCTCGACAAAGGATTGGAATTCTGGCCGGCGATGGAACTGAGCCGCAAGGTGGTGACGAAACATTGGTGGGCATGCTTTGGATTATTGCTGCTGGCCGCCTTCGTCGGATTATTGGGTTTGGTTGTCTGTCTGGTCGGAGTTTTCTTCACCATGCCAATCGCTGTGGGTGCCACGGTCTATGCCTACCAGGACATCTTTGGCGCGCAGCGCGCGATCCACGAACTGCCCGCCCCACCGCCGCCCGGATCTGCCCTAACACCCGCCACACCTGTCCAACCCGCCCCGACCGAGTCCGCGCCGGCGGAAGGCGGCGCGACCCTGTCCGTGGCTGCGCCGGAAAAGAGCCCCGGCCACGCATCGGCGCCGGAGACGATTTCACCGTCTGCGCCGTCTGCGCCACCGACTCCGAGTGAGCCTCAGCCTCCTGGCGGGTCGCAAGATCCGGCGTGAGAGGGTGCCCGGCTTGACTGGCAAGACATTTCCAGACAGCTTCGGCCCATGTACAAGCTCATCGGGGCGGACCAAAAGGAGTATGGCCCCGTTTCCGCCGCCGAAGTTCGCTCCTGGATTAGCGAAGGCCGCGCCAACGGTCAGACTTTGGCCCGGTTCGAGGACGGCCCGTGGAAGCCCTTGTCCTCCTTTCCTGAGTTTGTCGGTTCGCTGGGCGCCGCCGTTCCACCGGGGCCGCCCGTGCCGTTGGCGCAAGCCTCCCTGAGCGGCCGAGCGCCGGAGAGGAACGGCATGGCCGTGGCCGGGCTCGTAATGGGGATCCTTTCCATGACCGTCGGCCTGTTTTGCTGTGGTCCGGTGTTCAATGTTCTGGGAATCATTTTCTCAACGGTTGCTCTGTCGCAGATCAAACGGAGTCCAGTTCCACAAGCCGGACGGAACCTGGCGATCGTCGGGTTGGTTCTTTCGATTCTCGGTCTTGCTTTTCAAATCATTCTCTTCTTCGTGTTTGGCGCGATGGGGATTTTCAAGGAGATCATGCGGCAACATTGAGTCGTCACCGCAATCTTGACGGCCCCGTGATTTGCCAGCACTCTCCGCCGCATGTTCAAAATCATCGGGGCAGACCAAAAGGAGTATGGCCCGGTTACCGCGGATCAGATCAACGCCTGGATTCTGGAAGGCCGCGCCAATGGACAGACGCTGGTCCAGGCGCTGGGCAGCAGCGAATGGAAGCCGCTGTCCGGCCTCGCCGAATTTGCGACCGCGCTCGGGATAAGACTGTCTGCGGGAGGTTCCCGATCGTTTTTGACGTCCAAGGACCCCTCCGCGCTGGCGAGTGCCGTGCTCGGGAAGAACATTCCGATCGAGATCGGTGAATGCCTGCGCCGGGGCTGGCGGTCGCTGTTGGACAATCCCGGGCTGTTCTTTGGCGCGGCCACGTTGCTGGTGCTGATGCGGCTAGCGCTGGGCATGATTCCGTTTGTGGGTGGCATTGCCAATTGGATTCTGTATGGGGCGTTTTATGGCGGTTTTTACCTGATTGTTTTGAAACGCCTGCGCGGGGAGCCCAGCGGTCTGGGCGACCTGTTTGCCGGCTTCAGCCAAAACTTTTCTCAACTCATGCTGGTGGGAATTGTCTCGCAACTGCTGACCAGCGTTGGGATGGCCGTGTGCGTGGTGCCAGGCATCTATCTGGCGGTGGCGTGGAAGTTCAGCGTGCCCTTAGTCATGGACCAAGGCCTGGAGTTCTGGCCCGCCATGGAGGCGAGCCGGAGAGTCATCCATCGTTACTGGCTCCAAATCTTCGGCCTCCTGCTCATTGCGTTTCTGCCCTTTGTCCTTTTGACGGTTTACCTGATGTTCCGCGCGGTCGAATTGGCGGCCCAGATCGTTTCTGCTTTGATGAAATCGGGACAATTCGATTTCAGCCAACTGACCGGCCTGATGACCGGCTTCCTTCCGCTGATGTTGGGACACCAATTGTTGATGCTCATCTCTCTGCCGTTCGCGACGGCGGCGCTGATGCATGCCTATGAGGATCTCTTTGGCACTCGGCCCGCGGCGTCCGCTTGACCGCGCGATGGCGTGGGGTTGCCTCACGACCAACCTGGCGATCCCGGGTTGCGGATCGCTCGTGGCCGGACGCGCGTCCGGCTATTGGCAATTCGTGATTGTCATGGCCGGCGAAATCATGACCGTCTATTTCGGTCTCAAACTCTTCTTCTGGTATCAATCCGACTGGGCGCACCTGCAGCAAATCCAACCCGACAGCGCCACGAATTTCCATGAGTTGTGGCTCAGGCTCCGCTGGCTCTTGCTGGGGATGAGTGTGTTCGGCGTCGGCTGGCTGTGGGCCTTGGGCAGTAGCCTGAGCATCCTGGCGGAAGCGAAGAAGGCGACACGGTCCGCGCCGCCGGTCTTGAGCGAACAACGCGAATGAGCGCGCCCCTTGGCGTTGGTTCGTGCCCAAAATCAACCCTCGACCGCGCGCCGGCCTGGGCCTTCGCAGGAATGCTGTTGCTGCTCGCGGTCGCTCGCCTCTCGCTGGTCTGGCCGCTTCCGCTGCCATTCTGCCTGTTGAAACGACTCACCGGTATCCCCTGCCCGTTCTGCGGCACGACGCGCTGTCTGCAAGCATTCTCCCAGTTCGACTTCACAGCCGCCTTTCGCTGGAACCCGCTGGCGCTGATCGCCTGCCTTGGCATCGCGGTCGGGTTCATGGCGTGGGCAGTGGATCGGCTCTGGAATCGGCGCTGGCTGGCCGGGCTCCTCGGCGCGCTCAAACTTCCCGCCCTCAAGTTCGGTTTCATAGGCGCGGTTTTTCTGAATTGGATTTATCTCTGGCTCGCTCAGCGGTAATCGCTTTTTCAACGTGACCGCTCGATCGCTGCCGGCTATTTTCGGTTCATGCCGAAACTGACTCCCCCATTGATCAAAGCCGCCCTCGCCGGGACGCCGGACTGGAAAAAGAAGGGCACGGTGATCGCGCGCACCTTTGAATTCAAGGATTTTGTCGCTGCGATGAAATTCGTAAACGTGGTCGCGAAACTCGCCGAACAAGCGTGGCACCATCCGGACATCGACATCCGCTGGAACAGGGTCACTCTCGCGCTGACCACGCACGACCAGGGCGGTTTGACGAGCAAAGATTTCACGCTGGCGAAGAGATTCGATGCCGTGGTCCGGCGATGAGCTTTTGATTCCAGCACGGATGGAACCGGAAGAAGGGCGATTCAACAGCGGCTTCGGCCGGCCGTGGCTGGTCCGTGCGGGACAGGTTGCCCAACCGGTTCGTTTTGCGTCTCTCGGGAACACCCTTACATTCGTGGAGATTAGACCGCGAAGATCCCTTTGAGTCCATTGGACACCACGGCGGTCAAAACGTTCTTCAAACGCCACTTCGGGTATACTCCCGCGCATGCGGCCTGGGCGCCCGGCCGGCTGGAGTTGCTCGGCAATCATACCGATTACAACGAAGGGCTCGTCATGTCCGTCGCCGTGGACCGGTACGTCTGGATCGCCGCCTCCCCGCGTACCGACGGCAAGATCGAACTGGTCTCCTCCGCGTTCCCGCAACCGGACATTTTCTGGATCAGCGAAATCAAGCACAACCCGGCGGCGCCCTGGGCGGATTACGTGAAAGGGGTGCTCGTCCAGTTGCGCAAACGCGGCGTGCACTTCAGCGGGTTTAGCGCTGCGATTCACAGCGACCTGCCCGTGGGCGTCGGGATGAGCAGTTCCGCCGCTCTGGAGGTTGCCAGCGCGCTCATTGTGCGGCAGTTGTTTGCCTATTCGCTCACTGAACTGGGCGCCAGTATTCCGCCGCGGCGCGACTCCCGCGGCCGGCTGCCGCCCATGGAGCCGAAGGAGAAACTGCACCTGGCCCGGCTTTGCCAGGCCGCTGAAATCGAATTCGTCGGCGTCAATTGCGGCCTCCTCGACCAGATCTCCTCCCTCTGTGGCCGGTCCTATCATGTCATGAACATCGATTGTCGTTACCATACGGTTGACCTCACTCCCCTGCTCGGCGAAGCGATCGTGGTCTGCGACTCCGGCGTCAAGCATCAACTCACCGGAGGCGAATACAACGCCCTGCGCGAAAATTGCGAGTCCGCCGCCCACGCCCTCGGCGCGAAATCGCTCCGCTCGGTGGAATTGGCCTGGCTCAAGGCGAACCGGGGAAACCTGAACCCGCGTCAATACGAATGCGCTTACCACGTGGTCGGTGAAATCCAGCGCGTCACCTTTGCTGAACGCGCTTTGAGCGACGATGATCATCGGCAATTCGGCCAATACATGTTTCTCAGCCACGAAAGCTCGCGGGATTATCTCCAGAACAGTTGTCCGGAGCTCGACTTGCTCGTCGAACTGGCCCGCGCGCATCCGGGTTGTCTCGGCGCCCGGCTCACCGGGGGCGGATTTGGGGGCGCGACGGTGAACCTAGTCGCCTATCACCAGGCCGAAGATTTCCTTCGCCGCATGACCGAGCAGTACCGGCACCGCACCGGGCGCGTCATGAAACCGATGGTCTGCCAGATGGTGGACGGGGCCGGATGAACTTCTAGTGCTGCGGCGAGTAGCGCCGTGCGCCTACCACTCCGTTGGGCAGGGCGAGACGCCGGCCGACGTTGGACTCGTTACAGCTCAGTGCATCGGATGGATCAATGGCCCGGGGAAATTTATCAATTAACACCGGAGCTACTGCCTGCCTTAGGTTCCGGGCATGAATGAAACTCCGCTTACCTCACTGATCTCGACGGACGTCGGCCCTTGTAACCCTGGCAAAATCACGATCGCTTTGGCGACGGAAAGAGAACGACAGATCATCTATCAGGCCCGTCACAACATCTACGCCCAGGAATTGGCCCAACATCCCGAAAACCCGCGCGGCCTGCTCAGCGATCCACTCGACGCCTTCAACGTGTACCTCACCGCTTCCGTCCGAAACGAACTCGTCGGCTTCATCAGCATTACGCCGCCTACCGGAACGCACTACTCGATCGACAAATATCTCAGGCGGGACCAACTGCCATTTTCGTTCGATCTGAAACTCTACGAGGTCCGGCTCTTGACCGTGCGCAAACCGCATCGCGGCCGGCAAGTGGCCGTTCTCCTGATGTACGCCGCGTTGCGCTGGGTCGAGGCGCACGGGGGAACGCGCATCGTCGCCATTGGCCGGCGGCAAATACTGGACCTTTATCTGAAGGTCGGGCTCGAGCCGGTCGGAGTAAGGGTTCAATCCGGCGCGGTCACGTACGAAATCCTTCAGGCAACCACTTCCGCGCTGCGACAGCGATTGAACAACATGGCAGGCTTGATCGAGCGACTCGAAAGCGAAGTCGATTGGCAACTGGCCTTTGCGTTTCGGAAACCGGCTTCCTGTTTTCACGGCGGCGCGTTCTTCACGGCGATCGGCGATGCCTTTGAATCCCTGGAGCGCAGCCGGGGCATTATCAACGCGGATGTGTTGGATGCGTGGTTTCCGCCGGCGCCGGGAGTGATCGCTGCCTTGGAAGAACATTTGCCCTGGCTGCTGCGGACTTCGCCGCCGACCCATTGTGAAGGTTTGGTCCGAACGATTGCGCGTGTCCGTGGCGTGGAACCCGACTGTATCCTGCCGGGCGCTGGTTCGTCTGATTTGATCTTTCTCGCCTTTCGCCAATGGCTGTCCCGCGAGTCGCGCGTGCTGATTCTAGACCCGACGTATGGCGAGTATGCGCACGTCCTGGAACGGGTCGTGGGCTGCCGCGTCGACCGTCTGGTGTTGCCGGGCGAGCAGGACTACCGACTCGATCTGGACGAATGGGCGGCGCGATTCGCCGACGGTTATGACCTGGTGGTGCTCGTAAATCCGAACAGTCCGACCGGCCAACACGTCCGACGCGAGTCGCTCCAGGGCGTGCTGGCCGTCGCGCCTCACCGGACGCGGGTTTGGGTTGATGAAACGTACGTGGAATACGCCGGCGCCAACCAATCGATGGAGTCCTTCGCCGCCCAATCTGAGAACGTGATCGTTTGCAAATCGATGTCGAAGGTTTACGCGTTGAGCGGCGCCCGAGCGGCATATCTTTGCGCCGCACCCCACCAACTGGAGGAATTGCGCTCGGTCACGCCGCCGTGGGCGGTGAGTCTGCCGGCGCAAATTGCCGCTGTGAAGGCATTGGAGGATCCGGAGTACTACGCGCAGCGTTACCGGCAAACCCGCGAGTTTCGCCTTGCACTGAGCGAGCAACTCCTGTCCTTGGGCTGGAAGCTTGTGCCGGGAGTTGCCAATTTCATCCTCGGCCATCTTCCTGTTGACGGCCCGGACGCGGCCACGGTCACGGGGCGTTGCCGAGAGAGAGGTCTTTTCCTGCGCGATGCTTCGAGCATGGGCACGCGGCTGGGGAACCGCGCGCTCCGCATCGCCGTGAAAGACCGCGAGACCAACTGCCGCATGGCGGAGATTCTGAGGAAGGTCTGTGATTGCTGAATCCCGGAGGATTGTGTTGAATTCGCGCCACGATGTATTTCCCGACGCTGGAAGCGTTTCTAAAGCTCGCGACGTCCGGCAACCTGATTCCGGTCACCCGCCGTCTGCTGGCGGACTTGGAGACGCCGCTGTCTGCTTACCGGAAGATTCGCGGCTTGGGGGAATCGTTTCTTTTCGAGTCCGTTGAAGGCGGCGAGCATCTGGGGCGTTACTCCTTCGTTGGTTGCAACCCGCGCGCCGTTATTCGCCAGATCGAGAACCGCGTCGAGGTCATCGAAAATGGCAAAGTCGTGGAGAAAGTTCGGGTGTCACGCGAGGCGACCGGAAACGGTTCGGCGCGTGTCAAAGACGGTCTCGAAGTCGTCGAGCGCCTGCTGAAGCAGTATCGGGCCGTAGCGTTGCCCGGTTTGCCCAGGTTCACCGGCGGCGCGGTCGGTTTCATCGGCTACGAATTCATCCACGACATTGAGCCTGTCGTGCCGCGCCCACCCCACGACGAGTTGCGTACGCCGACGATGTATTTTCTCATTGCCGACCAACTCCTCATCTTCGACCGCGTCGCGCAGACGCTCACCGTCCTGGTCAATGCCGTCCTCGATGAGAACACCGCTGCGGCGGAGGCCTATGAAGCTGCAAGCGCAGAAATCGAACGGATCGTTGCCCTGCTGCAACAACCCTGCACCTATCAGCCGGTGGGTCTGCCAGCTGAAGTCCCTTCGGTCCACTTCGCGTCGAATGTTCCCAAGGAGAAATTCCTCGCCAACGTGCGGAAGGCCAAGCAATACATCACGGCCGGGGACATCATTCAAGTGGTCGGTTCGCAACGCTTGAGCACACACGTGAAGGCGGCCCCGATTGACATCTACCGCGCCGCCCGTTCGATCAATCCGTCGCCTTACATGTTCCTGCTCGAGTTGGACGGCTTCGCGCTGGTCGGCGCGTCGCCGGAAATCCACGTCCGTTGCGAAAACCGTCGGGTGGAGATTCGACCACTGGCCGGCACACGCCGGCGCGGCCTCACGGCGGGGGAAGACGCCGCGCTCGAAAAGGAATTGTTGGCGGACCCCAAGGAGCGGGCGGAGCACGTCATGCTGGTGGACCTTGCCCGCAACGACATCGGCCGTGTCTGTGACTTCGGCTCCGTGCAGGTCAAAGACTTGATGATCATCGAGCGGTACAGCCACGTGATGCATATCGTCTCGCAAGTGGAGGGCAAATTGTCTGCCGACAAGACCCCCTACGACCTGATGCGAGCCACCTTCCCGGCCGGAACGCTCAGCGGCGCGCCGAAAGTCCGCGCTATGCAGATCATTTCCGAACTGGAACAAACCACGCGCGGGCCCTACGGCGGTTGCGTCGGTTATTTCTCGTTCGAGGGCAACCTCGATTGCTGTATCACGATCCGGACGGCTCTGATTCAGGGGGGCAGGGCCTACGTCCAGGCGGGCGGTGGCTGGGTCAACGATTCCGAGCCGGAAGCCGAGTTTCAGGAAACGGTGAACAAATCCAAGGCAATGCTCAAAGCGTTAGCGCTGGCTGAACATTTCGGCGCGGCTCCCTCTTAGTACCCCATTTCATAAATACGACCCCGTTTGTTGCGTCGATTTTCGGTTCTGGCGAGACGCGACGAGGGAGCATCCCCCGCAGTGGGGCTGTGACCGAGGAGCAACGAAGCCAGAACCGAAAAGCGACGCAACCCTTCGGGCGGCGGTTCTTTTTGGCCCCAGACTTCGTTGCTCACTCCTTACAGACCCCTGAAGGGTATGCGCGTCGCTCGCGTCTCGTCTGGGCCAAAAATCCCTCGCCGCAAACGTGGTCGTATTTATGAAATGGGGTACTTGGTGGCACGGGCGTCCTGCCCGCGAGTTTCTGTTCCGCCCGCAGAGTAAAACGTACGGGCGAGAGGCCCGTGCCACTATTTCGCCGCGACGGGTCCCTGCGTGTGAAAAGGATGTGCCAGCTCTCCACTGTTCAGAAGGGCAAGACCTTGATCGCAAAAACCCGCTCCACCATCCAGGTCGCCGCCAGCAGGATGATCACGCAGGAACCCAAGCGAAAGGTCAGCTCCTGATAGGCCCAGGAATTACGCCCGGCAAACGCCAGCGGAACAAACACGGCAACGATTGCAAGTTGCCCCGCTTCGACGCCCAGGTTAAAGCCGACCAGCGCCAACGCGAGCGTTCCGCCGCCCAGGCCCAGATCGAAAAGCGCGTTGGCGAAACCGAACCCGTGAACGAAGCCAAAACCAAATGCCAGCAGCCAGCCGCGTTCGGAGAAAATCGGACGGATATTGTTCAGTGCGGCAACGACGACGGACAAGGCGATGGTTGATTCGACCAGCCGCGCAGGCAGACGAAGGATGCCGAGTGTTGCGAGGGTCAATGTCACGGAGTGGGCCACGGTAAAGGCGGTGACGATTTTGAAGACGTTGACCAAAGCGGGCCGAAAATGTTCCACCACCTGCCAGCCGTCGCCGCCTCGTTTGAGCACCGAAGGCAGCAGCAGCGCCAACAGAAACAGAATGTGATCGAAACCGCTCCAGATATGCCAGGTGCCGTTGTTGATGAAGGCGAGCAATTGTCGCGATCGCGAAGGGACCGTCAGGTCAAAAGACTGTGTCGGCTTTTCCGGTCTGAACACCGCTGTTTGGACTGTGCCACTCCATTCGAGCCGCAACAGACCCCGATGTTGCGGGTCGATATCGAAAAACGCGCGATAATCAATCTTCAAGGTTTTTGGCGTGGCCGCGCACTCCATCCCGAAGCGCAAGACGTTATAGGCGCCATCGCTGAAAGTCTCTATCCACTGGCCCGTAACGGTGATCGGGCATTCGGTTCCGTCGATTTCCAGGCGCAAATGCGACAGTCCGTAACGCTCGATTTCCATTCGGTGCGCCTCCACTTCGGACCGCGTGATGTTGCCATCGCCGTCCGCGTCCAGATCAAGGACCCGCCCGAGGTCCGGCAACCCAATATCCCACTGGCCGGTCAAACTTTGCCCCTCGATCTTCAAACTCAAGTAGCTGTCGCTGGCGTTATGGGCCCGAGCGTCGGCCCTCAAGAAGAACAGGAGCGCGAAGAGGAAGACCCGCGGGTCGCCGGCCAAAAGCCACGCCCTGCGCGGCCGACGGACGGAGTTTGGAATCACAGGAATTAAACCGTCGATATTGGAAGTCGAAACCAAATTCATGTCCGACTCGAGGAAAAGCGTCTCGCGTTCAAGTCTGTGCGCGAGTTTTGCCTGAGGACATTCTTGAAGTCGATTTCTTTCAACCAGTTCGCCGTGAACGTGGGGGTACCGCCCCAAATCAGGGTTCGACGGCCGAGAAGGTGGACCGGAACAAGACAATTTGGCGACTCACCTCCGGAGAAAAAAACAAGCGGGTCTTGATGTACACACGTTTTAACACCAAAACCCGCCATCCTCTCACAAGAGAAGACAATTGGATTTAGCACGTTCGCTGCCAAAGTTTCCCGCTCAGCCGCCGACCCACCTTGGACAGATTTACAGACAACATCCGGCGAATAAACAGGGGATGCAGCTTGACATCTGCCGTGGCCAACGCGTTCAAGAGCTTGGCTGTCCCAGAGTTGCGCAGCTCAGACCGCGCGGCCCGCCAGACGACTCTGCTCCTGATCGCGGCGACTTTCGCGAGGGTGATAATTACCGCCGTTGCTCCGCCGGGCCTTTGCCCGTCAATGCTTCTCTTTGCTTCCACGCTGTGCTTTGCAGCACCTCTAGTTTCCCATCATTCTGTTCCACCACGAATTGAGCCGCAAGCTGAAGGCGCTCGGCCAACGGAAGTCCCCTTTCGACCCCCATCACGTTCAAGGCGGCGCCCCACGCGTCGGCATGCGCACAGTCCGCATGGCGCACGCTGACCGTCACGGTGTGGTGGGTGATCGGCCTGCCGGTGTGGGGATCGATCAGGTGGGAATATTGTTGGCCCCCGGACTTGAAGTTCCGCCGATAGGTGCCTGAAGTGCCAATGGATTCGTTAGTCAGCGTACAGGATCGAGCGGGGTGTTCGATCGCAATCGTCCAGCGGTCGCGGGCGCGCAGTTCTCCGCCGGCCTCGACGAGGAAGTTGGTGTAGCCGCGGCGTTCGAGGGTCTGGGCAACCTGATCGATGGCCCAACCTACACCAATACTCGAAAAGTCCAGTCCCAAGGCCGGGTGTTGTTTGCGCACCATGCCGTCGAGGATTTCGAGCTTCTGCCAGCCCACGGCCGGCAGCACCGCGGCAATCTCCTGGTCCGTCGGCGGCTCTGTGCGACGCGGTCCAGGCCCGAATCCCCAAAGGTTCACCAACGGTCCGACGGTGACGTCATACGCGCCATCCGTGGCGCGGCTGATTTCCGCCGACCACCGGGCCAGGGTCAACACCGGCCAAGGAACCGGCATGGCCTGAGTCGTGGAGGAGCGGTTGAACTCGGAGAGGTCGGTGTTCGTGCGCCAGTGGGACGTCAACGATTCCGCCCACTCGAATTGATCGGCGATTGTCTTCTCGAGAATGGCAAGATCGGCGATTTCGTCCCGGATCTTTACCGACCACGTCGTGCCCATGGTCCGGCCGCGCAGGGTGACCGGTTCCGGCTCCGGTTCGCTGCGCGGCCAGGAGCGCACCAGGACGACGGTCATGAGTCCGGCTGCGACCAAACCGAGCGCTGTCCGATCGCGGCGTCCCCAACGATCGGCGGAACCAGACGAGCGAATGAAATTCAGCAACGCCCCGGTCGGACAGCCGAAGCGGCAATACGCTTGCGGGATGAACAATGACGCCCCCAGCCCGACGACCGCGATGACAAGCGTGACAACACCGGCGGCGCCCCAGACCCAGGCGTCGAACGGTTCGAGCTTGGCAAGGTCGACTTGCCATCCCAGCAGCAACGCGAACAACGCGAAGCCCATCAGCGCGGCTGGAATGTGATCGAGCGCCTGCGCGATCTTTGCCGGCGGCGTCCATCGCCGGCGACGAAGCAAAAGCTGCTGCGCCGCGCCGTGCGGGCACACTTGATGGCAGTAAAGTTGTCGGCGCGTGCTCCACGGCACCAGCAAGGCCGCCGCAGTCAGCAGCACCAGGCCGGGAGCGGCTTTGAGAGCCAGCCCGTTCGCGGCCCAGCCGCTGAAAAGCGCAAGCGACAACAAATCGTGATTCACCAGGCCGACGTAACCCACCAGGACAAGTTGCCACCCGACGCGGATCCAACGATAGCCTCGCAGCCCGGTGAAGGACATGACGAGCGCCCAGCCGACGACGCCGGCGAGCGCCCAGTCGCGGAGCCTGGGCCGCCAACCCGGAGCCGGCGCCTGGGCCCTCAACTCAGCGGCGAAACGGCGCCGCAGACCCTCGGCCACCGCCCGCGCCGTTTGCGTCGCGCCACTGACGCCTTCGATTTTCTCCTTCCGAAATTCAAACGCGGCGAGCTCCTCAATGCTGTGGCCGATGAATCGGTTGAGGAACGGCTCGGCCCTGCGTACCTGATCCACGTACGAGTCGGTGTCGTAACTCTTGCGCACACGCACGGCCGTGATCGTGCGGCCATCCGTACCGAGGGCAACCAGACACTCGGTCGGCCCTCGGTAACCGGCGATGTTGTCGGCTTGCGGCGACGTCCGTACGGCAAAGCCCAGCAGGCGGCCGGAGGCGTCCAACACGCGCAAGCGTGAGCGGTCGGGCGCGACGCGCGCCGCGTCTTTGAACAAAGCGCGAACTTCCTCGAGCGTGACTGGCTCGGGAAAACGCAGCGACGGCGCGGCGCCCGCGAGCCGCTGTTCAATGCTCTCGGCGATGGCGAAGCTCGTCAATGTGGCGCCAGTGACGCCCTGGATTTTGGGCGGAGGCGCTTCACCCGGCTTCCAGCCAAGGAAAGTGCGGAGAAAACCGGGATCACGCTTCACCTTTTGGACATGTTCCTCTGTGTCGCCCGAGTTCAAGAGTTCAAGGCCGGCGATGGCGCCGCGGGAGTCGAGCGCGATGAGCAGGTTATTCGGGCCGGAATAACCGATGATTGAGTCCGTTTGGGGCGAGGTGGTCAGCAAGCAGCCGATCGTGTCGCCGCGGGCGTCGGTGACGTAATACAGGCCGTGTTCGGCATCTCGAAGTTGAACCCGGTTCGCCGTCGGAAAGAATTTCCGGGCCTGCCGGATCGACAGGGACGCGCCGCGTTGCGCCTCGCGCCAGCGCGCCTGCTCATGAATGAGAACAACGAGGACCAACAACACGGCGACGCGATAGACGCGCAGGAGCAGCGGCAATTTCAGCACGGGTGAATTAAACGCGCACCGCAGTCGGATTGACCACGAAGTACGCGAAAACCGGGACGCTGGACGAAGGCGGCGGCGGCGCGCAGTGGACGCTCAACGGCATGTGTGGCTCGGGAAGAGGGCGATTGAAACCCAGGCTCTTGCCTGTTGTGTTTCTTTCGCGTGGTTCGGGTGTTTGGGGGTTCAAAGGAATCGTTGCCTCAGAAGTCGTGGGCGGATTGACGAGAGTTGCCAGCAGCTCGCCCTGTCACTCCGCCCGCTGGCGACCGGCCCGTTGAGCTAACTCGCGCACCTTGGCCACCAAAACCTCCTGCGCCGTTGGCGCAAAGAATCCGTCCGTTGTGTAGAGGCCGCGGCATTCGTATCCGCCTTCTCTCAGCACGCGCGCCGAAGGGAGATATCCGAAGACATCGTTGCAGTAGGCGGCGATCCAGAGTTGGAGCGGTCCGATGGCCTGTTCCAAAAGAGGCACGTAATCCACGACAACTTCTCCGGACAAACCCACGAGCGTCAGATCCCGGCCGAACTGCCAGACGGCCACGGGAACCTCGTAGGCATAGGCGAGCTTTTCGCCGTGATCCAACTTCGCGAGCAACGCTTTCGCGTTGCCCGTTTGCCAGGACGGGCCGTTCGTCAGCGTCACCAGTTCGGCCCGGGACAACTGTTGCAGCGGCAGGCTCGCGTGATCGAATACACAGTTCAGTGGACCGCTCACCGGCCGGAGCGGCGCGTCCAGAACGCGGCCCACCTCCCGGCCCAGCGTCGCGCCAAGGTCCCGCGCGTTTTCCATCGTGCCGCGCGGATACGGATTCGCGTCTCCGCCGCAGCCGATCAGGAACATCGCCTGCGCCCCGGGAAACCGCTCTTCCAGGTAGGCTTGCGCAAATCCTGCGTAGTCGCCGCAAAGGCTGAAATTGGTCTGGGTCAAAGTGGTGTTGTGACAGGCATAATCAAACAGGACGGCTCGAAGCCTGCCGTCCGCGGAATCGACCCGCATCACGGGAACGCTGCGGTCCACCGGCCCGCGTGGGTTGACGCCGAGAATGACGCCCTTGGCGGTAAACTCGCGCCGGTTCATCGCGAAGTGCGCCACGCCGGAGCCCCAGGACAGTCGCGCGGGCTCCAGCCGTGAGAACGCTTGCACCGCCACCTCAACCAATTTGTCCTGCAGGCTATGGGTGTAGGCGACCAGGTTTTGGGCGTCCTCCGGCGCGACGCCGGCCTCCGGGCGCTCTTCGAGGCTCAAGCTGGGCGCCGAATGGGTGTGGGAAGAACTCAATAGAATCTGGCTGCGCGCCAGTTTGGTTTTGTCCTGAATCCGCTGGCACACCGGTTCAGCCACCGCCCGGGCAATGCCGATCAAGTCGGTCGTCAGGAGAACGGCGCGATTCCCCTGCCGATCTTCCAGCGCCAGGGCCTTGGCGTAAATGTCCTGCTCTACTTTCCCGTACGGCTTTGTTCGCGAGGCGTAACCGGCCATCGGCACCGGCTTCTCGGGTGTGATCTTGACGTTCGCGAGGCCGGCCTTCCACTCCGTCTCGGCGGAGTGGAGGCACAACGCGCCGGCGCTCGCGACGATGAGCGCGGCCACGCACGCTCCTCGGGCATGACTCAGCAGGGTCTTCATGCGGGTGTGATTGCTTTCGGAAGGCGACAGAAGCTTCCGATGGCTTGGTGACGATGCGCCGCTGAATGTGGAAACGTTCATGGCAATGCTCCTTTCGCCTTCGTTTTGCGCCGGTAAATCTTGTCGGAAGAACAAACGTAAAGGTATTCGAGATTCGGCCCGGCGAACGCCACGCTGACCGTTCCCTTGTTCTGCGGCCGGTCGATCACCCCGCTCAAACGTCCGGTTGAGTCGAACATTTGAATGCCGACGTGCGACGTCACGTAGTAGCGGCCTTGCGCGTCCGTGGTCATCCCATCGCCGCCGCTATCTGGTTTGCCCGTCGGCGCGCGCAGCGTCATGTAACGCGCGCCCGCGGTCAGACTGCCATCCTTCTCGACACGAAAGACCCAGACGTTCGTGCCGCCGTACTCGGACACCGCGAGCGTCCCCTGGTCCGGAGCAAGCGCGATCCCGTTTGGCTTGTTGATTCCCGTGGCGCCCACCAGCGCGTTGCCCTTCGCGTCGACGATCGTCACCCGGCCCTTGCCGGTTTCGGTGAAATAAACCAGGCCCTTGCGCGAGACGATCAGGTCGTTCGGTTCCGCTTCGTCCGCCAGCACCGTAATCTTGCCGGAGGGCGCTTCCAGGGCCACCACCTGCTTCTTCGGTCCTTGCGTGCAGGCATACAGGCGCGCGTCGGGCCCGAACTTCAATCCGCTGCACTTCGGCGTGTTGGCAATGAAGGTCGTTACTTTGCCGTCAGAACCGATCCGTTGGATCCCCGTCCCTTTGCCAAGATCGAAAAAGTAGAAGTTGCCTGCCGCGTCGGCGCAGGCGGCGTCGGTGAAACCGAAGCCCTCGGCGACCAACTGCCAGCCCTCGCCCTCAATGAGCACTTTCGACAATGCCTCGTCACCGGCAAGGTTTTGAGCGCGACCGGCGGCGATACAGGTGAGCAGCGAAATCAACAGCACAACCCGGGAAGAAACGAGGAAGCGATGCGTTGGGTTCATAAACGATGGCTGCTTATAGTCGCACGGTCCTTGTTTGGCGAGCAGAACCGGAATCGGTTTCCGGCTCACGCGCTCCTTTGCCCGCTGCAGCGTTCCGGCTTCGCTTGGGCTCAGGCGTTTTGGTCACCCTGTTCAAAAGGCGACATCACTCACGATCGTTGACCCACAAATCCACGGCCTGTCCCGTGGCTTCGTCGGCGCGTCCGCGACCTTCCTGCGTATGGTCTCCAGTGAATTCCACCCGCTATGAATGCCGTTCATAATCCGGATCAAAATAAAGAAAACCTCTCTCGCAACCTCCGGCCTCTGCCCTGCTGGCTCGATTGAAGGTTCATGGTGATGAATGCGCTCAATCGCAAGGCACTGTCTGCGGGAATGGCTGCTGCACTCGCCGTCTCGGCAGGGATCTGGCTCGGCTCGGGGGCACTGACTCACTTCGATGCCGTGTTGATCTGGTACGCGATCGGCTCGATTCTCGCGGCGTTTGCCGTTGCCTACCGCTTCGCGGTTTGGGCCCAGCGGCCGCCTTCGCGTCTCTATCTCAAACGCGGGCTGCATCTGCTCTT
>JACXTT010006204.1_pt1 | contig 17136 bp, 14 predicted proteins | sample 9270951 | NCBI WGS metagenome assembly JACXTT01 (sample SAMN15532306, study PRJNA645909) | rock metagenome | isolation source: weathered quartz diorite | place: Puerto Rico | collected 2017-06-21 | reverse complement strand
CTATGACTTTATCAGTGAGCACTTGTACCTGAACCGGCCCGATCTGGAGGTTGGCGGAGAAAAGTTTAACTCCGCCCTCCTCTTGAGCCTCCTCACTGCCCTGCTCGGCGGTAAGGAACTCGTCAGTGGTGAGCCCGGACTGGGGAAAACCACCTCCGCTGATGATGGGTGCGCGCTGCTCTACCGCATCCCGTTAGGGGTGCTCTGGGGGAGCGAGGTGGCCGGGCATCCGGAGCAGACTGAGGAGAAGATGGTCGGCCGACCCGATCTCGGCAAGCTCAACCGCGGCGAGGAACAGGTGGTGTGGAGCAACTTCGTTCAGCTCCCGGTGAAGATCATTGACGAGATCAACCGTCTGCCGGAGACGAAGCAAAGCCTGATCCTGGACGGCATAGACCGGGGAAATTGGGAATACTTGAACCAGATTCTGCTCCAGGATGAATATTGCCTCTTCGCCACCGCTAACTATCAGGATCAAGGGACGCAAACGCTCATTCCTCCCCTGCTCGACCGCTTCGACGTGATGGTGGAATCCAAGCACCCCGGGGCGAACCTCTCGTTCTTCATTAGCCAACAGGAGGAGAAGAAGGACAATCTCTTGCGTGATGCAGAGTGCGAACGAGAGTTCTACGCGGTACTCCTGGATAAGGCAGCGCCGGAAGGGAAGGGAGCTAAGCTGGAAGAAGTGGGCGGGCGCTTTGCCGGTTTCCTGCGCGAGCGTCACAATCTGACCACTCTGGAGAAGGAGGAACGGCGGGCGTTGCGCGCTGCTATTGCCGGCCTAGAGTTTAGCCCGGAAGCGAGCGCTTTCACGCGCACTGCCCTGACCGAACTGTCTTTTTGTTGCACCTACGGGCAAAAACGTTCGAATGAGGAGTGCCCGGAGGGATGTCATTACTCGGGCTATCTCTGCTACCAGGTACGCAACTGTGCTTCCAACCGTCTGCCGATCTCACTGCGCCGGTACGCGCAAGCGTTGGCCTGGCTCTTGAGTAGTGCTCAGGTCGAGGCAGAGCACGTGCGCTGTGTGCTGCCCTTTGTCATCGCCCACCGTGTCCAGTGGCGGGATACGTATGTCTCTGCCCGGGAACGCGAGGCGCGCCGCGATCCTTTGCCGCTCCACCTCGCCAAACAAGCGGTCGCCGACATCTGGCGCCGCTTCGCCGAGCAGCGCGAGCAAATCATCAGTGCCCTGGCGCAGGCAGCGCGTATTCTGGCTGGGGAGGAATTGCCGCCCCTGGAAGGCGATCATCCCATCTTTGTCGAGATCAAGCGGGATCTAGGAGGTGACCAGCTATGGTGAACCCCTTCCGCGAATTTTCCGCTTACCAGGGAAAAAGAAGAGTAATCCCTCTGGACCGCCTCATCGCGACTAAGGATCTGATCCTAGAACGACTCGTCGTCGGCTATCACAAATTGATAGAAGAGGAGGTGCACAACCTGGTCTGGTTGGTGAACCACGGCGCCCTGCCGCGGGCGTACGCTGCGGCGGAGAAAGCCATCGCCGAGGTCAGTTTTACCGTTGAGGATGTCGAAGACTTCTGCTTTACCCTGGAAAAAGCTGATACCTTTGCCCTCGCGCTCGCCGGTCCCTCGGGCCTCTACCTCTCTGCCATGTGTAACCGTGTGGAGGGCACAGAAATCTCATTACCCGTGAAAAGACTCAAAAGTCGAGTGCACTTGCTTGGCTACCGGCTACCAGAAGGCAAACGGCTCATCGTGGAAGGAAGCTGTGGAGATTTTGTCGGCGCGGCCATGGAAGGTGGAGAAATCCTCGTGCAAGGAAACGCCGGTAACTGGACGGGAGTAAGTCTGCGGCAGGGAAAGATCATTATCGAGGGGAACACTGGAGAGCGCACCGGCGAGTGGATGGAAGGTGGCGAGGTGCGTGTGAAAGGACGGATCGGCAGCCTTGGTCAGGTGCGGGGCGGCAAGGTCTACCTCGGAGACCTGCAGGTCGCGCCGGCGAGAGGAACGACATGAACTTTCAAGAACTTATTACCGCAGTGTGGCCGCGGGTGCGGCGCAAACATCTCTTTCCGCAATTGCCGACGCCCCGGGTGGGTGAAAACGCGAGTACGGCGGCGGTCGAGATGCAGCATAAACAAATCGTCTTGAACGCCGCCTTTTGTGAGCAACTGGCTGGGAGCATGCCAGTCGAGGAGGTAGTGGAAGCGTCCCTTGACCACGGGGTCGCCCATTACACCCGTTGCCCCTGGGATTTTGCTACCCATCTGCGCCTCTATGCCGCAGCCAAAGAGGTGCTGCAAGACCGGGAGATGGCACAGCGAGCCACCGATGCTTTCATCGACGTTGTCGCTGACACATTTTGTGTCAAGGAATTCGAGACGGCGCTGCCGCAGCTCTACCGCCACATCGAGCGCAGCCCACTCGATGCTGTTATGACCGCTCTTTACAGCCGCATCTGGGGGATCGACCTGGAAAGCGTGGCTCCGGAAGGACTCATCCGCCGGCTCTCTCGTATCTCCTATCTCGACCGCTCGCAGTGGGAGGAGAGCATGAGCCGTTTTTGCCGGTTGATCCGCCCTATCCTGGAAGAGGAACAGCAGCAACAGCAAGGAATGTCCTCCGCCCCGCTCGGCCAACACGGCCTGGGAGGGCACTCGCAAAACGAAGTGGAGCAAGGGCTCAGAGAGTTTGCCCGTCAGGCGACCAATCCGCGGGAGTTCCATGAGACGGTAGCTGACTTTGCTGAGGAGTTAGCTGAGCAAGGATACCCTGACGCGCAAGAGGGCATGGGCCGCGGGAAAGGCCACCAGCTTGACACGGACCTGCTCTATTACAGAAAACTCGCGGAGAGTTATCATCTGCCTGTGCGCAAAGCCCCTCTACAGAGGAGTAGCTCCCGTGACCCTTATGCCCACGCTCCTTGGGAACTAGGAAAGCCGATTCAAGACGTCGATGTGTGGACGAGCTTTGGCAAGATCTTGCCAGGGCTCACGCAGACCTGGCTGCGCCAACACGGAGAAGTGGTGGGCCGCCGTGAAGGTATACCTGACAGCATTATTGCTATTGACTCCTCAGGCAGCATGACCAATCCTCGCTACCTCTTGAGCTACGCCATTCTGGGGGCCGGGTGTGCCAGCGAAGCCTATCTGCGTCATGGCGCACAGGTGGCAGTGTATAACTTCAGCGACGCCCCGGCAGGTGATAGTCTCTCACTGGACTTTACCACTGACCGCAGACGCATCTATCAGGCGCTCTGTCGCTACTTTGGCGGGGGCACCGCGCTGGCCCTAGAGGAGTTTGACGAACTCCGCCGCAAAGGCCGTCGCGGCGCTCCAGATGTGTTTCTCATTACCGATATGGCTATTACGAACTTAGAGCCGATGACGACCTATCTTTCTCACATTGAGGGTCGTATCACCGCGGTGCACATTGGCGAAACCGAAGCCGCCGGATATTTCAAAAGGGCGACGGCTGGTTGGAAGAACATGAACGTGTTTGCGGTCACCCGGAAGGAGGATATCCCACGGATCATCCTCGGCCAGGTGAAAGAGTATCTAAGGCCGGGATAACGTAGCATATAGCTTATGGCATATGACTTATGGCAGGAGCTATCTGCCATAGAGCGAGCGAAGCGAGCCATAGGCTATCCGCCGATATGGGTGTACAATACAAGCCAAATCTTTGGGTGAAAGGAGGGCAAACCCATGGCAGAGTATCGCATTATTTCTGGGGACTCGCACTTTGTTGAGCCTCCTAACATGTGGGCGGAGCGGATCGACGCCAAGTTCCGCGACCGGGCTCCGCACACCAAATGGGGTCACGACGGCAGGGAAGGAGAGTTCTTTGTCTGCGAGAACATCAACCCTGTGCAGGTCGCCGGGTTCTTCGGCTCAGGGAAGACCGCCGAGGAGCTCCCTGAGCACGTCAAACGGGGATTTGATGTGGCACCCAAGAGTGTCTGGGATCCCGCGGAACGGCTCAAAGAGCAAGATGCCGATGGGGTGAGTGCCGAAGCGCTGTACACCTCGATGGGTATGCTCCTGTTTGGGCTGGACGATGCAGAACTGCGGGCGGCGAGCTTCCGGGCCTTTAATGACTGGGCGGCCGAGTACTGCAGTTACAACCCTAAGCGACTCATCGGTCTGGGGGTGGTCACGCTGGAGGATATTCCCGCCGCGGTTGCCGAGTTGGAGCGGATAGCCAAAAAAGGACTCCATGGCGCACTCATCTGGGGAGCGCCGCCAGAGGACCGGCCGTACAGCTCGCGTGAGTATGATCCCTTCTGGGCGGCGGCCCAGGATCTGCAGATGCCCCTAAGCCTCCACATCCTGACCGGTCGCGGTGGGGTGCGGTTCGATCCACGCCGGGTGTTGTATGGGTACATGCGGCTCCCGCAGGAAATTCAGCTCACTTTTGCCGACCTGATTGTCGGGGGCGTGCCGGAGCGCTTCCCACGCTTGCAGCTGGTGTCGGCAGAAAATGACATCTCCTGGATTCCTCACTTCATGTATCGGTTGGATCATGCCTATGATCGGCTGCGGCACTTCGAGAGCCTGACGTTGCCCATGCTGCCCAGCGAATATATGAAGCGCAACGTGGTGGCTACCTTCCAGTTTGAGACCACCAACGTAGACTTCACCCGCCAGATCTTCGGAGCGGAACATATCATGTGGTCGTCGGACTACCCGCATACCGACTCCCCCTGGCCCCGCTCCCGCGACCTGATTGCGCAGGCGTTCAAGGGTATTCCTGAGCCGGACGTGCAGAAGATCGTTGGCAGCAACGTTGCCAAACTCTACAACATTAACTAGAAACTCAGCCGATCCTAGGGCAGCCCCAGAAGGCTGCCCTGTCCCAGTAGGGGCACGGCATGCCATGCCCCTACTAGCTCTGTGTCGCAGGAAAGAGAATTTGCCGCACAGGAGGTGAGTGTATGATCAAGTTGTACACATTCCATCTTTCCACCAACGGCCGCAAGGTGCATATGGCCCTAGAAGAGGCGAAAGCCGCCTACGAAATCTCTCCCGTGAATCTCATGAAGGGTGAACAGAAAAACCCCGAGTACCTCAAGCTCAATCCCAATGGCAAGGTGCCCACGCTCGTTGATGATGGTGTAGTGATGTGGGAGTCTATCGCCATCTTGCTCTATCTGTCCGAGAAATTCGCGGCTGCTAATCTGCTTCCTTCAGCAGCGGCAGATCGAGCACGGGCGTTCCAGTGGTTAGTCTGGCAGCCCACCACGTTTGGTGCGCCAGCGAGTACCCTTTTCCGGCAAATGCGTTTCACCCCCGAAGGTCAGCGTGATCAGAAGGTGATTGATCAGGCGCGCGCTGAAGTGACCAAGAATACCGAGATTCTGGCAGGTGGACTGCAAGGGCGTGACTACTTGGCGAGGACATTCTCGGTCGCGGACATGGCGTTAATGCCGTACCTTTACGTGCTGGCTGAGCTGGGCATGCTGCCAGCGGCAGTAGATGCCTATTACAAACGCCTCGCGGCCCGGCCCAGCTGGGTGAAAGTGCTTGCTTACACTGGGTGAATGGAGAAAGGAGACAGAGCAAGGAGATAGAGACCACCCCACTCCCTCTCTGTCTCACATCTCTGTCTCGTGTCTCTATCACTCATCTCTTTTTGGCGGTCTACATAAGGAATAGGCTCATGCAGAAGCGGTTTGACCCTATCTTGCTCGAAGTCATGAACAACGAACTCACCGCCATAGCCGAGGAGATGGCTATCACGATGAAACGCACCGCCCGTTCCATCGTGGCCAAAGAGGGAGGCGATTTCTCCACTGCCCTGGTAGATGCTGAAGGACGGCTTATAGCTCAAGGAATCGCTGCTGGCGCTCACCTTGGCTACATTGTCGGCGTCATGCCGTGGGTGCTGAAGAAGTTTGGCGGCAATCTCCAGCCCGGGGATATCATTGCTGCCAACGATCCGTACTGGGGGCTCTCGCACCTACCTGATATCGTTCTTATCATGCCGATCTTTTGGCGTGGTGAGCTGTGTGGATTCGCTGCGGTGGTTGAGCATCACACTGACATTGGCGGTCGCTTTCCTGGAGGTATGGGTATCGCCTGTGCAGAAATCTATGAGGAGGGAGTGCGTCTTCCTGGCGTGAAGCTGTACCGTGCGGGGCTGCCGAATCAGGCGTTGCTTGATCTCATCGCGGCCAATGTGCGAGCGCCGCAAGATGTGCTGGGAGACTTGGAGGCACAAGTAGCCGCGTGCCGTCGGGGCGAGCAAGGGTTCGTGGCGCTTTTGTATAAATATGGCCGCGACACCGTGGAGACCTGCACTGCCGAGTTGCGCCACTACAGCGAACGGGCGGTTCGCGCCCGCATTCAGGCGATTCCTGACGGAATCTACACTTGTGAAGATGTCTTCGAGGACGATGGACTTGGTGGCTCAGGAGTCAAACTGATTGTCAGCGTTCAAGTGCAAGGAGACACGGTCACTGTGGACTTCACCGGCACTGATCCCCAGGTGAAAAGCGCAATCAACGTACCGCCGAATTTGATCGGTTCGATGGTCCAAGTGATCTTTCGCTCAGTCCTTGGGCTTGACGTCCCAGCGAACTCTGGGTTGCTTGCTCCCATTCGCGCGACTGCCCCTGAAGGGTGCATTCTGAACCCGAAGTTTCCCGCAGCCGTGGGCGCCCGTGGCCAGTTGATGTGGCGCGTCCACGACATGCTCTTTGCCGCGTTGGCGCAGGCGATACCTGAGCGAGTGTTCGCCGCCGGTGAGGGTGGAGTCAACATGTTGGTCTATGCGCCCAAGGTCGAGGCGGGGACTCCCCCCATGCTGTTAGAAATGTATGCCAGCGGCTGGGGCGGACGGCCGACACGAGATGGGATCGATGGCACGATGCCTATTGTCATGGGCGGCGCCTTTCGCAGCAATCCAGCCGAAGCGGTCGAGCGCGAGATTCCGGTGATCATCGAGGGATTCGGCCTCGTCCCTGACAGTGGTGGAGCTGGCAAATTTCGCGGCGCTCTCGCCGTGTATCGCAAGTGGCGCTTTCTCGCAGATGGGCGGGCGATGATCCGCACCTGTCGGGTGAAGTCGGTTCCCTACGGGCTTGCTGGCGGTGAACCTGGCTCTCCTTTCCAGGTGCTGCTGGAGTCTGACTCACAGCAAATCGAGTTCCCACCGCAAATTATGATTGACGCTGCGGTGCAAGCTGGGGACCGGCTGCTCCACATTCAACCCAGTGCAGGAGGCTATGGTAACCCCTGGCAGCGTGATCCGCACAGCGTATGGGAAGACGTCCTCGACGAGAAAATGACTGTCGCGTACGCGGAGAAAACCTACGGCGTGGTAATTGACCCGCAGACGCTCCAGATTGATGCGGAGCGCACAACCGCCCTCAGGCAATCCCGCAGCGGGTGCCCTGATACCAAGGATGAAAGGGAGCAGGACACCACAATAAATGGCGAGGCGCACCACACAAAACTGCAAGAGAGCGCAATACCTGGGCAAATGCTCCAGCCGGAAGAACTCTCAAAGTAGAGGCATATTGCAATACGCCCCTGCACCATGATGCCGAAGAGGCGGTCTGATACTGCGCTAACAAAAAGGAGGAAGTTCATATGCCCACAGTCGGTAGTGGCCAGTTTACCTATGAGATGGTTGACACCTGGGGTTCGTTGCCTGCTGGCTGGACCTTCGGTCCGGTCAGCGCGGTGGCTGCAGACTCCCAGAACCGCATCTACGCCTTCCAGCGCAAAGACCCACCCATCCTCATATTCGATCGCGAAGGGAATTACCTTGATTCCTGGGGAAGCAAAGCCATTACGGATCCCCATGGGATTTACATCGGTCCCGACGATATGATTTACCTCACGGATCGTGATGATCACGTGGCCTTGAAGTTCACGCTAGACGGCAAGCCTCTCTCGATCCTGGGGAACAGGGGAAAGCCTGCGGATACAGGCTGCACAGAAGATGGAGGGCTGGTTCCACGGGCTGCCGGCCCCTTCAACAAGCCCACCGAGATGGTCGTCGCCCCGTCTGGGGACTTGTATGTCTCCGACGGCTACCGCAACAGCCGAGTCCACCACTTCTCTGCTGATGGTAGACTGATTCACTCCTGGGGAGAGCCCGGCAAGCAGGCGCCTGGCGAGTTTCACCTGCCGCACAGCGTGTGGGTCGATCGGCAAGGGATGGTCTACGTGTGCGATCGGGAGAACAACCGCATCCAGGTCTTCACCCTGACCGGCCAGTTCACCGCCCAGTGGACGGACATCCATCGTCCCACTGACATCTACATCGACGCGCAAGAGATCGTTTACGTCAGCGACCTGAAGCCGACGGTCACGATCATGGACAAACGTGGCACGGTGATTGCCCGTTGGGATTCTCCTATGGGCCATGGCTTGTGGGTAGACTCTATAGGGGACATCTATTTGGCAGATGTGTTAGGAAAGAAGGTCACTAAGTACGTGCGGAAACGCTAAAAGGCGGTAATGAGGGGCGATACAGTCACCTCGCCGAAATTCCCTGCGTAAGGCGGGGCTGAAATGAGAACAAGCTTTCAGCGACCAGCGATCAGCAGTCAGCCACAAGAGGATGATTGGTTTAATCAGTAAAAGGAGGGAAGACCATGACAGCGTATCGTATTATTTCCGGGGACTCACACTTTGTTGAGCCTCCCAATATGTGGGCGGAACGGATCGATGCCAGGTTCCGCGACCGGGCTCCGCACACCGTATGGGGGCATGAGGGCAAAGAAGGAGAGTTCTTTGTCTGCGAGAACATCACCCCGGTGCCGGTCGCCGGGTTCTTCGGCTCGGGCAAGAGCGCCGAGGAGCTGCCCGAACACCGTAAGCGGGGATTCGAGGTGGCGCCTAAGAGCGTGTGGGATCCCGCAGAACGGCTCAAAGAGCAAGATGCCGATGGGGTGAGCGCCGAAGCGCTGTACACCTCGATGGGCATGCTGCTGTTTGGGCTGGACGATGCGGAGCTGCGGGCCGCCTGCTTCCAGGCCTTTAATGACTGGGCGGCCGAATACTGCAGCTATAACCCCAAGCGGCTAATTGGCCTTGGGGTGATCTCGTTAGAGGATATCCCCGCGGCGATCGCGGAGCTGGAACGCATTGCCAAAAATGGGCTGCATGGAGCGCTGATTTGGGGGGCACCACCAGAGGATCGGCCGTACAGCTCGCGTGAGTATGATCCCTTCTGGGCGGCGGCCCAGGATTTGCAGATGCCCCTAAGCCTCCACATCCTGACCGGCCGCGGTGGGGTACAGTTCGACCCCCGCCGTACACTGTATCGCTACATGCGACTCCCGCAGGAAATTCAGCTCACTTTTGCCGACCTGATCGTCGGGGGCGTGCCGGAGCGTTTTCCGCGCCTCAAACTGGTGTCGGCGGAGAATGACATCTCCTGGATTCCTCACTTCATGTATCGGTTGGATCATGCCTATGATCGGCTGCGGCACTTCGAGAGTCTGACGCTACCCATGCTGCCCAGCGAATACCTGAAGCGCAACGTGGTGGCCACCTTCCAGTTTGAGACCACCAATGTGGATTTCACCCGTCAGATCTTTGGGGCGGAGAACATTATCTGGTCATCGGACTACCCACACACCGACTCTCCCTGGCCCCGCTCCCGCGACCTGATTGCGCAGGCCTTCAAAGGCATTCCTGGGGAGGATGTGCAGAAGATCGTCGGCGGCAACGCTGCTCGTCTCTACAGCATCAATTAGCAGTAGGAGAAGTGGCGCAGAAGGAAAGGGGGTACGTGCTCCCTTTCCCTCCCTAGGACTACAACCGCAGGAGGGGTGCCATGACGACTCTCTATCGTGTCGAAGTGATTGGCTCGCTGTTGCGCCCGGCCTACTTGAAAGAAGCCCGAAAGGCCTGAGAGGCGGGCACTGTCCACCTTATATTTTTCGCGGTGGTAAAGGGGGAAAATCATTCGGGATCACTTCGTCGCCTCCTGAAGAGGCGTAATAGAAGGAAGTTCGGCCATTGCCACCGGCTTGGGAGAAACGAGAAAAACGAAGATCAGGCTGCAGCATATCCCAAGCACCCCGACCAGGTAAAACGGCAGTGCCCAGTTTCCGGTCCTGGCCACAATAACGCCCGCAGTGAAAGGACCAAAAATGCCGGCACAGTTGCCGGCCATGTTCATCACTCCCGAGATAGCCCCGACCAAGTGAGGATTCAGCTCTAACGGCAGGGACCAGTAGCCGGAGACCGCGAGCGAGAGGATGAAGTAGAAACACACGAACAACGTCACAGACTGAGTGACTGATGGAGTGGTCACCGCCCCCAGTAGGAAAGGCAGGGAGAGTCCCACACACAACCCGGGAAACCGCGCCCGTGCGCTCCGTGTGCTCCAGCCCTTATGCAAAAGGTAGTCTGACACCACTCCGCCGGCGATAATACCAAGAAAACTCGCTCCAGTGGGGAGCATACCGACCAACCCCATGTGCATGCGAGAAAGACCTCGGGCTTCCACCAGGTAGGTGGGGAACCATAAGATAAAGATCCAGGCAATAAAGCCAAACAACATATAACTCAGGCAGAGGAAGAGGATCGCAGAAGATTTGAGCAGAAAGCGGAGCGGAACCGTGGTGCGCTGTGACTTGGGGACCAGCCCACGTTCGATCTCTTGCAGTTCTTCCATCTTGACAGAGCGGTGTCCTTGCGGAGTGTCCGTCGAGTATGCGAGCCAGAGCCCCATCCACAGAATCCCGATAGCCGCATTTACATAGAAGACGATTGGCCAGGAAAAGGCTTCGACAAGCCAGGCGGTCGTGGGATAGGCGACCATCTGACCGAGGGCGGCACCAGAGATGCTGAGCGTTTGCGCGCGGCCGTATTCCTGCCTCGGCACCCAGCGTGCATTGAGGGAAGCTAACGAAGGAAGACTCGCCGATTCACACGCGCCAACGAGAAAGCGCATCAGCAGTAAGACAAGGAATCCATTCTGTCCTAGTGGGGTGAGAGCAGTAAAGAAGGAGAAACCCAGACAGGAGAGGGCGAGCACTTTGCGAGCACTCCAGCGGTCGGCGATCACCCCGCCGGGAAACTGGAAGAGGGCATAGCCTACGAGAAACGCCGAAAATACCAGCCCGAACCGGGCTTGATCCCATCCGCTTTGGCGCATGATGTCTGGCGCCGCTACGGAAATGTTCACCCGATCAATGTAGTTGATCATGGTGCCCAGGGTGAGCAATCCGACGATGTTGTACCGCACTTGCCAGGCCATCTTTCGCCTCAGTCTTTCTGGTAAAGAGCGTACATGTCACGCAAAGGGGACGAGCTTCCGAACCCTTTGCCTGCGCGTCCCTCTACTTAGGACTAACAGTGGCTGCCTGTCAATCAAAACGCGTAGAGTCGTTTTTTCTTGACAGCAGGGGGAGCCGTGTTCTATGGGGACTGTGAGGTGACAGGAGGGAATAAAAGTCATGAGTGATGAGGAACGAGTGATGAGGGAAAACAATGACTTGATGATCCAATGATCCAATGACTCAATCCTCAAGGAGGGATTATGAATCAGTTCCATACCGAGCGTGAGCAACGCTTTCTTGACCTGGCCGCGACACTGGCCGACGAGTTTGCCCAACGCGCTGCCCGCTATGACGAAGAAGAGGCATTCCCCTACGAAAACTACGCTCGCCTGCGGGCAAGCGGCTACACCATCCTGACCATCCCCGAAGAACTGGGTGGGTTAGGCGCCAGCATGTTGCAGCGTGTCAAAGCCCAGGAGCGCCTGGCCCAGGGCTGTGGCGCTACTGCCTTGGCCATTAACATGCACTTCAATGCCATTGGCTTACTGAGCGATTTCTGGCGCAAGTTCAGAGACTCTCAGGTAGAAGCCAAATTGCGGCAGATCGCCGCGGGCCGATTGATCTGCGGCGGGTCAGCCTCCGAGCCGGATAATGCCATTCCCGTCTTACGCCCCCGGACCACTGCCCGGCGGGCAGACGGCGGCTGGCTGGTCACTGGCCGCAAGATCTTCGGCACCCAGAGCATCGCCCTAGACCAGTTTTTCAGCGAGGCGACTTGGACAGACAACCCCCAGGGCGAGAGCATCATTACCTTTGTTGTTCCGCCGCGTGAGACACCCGGCCTCAACTTCAAAGATGACTGGCACACCATGGGCATGCGCGCTACCGCGTCGCGCAGTACAGAGTTGAAAGATGCCTTCGTGCCGGAGTCGGCAGTAATGCTGCAGCGTCCAACGTTCACCCGTGGGGGCATCACAGATCTGTTTCTCAGAGCCCCCTTCACTATTGGCGCGCCGTACATTGGCATTGCCGTGGCCGCGCGCAATTTCGTGGTGGACTTCATGCGCGAGCGCCCCCGCTTTCCGCTCAAAAAGCCCATGAGCCACCTGCCCAGCGTCTACAACAAAGTCGGCGAGATGGACGTGCTGATCGAAGCCGCCCGCGCGATGATGTGGAAAGCTGCGGCTGAAGCAGAGATCGAGGAGCCTCACAGTTGGGCGCGCAAGAGCGTGGCGGCGCGCATGGTGGCGATTGAGAACTCGGCACGCGTGGTCGATCTGGCGCTACGGGCAGTAGGTGGCCAATCGTATTTCAAGCGGCTGCCCTTAGAGCGCTACTTTCGTGACGTGCGGGCCGGACTCTTTCATCCCCTGGACAGTGATGAGACCTTAGAACTCTTAGGCAAGAGCGCCTTTGGCATCCCCCTGGTGGATGATGACGCCATCTGGGCGTAGACACCCTCTCCTTATTATCGCAGCACAGGAGGAGCCTATGGTTGAAGCAGAGAGCAAGAACATACGGCTGTTGGCCCACAACGATCTTAACGGAAGCGGCAACGGCGGAGAGGGAATGGCCCTGCAACAGACTGCGGCTGGGCGGCGAATCTTGTACATTGCCCATGAGCGCGCCCCGACATTTTTAAGCATGGTGGATGTCAGCGATCCACATAATCCACGGATGGTCAGGCAGCTCACTAATGAAGATGCCGTCGGTGACATTGCGGCGTGGCTCAAGCGCAAAGGGGAAAAATCCTTGCAGGAGCGTGCGCTGCCTTTGGACGTCAACTTCCGCTCCAATTCTCTAGCCCTGGTGGGCAATACCCTTCTCGTCGCCATCCAGAACGCGCTTGGTCGTTCCGGCATGACACAGGGGCGGGTGCCGGCCGGTCTGACCATTTTCGATGTCACGCAGCCTGAGACCCCTCGGCTGCTCTCCTTCTTTGACACCAGTGGCCCTACCTCTCCGGGTGTCCACTTTGTCTGGTGTGTCGATGGGCAGTTTGCCCATATTTCTACCGGAGCGTCCGATTTCACTCCCGCCTATCCTGTAGACAATCAGTTCTACATGATTGTGGATGTGAGGGATTCGAGTCGCCCGACCGAGGTGGGGCGTTGGTGGCTCCCCGGCCAGCGGGCCGGTGATGCGATGAAACTCGAGAGAGTGCCCGGCTCTATGGTGAATGCCTTTCGCCTCCACAATGCGATTGTCATGCCGGAGAGACCTGACCGGGCCTATCTTGGCTACATTGATGGTGGCGTAGTAATCCTGGATATCACTGACAAGACCCATCCACAGGTGATCGGCCGTTGCAGTTGGTATCCGCCTTTTACTGGTTTCTCACACACTGTCCTCCCTCTCTTCGAGCGGGGGTTGGCCGTGGTCTCTGAGGAATCCACGCAAGACTTCGCGGCCGACTTTCCCAAGCTGATCTGGCTGCTCGATATTCACGATGAGGCCAACCCTGTGACCATCGCGACCGCACCGCTGCCGGATAATGTCAATGAGCTGTGTAGTCGAGGAGGGTGGTTTGGCGCACATAACATTCATGAGAATATGCCGCTGCCCACCTCCGCCATCCTGCGTGACACTATAGTGGGCAGCTTCTTCAATGGTGGGGTGCGGGTGTACCGCTTTCGCGAGCCGCTCAGGTCCGGAGCCCCGCCGACTCTGGAGGAAGTAGGCTTCTTTATTCCCCCTGCTCCAGCGGGATCTCCCAAAGGGGTTATTCAGATTAACGATGTGTACGTTGATGAACAGAAACTCATCTATGCGGTGGATCGCTATACCGGCGGGCTCTACATTTTGCAGTTTACCGGTTCCCTGCCACTCAGCTAGGCTCTGAGAAAACCTTTGTCTCTACAACATTAATAAGTAAAGGAGCTATTGATTCCATGCCAAGACAGGATTTGCTCCAGCCCGAGTTCGGTTCGGACGTTGTCGTGAACCTCATGCGTACCTTTGGCATCGAGTACGCTGCCATGAACCCGGGGGCGACCTTCCGCGGGATTCACGATTCCCTTGTGAACTATGGGGGCAACCAACGTCCTGAGCTGATCCTCTGCTGTCACGAGGAGATCGCAGTGAGCCTTGCTCACGGCTACGCCAAGGCGGCAGGCAAGCCGATGGCAGCGGTGGTCCACAATATCGTGGGGCTGCAACACGCGAGTATGGCGATCTTCAACGCCTTCTGCGACCGCGCCCCGGTTTTGATCTTGGGGGGCACCGGCCCTATGGATACGACGCGCCGACGGCCCTGGATCGACTGGATCCACACTGCCCTGGTCCAAGGCAATCTCGTCAGGGATTACGTCAAGTGGGATGATCAACCGGCCAGCACGGCTGCCGTTCCTGAAGCCTTTGCCAGAGCCTATCGGATCGCCATGACTGAGCCCATGGGGCCCGTCTACCTCTGCTTCGACGCCGATCTCCAAGAAGGGCGGCTCGACCGGCCAATCCCACTGCCCGACCCGGTCCGGTTTGCTCCGTCATCTCCTCCCCAGGCAGATGCGCGGGTCCTTGCAGAGGCCGCCAGGCTGTTATGCGAGGCAGAGTTTCCCCTGATCCTGGTTGAGTCTCTCGTCCCACACCCTTGGGCCCTCGCTGCCCTGCAGCGGCTCGCCGAACTGCTGGCTGCGCCAGTGATCGACCTTGGCGATGAGCACCGTGGCCGCTCTTGTTTTCCCACCGCACATCCTCTGGATCTTTTTGGTGCGAAGAGGGAGATGATCCGCGAGGCTGACGTCGTCCTAGCCCTGGATGTGCAGGATTTTCTGGGGACGCTCGCGGAAGTAGATAGAACTACGCGTGAGGTCAAGCCCGTCAGCGACCGGCCAGTCAAAATCATCGGGGTCTCGCTCAATGACTACGCTATCCGCAGTTGGGCACAAACTTATCTCTCGTTGGTCCCGCTTGACCTCCCGATCACAGCAGACGCTGGCATGGTTCTCCCATCCCTGGTGAAGCTTGTAGAGGAGCAACTGCAAAAAGACTCCCGGGCTGCGACGCGACAGGCGCGGTTTGTCAAGCTGCGGATTCGCCACGAGGCTCTGCGTGAAGAGTGGCTGCATACAGTGGAGGCGCAACGCTTGCAGCGGCCCGTCGCTTACTCGGTGCTCGCAGCGGCAGTGTGGGAAGCGATCAAGGACGAAGACTGGATCCTGGCCAACGGCACGGCCAGAGGCTGGGCGAAGCGGGTGTGGGAGTGGCAGCCCGAGCGCTTCTGCGGCGGAAGCGGAGGAGCCGGGCTCGGGTATGGGCTCGGAGCATCCCTGGGAGTGGCATTGGCCTTGCGGGATTCGGGCAAGGTCTGTGTAAACCTTCAGCCTGATGGAGACTTTCTCTACGTGACCAGTGCGCTGTACACCGCGGCTCACCATCAGATCCCCTTGCTGACGGTCATGTGTAATAACCGATCCTATTACAACGACGAGGAGCATCAGGAAGTGATGGCCAAAGCCCGGGGACGGTCGGTGGAGAACAAAGTGGTCGGCATCCGTATCGAGGGTCCTGCCCCCGACTTTGCCAAGATCGCCCAAGGATTTGGAGTCTATGCCGAAGGGCCGATTGAAGATCCGAAAGATCTTGGATTTGCACTTAAGCGGGCTTTGAAGGTCGTCAAGGAAGACCGACTCCCGGCCCTGGTGGATGTTGTGACCTGGCTGGCCTAGGCTCTGAAAACTTCGAGAGACGCCGTGGAAGGCAAGCTCACCGCCATCCTCAGCGCCGATGTCAAAGGCCATAGCCGCCTCATGGGCGACGATGAGGAAGACACCCTGCGCAAGGCGGGGCTGAAGTGACGAGCGAGTCTATTACTGATAGATCTCGCTCAGCTTGTTCAACATAACCGGATCATGCACGAGGTTGCCAAGCGTCAACCTCACCGCTGAGAGCTCGCCGTGCCTCGCTCTAGTCGCTGGGCGAGTTGTAACACTCCCTTGAGTTCGGTTTTTGCCTCTTCAAGGCTATAATCCCAGCGCCTCCCCTGTTGCTCGACGAGGTCCATCAGTTCCCATAAGGAGAGGCCGGCGAGTTCTGCGGCCCTGCTTTTGGTCACCTTTCCCTCAGCATATAACTGTAGTGCCCGTTCCTGTTTGCGCTTCGCCACACCTTCCCACAATAGCTGACGGGCCATATCAATCTTCTCGAGATGCTCGGCGTGCGCGAGTTCTTCCAATTCCCGAGCAAGTTCCTTCGGGATCCGGAGATTCAATTGCGTCACGTGTCGTTGCTCCGGCATACTTTCACTCCTTTCTTCTGGTCCGGCCAATCTCGCGTGCTGCTGCTCGCAACGCTTCCAGCACAGCCAAGTCGGTATGCATTGCCTGCCCGATCCGTATCAGCCACTCCTGACACTGCGCTGCCGACAGCGTTCCCTGGATCAGGCCATAGAGGGGAAACACCTGAATCGTAAGGTAGGGGATAGCATGGGTGCGGGCAGCATTTCTGCCGCGTCGGTCCTCTATCAATAGGATAAGCTCCCGCGCTCTGGCACAGGCCAGCGTCTCACAGTCCGCTCGACTCAGACTGCGAGAGGTGGTTGCCAAGGTACGAGCGAACCTTTTTTCCGCCGTCGTCAGGTCCAACACGCCGAGCCATCCTTGGGTGATTGCTTCCCCCACGGTTTGGGCATCGGAAAACCCTTTCTCCTTCCCATGTATCACAACCTCCTCGTACACGGATGCAGTCAGCCCCACGGCTCCATAGGTCTGGTACAGAGCAGTTAGCGCCTGTAGGCGTCCCAGGATAATGAGGGAGGAGGCATCAATAACGAGCTTCAGAAAGAGACCCCAACACCACAGGATGCTACAAAACGTAGCAGCTCGACGGGTAGCCGCCTATTACTCGTGTACCTCCATTTGACAAACACGCAACACTCGCAGGATAATCACTTTCGGTCTGGGATATAGACATGGAACGCAAGC
>JACXTT010006203.1_pt1 | contig 17137 bp, 17 predicted proteins | sample 9270951 | NCBI WGS metagenome assembly JACXTT01 (sample SAMN15532306, study PRJNA645909) | rock metagenome | isolation source: weathered quartz diorite | place: Puerto Rico | collected 2017-06-21 | reverse complement strand
CCTTGCCAAGGTCGAATCCGGCACGGTTACGCTGAATATAGGCACCGAGCGTTTTGCCGAGTTGCAGGATTACGTAGACCGCGCCTTCCGGCAGGTTGCGCACGACAAGGGGCTCGAGTTCAAGATCTCGATGGCGCAGAATCTGCCGCCCGCGATCCGCACGGATGCCAAGCGGCTGCGGCAGATTCTCAAGAATTTGCTGTCCAACGCGTTCAAGTTCACGGCGAGGGGCACAGTATCACTTGAGGTTGCGATGGTGACATCCGGTTGGACGCCGGGGCGCCGCCTGCTCAACGAGGCCGGCAATGTCGTGGCGTTCGCGGTCAGCGACACCGGCATCGGCATTCCGCTTGAAAAGCAGCAGATCATTTTCGAAGCGTTCCAGCAGGCCGACGGAACGACCAGCCGCCAATTTGGAGGGACAGGCCTTGGCCTTTCGATCAGTTCCGAACTGTCGCGTCTGCTCGGCGGCGATATTCGGGTGGAAAGCAGCCCCGGTAAAGGGGCCAGATTTACGCTTTACGTCCCACTTGTTCAGGGGCCCGACGGCGACGGCACGCCGGCAAAACCGGCGCGCACGGAACACACCCTGCCGGAGCTTACCGAGAATGAGGGTACACGCAAGCGCCAGGCGGCGGAACGGACCCCGGTCGGCCCAGCAGTCCCGCACGACGACCTCGGCAACATCCTGCCCGGTGACCGGGTCGCTGTAGTCGTGGGAGATGACATGAAGGTTGCCGCTAACCTTCTGGACCGCCTGCATGAAGAGAGCATCAAGGGATTGATCGCCCTCAATGCGCACACGGCGCTCGCGCTTGCGAAGAAGTTCACGCCCGATGTCATGACGCTGGACATCAAGCTCCCGGACATGGACGGCTGGGATGTCCTCAACCTCTTGAGGCAGGACCCCGAGACGCGACACATTCCCGCAAGCGTGATTTCGATTGACGATCTGAATCACCAATGCATGTGGCTGGGAGCCCTCGGCTTCGTGCAAAAGCCGTCCAGGCAAGAAGCGCTGAGCGAGGCGCTGTCCAGGCTGCGCGATGTCATGGAACGCGATCCCCGCACCCTGCTGGTGGCGGCCGGAAACAAGACCAATCGGGAGAGCATCGTCAAGGCCATCGCAAAAGATCATTTGCAGGTAACCGCAGTCAGCGGCGGCAAGGAGGCGCTCGAACTGGTCCTGAAGGGTGCCGGGATCGATTGCATCGTGATCGGTCAAGGCCTGCCCGACATGGCACCCACCGATTTGGTCCGCCGACTGGTGCAGACGCAGCCAGCCGACCAGCTGTCCATCATCATCTGTACTGCGGAAGACCCGAGCGGTGCCGGCCGGGGCGGCATCGATGAGGTGGCGGAACTTCTGGTGCTGAAGCGGGCTCCTGTTCCCGAGGCGGTCTTGAAGGAGACAGCGCAGTTCCTTGGTCACGCCATCAAGGATCTGCCGCCAAGGCGGCGCCCTTCGCTGTCACAACTCGGGACGGGGAGGGTGGACCTCTCGGGCAGGAAGGTGCTGCTCGTCGATGACGATATTCGCAACATCTTCGCCCTTACCAGTGCTCTCGAACAGCAAGGGATGATCGTCATCAATGCGGAGAACGGCGTGAGTGGCATCGAGATGCTGAAAAAACATCCGGACATCGACATCATCCTCATGGATCTGATGATGCCGGGGCTGGACGGGTACGACACGATCCGTGCCATGCGCGGACTGGAGCGCTTCAGCGGCGTACCGATCATCGGGGTCACGGCCAAGGCGATGAAGGGCGACCGCGAGAAATGCATCGAGGCAGGCGCCTCGGATTATGTCACCAAGCCGGTGAACATGGAACGCCTGCTGTCGCTGATGCGCGTATGGCTGGTCAAGTAACGCCGGCAAGAAAGCACGCTGAGGCTCACGTGCCCCTCGACGCCGAATCCGCAAACCGTGTCCCGAGCCGGAGGTTGGCGGAGGACTATGGGGAGATCCTCCGGGAGTACCTGGAACGTCCCGGCGAGGTTCTGCTCAACCGTGGTTGCGAGTTTTCACGGTGTGCGCTGGCGGATGGCCGCAGCGTCGTCGAGATGGCTGCTGCCCATCACCAGGCGTTGCGGCGCCGGTTCGCGAAACAGCCGGCTGTGCGCGATCGGTTACAGGCGGCGGAGGATTTCTTCGCCGCTTGCCTGGTTCCGTTCGAGACGCATCATCGCGACGCCCGGGAAGGCGGGCGTGCGCTGCGCCAACAGAATGAAAATCTGGAAGCCGAGCTGAAGCGGGTCGCGCATGCACTGCACGATGAGGCCGGCCAGCTTCTTGCCTCCGTGCACATGGCCTTTGCAGAAATCACGGGTGATTTTCCGCCCGAGGCGCGCGGCCGTTTCGACTCAGCCGAAAACCTGCTGAAACAGCTCCAAGCGACCCTTCGCAGGCTGTCTCACGAAATGCGCCCTACGGAGCTGGACAACCTCGGGCTGGTTGCGGCGCTCGAGTGCCTCGCGGCGAACGTGACGAGGCGTACCGGACTGCGCGTGTACATTGCCGCAGATGCCGGGGCTCGCCTTCCCAGTGCGATCGAAACGGCGCTGTATCGGATAGTGCAGGAAGCCGTGAACAATGCGGTCAGGCACGCGCATGCTCACTCCGTGAGGATCGAATTGAAGCGCTCGCCATCAAAGGTGGCCTGCAGCGTCCGCGATGACGGATCGGGGTTCGATATGCGGCGCCGGACTGATGGCCTTGGATTGATCGCGATCCGCGAAAAGCTCAACGCACTCGGCGGTTCGCTGCACGTGATCTCCGAATCAAGGCGCGGCACAACTCTCTTGACCGACATTCCTCTCGGGGGTTGACATGCCCTGCCGCGTGTTGCTAGCAGATGACCACCAGATTGTTCGCCAGGGACTGCGCGGAATACTGGTGGCCGCCGGTCATGAAGTCATCGGCGAGGCGTCCGACGGACGCGAGGCGCTCAAGCTCGCGCGCACGCTGAACCCGGATATTGCTGTCCTGGATCTTTCGATGCCGCTGCTCAACGGCCTGGATGCCGCGCGCGAGATACGGCGCCTCGCCCCGGACATCAGAATTATCCTGCTTACGATGTATACCGACAAAGGTTATGTACTGCAGGCGCTAAGGGCCGGCGCCAGAGGTTACGTGCTCAAGACCCAGGCGGCCGAGGATCTGATTTCAGCGATTCGCGAGATCCTCCGTGGCGAGACCTATCTAAGCCCGGGCGTGGCCGCGTCTGTCGTGGACGCCGTCCTGGAGACCAGCAACGGGGCTGCAGATCCACTCACTGCGCGCGAGCGCCAGATCCTGCAACTGGTCGCGGAAGGAAACACCACGAAAGAGATTGCCAGGTTGCTCAATGTCAGTTTCAAGACGGCGGAATCCCATCGTAACCACATCATGAAAAAGCTTGACATCCATGAAGTCGCGGGTCTGGTGCGCTATGCAATCCGCCAGGGCTTGCTGCATCCCTGAATGAGCCTGCGGGTTCCCGGCAAATGCGCCCACCCGCCGGGAAGTAAGGGTAAGATGATGAACGAATTCTTCAACCTGTCATCTTACGCAAGTAATTGCCGGTTTTCCCGGCGTCCCAGCCCGCCGCCGGCAGAGGGACCGCCCAGGGTTTTTTTGCCGGCATTCATTGAAATTCACAGGATCATCGTGTCCTCCGTAACGAACAATCGACTTCCGGGAGGCTTTACGCTTCTCGAACTGCTGGTGGTGATGGTCATCATCGGTCTGCTGGCGGGGTATGTTGGGCCGCGCTACTTCGCCCAGATCGGCAAATCGGAAGTGAAGACTGCGCGGGCTCAGATCGACGCCTTCGACAAGGCGCTTGACCAGTACCGGCTCGACACCGGGCACTACCCGAGCACAGAGCAGGGGCTCGATGCCCTGATGACGCGTCCCGAAAGCGAGCCGAAATGGGCAGGTCCATACCTGAAGAAAGCCGTTCCGGTCGATCCATGGGGCAACAAATATGTTTATCGCTCGCCCGGAGAGCACGGCGAGTACGACTTGCTATCGTACGGCAAGGACGGCAAGCTGGGCGGGACCGATGAAGCGGCGGACATTACCAATTGGTGACGCGAAAAATCGTGAAAGGTGAATGCGCGAATGGTGGACGAGTAAAGCCGCGGACGAGGGTCCGGGAGGTTGGCCGTGCGCGCTTTGCGCCAGCTTGCACAGAATCACTCAGTCACTAAATCACCGAATCGCGCGTATATCATGAAATTTCAAGTCAAGGCACTGCGTGAGCAGGAAGGCGTGGTATCCATTCTGCTGGATGCGGCCGACGAGGCCGATGCCGAGCGGCAGGCGCGCGCAGGCGGGCTTGCGGTGTTGTCGCTGCGCCGCGCGGCGGCATGGAATCTCGATTTGTTCAGTCGTCGCAGCCGCTTTCCGCTGGCGTCATTTGCGCAAGAACTGTTGGCGCTCGTGGAAGCCGGACTGACCCTGGTCGAATCCATCGAAACCCTTGCGGAGAAAGAGAGCCACGGCCCTAGCCGCGCCATACTCGATCACCTCACAACCCAGCTGCGCGAGGGGCGCACGCTTTCTCACGCCATGCAGGACTTGCCGGAGGCGTTTCCTGCGTTGTTTGTCGCCAGCGTGCGGGCTACCGAGAAGACCGGAGACCTTCCCGATGCGCTCAGGCGCTACCTGAGTTACCAGACGCAGCTGGAATTCGTGCGCAAGAAAATCGTCAGCGCCTCCATCTATCCGGTGCTGCTGATGGGCGTGGGATTTCTGGTATTGCTGTTCCTGCTCGGTTATGTAGTGCCGAAGTTCAGCCATGTCTACGAGGACATCCAGGGCAATCTGCCGTTGATGTCGCAATGGTTGCTCGCGCTCGGCAAATTCCTCGGCGCTAACGGACTCGCGGTCGCAGTCGTGGGTATCGGCGCCGCCGCACTCGCCGCGCGACTCGCGTTCAGTCCCGCCGCGCGAATCTGGATTGGCGGGAAGCTCTGGCGGGTCCCGTCCATTGGCAGCCGCATGCGGCTGTATCAGCTGGCGCGCTTCTATCGGACGCTCAGCATGCTGCTGCGCGGCGGCACACCGATTGTGGCAGCGCTTGACATGGCGTCCGGATTGCTCGTCCCGGCATTGCAGCCCAGCCTTGGGCGCGCGCGGGAAGCAATCCGTGAAGGCCATGCCATTTCCGAAGCAATGTCCGGACACGGTCTGACCACGCCGGTGGCCCTGCGCATGCTGCGCGTGGGCGAACGCAGCGGTCGGATGGACGAGATGATGGACCGGATCGCCAGTTTCCTCGACGAGGAGATCGCGCGCTGGGTCGAGTGGTTCACGCGGCTGTTCGAGCCCTTGCTGATGGCTTTAATCGGCGTGGTGATCGGCGTCATCGTGGTACTGATGTACCTGCCGGTATTCGAGTTGGCCGGGAGCATTCAGTGAACGCGGCCAACGACGTTCCTTCGGGTGTCGAAGTCCTGACGGCGGCCCGCATCGAGGAGGCCCGAACGCAGGCGCGCGCGTCGAATCGCCGGATGGTCGAGGTGCTCGAGGAAAACCTCAAGCTCCCGCCCGCCGAATTCACGGTCACGCTGGCCGAAATGCTCAAATTCCCGGCTGCCCCGATTCAGATGCTGCATGAGTTGGTGCCGGCATTCGACGTGCTGCCCTTCAGTGAAGCCTCGTCGCGGGAATGCATCGCGTTCCGGGACGACCGCGGCGATCTGCTCCTGGCGATTGGCGACCCCTTCGCGCTCGATCTGCAGGCCTGGGCTTCGGAAAGGCTGGCGAGGCCGTTTGCATTCTGTCTTGCCCACCGTGACGACATCGCTGCCTACCTCGCTCGAGTAGAGGGCGACATGCGCGCGATGGACGGCGTGGTGTCGGGCGAGGAGGGCACCGAGGGCCTTTGGGGGCACGTAGAGGACCTGTCTCTGAAGACCATCGGCGAAAACGCGAGCCCGGTGGTAAAGCTCGTAAACTCCACGCTCTACGACGCATTGAGAACCGGGGCAAGCGACATTCATCTCGAATCGGCGGGCAACCGGCTTGCGATCAAATACCGCATCGATGGGGTGCTGAGCCAGGTCGGCGTGGCGCAGGGCGCGGATATGGCGGAGCAGATCGTGTCGCGTGTGAAAGTCATGGCCGAGCTCGACATCGCGGAACGCCGGGTTCCGCAGGATGGCCGCTTCAAGGTGCGGGTCAAGGGCCGCGAGGTGGACTTCCGTGTCTCCATCATGCCGTCCATCTTCGGAGAGGACGCGGTACTGCGCATTCTCGACAAGCAGACCCTTGCCGACGAGTTCCACGGGCTGAGGGTGGACGTACTCGGCTTTGATGAAGGGACCGTGGCATGGCTGCGCAAGCTTGCGTGCGAGCCCTACGGAATGCTGCTGGTGACCGGCCCGACGGGCAGCGGCAAGACCACTACGCTTTACGCTATCCTGTCCGAGATCCACAACGGGCGGGACAAGATCATCACCATTGAAGATCCGGTCGAATACCAGCTTCCGGGAATCCTGCAGATTCCCGTAAACGAAAAAAAGGGGCTTACCTTCGCGCGCGGCTTGCGCTCGATTCTGCGGCACGACCCGGACAAGATCATGGTGGGGGAGATCCGCGATCCGGAAACCGCACAGATAGCGGTGCAGTCGGCGCTGACCGGACACTTGGTTTTCACCACGGTACACGCCAACAACGTCTTCGACGTGATCGGCCGGTTCATGCACATGGGACTGGATCCCTACAGTTTCGTGAGCGCGCTGAACGGGGTCGCGGCACAGCGCCTGGTCAGGATCGCGTGTACACAATGCTCGATCGAGGAACGGCCGGAGGTGGCGCTGCTCGCCGCCTCCGGCGTTACCGCGGAACAGGTCGAACACTGGCGGTTTCGCACCGGCAAAGGCTGCGGCCAGTGCCGCGGCACGGGCTACCGTGGCCGCAAGGCGATCGCGGAAACGCTTATCCTCAACGACGAAATGCGCGAACTCATCAGCTCGCGCCAACCGGTGCGTGCAGTCAAGGAGGCGGCGCGCAAGCTCGGTACGCGCAGCCTGCGCGAAACCGCCCTTGATCTGGTCGCCCGCGGGGAAACGACCCTTGAGGAGGTCAATCGTGTCACTTTCGTGGCGTGAGCGCGTGCGCATTGCCCTGTCACCCCACCAGGTGGCAATGGTGCGGTTTTCGCGCGGCTTCGCGCCGCGCGTCGTGGACCGCAAGAGCATGCCTTGCGCCGAAGCCAAGGGCCATGAGAACTGGGCCGGCGCGGTGGAAGTCCTGCGGGATCTTCTGCTTCATCCGAATGTGGGCAAAGGCGACGCCACTCTCATTGTGTCGAGCCATTTCGTCCGCTACGTCGTGCTGCCCTGGAGCGGCGAGCTCGTCACCGAGGCGGAAGAACTTGAATTCGCGCGCACGCGCTTCATCCAGGTATTCGGTCAATCGGCACGCGATTGGACGATCGCGATGAGTCCGGCACCGGCCGGCGCCAGTCGTTTGTGTGCAGCCGTGGACCAGGCCCTGATTGGCGCTGCCACCGGCGCGGTCGCGGCCTCCGGATTGCGCCTGCTGTCTGTGCAGCCGGCGTTGATGGCGCAGTTCAACGAGTGGCGGAGCCGGGTCGGAGCTGACGGCTGGCTGGTAATCGCCGAGCAAGGGCGACTGCTCGTGGCGTGGCTTTGCGCTGGACAGTGGCGTTCGGTGCGCGTGCGTCCGCTGAACGACGCTTCGGTCTCCCTGGCGCAGGTGCTGGAGCAGGAGCAGCTTCTGCTTTCGGCCGGCAGCGCCAATAAGGTGTTCCTGGCAAAGCTGGGCAATGTCGCCGTGGAGACCGATGGACTGAAGGTCGAGCGGCTTGCGCTCCCGGCGCCCTTGGCCAGGGCCGCGGGCGCCAACGCCGGCCTCGCGCTGGCGATGTGCGGACTATGATCATGCGTGCCGTGCAACTCGATTTTCTGCAGGCCGCACGCCGCTCCTCCGGGGGCGGCATCGCGCTGCTGGCCACGGCTGTGGTGGCCGCATTCGTCGTCTTGTCATTACACGCCGACCTCAAAAACGAAGCACAGCATCTCGAGTCGCAGGCGTCGAAACTTGAGCGCAGAGCGCGCGGACTCGCGCCGACCGGGCCACGGGTGGACGATTCCCTCAAGCAGGAGATCCGCCGGGTAAACGAAATGATCGACCGGCTGGCGCTGCCGTGGGACAGACTATTCCGCGCGGTCGAAGCTGCCGCAACCGACCAGGTCGCACTGCTCGGCATCGTCCCGGATGCAAAGTCGGGGATCGTGCAGATCAGTGCGGAGGCGTCCGACGCAGAGACCATGTTCGACTACGTCGGGCGCCTCGAGCAGCAGCGCGAACTTTCGCAGGTTTATCTGCTGCAGCATGAACGCGAACGGCAAAACACAGTGCGGCCGATCCGTTTCCTGGTGAGCGCGTCATGGATGCCGCGCTGAAACGGATCCGGTGGCGCCTGCGGCGCGCCGTGCATGCCATGGGCTGGGCCGCCATCGGCGGTGTCGCGCTGGCGATCTTTGCCGCCGGCTTCGTAGCCTCGAACCTCATGCCGTTGCAGGCCGACGTGACGGCACTGCGCGATCGCGTGCAGCGACTCGAAATACGGGCGGGAAATCAGCCACGGATCGTCGAGGCGGGGCGCCCCGATGCCCGGGTCACCGCCTTCTACGAACAGTTGCCTGCGGCGCAACAGGCGCCGGAAGTCGTGCGTCGGCTGCACTCCTATGCTCGTGACGCCGGCCTGGTTCTTGAACGCGGCGAATACCGGCCGCTGCCTGACCCGTCGGGCAGGCTGATGCGCTATCAGGTCGTGCTGCCCGTGAAGGGAAACTATCCGCAGGTGAAGCGTTTCCTTGCGCAGGCGATGCACGACACGCCAGGCCTTGCCCTCGACGCGATCAGCATGCAGCGTGACCAGGGAGGCTCCCCGGCGCTGGAGGTGCAATTGCGATTCACCGTCTTCATGAGATCTGCCGCATGAAACTTCACACCCGTCAGCGCTGGGTGGTTGTCGCTGGCCTGTCGACTGCGACGCTTGCCGCGGCCGCCTGGATCCGGGACAGTGCGGTCCCCTCCAGGACGGAGGTCGTCGCGGCTTCGGATTCCAGAACGGCGCCGGCCTCCCGGCTGTCGGATACCGGAACAGACGGCGAAGCACCGGCCATCAATCTCGAAAAACTGAAATCCCGCAATCTCGGAAGGGCGGTACGGGATCCGTTTGCAACAGGGGCGCCACATGCGGCCAAATCCAAACCCGGAGCGGCACGCCCCGCTCAAATTGTGGTTGCGCCGCCGCCGAGTCCACTGCCGCCGAGTGCCCCGCCGCTGCCGTTTACATATATGGGCAAGCTGGTGTCAGGAGGCGATCTCGCCGTCTTTCTGGTCCAGGGCGAGCGCAACCTGATCGTGCGCGAAGGCGACACGATCGATTCTCTTTACAAGGTCGAACGTATCGCCGAAGGCGACATTACCCTGCTTTTCCTGCCGCTCAACCAGCGCCAGACCATCATCATCGGAGAGCCGCAGTGAAAAAGCTGGCGGTCGTCCTCCTGCTGATTTTCGCCGCCGGCTGCGCCACGCACGCCGCATTGATCGAAGGCCGCAAACTCCTCGAGCAGGGACGCACGGAAGAGGCCATTCGCCGCCTGGAGCGTGGGGTCAAGGCGAATCCGGACGACACCGAGTTGCGCAACTACTACGTGCGCACCCGCGATCTGTACATCAACCAGCTGCTCTATGAAGGCGACAGGGCGCGCATGCTCGGTCGCACCGAGGAAGCGCTTGCAGCGTTCCAGCGCGTGCTGGGGTTAAGTGACGGCAATGTCCGCGCGCAAGCCGGGCTGGAGGCGGTCCGGGCCGAGCAAAGCCAGCGCGCGGCGGTTGCGCAGGCGCAGGCGATGTTCGACGGCGGGAAGGCGGAGGAGGCGCTTGCAATACTGAAGAAAGTACTCGAAGAAAATCGGTCACAAAAAGATGCGCAGGCTCTGCAGCGCCGCATCGAGGAGAGCCGCGCCAGATCGGCGGTCGCGGCACCGCGGCTCAGACCCGAATTCAGGAAACCGGTCACGCTTGAGTTTCGCGATGCGCCGCTGAAAAGCGTATTCGAGGTACTGTCGCGCACCTCCGGCATCAACTTCGTGTTCGACCGCGACGTGCGCCCAGACCTGCGGGCGACAATCTACGTTCGCGACACCTCCATAGAGGACGCGGTCAACTTCCTGCTGGTGACCAACCAGCTCGAGAAGAAGGTGCTCAGCGAGAACACCATCCTGATCTACCCGAATCTGCCCAACAAGACGCGTGACTACCAGGAACTGCTGGTGAAAAGCTTCTACCTCGGCAATGCCGACGTCAAGCAGACGCTCAATCTCATCAAGACGGTGGTCAAGACCCGCGACGTGTTTGTGGATGAGCGGCTGAACCTGCTGGTCATGCGCGACACGCCGGAGGCGATACGCCTCGCCGAGAAGCTGATCGCGGCCCAGGACCTCGCCGAGCCCGAAGTCATACTCGAGCTCGAGGTGCTCGAGGTCACGCGCAGCAAGATGCAGAACCTGGGCCTGCAATACCCGACGCAGATTTCGGCCGGAGTAGAGGGCGCGGCTACCAAACCGGGCCAGATCACGCTCAACGAATGGCTCAACCGCAGCTCGGGCCTGGTGAACCTCACTATCACCGACCCGGCCTTTGTCCTCAATCTGAAGCGTCAGGACGGCGACACCAACCTCCTTGCCAACCCGCGCATCCGGGTGAAGAACCGCGAGAAGGCGAAGGTCCACATCGGCGACCGGCTTCCGGTAATCACGACTACGTCCACCGCGAACGTCGGCGTGTCCGAGTCGGTGCAGTATCTTGACGTTGGACTCAAGCTCGACGTCGAGCCCAACGTTTACCTCGATGACCAGGTCGCCATTAAGGTAGGGCTGGAGGTGAGCAGCATCGTGCAGCAGATCACGTCGCAGCAAGGCACGCTGACCTATCGGATCGGCACGCGCAACACGGCCACCGCGCTGCGTGTCGCCAATGGCGAAACCCAGGTACTCGCAGGATTGATCCAGGACGAGGATCGGCGCACCGCGGACAAGGTGCCCGGCCTCGGCGATTTGCCGATGGTAGGACGGTTATTCACGAACAATAACGATAGCCGCAGCAAGACCGAGATCGTGTTGCTGATCACGCCGTATGTTGTGCGCAATCTCGACAGGCCGGCGCCCTCGGCGCTGGAAGTCGCGTCGGGCACAGAAGGCAGCCTAGGTGCGACACCCTTGCGGCTGCTGTCGAGCCCGGGTGCACCGCCGGCGATTCCCGCGCAACAGCGTCCGCAACCAATCGCCGTTCAAGCCCCTGAGGTCAAACCTCCGCTTGGCAGCGAGACCCCGGTGCCTCCGGCGCCGCAAAGCGTGCTGCTGTCCGTGCCGCTGCAGGCGCAAGCGGGACGTGAGTTCGCGGTCGCGGTGTCCGTCACCCCCGGCGTCGCGGGTAATGTGCGACTCGATCTGGTTTACGACGCTGCCAGGCTTCGAGCGGTGGGCATTGAGGGCACGCCCGGACGTGCTCAGCTGGTGGTGTCGGGAACGAGCGCGATTCGTTTCCTTGCGCTCGAGGGTCAGGTCGGCCCGGCACAGATTTCCGTCGCCAATATTTCCGCGGTCGGACTGGGTGGCGAGAACATCGCCGTCTCCGCCCCGGTGCCGGTGACGGTCAACATCACGCCGTGACGAAGCCAGGCCGAGGTAGGAGGTCCGAGACCCGAGCAGGCAAACAATAACTGCGGTCATCGACAAGCGGTGAATGAGCGACGGTAAACGAAAAGCGTTAAGAAAACCCACATGGCGAGAAGCGGTGCAGCTTTGTATTTTCCCCGGCCCTCGGCCCTCGTACCTCGGTCCGCCTCCGGGTTCACGCTCATCGAGCTGGTGATCACGGTGGCGATCGTTGCAATTCTCGCCTCCATCGCCTTGCCGCTCACCCAGCTAGCAGTCCAGCGCGGCAAAGAACAGGAACTGCGCAGCGCGTTGCGCCAGATCCGCGAGGCGATCGATGCCTACAAACAGGCAGCCGATGAAGGGCGCATCGAGAAGAAGGCCGATGCCTCAGGCTATCCTCCCGAGCTTGCGGATCTGGTGAAAGGGGTCGAGGACATCAAGAAACCGGACAAGCCCAAGATATATTTCCTGCGCCGGCTGCCGCGCGACCCATTCGCGGCGGATGACGTTAAGGCCGAAGGCACCTGGGGCCGGCGTTCCTACGCCAGTCCTCCCGACGACCCGCGCGAGGGCGCCGACGTGTTCGATGTCTATTCGCTTTCGGATGCGGTCGGGTTGAACGGCGTGGCCTACAAGGAATGGTGACCACCTCACCCGACCCGCAAGCTGCGGATAGAGGGCAAGAGCCGGCGGTCGCATTGAACATGACCGCATCACGACGCCGCGTCCATTGCGGCTTTTTACTCGGCCCTCGACCCTCGTCGCTCGTCCCTCGCTCCCCTCGGGCGTTCACGCTCATCGAGCTTCTGGTCGTGATGACCGTCATCGCATTGCTGCTGACCATCGCTGTGCCGCGTTACTTCCACAGCACGGACCGGGCCAAGGAGGCGGTGCTGAAGGAGGACCTCGCGCAGATGCGCAGCGCAATCGACAAGTACTACGGCGACCGCGGCCGCTATCCCGACTCGCTCGACGATCTGGTGGAGAAGAAATACCTTCGCCGTGTTCCCGTCGATCCGGTTACCGACAGCGTGCGAACCTGGGTGAGCATACCGCCCGCAGAGACCGGCAAGGGCATGGTTTTCGACGTCAAGAGCGGTGCCACCGGCGCCGCCCAGGACGGAACCCAGTACCGCGACTGGTGACCCAAAGGAGCGGTCCGTGCTCAGTCCCCGGAAAAAAACGGTGCCCAGGGCTCAGTACTTAGTGCGGAGTAAACGGTGCCCCGCAGCCCGTGCCTCGCAACTGTTCTCTACCGGATTTACTTACATCGGCCTGCTGATCTTCATCGCCCTGATGGGCATTGCGCTGGCCGGCATCGGCATGGTCTGGCACACGCAGGTGCGGCGCGAGAAGGAACGCGAGTTGCTGTTCGTCGGAGACCAGTTCCGCCGCGCAATCGGCCAGTATTACGAGCGTTCACCTGGGGGAGACAAGCGTTTCCCCCAATCGCTTGATGAATTGTTGCTCGACAAGCGCTATCCGGCAACCCAGCGGTACTTGCGACGTGTCTATCCGGACCCGATAACCGGCAAAGCGGAATGGGGGTTCGTGAGAGGCCCCGGGGACCGGATTGTCGGCGTCTACAGCCTCTCTGAAGACGCGCCGTTCAAGCGCGCCGGCTTTCCCACCAACTACCAGGACTTGGAAGGCAAGGAGCACTACCGCGAGTGGCGCTTTGTTTATGCCCCGCCGGCGCCGCCACAACAGCCGCAACAGCCGCAGTCACCGCAATTGCAGCAGCCGACCGGCGCAGCCAATGAGGGGCGCCCCGAAACCAAAGTGATTGCTCCCATGCAGAATCAGTAGTCCGACTGATTCCCAGCGTTGATCCCTTTCCCTGGCTTTAGTCGGGCGGCGTTGCCGGTCGCCCGCGGTATTTCGCAACCATTTTTCCGGATCGTTTCGCGTGTCAAGCCGGCAGCAAGGAACCGAGTGGTTCCTTGCCAACCTGGGGGCATGGTCCGAACGGATGCCAAATCACCCGGGAGCGTTCGGCAAAAGTAATACGCAACGCTGGAAAATGCCAACTAAACACGGAGAGAGGGTCTTATAAATGCCGGATCCCGAGGACGAATTGACACCCATTCTATCCAGAGCGGAACGCACCGCGTACCGGCTGCTGCTGAAAAACGACCTGGATCCGTTTGAATTTGACGTGGCAATTCACGCCGGACGTGTACTCGACGGCAGGGTCACGTACGTGTTGCAAATCTCGACGCTGGATCACGCCGTCTCGGTCCGGGAAACGGGTATCCCCCTCGAATTCATCGAGAGAAGCGGAACCGCCGGCGGTGATGCCTTCGCGAGAATCGTCCACCAACTGGTGCCCGCATTGATCGAGAACATGAAATCTTCCAGGCATGTCCCGGAAATGATGGCGCGTTAGTCGTTTCATTCCCCGTTGCAAGGGGAAGCCGATTCCGGATGAGTTTTCGGTCTCGGTCAGACGGAGTAATTCGATGGGTCGCGAGGAACTCTTGCAGAAGCTGACCGGCATGGCGGCCGACGTCGTCAGGGACTGCCGTGTGGAGTTGGCGCTGGGTTGGTTATGGTGCAACAAAAGCAGGGAGCCGCTTCCCGGGGTGCCGCCCGACCTTTTCAAAGTGTTGAAATTCGTGCGCGATCAGGGTTGGCGGGAAGTGGACGCGGCCTACACGGGCGGAGATTACTTCGAGGACTGCCTGCGCCTAGCTATGCGCAAATCACAGTCCATCGCTGTACGGAAGGCCCGGACAAGCCGTGAGAATCGCAGGGCGCCGGCGCGCTGGGGCCAGACTACCGCAGTCGGGAGCTGAGCGGGGGCCGCTCACATCGTGCGCGAGGCCGTGATTGTGCTCTCTTGAAATCAATGTTCTACCTGATTCTCGCGTCTAGCTAAATTAGCTAGGCTGATCGTGTGCAACCTCCCTCTCCTGCGGTGAATGTGCCGTAGGATTTTCTGGCGCGACGTACCTCCCTTCGTCGCGCCAGCTTTTTTTTCATGGATCGGCCGGCGGCAACTGCAGCGGGTGGCGAACGCACTGCCGGAAGTAGTTGTCGAGAGCAGGTGTATCCGTTCAGCGAGTCATGACCGGCAGCGTCCTCGGTACGCTCCCTGGTCGGCGGGGCCGGGAAACTATTGCGGTACTTGAACATGGCGCCCCGAACACGAATCGAACGTGCGACCTACCCCTTAGGAGGGGGTTGCTCTATCCACTGAGCTACCGGGGCGCTAGGTCTGTTCGCGGGCCTGTTCGCCTTGCACATCACACAGTTATCTCGAAAAACGCTCTTGCCCCGGTAGGCGAAAGATACGTTTGTTGACGGGCGTTGACAAGCAGTCAGTGTGATGGAATTGTGATGACGCTGGAATGCGCCGGTCTTGTGCGGCTTTCAATTTAACGCTCGCGAATTCCTTGGGAGGAAAGCGATGAACGTTAATCCCGTCATACACACAGTTGGGCTTCTTTTCTTAACCTTATTAGGCGCTTGCGCGAACATGCAGCAAGCTCAAATACAAGGCAAGCAAAAGGATGCGCAGCAGTATTGCGCTAGTTTGTATTCGGAGGCCAGGTTAGAGCCAATAAGGGGGAAGGTGCCTTTCCAGCTCGCTCTGGGCCAATCCATACCGATGGAGATGATGAGCAACTCACAATTTCCAACAGAGGAAGAAACACAGGCAATTTTAACGTGGGCACAACTCAGGCAGGATTGCTTTACTTATCAGACTCAAGTGCTAGGTCAGCCTCCAGCGCACTATGTGGCTCTTCGGATGGCTAACAACCAAGTGATAGCGGAATTATTTGCTGGCCGTATCACGTACGGGCAACTGGCTCAGCAGATTAATCAGAATCAAATCGCTGCTCTCCAGCAGGATCAGGCGATAAGGATGCAAGCGCAAAGGGATGCCGTTCAGGCGCAGCAGGCCTTTTCTCAGCAATTATTCCAGCAACAACAACTGAATCTCCAGCAGCAGCAACTTCGCAATCAGCAACTGCAATCACGCCCGATCAACAATTCCGTAAATTGCACTACGCAATACATTGGAAATACGGCCTACACAAATTGTCACTGAAAAAGTGGCTATTACAAAGGTATTTCCATTGTTTCAATGGGCCTTTTCATCGCTAACTGGTCTTACCGGAAATGAGGCCATGAGTCGCCCCAACGTGGCACTTAGGGACTCACCGGGCAACATCGCGGACCGCAGAATCTCGTAGTTTTCGCTGCTGAGTGTCACATCAATCCGTCGCATTCCCGCACGTTTCCTGCGCTGCCGAAATGCCCGCACATTGCGTCGTATCGTGTGGCGTCGATTCCTGCGCTCCAGGCGCCGCAATCTTTCAAACCAGTTCATGGGTGACCTTTCAAAAGTAGATACCAAGGCTAGCGATTGCATGGGCGAATCGAAGCAATAAATTTTCTATTCGGACCCCTACCGCTTCCCCGCCCCTTATAGGGGGCGCGGGAATCGCGGGTAGTTCCTGCCTTTCCCGAACCGCATCACTGCGGGAATCGCGGGAAACGTTCAACTCCTCCATACGTAGCCTGCGTCTACGCCAATCAATCCTCGGGCGTGGAGTGCTGTAATTGCCTGCCGGGCTCGTTCAGTCTTTCGTTTGGGGTCGCAAATAAATCGCTCGCCTATTCGCTCGATTACCTGTTCCACGGGAACGACCGTTTTTCCCGCTGGAATTCTGTCTACCAAATTCAGCGGGCGTGCCTCTCCAACGGTCTTATCCAGTTCGGCCAGTACGTCCAAGGCTATTTTTTGATTGGCCGCGTTCGGCGGCAGGATGCGCCGAATGCTTTGTGCTCCTTCGTCGGGAACGACAACGCACGAAGTGATGGGCTCGCCGTCGTCGTGGTGTCCAAGTGCTACGGCCTCCAGCCGAAACGCATGCACCGTTTCATCGGCCCCATCCTTCGATTTGTTAATACGCCACTCGCGTCTGCGGTCTATTTTCACAACTTCAATGCTCGAATCGAGGGCCGCAATCAAACTGGAATGCCCGCGCAATCCTCGGGTGAGGTCTTTGCCCGCGTGGTGTATGAGCAAAACAAGTCCTCCGAATTGCTCTTGCAATCGTTTGGCAGCAGCAATGATTTCGCCCATATCCTTGCTTGTGTTCTCATCCGCTCCGATTGCAGCGCGATTCAGGGTGTCTATCACCAGCAACCCGCCTGCGCAGCCAGATTCAACAATTGCTGCTGCCAGCGCTTCTACATCGGCTGGCTTGCGTATGTCGAATGACTGCATTACGAAACGCATATTGCCGGGAATGGCGGAACCGTTACGGGTTTGCCAGGCGACTATTCGCTGATTGAATCCGGCCTCGCCTTCGAGCGCGACATAGACAACCGGACACGCAGCCACTTTGTGGGAAAACCATGTCGTTCCGTTTGCGACGGCTGCACAGAGGTCCAGTGCAAGAAAGCTTTTGCCGCTGCCGCTGGCACCAAA
>JACXTT010006202.1_pt1 | contig 17137 bp, 14 predicted proteins | sample 9270951 | NCBI WGS metagenome assembly JACXTT01 (sample SAMN15532306, study PRJNA645909) | rock metagenome | isolation source: weathered quartz diorite | place: Puerto Rico | collected 2017-06-21 | reverse complement strand
TAGGTGGTATCGCCGGAGCGGGTGCTGTAGTTGGCGCCGTAGAGTTTCTGGATCGCCGCGATGTCGTCCATCAGCGGGCCCGAGGAGTAGGCCTCGACCCCGCCTTTACTGAAGTTCTGGCTGGTGTTGCTTTCACTCCAGTAACTCATGACGCTGTAGCCGCGGGTGTCCTGCCCATAGGACGCGTCGTTGTAGGTCGGGTTGCCTTCGCCGGCATTGTAGTCGCCGGGATGAGCCAGGCCGAGGGTATGGCCGATCTCATGGGTCAGGGTCTGGCGACCGTAGTTGTTCAGGCCAGGCGTCTTGTTGACGTTGTAGCCGCTGCCGGTCAGGTACCAGGACTGGCCGTCGAAGCCAGGCTCGGTCCCCGGCAGGAAGGCGAACGCTGCCGCCCCTTCCTGTCCGCCGCTGTAGTTGCCGAAGGTCATATGACCGTCGCCGCCCTTCGCCGCCTCGGTGAAGGTCACATTGGCCACGTCCGCCCAGGATTGCATGGCGAGCACGGCCTGCGACTTCTGCAGCGCACTGAACTGGCCGAACCCGGTGACGCCCAGACCGCTGAAGTTCGAGGTCGGGGCCGTCAGGAAGGTATAGGTCAGTTCGATCTTGCCGCTGCCGTTCAGATCGTGCCAGGCGGCACCGTCACGCAGCAGTTGCGTGGCGGCTTGATCGACGGAGTAGGAGGGTTTGCCATTGACCGTGAGGTTGCCACCACGGTCGTATTGATGGCTGAAGCTATCGATCTGGTTAAAGGCGGAACTTGTACCGTCGGCCGCCAGTGCCGCATCCGCAGAAACAATAGCTTTCGTTTTGACTTTCGACATAAACACACTTCCTTGTTTGCAAGTGAAACAGTTTTTGTCCGATAGCGACAATCCCTTGGCGAGATCATCCTATCACTCGCCCTTTTTGAAGGCAGCGAGAAACTGACATAATTTGAAATCAAACGTCCAGCGCTTTTTTGAGATCGAATCCCATAAACGCGGAAAACACCTACAAACATTGGTCGGCGTCGTGAAAGTTTTTTTGACAGTAACGACCGACTCAGCAAGCAGACTTTCTGAGAACTTCAAGCCATATGGACGCACATGCGAAGCGCATCATTAAATGACTAACTGGTCATTTCGTTACTTATAAGTTTTACTGTCGCTCACTCGTCCTGAGTGCCCCCAGGACAATTTCGCCTTTTAACGCCGGAACCACTGTTCCATTGGCGGCGGTCATGCCCTCACTGGCCGGTACTGTCGAGTTCTTGCACGGATCTTCTAGACGGACACCCGCCTCCGGGCGTTAACTGACCCTCTGCATGATCGACCATCACTCCGGGAACCCCATGCCCACCACCGTCAACCACTGGATCGACCTGGCCCAGGACCGGGACACCGGCATCGAGACCCTGCGCGCGCGTTTCCAGGGCCATACCCATGCCTACGATGCCCACTGGCACGACAGCTACCTGGTGGGGGTCACCGAACAAGGCGTGCAGCAGTTCAATTGCCGTCGCACCCGCTATCAGAGCCTGGCGGGCAACGTATTTCTGCTCGAACCCGGCGAAATCCATGACGGCGACGCCCCCACCGAAGGCGGCTTTACCTACCGTACGATCTATCTCGACCCGCACTGGTTGGAGCGGGAACTGAGTGCGCTGTTCGAAGAGGCCCCGGCGGGCAGCCAACTGGGTTTTGCCACCACCCTGGCCACCGACACCCGCCTGGCCCAGGCCACCAGTGCCGCGTTCCAGGCCATTCACACCGGGGAATTGCGCATCGTCCGGCAAAGCGCCCTGGACCAGTTGCTCGGCAGCCTCACCAGCCATCTGCACTGGCGCATCCGCTACCGCGAAGACCCACGCCTGCCGCGGGTCGCGCAGATCGCCCGCGAGTACCTGCACGCCCACCTGCAATATGACTTGAGCCTGGATGAAGTCGCCGCCGTCTGCGGCGTCGACCGCTTCCGCCTGACCCGCGCCTTCAAGGCCGCCTACGGCCTGCCGCCCCACGCCTACCTGGTGCAATTGCGCGTGGCCCGGGCGCGACAACTGCTGTCCCGGGGCGAAACCCCGGCAAACGTCGCCATGGTGCTGGGCTTTGCCGACCAGAGTCATCTGGGCCGCTGGTTCGTGCGCGCCTATGGGCTGACACCCGCTGCCTACCGCAAGCGCTGCTCAAACCTTTCAGACGCCTGAGGCGGCACACGGGAAGATCGGCTCATCGATCTTTGCCTGGTTTCAACCTGACTGAGTTTGTAGGCATAAGAAGTCGCCGCAGTGCAAAAGCCGGTCGCACTGGTGCGCTTTTGCCAGCAACCGGCTGCGTAACGTGGCCGGACGGTGCATGAAGACACCGACCTCCACAATAAACGACCTGCCGCGAGATCTGCGTATCATGAAAAGACTGTTCAACAGCTGTCTGTTCCTTTGCGGTACCGCACTCCTGAGCACCAGCGTGCTCGCTTCCGAAGACGCCTCCTGCAAGACCGTGCGCATGGGCGTGGTCAACTGGACCGACGTGATCGCCACCAGCGGCATGGCTGACGTGCTGCTCAACGGGCTGGGCTATGAGAGCAAGCAGACCAGCGCCGTGCAGCAGATCATCTTTGCCGGCATCCGTGACAAGCGCCTGGATATCTTCCTCGGCTACTGGAAGCCGGCGATGGACAAGAACATCGCGCCTTTCGTCACGGCCAACCAGGTCAAGGTCATGGCCCAGCCGAGCCTGTCCGACGCCCAGGCCACCCTCGCCGTGCCGCAATACGTGGCTGATGCGGGCCTGAAGACCTTCGCCGACATCGCCAAGTTCAAGGACAAGCTCGGCGGCAAGATCTATGGGATCGAGCCCGGCAGCGGCGCCAACACCACCATCAAGACCATGATCGACACCGACCACTTCGGCCTCAAGGGTTTCAACCTGGTGGAATCCGGGGAAGCCGGGATGCTCGCGGCGGTGCAGCGAGCGGTCAACCGCAAGGAGTTCGTGGTCTTCGTCGGCTGGACCCCGCACCCGATGAACATCAACATGAAAATCGCCTACCTGACCGGCAGCGAGGATGTCTATGGGCCCAACGAAGGCGCGGCCACCGTGTCCACCGTTACCGCCCCGGACTACGCCCAGCGTTGTCCGAACGTCAACAAGCTGCTGGAGAACCTGACGTTCAGCGCCGCCCAGGAAAGCCAGTTGATGGTACCGATCATGGAGCGCCAGACGCCCCAGGACGTGGCGAAGAAATGGCTGCGCGATCACCCGGAAGATCTGCAGAAGTGGCTGAGCGGCGTGACCAGTGTTGATGGCAAGGACGGTGTCGCGACCGTGCAGGCGAGTTTGAAATAGCGTTAATTTGTAGGAGCGGTGCTTGTGTGGGAGCGGAGCTTGCCCGCGAAGCTCTTGGCGTCCTCACGGCCCTCGTCACGGCGCTCCGGCGTCCCAGCAAGCATCGCTCCTACAGGTTTTCCTGACAGTTGCCCCCCCCTGAGACTGCGCATGACCGATTACCCGCTTTCCCCCGAACTCGGCGCCTTTGTCGCCAAGACCCTCGATTTCAGTTATCCGGACACCACGATCAATGGCCTGCGCGTCGGCTACAGCACGATGTGCCGGGCCTTCACCCCGGCACGTCCGGCAGGTATCAGCGTCAGCGAACAGCTGATCGGACAGGTGCCCGTGCGCCAATACCGCCCGGCCTCGAAGCCGCCCGCCAACGGTTGGCCCAGCGTGGTCTATCTACACGGTGGCGGCTGGGTGGTGGGCGATCTCGACTCGCATGATTTCATCACCGCCGAACTGGCATCCTTGCTCGACGCGGTGGTGATCGCCGTCGACTATCGACTCGCACCGGAACATCCCTATCCCGCAGCCTTCGAGGATTGCCTCACGGTGTGGCGCGGTTTGCAGGCCGGCGCCTCGACCTGGCAACTGGACCCGCAACGCATGGCAATTGCTGGCGACAGTGCCGGCGGTAATCTCGCCGCCGCCGTGTGCCTGGCCCTACGGGATGCCGGGCAAGCGCAGCCGGTGTTGCAAGCCCTGATCTATCCGGGACTGGGCGGCGGCGACAAGCTGCCCTCACGCACCGAATGCGCCGACGCCCCGCTGCTCAGCACCAGCGATGTGCACAGCTATCACGCGCTGTACCTGCCGGGCCCGGCAAAGCCTTCTGCCTATGCAATGCCGTTGCAGGCCACGGATCTGCGGGGACTGGCCCCGGCGTTTATCGCCGTGGCGCAGTTCGATCCCTTACGTGATGACGGGGTGCAATACGCCGAGCGCCTACAGGCGGCCGGGGTAACCGTGGATTTTCACCCCGGTCACGGCCTGGTACATGGCTGCCTGCGGGCCAGGGGTATGGCGCCGGAGGTGGATCTGCTCTACGAAAAGCTGCTGACCCAACTACGGCACTATCTGAACGGATTGTAGGAGCAACCGGTCGACGCTCGATTGCTCGCTACAAGCGGCACGTTAGATCACAAACCGCGCCACCATCGCATTCAGGTCCACCGCCAGGCGCGACAGCTCATGACTGGCGGCGCTGGTCTGATTGGCACCGGCGGCCGACTGGGAAGCCAGGTCGCGGATGTTCACCAGGTTGCGGTCTACTTCACGCGAGACCTGCGCCTGCTCCTCCGACGCGCTGGCGATCACCAGGTTGCGTTCGTTGATCAGGTTGATGGAGTGGGTGATCTGCTCCAGCGCCACGCCGGCGGCACGGGCCATTTCCAGGGTGCTCTGGGTCCGCTGGTTGCTCTGCTGCATCGATTGCACCGCCTGACCGGTGCCATTCTGGATACCGGCGACCATCTGCTCGATTTCCTTGGTCGACTGCTGCGTGCGATGGGCCAGTGCCCGCACTTCATCGGCCACCACCGCAAAGCCACGCCCGGCCTCACCCGCCCGCGCCGCTTCGATCGCCGCGTTGAGGGCCAGCAGGTTGGTCTGCTCGGCAATCGCGCGGATCACGTCGAGCACCTGGCCGATGTCGCGGCCCTGGGTCGCCAGGCCTTCCATCAGCACCGACGTGCTTTGTACGTCCTGGGTCATGGCCTGGATCGCGCCCACCGTTTCCACGACTCGATTGCGCCCTTCCTGTGCCGCCTGGTTGGACTGCTGCGAAGCTTCCGAGGTCGACACCGCATTACGCGCCACCTCCTCCACCGCACTGGTCATTTCGTTGACCGCCGTGGCCGCCTGTTCGATCTCGTTGTTCTGTTGCTGCAACCCGCGGGATGCCTCCTCGGTCACGGCGCTGAGCTCTTCAGCCGCCGAGGCCAGTTGCGTGGCCGAACCGGAAATCTGTTCGATGGTCTTGCGCAGGTTGCCTTGCATCGCCGACAACGCCGTCAGCAAACGCGCCGGCTCATCCTTGCCCTCGATGGCAATGGCCTTGGTCAGGTTGCCGCCGGCAATGGTTTCGGCGGCTGCAACCGCCTGGTTCAGCGGCGCCACGATGCTGCGGGTCAACAACCAGGCCAGCAGCACGGTCATCAGCGCCGCCACCACCGAGACCAGGATAATGCCGAAACTGGCATTGCTGTATTGCTCGCCGGCCAGTTTCGAGGCGGCCTTGGCGCCGGCCTTGTTGATCTCCACCAACTGGTTGAGCTGCACCCCCATCAGGTCCGTGCCGGCCTTGATCTGGTTGTTGATCAGGCTACGCATCTCCTCGACGTTGTTCTGCCGCGATAACGCCATCATCTGGCTCTGGTCCCTGAGATAGGTATCGAGCGTCGCCGCGAACTCCTTGTACTTGGCCAGTTCCTCCCCTTCCGCAGGCAAATCGGCGTAACTTTTCACGTCCTTGCGAATTTTCTCCACCAAGGCTGCAACGCGCGTTTCGGCATCTTGCAAGGAGGCTGGATCACGGTTGATCAGTATGCGGAAGGAGAGAATGCGCATGCGCAATACACCTTCGAGCACATTGCCCAGATAGCCCACACTGGGCAGTTGGTTCGTTTCCATGTCGATGGACGCCTGACGAATCACTGTCATGCGGGTCTGGGAAAAGACTCCCAACACAATCACCAGCAATGCAATGAATGCAAAGCCGAGAAAAGCACGAGGTGCAATATTCATATTACGTAGGGACATGGGCTGCTCTCTATGGACGTGAGGACTGCTAGCTTCCATGCCTGAGACGTGTCTGACGGCAAAAGGCCATACCGACAGTGCTGGCCCACTCTTCTTATCGACGGTGGGCTTGAACTGATTATCGGCAGGCGTTGTGATTTTATGCAGGGGGGGAATGAAAAAAATTTCACTTTATGAATAGCTTGCGAATAAGTGTTTCACTACTGAAACACACACTGACGTACGCAGCCGAGCAAATAGCAATGCGCCATCAATTGTATAAACATGTCCAATAAACCGCACAAGTAACTTGTGGGAGCGGCGAACTCCCACAAGCGAATCACGAAGTTATAGCGAATCATTCTCCACTCTTGATCTTGCTCCACAGGCGAGTACGTACACGATCGATATCCAGTGGCATCGCTTCCAGGGCAAACAGCTTGCCCATCATTTCCGGGCTCGGGTAAACCTTGGTGTCGGCCTTGAGTGCCGGGTCCACCAGGGCATCGGCCGCAGCGTTGCCGTTGGCGTACTTCACGGAGTTGCTGATGCTGGCCATCACCTCCGGGCGCAACAGGTAGTTCATGAACGCGTAACCGGCTTTTTCATCCGGTGCATCCGCCGGCATGGCCACCATGTCGAACCAGATGGCGGCCCCTTCCCTGGGAATCGAGTAACCGATATTCATGCCGTTCTTCGCTTCCCTGGCCCGATTCTCGGCTTGCAGGATATCGCCGGAGAAACCGACCGCGACGCAGATATCGCCGTTGGCCAGGTCGCTGACGTACTTGGAGGAATGGAAGTAAGCCACATAGGGACGTACTTTCATCAATAAAGCTTCGGCTTTCTTATAGTCCGCCGGGTTCTTGCTGTGGTGCGGCAGGTGCAAATAATTCAAGGCGGCCGGTAGCAACTCGGGGCCATTATCGAGTATCGCCACTCCACACTTCTGCAGTTTCTGCATGTTCTCGGGCTTGAAGACCAGGTCCCAGGAGTCCACCGGTGCATTGTCGCCCAGTACCGCCTTGACCTTGTCGATGTTGTAGCCGATGCCGGTGCTGCCCCACAGGTACGGGAAACCATGCTCATTGCCACGATCGTTGACCTCAAGCGCCTTGAGCAACACAGGGTTGAGGTTCTTCCAGTTCGGTAGCTGGCGCTTGTCGAGCGTTTTCAGCGCCCCACCCTGAATCTGCCGGGCCATGAAGTGGTTGGAAGGAAACACCACGTCGTAGCCGGACTTGCCGGTCATCAACTTGCCATCCAGGGTCTCGTTGCTGTCATAGACGTCATAGCTGAAACCGATCCCGGTATCCGCCTGGAAGTTCCTGGTGGTATCCGGGGCGATGTACTCCGACCAGTTGTAGATCTTGACGGTCTCGGCCGCCTGGCCGAGGGAGGCGACCAGCATCAAGGGAGCGAGGGACATGCGGATCATGAGTCGATTCCTGTGTGTGTTTTTTGTTGGCAGGTTCGGGCGATCAGAGGATCAGAAAATCAGGACGTAGGTCTTGCGCACGGTTTCCTGGATATCCCAGATCCCGGTGCTGTTGGCCGGCAACATCAGTGCATCGCCGGCTTCTATTTGTAAGGGCTCGCCGCTGTCCGGGGTGAAGGTGCAGCGCCCCTGGATGAAGTGACAGAACTCCTGGGCGACGATCTGCCGCCGCCAGCGGCCGGGGGTGCATTCCCAGATGCCGGTTCCGACGCCGTCGTTGCGCTCGACACAGGTGACCGAGGCCACTGGAATTGGCTCGCCGAGGGGCACCGCAACCGGGTTGGAAACCTCGAGGACGGCGGCGGCGGTGTTCTTGAATTGCGTAATGCTCATAGGCTTGATCCTGCGGGTGGATGAGCCGGCACCCAGGCGCCGGTTACTGCATGAAACCTTCCATGAACCCTGCCACGCCGCTCGCCAGCTTGCGCCGCCAGGGCGGCGTGTCGGGGTTGGCCAGGGTCTGGTCCTCATGGACGAAGCTGCGAATGATCGCGTTGTAGCCCAGCCAACGGCAGGGTTCGGGCTCCCAGGCCTTCAGCGCCCGGAGACCGCCCTCGCGGATCACCCAGGGCTGCCGGACCCGCTCACTGTCCTGCTGCAGGATCAGGTCGGCCAGGGTTTGTCCGCCCAGGTTGCTGGCACCCACGCCCTCGCCGCCATAACCACCGGCCAGGGCAATGCCATGGGTCCGGTCGCAGAGCATGTGCGGCTGGAAACGTCGCGACATGCCCAGGTTGCCGCCCCAGGAATGGCTGATGCGGACCTTCTTCAGTTGCGGAAACAGCTCGCCAAACAGGTAGCGCCGCAACTCGACTTCGCTGTCGGTGAGGTCAAAGTCATGGCGCAGTTGGCCGGCAAAGCGATAGCCGCCGCGGGCCCCGAAAATCAGCCGGTTGTCGACCGAGCGTTGGCCGTAGGTGACCTGGCGACTGCTCTCGCTGAAGGCCTGGCCCCGGTCGAGGCCGATTTCGTCCCAGGTCGACGTCGGTAAAGGCTCGGTGGCCACCAGCAGGCTTTGCACCGGCAGTTGATAGCGGCCCAGGGGCGGCAGCGTCACCGAATAGCCCTCCACGGCCGGGACCACCCAGCGACTGCGCACCTGCACCCGCGCCGTGCGCAGGCCGCCGGCGCGCCAGTCGGTGACCGGCGTGTTTTCAAAGATCCGCACGCCCAGTCGCTCGACGGCCCGCGCCAGGCCACGCACCAGCTTGGCCGGCTGGACGGTGGCGACATGGGGCGCATAGATGCCCCCGTAGGGTCGGGCGACGCGAATCTGCCCGGCCAGTTGCTCGGGGCTCAGCCAGCAGTAGTCGCTCTCGTTGAGGCCTTGTCGGTAGAGTTTGTCCAGGTAGGCCCGCAGGCTGTGCTCCTGCTCGGGATAACGCGCGGCGCAGTACAGCACGCCGCCTTTGCGGTAGTCGCAGTCGATGCCTTCGCGTTCGATGACGCGCTGCACTTCATTGGGGATGTCATGCAACAAGTCGAAGGACGCCCGCCGCTGCTCAGGGGACAGTCCGGCCAACAGACGGTCCTCGCCCAGCAGATTGCCCATCACCCAGCCGCCGTTGCGCCCCGAGGCGCCGAAGCCGGCAGTCTGCGCCTCGACAATGACGATGTTCAACTCCGGGGCCTGGCGCTTGAGGTAATACGCGGTCCATAGCCCCGTGTAACCGGCGCCGACAATGGCCACGTCGACATCCAGGTCCTGCTCCAGAGACGCCCGTGGCGTCAACGGCTCATCGAGCTGATCCATCCATAAACTGATGCTGCGCCATGCCGGCATTCCAGACTCCACAACCTGTAACAGATGGTTGCGATCCTAGTGCCAGCACTCAGAGGCTGTCTTGCGCGCGTGCACGCAGAGAAATTTGCTTCGCATAAGCCTTGGGCGAAAGGCCGGTGTGCTCGCGAAAGCACTTGTAGAAGACGGACAGGGAATTGAAGCCGGCGGCGAACGCCAGTTCGTCGACACGTGCCGGTGGCTCGGCCTTGTCCAGCGCGGCCAGCAGATGCTGCAGGCGGGCCTGGTTGACGTAGCGGTAGAAACTCTGGCCCAGCACCTGGTTGAGCAGATAGGAAATCTGATTGCGACTGTAACCACACTCCTTGGCCACCCGTTGCAGGTCCAGGTCGGGGTCCAGATAGGCTTGCTGGCGCTGGAAATACTGCTGCAGGTCGTCCGCCATGAAACTCAGTTGCCGTGGCGACAGGCCCAGGCGGCTCGTCGCCGCGCGCAGACCGCCGGTTGTTTCGCGGGCGACCTGTTCACGCACCAGGGAGGCGTATTCATTGACACGCCAGATCAAGCCGTCACGCACGGTGATGGCTTCGCTGGAACGAAACGACACCAGGCCCTGGCCGCCCCGCAGGGTCATCTGGTACTGGATAAAGGCGGTGTTGCCATCCAGGCGGATGCGATCACTGTGCTCCAGCGCTTCGTCGGACTCACGCGGCATGCTCAGGCGCACGTATTCACGCAGTTCCGAGAGGCCCAGGACACGGTTCTGGAAGAAGTCGTGGTACTGGATATCCGGGTGGTACAACGCCATCACCCCGTCGAGGTCGCGATGCTTCCAGCACAGGTGGTAACGCAGAACGGTTTCGCCGGTTGCCCGGGTCTGCTGCGGGCCATCATCGTCGTCGGACATGGAGCACTTGAACCAATGTAATAGACGCAGATCAAACTACACGAAAACAATCGCCGAACGGCCTGAAAAAACGCTTCTGGTCCGCTGAACGGATGCTATTTTTATGCACTCTACTGGCGCGACCATGAGGTCCCGCCGTTCCTACCCGCGAGCAAAAGGAAGAGCTCAATGAAACAGGTGGGCAACATGAGTAAAGTCTTCAGCAAGGTGACCTTCCCCAACGCTTGCCAGCTGATGCGCTGGCATTTTCATCCCATGGGCTTCGAAGCCAGCATGGACGCCCCGGACAGCATGGTCGCCCGGCTGTTCGACAGGGCCAGTGGCGAAACGCTGATCGCCATCGCCGGCATTCCCTGCGCCACGGTGATGAACGCCGCCGATGTGGAGCGCATCATCGAAGCGGTTGAAGACGAGCTCGAATCCTTCGTCCCCCCCATGGGGCTGCAGGCCGTCAGGGCTTGACGCGCAAATCGGCGAAGAACGCCTTGTCCCCCACAACCCGATCCGAGGCTTTAGGTCCATTCGCGGCCTGGGCCTCCGGTCCATCCAGATACCAGTAACAGTGTTTCACCGCCCGCGTGATGCCCACGTAGGCCAGCCTCAGGATTTCGTCCTTCTGCGCGTTGTCGTAGGCCTCGGCATCACCCTCATCGCCCAACCCGGCCATGCGATAGACCTGGTTCTTGTACGGCGAACGGGTCAGGTGCAGGCAATCGCCCAGCAGGAACACCACATCGGCCTGTAGCCCCTTGGCACTGTGATAGGTCAGTTGCTTGAGCCTGCGCTGCTCGACAGGCAGGCTAGAATCAACATTAACTACAGGAGAAATATGCTCATTAATCAATAGCTTATCGCTACTTTTTCGAAACAACATCAGGATGCTTTCGCCGCGTCGGTAGTGCTCCTCCAGCCGTTTGGCCAAGCCGGCGTCGTCCCGATCCAGCACATTGACCGGCCACAGTTCCTTCGGCTCGCCACTGGCCTTGGCCTTTTTCCCGGCAATGGCCGGCGCCGCGCGAACGATATGCTCGGCCGCATCGATGATGTGCTGGTGACTGCGATAGTTGTCACTGAGCATCACCCGCGTGGTCCCCGGCGACGGGAACTGCTTGCTGAACTCCATGAAGTACTTGGGTGAACTGCCGCGCCAGCCATAAATGGATTGCCAGTCATCGCCCACGCACAACAGCGACGAATGCCGGGCCGCTCGCCCCACCTGCATGGCCGGGCCACGACGACGGATTTCCCGCAGGCTGGCCCGCAACCAGGAGACGATCTGCGGCGAAACGTCCTGGAACTCGTCGATCATCAGGTGCGACAACGGGCGCAACAGCTCGTCGCTGAGCAGCGCCTGGTTTTCCGGAGTGTTTTCGCCGAACAACGAGAACATGCGGTTATAGGTCATGATCGGTGGCGACTGGGCCAGCAGATGGGTCTCCAGGGCTTTCCAGAACAGGCTCAGGGCCTCGAAGAAGAAACGGTCCGGATCGTCCTGGGCGAAACTCATTCGCGCCACGGCGGCGGGCACATCCAGGCCGAGGTTCTCGATAAAGCCGGCCGCCATCACGAAACAATCGAGCAATGGCGCGGACGTCAGTTCGCCCTTGACCTTGTAGTCGAAGCCAGGACCGGCCGTCGCATCCCCGGCGAGGGACGCCAGGACACACTTGGCCGATTCATAACTATCAAGCCATATCAATGGCTTACGACAGAAAGCTTGAAACAGGGTGCGCTTCACCGCCCATTCGGCCCGCACCGTGAGCTTGGCCCCGGGACGGCTGATCTGCGGGCTCTCCCGAGGGTCGAAGCCCAGCACCACCCAGGCTTCCAGCTCAGGAATGTAGCCATGGCAATGGAACGGCGAACCGTTGATCTCGATGACCTCACGGTCCGGTTCGATTCCGCGAATCGGCCAGGCGCCGGCACGAAACCACAGGTCCTCCAGGGTGTCGCACAGCTCCTCGTCACGCCGGGACGCCAGCTCGGTGACCGCCATGCGCTTGCGCACATCCGGATGATCCTGATCCAGCTCCCGGAGTTGCAAGGCCTGCTTGTAGAGCGGCACCAGCACTTCGCGAAAACGCGGATTATCGCTATGCAAGCGGTGATAACAGGCATTCAGTTGCTGGCGCTGCGTATCGTTGATACGCAGGTCGAACGGGTTGCTGTCGGCCCCTTCGTCAGCGAACAGGCCGCGCTCGCTGAGGTTCTCGAACGCCTGCAACTGGCCGAATCCCGGCAGACTGCGAACCATCGGCAGAATCCGCGAATGGAAGGTGCGGACCACTTCACGGGCGTCCCGCGGGCTCAGCACATGCCCCCAGAGGCCCATGACCTCCACCAGCTTGGCCATGAAGTCCTTGCGCGACTCGCGGGTAAAGGTCACCACCGTCATCGCATCCAGCTCGAAGCCCAGGTAGTGGGTCAGCAGCAGGATGCGCAGGACCAGCGAGGTCGACTTGCCGGCACCGGCGCCGGCGATCACCGCCGTGGACGGTGTGTCGCTGAAGATCATTTTCCATTGCGCCGCGCTGGGTTGCGCATGGGCAGGCAGCAGTCGTGCGACATCGGCCTTGATGCGTTTCTTCAACTCGGCCGTCAGCGGCAGGCGCCAATCGTCGAACAGGTTATCGTCGACCCCGGGCGCGCGGTGCTCCGGTGGGCGCGTATCGCGGATCAGCAAGACCTGCCGTCCCTCCTCCAGGCCGTCGCGCCGGCCTTCGTTGTAACCGTACTCGACGCCCGCGCCATGCCCGCTACGGAAGCCGTCGGCCTGGCCCTGCAACCAGGACGCCACGTGCTGGGCGCGAAGGCGACTCAAGCCACCGCCCAGCAGCTTGGCCAGCAGGCGCTTGAACAAGGGCAGTTGAGCCAGGGAGGAAAGTTCGGCAGGCGGTTCGGGTGTCGGTGATGGCACGCTGACTCCAGGTAGGCGACGATCTTGGCGAAAGGCCTATGGTCGCTCCAATGCGTGCCAAGTTCTAGTCAATTGCTTTCCGCTCAGCCATTTAGGCGACGAATTGAAAGCTGAGAGACAACTATTGCCCCTGATAAATCATCGAATTAAACGATTGATTTAAGGCACTTTTTACGCTTTTTATCGATATCAATCTGATAGATGATGACGCTCATCAACCACCGGTTACCGTCCTGCACCGGCTTGCACCGGCCCACGACGAACCTGAACAGGAGAAGACTCATGCTGCAACTTCGACCCTTCAAGACCCTGGGCGGTGCTCATCACGGCTGGCTGGATGCGCACCACCACTTTTCGTTCGCCGAATACTACGACCCGCAACGCATGAACTGGGGCAACCTGCGGGTCTGGAACGACGACGTGATCGCTCCCGGCACCGGCTTTCCACAGCACCCGCACCGGGACATGGAAATCATCACCTATGTCCGTGAAGGGGCAATCAGTCACGAGGACAACCTCGGCAACAAAGGCCGCACCGAAGCCGGTGACGTCCAGGTGATGAGCGCCGGGACCGGGATCGCCCACAGCGAATACAACCTGGAGTCGAAGCCGACCAAGATCTTCCAGATCTGGATCATTCCCAACGAGGCCGGACTGGCACCTTCGTGGGGCGCCAAGCCGTTTCCCAAGGGCGAGCGTGGCGAAGGCTTCGTCACCCTGGCCAGCGGCAAGGCCGGTGACGACCAGAGCCTGCGGATTCGCGCCGATGCGCGCCTGGTGGCGGCAAACCTGAAGGCCGGGGAAACCACCGAGTACCACCTGGACAGTGGTCGTCGCGCCTACCTGGTGCCGGCCACGGGGGCGATCGAGGTCAATGGCCTGCGCGCCGAAGCTCGCGACGGGGTCGCGGTGGCCGATGAGCAGGTGCTGCGAGTGACGGCGGTGCAGGACAGCGAAATCATTCTGGTGGACCTGGCCTGATTCGCTGAGCGGCTCAATAAAAAAGGGTGAACGACAAGCGTCGTTCACCCTTTTTTGTCGCCTGCGTTTTATCAGCTCGGCGAAATCGCCCCATCCACCAACACCTGCGCCTCTTCCACCAGGCGCTTGAGGTGATCGTCACCGATAAAGCTCTCGGCGTAGATCTTGTAGATGTCCTCGGTGCCCGAAGGACGCGCGGCGAACCAACCGTTCTCGGTCATCACCTTCAACCCGCCGATGGCCTGGTCGTTGCCCGGCGCATGACTGAGGATACGTTGGATCGACTCGCCCGCCAGTTGCGTGGACGTCACCTGCTCCGGTGCCAACTTGCTCAGCAGGGCCTTCTGCGCCGGCGTCGCCTTGGCATCGACCCGCACGGAAAACGGCTCGCCCAGCTCATCGGTCAGGGCACGGTAGATCTGGCTTGGATCGCGACCGCTGCGCGAGGTCATTTCCGACGCCAGCAGGGCCGGAATCAGACCGTCCTTGTCGGTGGACCAGACGCTGCCGTCCTTGCGCAGGAACGAAGCCCCGGCGCTCTCCTCGCCACCAAAGCCCAAGGAACCGTCGAACAGACCGTCGGCGAACCACTTGAAGCCCACCGGCACTTCGTACAGGCGACGACCCAGGCGCGCCGCGACTCGATCGATCAGGCCACTGCTGACCACGGTCTTGCCCACCGCCGCGTCGCCGCGCCAGTGTGGACGGTTCTGGAACAGGTAGTCGATGGACACCGCCAGGTAGTTGTTCGGTGCCAACAGACCGCCGGAGGGGGTGACGATGCCGTGACGGTCATGGTCCGGATCGCAGGCAAAGGCCACGTCGAAACGCTCTTTCAAACCGATCAGGCCCTGCATCGCATGGCTGGAAGACGGGTCCATGCGGATCTTGCCGTCCCAGTCCACGCACATGAAGCGGAAGGTCGGGTCGACTTCGGTGTTGACCACTTCCAGGTTCAGCCGATAGTGCTCGGCAATCGCCGACCAGTAACGCACCCCGGCCCCACCCAGCGGGTCCACGCCCAGGCGCAGGCCGGCGGAACGGATGGCGTCCAGGTCGATGACATTGATCAGGTCGGCCACATAGGTATTGAGGTAGTCGTGGCGATGAGTGGTAGCGGCCTTGAGCGCCTGTTCGTAGCTCACGCGCTTCACACCGGCCAGGCGGTTACCGAGCAGTTCGTTGGCCTTGGCCTCGATCCACTTGGTGACGTGGGTATCGGCCGGGCCGCCATTGGGCGGGTTGTATTTGAAACCGCCGCTTTCCGGCGGGTTGTGCGACGGGGTGATCACCACGCCGTCCGCCAGGCCTGTGGTACGACCGCGGTTGTAGCAGATGATCGCATGGGACACCGCAGGCGTCGGCGTGTACTCGTCACCGGCGGCGATCATGGTTTCCACGCCATTGGCCGCGAACACTTCCAGCGCGCTGGCGCCGGCCGGCGTGGACAGGGCGTGGGTGTCGATGCCGACAAACAGCGGACCATCGATCCCCTGGGCCTGGCGGTACAGGCAGATGGCCTGGCTGATCGCCAGGACGTGCCACTCGTTGAAACTCAGGTCGAACGAATTGCCGCGATGCCCGGAGGTGCCGAAGGCCACGCGCTGGGTGGAGATCGCCGCATCGGGCTGGCCGGTGTAATAGGCCGATACCAGTCGCGGGATATCGACCAGCAACTGTGCCGGTGCCGGCTTGCCCGCAAAAGGACTGAGTGTCATGCAAAACCTCTGGAGATGGATGGTACAGGGGAAGACGCGCAGTTTACTGGCAGTTCGACACTGAGGTTAAGGGTTCTATCCGTTGCCGTGAAGATTTTCCACGCGGCACGCGCTCCCACGAGAGACGCGCGTGCCTTTTCAGGCGCAAATGATGCGGCGAGTCAGCGCACCCGGGCTTTCATTTCGCAATGGGAACCGACCTGGTGAGTTTTCAGGTCATACCGCAGTTCTGTAATCAGGTCGGAAATGGCCCGGCTGCTGTCAAGCGTCGAAGCCTGGATGCCGGTGACCACCAGGTCCACCCGCTCGGATTTTCGATCGAAGACTTTGACCGTCAACGACTCGTCCGCTCCCAGGCTGCATTGGCAGCGCGTGGGCAGGAAACTGCTTTCGATGATGTTGCGTAACTCCAACGTGGACAATACTTGCATGGCGACTCTCTCCTTTATGTGAGACGGCCAGGTCTTTGGCAGAACAGCCAGGGTTAGCCATTCACATCTGCATTTGAAGCGGGCGCCCGGTCCAGCCATGGAGGACGACACCGCTTTCTAGACTAGGCCCTTTCACACAGACCGTTAAGGTTATTCGTCTGACAATCCAACACAATGGCAACGCACTCAACGTGCCGAAACAAGATGAATTATTCTTTGTTGGAAAAATCAAAGCGTTAAGGCGCTAATAGGCCCGCCTGCCCATGCAAAATGCATGAAATGGCTTCTAGGCTCGAGTGGTTTGCCGGTATCGTGGCAAACGCCCCTGGCCTGGACAGGCATCCAACGCCAGTGTCATTCGGCGCTGTGCCGCCACCGCATCCATCAAACGAGGGAGTTCCCCTCATGACAGGGCAACGAGAGCTCATGAATTCAACGACTATCGCCGCAACCTTGCTGCTGGCGCTAACCACCACCGGCGCGTTCGCCGCCGACAAAGCGGACCTGGCCCCCTTCCCCAAGGCCGAGGACGGTTTCACCCGCTCGGTCATTCGCGTGCCGAAGATGACCAAGGACTCCGATCACCGGGTCGAGATCATCGCCGGCAAGGTCATGACCGTCGACTGCAACCAGAAGCGCCTGGGCGGCAACCTCGACGAGAAGAACCTCGAAGGCTGGAGCTACTCCTATTACCGCCTCGAGAAAGCCATCGGGCCGGTCTCCACCCTGATGGCCTGCCCGCCTGGCAGCAAGACAAAAAAAGACTTCGTCCCGGTGGTCGGCGAAGGCTACATGCTGCGTTACAACAGCAAGCTGCCGCTGGTGATCTACGCTCCCGATGACATCGAGATCCGTTATCGGATTTGGTCGCCGTCCAAGCTGACCAAG
>JACXTT010006201.1_pt1 | contig 17141 bp, 14 predicted proteins | sample 9270951 | NCBI WGS metagenome assembly JACXTT01 (sample SAMN15532306, study PRJNA645909) | rock metagenome | isolation source: weathered quartz diorite | place: Puerto Rico | collected 2017-06-21 | reverse complement strand
TTCCCAATGACGACTACATCGTCCCGCTCGGCAAAGCCCGCATCGCCCGCGAAGGGCGCCATCTGAGCGTGATCACGTACGCGGCGATGGTGCATACCGCGCTTGAAGCGGCAGAGATTCTGAGTACAGAAGGAATCGAAATCGAGATTCTCGACTTGCGGACGGTGTCACCGCTTGATCGCTCAGCCATTGCGGCGACGGTGAAGAAGACTAACAAAGTAATCGTCCTGCACGAGCACGCGCGCACCGGAGGACTCGCGGGAGAGATTGCGGCCATCATCAACGAAGAAGCGTTCGACGATCTCGACGGGCCGATCGTGCGGCTGACATCGCTCGACACGCCGGTGCCGTTCTCTCCGCCACAGGAAGAGTTCTTTCTACCCAAGGTCAGCGATGTGGTGCGCGAGGCGCGGCGGCTGCACGCGTACTGAGCGCCTGCTTCCCAGCAATCCGCGTGTGTGGCCGCATCGCGCGTTATATATACTTGGGGTTCTTCGAGGAATTCCATGCGCAGATTTCTTCAGGGTGTAATTGTCACGCTACTGTTGCTGGTCGTGGGAGGCATCGGACTTGCTCTGCTTGGGTTCTTCCCGACTAACGCCAACACCACGCCGCCGCAAATGGAGCATCGGATCGCCATGAGCGCGCTCGACGCTTCCATGGAGAGGCGCGCTCCGCGCCTGAACAATCCTGTACCGCCGACGGACCAGAACCTGATCGAAGGCATGAAGATCTACACCATGAATTGCGCGCTCTGTCACGGTGGTCTCGATCGCCAACCGTCAGTGCTCGGGAAATCGTTCTACCCTCCAGCTCCAGGTCTGATCCTCGATCCGCTCGATGACCCCGAGTGGCACGTCTTCTATGCGGTTCGTACCGGAGTTCGCTATACGGGCATGCCGTCCTGGGAGAAAAATCTCTCCGAGTCTGACCTATGGAAAGTAACGGCGTTCCTCACGCGCGTGGAAAAGTTGCCGCCCGGGGCGCAGGATTTCTGGAAAAAATCAGTGGGAGTGTCTCCGCCGACGGAAAGCCATGAAGAGCACGATCACGCCGATCACAAGTAGTTGGACTGCATGGCTCACTATCCCGGTGGATAAGTAAAGGTGATGGTGATGACCGTCTGCGTCTCCAGGTTGCGGCCGTTCTGGCTGTAGGGACGGAAACGCCACTGTTTCACGGCGGTGATGGCCGCCTTGGCCAAGACAAAGTATCCGCGAACCAGCTTCAGATCCTGCACACTGCCATCGCGCCCAATCACCGCCTGCAAGACCACCGGCCCCTGAAGCCTCTGTGCCATCGCCTCGGGTGGATATACGGGATCGACGGACTGGATCACCAGCGCGCGGGCAGAGTCTTCACTCAGGTGAACGGGCTCACCCGTTTGCTGCAGTGGAGTCGAAGGCGGTGGCGTGGAAACAGGCATCATCTGGGCCGGGTTGACAGTCAGTACCACCGGCCGTGCGATGGGCGATGAGGACTTCAGGCTGTCCGGAAGAGCAGCGCGTTCAGCGCGAGGCGGCAGTGAGTCCACGCGCAGGGTTGGCGTAGGCAGCGGGAAATCAACGACAGGGCGCATGTGGATCGGCGTATCTGGAATGGTGACTTCTGCCGAGATCACTCCCAGAGGCCGCGCCTGGGTACTGCCGTGGGGCGCTGTCCTCGCAAAGTAAGTGTCCTGCTGGACGTCAGTCATGGCGGTACCGACGGACTCTGCTCCGGACTTGTTCACATAGAACAGCGCGGCCATGGAGTCCTTTAAGACATGGAAGGTTCCCTCGGGCGTCCGCACCAGATACTGGAAGACTTCGCGCGCTCTCCAGAAGCAAAATACGGCTGTGAGCATGAGTGCGACGGCGAGGGCTGATCGGAGCCGGGCTGAAGAGAACCGCGACTCGGAAGCGGGCTCGTCCGCGTAAGTGCTTTGTTCGCTCTCTTCTTCCGACGCAACCGGAGGACCGGACTCGGGCAGCTCGCTGGCAATGGAGACCAGGTTCGGATCTTCGGTTGGAGGTTCAGTCGGTTCCTCAATAGCAGGGTGATCGAGAGACGCTTCCGCATCGGTAGCGTAAGCGGTGGAATGCAATTGCATCTGCTGGCGGGCCTTGGCGAGCACGGCGCGGGCTTCGTCGGCAACAATGGGACGAAAGATCAGGAAATCGAGACGATTTTCGCGCTCCTCTTCCGGAGTGGGGTCGCCGTCAACAATCGCGATCACGACCGCCGTGCGGTTCGGTCCAGACTCTCGAGCGCGTTTTAGAAGGAAGCCCGCTTCGGGCTGCTCCGACCAGTCGACAATGACGCAGGCGAACGGCTCCTTGGTGCCCTTTTCCATGGCTGCGAAGATATCCATGCCGACTTCGGCGCGGATACCGGCTTCGCGCAGGACGGCCGTCAACGAATCGGCGGTTTCGGGATTTTTTGAAAACAGCAGGGCGCGGAGAGCCATTCCAACGACAGCTTAGCGGGAATCTTTCTCCGGGGGCAGGTAACCAGTGGTACAGCACCTAGGGCGGGATTCGGAAATGCTTGGGCGAGAAGGGACTTGTACTTGTAGGCGGTAACTTTCGTCACCAAAGAGTGGCAGCGTCTACGCCCTTTGACTTGGCTACGAAGTCTTCCGCGGCGAGAGCGAACGTCGGCGGCTGAAGCCGGCATTCGCGGCGGGACTTGCCTAACGACTGAAGTCGTGCCCTCCCGAAAATCCTTCAATCGCGGGAGGTGCACTGAACGCGGACTTTCCGATCGCCGGAATCCTTCCGACTAGATCTCGGTCCATTCTCCGGAAAATTCGTGACGGAACTTATCGCTACGCTGCTGTAATTTTTTCTGCGAGTCCCGTAATTTGTGTTGCAGCTTGTTCCAGCAGGGTCTGTTGTGGTGCAGCTTCTCGAGGGCTGGCGCCATGCGCGCGATTTCCTCGCCGGCGCGGCTCAGTTCCATCTCGGTGTCCGCAGTCAGTTCGGGAACATCGAAACTCTCTTCCAACAGATTGCCCGAATCCTTCCTCTCGGGGAGGGTCAGGTTGAGGTTTTGCTCTTTCTTCTCGCGAACTACGGTGACGGCCGCCGTTCCACCCGAGGTTTCCCGCAGAGCGCGGGTAAAGTCGGAGGTGTCGTGCACCGAATGGTTGTTCACGCGGACGATCACATCGCCTGCGTGGAACCCAGCTTTTTCGGAACGGCTGCCCTTTTCCACCGACCGCACCAGCACGCCGTTGCCGCTCTTGACGCCAAAAAACTCGCCGAGTTGCGGAGTAATGTTTTCCACCATCAGTCCGCTGCGTAATGAAGAGTGGGCGATCACGACCGAGACCGGAACATCGAGATCGGCGATCATCGGCATCGACGGCATCTCAATCTTTATGTCGGGGATGTTGCGCACAGCAACACTCTTGCTGCGGTTCGCGAGTTGGACCTTGATGGACTGCGGTTGGCCGTCCCGGCTGATACCCAGCGTGACCACCCGCCCGGCGGGGGTTTCGCGGATCATCCGGCGCAACTGGGCGGCACTCTCCACGGCAGCGCCGTTCAAGCTGAGGATGACGTCGTGTTCCTTGAGGCCAGCTTTCCCGGCGGGGGCGTCCTGATCCACCATGGTGACTTCGGCTCCGTGTTCTTCCTTGAGCTTCAGGGCTCCCAGGCGCTCGGTGGTGACGTCAGCGATGTCCACTCCCAGATACGAGGAGCCGCCGCCACCCTCTTCCACTCCATAGCCCCAGTTCCAGTTTTCTCCGGGACGGTCATAGGGAGTTTCCGCAGGTTGCGCGCTGGCTACCAGTGTCAAGATAGCCACACAGAGCAGGATGCGATGTGTCATGGGACCTCCTGAAATATTCAATCCGTCTAGACTCTCAGCGGTCAACCCTCGGGGGCTAAAGCCCCATCTCAACAAGCGGCTAATGCAGCGCTGAAGCGCTGCTCCACCCAAAGTCAAACTAGTGACTGACGCGGACGAACTTAATGTTCCCAGAATTTGTCCGGACCTTGAGTACCGGTCCGCCACCATTCAACTGGCCTTCCGCCGTCACGGTTCTCGGCCCCCACTCTCCGCCTTCGCTGGCAATGTGAATGTCGGAGAAGTCGCTGAGAATTTTGTGGCCGTTGGCGAGTTCGATGTTCGCTCGAACGGAAATGGACAGATCGCTGGCCAGATAAACCGTGATGTCGCCGGCACCAGTTTCGAGCGTCGAGTTCGCCCGGTCGGCAGACGCCAGGAACTTGGCAATGATTCCGCCGCCGCCGGTTTCAGCGCGTGCGGACGGGACACCATTCAGTTCAATGCAGCCGCCGCCGGTTTCTGCTCTTACGGGACCTTTGGCGGAACTGAGGCGGATGCTGCCGCCGCCAGTCTCGATTTCCACCGGACCGCCGATGTCGCCCAGATCCACACTGCCGCCGCCGGTCGTGGTGCGTACCATTCCCTGGCAGCGCTCTACCTGGATGTTGCCGCCGCCGGTCTCCAACGTCGCTCCCTGCAGGCAGGAGACAACCATGACGCTTCCACCACCGCTTTCGGCATTGAGCTTTCCCTTGGCCGAAGCGATCTTGATATTTCCACCGCCGGTGCGAACATTCACATCGCTCCCTACGGTGCCTACGTCGATGGTGCCGCCGCCGGTTTCCGCATCGATAGCGCCGCCGATGTCGTCCAGACGAATACTTCCGCCGCCGCTCTGAATCTCGGCGCGGCCGGCAATGCCGGTGGTGCGGACGCTACCGCCGTCGGTCTCGATTTTCGCCAGCTCAATACTGCGGGGAACGGTAATGACAAAGTCGCCGGAAAACTTCCGGCTCCGGCCACCCTGCCAGTCCCCAACGATCCAGGCGGTGTCTCCCTTGGAATAAGCGCTGATTTTGTACGCCTCAAATTCACGGCGGGCCTGATGCTCCGAGGCGGTATAAGCACGACTATGAATGACGTAACTGACCCCCGGCTGCGAGCTGCCCTCGACCCGTACCGATCCCATGTCCACCTTAACGTGCAGGGTTTTGGCGGCACCCAGGGTTCCAGTGATCTCCTGGACCCAGTTGCCGCCTTCGCGATAGACGCGGGTTTCCTGGCCCAAGGCCAGGGACGCCAGCGCCGTCAGCAAAATTCCGATGCTGGCTCGTTTGATAGCTCGTCTCAATTCGTTGCTCCTTTGCTAGATGGCTGTTCGCTATTCGTCGATCGCTGTTCGCTGGTTCAGCGCTATTCGCTTTCGCTCTAGATTTGAAAGCGAATGACGAAAGGCGAACAGCGAGTCTCAATCCATTTCCGGCACTTGCGCCATCATGGCGCGGGCTTGCGAACGGATCGACGCGTTCTGATCCGACTGCGCGAGCTTGGTCAGGACGGATCGCACACCACCGTCCGCTTTCATGGGCTCGACCAGGTGTAGCGCCTGCATGCGTACTCCGATATTGGCGTCATTCATCAACGATTGCAGGACCGCGTTCCGCACTCGTACATCCTCGCGGACAAATCCGCTCAACCCGTCGAGCGCCTTCAGGCGGACGCCCGGATTCGTATCATTCTGCAAGGAGTACATCAATACTTCGCGAACGTTGGTGTTGTTGGGCGCCTGCGTCAGGCGGTCGACCGCGTCCATTCTTACGCCGGAATTGAAGTTGTTGCGAGCAGCGAAGAGAAGAAGTTGCTGAATGCGCTGATCGTTCAGAGAACCCTGCGTTTCCTGCGTGGAAACGGTGTCGTACTTGATGTTGACCTGATTGGATCCCGGTTCCTGGGTGATGGAGCGAATACCGGTGACGGACGCTTCTGGGAAGGCGCCCGTATCTGATGTTTGTGTCGCGGTCGCGGTACCGATCATCCCGGAACGCGACCCCATGAAGTTGTAGGTGGCGGCGATTCCTCCGCCAAAGCCAACCATGAAGATCACCGCTACCATGGCCGGCGCCATGCGAACTTGCCGCAGCCAGTTGGCGGGATCGAAGACCAGCCTTTGCCAGAAGCCGCCCTGGGTGGTGGTTTCGAGCGCTTCCTGCAGACGCATTCGCGAGGCGGCCAGAAGATTCGGGCTGGGATCTGCTACCGGAGCTTGAGAGAGTGTGGCGTGGAACTTGCGTGCGGACTTCAATTCAGCAGCGCACTCCGGACATCGAGCCATATGCTGTTCTACTTCATAGCGAGCGTCATCTTCGAGCTCGTTATAAACGTAGAACACAATGTTGTCTTGTACCCAATCACATTTCATGTTTGTACTCCGTTGAGCTCCGAGCTGCAAGCCGGCTGGGTTGCTCGCAGCACCTGCCATTCTCGAAGACTCCTCATCTCTCAAAACTCCCGATTCTGTTTAATCTCATCTCATTTCCGACAGCGCGCTGCGCAGCTTCTGCGTGGCACGGAAAAGCGTATTTTTCGCGGTTTCCTCAGTGGTATTCAGCATTTCGCCCACTGTCCGCAACTTCAAGCCGTGATAGTGCTTCAACTCAAAAACCATGCGTTCCCTTGGAGTCAGGCGAGACAGGGCCGCGCCTATCTTCCGTCCCAGTTCGCGACGCATCAGGTCACGCTCCGGGTTTGCTCCGGATCGTCCGTCGGCGACCTGTTCCAGCAGGTTGTACTCTTCGCCGGAATGATCGGTCGTTACTGGAGCGTCTTCCTTCCGAACATTGCGTTTACGCAGGTGGTCGAGGCAGAGATTCGTGACAATCCGATAGATCCAGGTATAGAACGAACACTCAAACCGAAAACTCCCCAGGTTCTTATAGGCCTTGAGAAACGCATCCTGATGGATGTCCTGAGCGTCCGCTTCCGAACCGGTAAGGTGGAGAGCCAGGCGCAGAACCGACTGATCGTAGTGACGAACCAGGACCTCGAAAGCCGCACGGTTTCCCTGCTGCGCCTCCCGGATCAAGGTCGTGTCGTCAATGCGGTTGCCCTGTGCTGCCACGGAGCCCCTCAAGCTGGGGTTCTGGGTACCGCTGCCCTGCTCCCCCCGGGCCCCGCTTGCTCGCCCCAGGGAAAGCTCGCCAACCGGAATTGCTGCTACGTACGAATCGGCCGGCATTTTGCCTCTGTTCCTTTACAAGTGGCCAACCTTGCCTTGCACGGAATAGACGGAACAGGTCCCAGATCGTTAGCAAATTATAGGCGTTCGCCCTTTATTTGCTTCACATTAAAAGACTGCGCAACCTGTCTGTTTCTTGTCACGCAGTCGCAGACGCATCTCGTTGGTGGGAAGGAAGCCCATGGATTCGTAGAGAGGCCGGCCCTCATCGCTGGCATGGAGGACCACCGAAACGAAGCCTTGTTCCTTCAACCACTGAATCATCAATAACATAAGCCGGCGCGCCAACCCCTGCCGGCGGAATTCCGGCTCGGTGTAGACGTTGATGATCAGCGCCCGCCGAGTATTGAAATCTTCAGGTCTGGCGGGCCAGGACGAGATAAGGACTCCGCCGCCAGCGACGACGTTGCCATCTGGGACTTGGGCCAGCCACCCGCAATAGGAGCCGTCCGTGAGAGCGCGCTTGAGCCAGGGCCGAGTGGCTTCGACCATCCGGTCCAGTTCTTCGACGGTGCCCTTGCCCATGTCGCGGAACATGCTGCGCCGATGGTGCAGAATCACCGCGCAATCTTCGAGTGTGGCGGTGCGAAATGTTACGTCGCCGGAAACCATGGCCTCTCCAATTCAGCGGCACTCGGCGGCCGTTTTTGACAGGGGTACAATATCAACTTAGGCCTTAGAGTCGCGAGCCGGCCGAGAGGATTCATGTACGAGGTCACCGTCGAAGACAGCTTCGCCGCAGGACACTATCTGCGCAACTACAAGGGCAAGTGCGAGAACCCGCACGGTCACAACTACAAAGTCCGTGTGACCCTGGCGGGCGCCGAACTCGACAAGGCCGGCCTGCTGCTCGATTTCAAGGACCTGAAGGACGTCATGAAGTACGTCATCGACAGGCTGGACCACCAGATGATCAACGACATTGAGCCTTTTACGGTTTTGAATCCTTCCGCCGAGAATCTGGCGAAGTATTTCTACGATGAGACCAATAGCCGACTGCGCAGTGTGACTAAGGGGCGGGTGCTGGTGAGGGACGTCACGATTTTCGAGACGGATACGACTACGGCAAAATACTCCGAGTAGCGCCAGCATCTTGCTGGCTCTCCCGAGGGCGCCCTCGCCTTCAGCGGCGCGGGCAAGTTGCCCGCGTGACAGCCGCCGAGGGCGGCGGCGCTACTGTCAATGTTCATGCAGATTACGGAAATCTATAAATCGCTTCAGGGCGAATCTACTCACGCCGGTGTGCCGTGTGTTTTCGTGCGTCTGACGGGATGTAATCTGCGCTGCTCCTGGTGCGATAGTGAATTCAGCTTCTATGGCGGGCGCAAGATGAGCCGGGAAGAAGTGCTGGCCGAAGTGGATCGTCTGAGTCCCAACGGCGGACTGGTAGAAATCACCGGCGGCGAACCCATGCTGCAGGAGCGCGAATTGATCCTTCTGATGCAGCAACTCCTGGAAGACGGCTACAAGGTTCTGCTCGAGACTAGCGGAGAGCGGCCGCTGGCGCGAGTGCCAGCGCAGGTGATCAAGATCGTGGACGTGAAGTGCCCCAACTCTGGCGAGCCTGATACTTTTGAGATCGAGAACCTAGAGACTCTCCAGGCGCACGACGAAGTGAAATTTGTATTGAGTGATCGTACGGATTATGAGTTCGCACGCGATTTCATGCGGCGACATCGGCTGGCGGAGCGAGTCTATGCGGTTCTGTTTTCGCCCGCTTTTCGCAAAGACGCTTCCGGGGCGCGGGATTCGTCGCACTGCCTGCTCGACCCGGAGGAACTGGCCGGGTGGATGCTGGCCGATGACGTTCCTGCACGGCTTAGCCTTCAGATTCACAAGCTGATCTGGGACCCGGCTGCGAAGGGCGTCTGATCTTTGTAGGGCCGAGGGGTCGCCGGCAGTCGCCAAGGGCGGCGGCGCTACAACCTCAACTGTCATAGAATCAAGTAGAAGCCTTGGCTTCCGCTTCCCTACCCAACCATGACATCTAACCCTATAGGCGGACGGACGCGTGCCGTGGTACTCCTGAGCGGCGGGATGGATTCCTGCGTATGCGGGGCGCTGGCGGTGCGCGATCATGATGTGGCGGCGGTCCACGTCAGCTACGGGCAGCGCACCGAGGGGCGGGAACGACGCTGTTTTGAGGGCATCTGCGAGCGACTCGGGATTCGAGATCGCCTCATGGTGCGGAATGATGCGTTGCAGGCAATCGGAGGCTCAGCTTTGACAGATGCAACTATCGCCGTGCCGGAGTTCCACGCCATCGGGACTGGTGTGCCCGCCACCTACGTCCCGTTCCGCAACGCTCATTTTCTCTCCGTGGCGGTGAGTTGGGCGGAAGTGCTGGGAGCGGAAAAGGTTTATATTGGCGCCGTCGAACCTGACAGCTCGGGCTATCCCGATTGCCGGCCCGCCTACTATCGTGCCTTTAATGAAGTCGTGAGAACAGGCACCAAAGAAGGAGCGATTGAAATCGAGACGCCGCTGATTGCCATGCGGAAAGCGGAGATTGTGAAGCTAGGCCTTGAATTAGGCGCGCCGTTCGATTTAACGTGGTCGTGCTATCAACGGGAGGATCGCGCGTGCGGGGTTTGTGACAGCTGCGTGCTCCGCCTGCGGGCCTTCGAGGAAGCGGGTGCGGCAGATCCAATTCCATACGCCGAGACCGCGACGCGATCGTTGTGAGTTTTCACTTTTCCATTGCCAACGATGTTCGGCAACATCTTGGGTGGTCGAAAAACGGAAACGGGTAAATTCAGGTTTAGCTCCGGAGGCCAAGTCATGAAGAAACAATTCATCATTCCCCTGCTGCTCGTGCTCGTCGTGGGTGTATGCGCTCCTCGGGTGTTTGCGCAGGCCATGGGCAGCGTGAAGGGGGTTTGCAAGGACATCGACGGGAAACCAATCACGCAGGCGGAAGTGGCGTGGTCCGGCCTGGAGACGGGCCGTACATACTCTTTGAAGACGAACAATAAAGGGGAATACTTCTCCCTGGGCATCCAGCCTGGAAAGTACAACGTCAAGCTGAACAAGGACGGCAAGGAAATCTGGCACATCAACAACGTCAGCGTCGGCCTGGACGAGGTGGATCTGGACTTCGACCTGAAGAAGGAACAGGTGAGATCCGCGACCGCCTCTGGCATGACGGCGGAGCAGGTCAAGCAGGTTCAGGAGGCGCAGGCCCAGGTTGCCAAAGAGAAAGACACCATAAAGGTGCTCAACGAGAAGCTGAAAGCGGCGGACGATGCTTCCAAGACCGGAGACTACGATTCTGCGATCAGCGTGTTGACGGAAGCTACGCAAATGGATGCCACGCGCGACGTACTTTGGGCGCGACTCGGCGATGCCTATCGCGGCTCGGCGCTTAAGCAGTCGGATAGCGCCGAAAAAAAGAAACGCCTGGAGTCGGCGGTTACCGACTACCAGAAGGCGGTCGAGATCAAGCAGAAGGATTTGGATTCCGCGCCGACCAAGAAGCCCGACGACGTTAAGCAGCTGGCCGCCTATTACAACAATCTGGGAGACGCAGCCAACAAGTCGGGCAATCTGGATGAAGCGGTGAAGTCGTACACACAAGCGGCGCAGGTCAATCCGGAGGGAACGGCGGGATACTACTTCAATATCGGCGCGGTGTTGACTAATGCCGGGAGGGCCGATGAGGCAATCGCGGCCTTTGACAAAGCGATAGCGGCGGACCCCAACAAGGCCGAAGCGTACTACTGGAAGGGCGTGAACCTGATCGCGAAGGAAACAACGGACAAGGACAACAAGGTTGTCGCGCCCCCAGGCACGGCGGAGGCGTTCCAGAAGTATCGAGAGTTGCAGCCCACCGGCCCGTTTGCCCAGCCCGCCAAGGACATGCTGGCGAGCATCGGCGCCAGCATCGAAACTACCTTTGGCACCAAGAAGAAAACCGTAAAAAAATAGCGGGGCGCCGATGCACTAACGCGAAAACGTGAAGCGGCCTTTGGGGCGTTTTTCTCTTTAGTTACTTAGGTCTATGGCCTTACTGTTCTTCGCAGCCGAGCCCGTTCGCGTTACAGTCATTTCATAGCTTCCCCAGGCGTTTCCCCGTTTCTCCCCTGTGGTGTCAATCGGACTGTTTAGGAGTGCAAGGAATGGCTGCTCCGGGGAATTCCCCGATTGGGATTACCTTCGAAGGTGTGAGCGGATCGGGTTTGGTCCCGACGCCTGTGCTGCTGGCGGGCATGCTGCGCGCTTCCGATAAGGTCAGCGATCTGATCTTCTCGCCCGGCCGCCCGCCACAAGTGGAGATCCATGGACAGCTCACGCCGGTGGAGATTTCCGGGGCGAGCGTTCTGACGGCTGACGACACGCGTCGCGTCGCCGCTGACCTGATCGGCACCAACAAACAAGCCATCAATACGCTGCGTGAGCAAGGCTCCTGCGACGTTTCGTACGGATTGCCGGGGATGGCCCGTTTCCGTGTCAATGTCTTTATTCAGCGGGGAAGCTGTGCCATCGTCATGCGCGTGATTCCGACCACCATTCCCGGCTTCTCCACCTTGCATTTGCCGAAGCAACTGGAAGAAGTGGCGCAGGTGCGCAATGGGATCGTCCTGGTAACTGGGGGGAGTGGGTCGGGCAAGTCTTCGACCGTGGCAGCCTTGCTCGACCGCATCAACAGCGAGCATTGCTATCACATTCTTACGGTCGAAGATCCCATTGAATTTCTGCACAACCACAAGAAGTCAACCGTGCACCAACGCGAACTGCACAGCGACGCACCGAATTTCGCGCTGGCGCTACGGGCCGCTCTGCGGCAAGCGCCGCGGGTCATCATGGTGGGCGAGATTCGAGACCGCGAGACACTGGAGATTCTGCTCGAAGCGGCCGAGAACGGACACCTGGTTCTTTCCAGTATGAATACGGTGGATGCCTCGAAGACGGTCGAGCGCATCATCGGTACCTTCCCGCCATCCGAGCAGCAATCGGTGCGCGATCGCCTGGCGAAGACTTTCCGCTACATCATTGCCCAAAGACTGATTCCGCGCGCGGACGGCGGCGGCCGCACCGCGGTGGTCGAGATTCTGAAATCGAATTCGCGGACGCGCGATTGCATCGAGCAAGGGGAACGCCCCGGGCGCACGCTGCTGGATGCCATCAAGAACAGCGAGAACGAAGGCATGCAGCATTTCGACGGCGAGATTGCCAAACTCGTCCGCTCTGGCCTGGTGGATCTCGAGACGGGGCTGTGCTTTGCCAGCAACGCCACCGTGCTGGGGCAGGAACTGGCCCGGAACTGAGTGTGACCCGCAGCCTTTCGGCAATCTTCAGGGAATAGCTTCCGAGTAGCCCGTGATCCGCCCCAAAGGGGTGCATTAGGGTTAGAAAGCGGTGAAGGTCTTGGATGTAGTCGGCGATTCCCCTTTGATACAGCGCGATGTCCCCCTCAGTCTGCGCTATCCAGGAAACCCTAGTCCATCCCTGAGAATTCCTCGTGCTATGCGCCCGATTCCACCATTAACGTGACACTTGTTGCTCCATAACCGATGACAAAGTGTTCGCTGCCGTTGATGCTCAGGCCGTTGACCGTTGAGAACTTTCCGCTAAGTGCGCTTGTTGTCAGAATCGAAAAGGTGTCTCCGACCGCCGGGACGAAACCGTTGATCAGCTTTATATTGAGCGTCCCGTTCAGGCTCGCGCCATTGCCGACGGCGAGCTGGCTATATTGCGTGCCGACTGTGGTGCCGCCGATCTGAATGTTCAGGCTTCCAGTTGCATTCTGCGTGTAGGTTCTCGGCGAAAGGATGCCGGCTTTGGTGAGCGCGTCTCCGGCGGTCACGGCGCCACTCGAGGCGACCGACGCCGCGATGGTGCCGGTGCCGAACAACTTCCCGCCCTTGATCTGGACAGCGGACACGGCCAGATTGTCCCTCAGGGTGCCGTCCACAGTAGTGGTGCCACCGGTCTGAACGTAGGGGCATTGGAAATTCGGATTACACGAGACTGTGAAACTGCTGTTCTTCCCTACCGTGACCTTGCCCGAGTTACTAAAACTGCCACTCAGAGTCGTGGTGTACTGTTGGCCCGCCGTAACGGTGAAGGCCCCCTTGCTTGTATTCGTCAGCAGATTCGACATCGCATTGACGTTGCTCTGGTTGAGGATCTGCGCGGCGCTGCCACTGAGGGTGATATTGGCGGAGTTTATGTTGATGACCGCGTTTGTGAATTGGAGGGTGCCGGTGACAAGGTAAGTTCCACCGGTAAGGGTACCGGTATTGCTATCGAAGTTCGTGAACGGAGCAGTGATGTCGAGGGTATTGCTGGCGGGAACGCGGAGTGTTCCGTTGTTAGAGAAGGTGAAGTGAGCGCCGATCTGCCCGCCTCCCTGGATGGTACTCTGATTCGTGAACGTGAGCCCACCGTTGCCGTCGATGATGCTAAAGGGAGTGTTAGTCAGCATGATCCGACCTTTGCCAAAAAGTGTCACGCTTGTTGAGGGGAGAAAAAGCACTGTGTATCCCCCTGTTGAGTTCACATTGATCGTGCCATTGTTCGTAAGATTCCCCAGCAAGTTGAGGTAGGCGCCATTCTGCATGGAGATGGTTCCGGCGTTGGTCACCCCATTGATATAAGGACCAGAGCTGCCCGGTACCACGATCGTCCCACCACTGCTGGTTTTGAATGTCCCGCCGTTGATCGTCCCTCCAGTGAATTGGACCTGGGAATTGGCGCCCACGGCCTCGATGGTCCCGCCCGTGTTGTTGATGCTGCCGCTGCCGCTTGTGTCAAGCAGCAGGATGCCGCCATTGGTGGCTTCCAAAGTCCCCGTGTTCGTATCCGTAGCTCCGGATTCCGAGAACACCTGCAGGGCCGCACCGCTCACGTTCGCATCAATTGTCCCCTGATTGGCCAGCGCAAAGTGTGGTCCGACCTGGCCGACCCCGTGTATCGTGCTCTGGTTAGTAAGTGTGGCCCCGCCGTTCCCGTCAACCTGGTTTTGCGAGTTGTTGGACATGGTTACGGTGCCGGAGCCGGTCAATGTCGCGGCTGATGGCACAAACAGGTCGGTGAGGCTACCGGTGGAGTTCAGTTGAAAGGTACCGGTGTTGGTGATTGTCCCGCTCAGATTGACAGTTCCGTTATTCAGGACGGAGAAAGTCCCGGAGTTGGTCAGGGTTGTCAAAGTCGAGCTCGTGCTCACAGGCTGGACGAAGGTTCCGCCACCGCTGGTTGTCAGCGTCCCGCCGGTGACGGAGGCTTGGAGCAGCACCTGAGAATTGGTCCCGACGGCTTTGATCGTCCCGCCCGCATTATTGATGCTGCCGCTGCCGCTGGTCCTTAACTGAAGAATGCCACCATTGGTGGCTTCCATGATCCCAGAATTCGTTTGCGTGGCATTTGTGTCCTGTGTAACAGCTAGAGTCGCGCCGTTCACGTTGGCGTTCACTGTCCCCTGGTTTGCCAGCGCGAAGTGATCACCGATCTGGCCAACCCCCTGGATCGTGCTCTTGTTGGTCAGAGTGGCGCCGCCGTTCCCGTCAACCTGGTTTTGCGGATTGTTGGACATGGTTACAGTGCCGCTGCCGGTGAGGGTGGCGCCGTTCGCGATAAACAGATAGGTGAAGTTACCAAGGGAATTGAGCGAGATGGTTCCCGCGTTGCTGATACTGCTGCCGTTGATCGTGAGATTGGTGCCGTTATTGAAGGACAGGCTATCGTCGCCGTCGATAGTCAAGTTATTGGCTTGACCTTGAATGTCCATTGTGACCGGAGAGGCTTTTGTGTTTCCGTTGTCAATGGAAGCGTTGGAAGTCGATCCAGGTACACCGGCGCTCCACTTCGTGCCGTCGCTCCAGTTTCCCGCCCCGCCGAGCCAGACATCCTGAGCAGAGGCCCGTGACCATCCACCGCATGCACAAATAAGGAAAAAGATGACATAAACGAAAGGCCGCCGGTTGAGACGGAAGAATGGCGCAAGCATGCGAACCTCCTGGGTAGACTTCTCTGCTCGATGAAAGGTCGGTCGTGATGGCAGCTGACAATGGCGTTTTTTCCCGCAACCATCGGCATTGCGCACATCTCTTTTATTTACTTGGATTTCCATAGCGCCTCTCTTTCGCCGCGGTTCTTGGATAAGCCCCCTTTTCAGCTTAGAATTTAACCTGCCCGAGGCAGTGGGAAAGGCTTTGAATTGTCGGGGTAGCTCCCTATGAGAGGGAAGTAATTTGAGGTAAACTTACGGTAAACTGACCTTCCCCAGCAAGGCGCAAATTCATGGAATTTTGCAGCTAACTCAGGTCCAGCATGGGGTCTCCAGGTTTTGAGCGGTCCGTCGGCGTGGGCGTCGCATCAACCAATGCGATCTCTGATGAGTCTGTAAGTTGCGCCCTGGAATCGGTGCTTTCCAGCAGTACGTTCCGAGAAGCTGAGATGTTGAAGCGCTTCTTGCGCTACATTGTGGAACAGACGCTGCGCGGACATGCTGACGAACTCAAGGAATACAGGCTAGGGCTTGAGGTCTTCGGGCGGGATCCATCTTTCGATCCCCGCTTGGACCCTCTGGTCAGGATGGCAGCCCGTCGCCTGCGAGCCAAACTCACCGACTACTACGAAGGCGATGGGGCCCGCGATGCCCTGCGGATCGATGTGCCGAAGGGTGGGTATGGGGCTAGGTTTACCGTCCCTGCCCATGAACCTCAGCCCCTAGAGTCACCGTTCCCGGCGACTTCTCCTCCTTCGGCCACAACTTCCAGACTATACGGCCTGGCAATACTAGCCCTGGCTGCGTCCCTGCTAGCCGTTGGCATAGCTTGGGTACTCAGCCGGAAGAGAATTCCTCCGGTGCCTGCGCCGGTAATCCACTCGCTCGCGGTGCTCCCTTTTCAAAACCTGTCGGCCGACTCCTCGCAAGAATATCTAGCCGATGGGATCACCGAGGCACTGGTAACAGATCTCGCGCAAATTCATGCTCTGCGCGTTATTTCTCGAACGTCGGTCTGGAGCTACAAGGGAACCACCAAAAAACTGCCGGAAATTGCGCGGGAACTGGATGTGGACGCGGTGGTCGAAGGCTCGGTCGTGCGTTCGGGAGAACGCGTACGGGTGACGGCACAATTGATTGCTGCACGTTCCGACTCACACCTTTGGGCGCAAACCTACGACGGCAGCATGCGCGATTTGTTGGACCTGCAAAGCCGCGTGGCACAGGCTATCGTCGACCATGTAGGAGTGAATCTGAGCCCTCGGGAACAACTCAGCATCAGGGCGGTACACCTGGTGAATGCAGAAGCGCACGAGACGTATCTTCTGGGTCGTTATTACTGGAACAAGCGCACCCCTGATTCAATGGTAAACAGCCTGGAACTCTTTCAGAAGGCAACACGTCTCGATCCCAACTCTGCCGAGGCGTATGCTGCCATGGCCAGCGCTTACGTAACGTTGCTTGCCAGCGAAAAATCCCCTCCCCGAGAAATGGAGGAGAAGGCCAGGATTGCAGCCGAGAAGGCGATCATGGTCGACGACACACTTGCCGAGCCGCATGCCGCGCTCGGCATCATCAAAGCTGTGGAGGAATACGACTGGACCGGTTCGGCGATCGAATTCCAGAAAGCCTTTGATCGCGATCCCAATTACGCCACGGCACATCACTGGTACGGCTATACATTAATGTGGCGCGGGCGGTCGGGAGAGGCTTACGAGGAACTGCTCAAGGCATCTCACCTCGATCCATTGAATCCTACGATCATGGTCGCAATGGACGGCCCTCTCATCGGGCTAGGAAGGACTGAGGAGGCATTTCAGCACGTCAGGAAGCAGCTTGAAATGGATCCTCATTCGTATATGGCGCTTTGGGGACTGGGGAACCTTTACGTGTTAACGCGGCAATACGATCAGGCCGTAGCCACCTATCGGGAGGCGCTTGCCATCACGCCGGATAACCCTTACGTCGTTGCGCGCCTTTGTTACGCCCTCGGCATGGCGGGGCATCGCAGCGAAGCTCTCAAGCTGCTGAACGAAATGCAGCGGAATCGCGAGCGCAAATACCTGTCCGCGAGCAACGAATCCTTAGCCTACCTCGGAGTGGGCGACAAGCCAAAGGCCCTTTCGGCCCTGGAAAAATCCTACTAAGAACGGTCTCCCCCAGTACTGCGGCCAATAA
>JACXTT010006200.1_pt1 | contig 17143 bp, 19 predicted proteins | sample 9270951 | NCBI WGS metagenome assembly JACXTT01 (sample SAMN15532306, study PRJNA645909) | rock metagenome | isolation source: weathered quartz diorite | place: Puerto Rico | collected 2017-06-21 | reverse complement strand
CGCCGTCCTCGATGCCTCCGTCGCGCTGGTGAACTTCGTCAAGGAGAAGTCCCGCCGCCACGACCTCGACGGCGCACCCCTGATGCGGACGGTCTTCTCTCGGAACAACCCGATCCTCGGCTTCAACGACCTTCGCGATCAGACCGATCAGGACGAACAGGAAGGGATGATGCACCTGTTCGAGGGAGCCGCGCTCGCCCTGCGCAACCCCCGCGCCCACGCCCTGCTGGATGACTCGCCCGAGATGGCGTTGGAGTACATCGCCCTGCTCAGCATGCTCGCCAAGCGCCTGGAGCAGACGACGCGGCGTTCGGGTTCACCGTGAAGTCGGGAGGCGGGTAGATCAGAGGTATGGGGCTCGGAGTAGCACTGGCTCGGCACCTTCTTCAGAGCGTCCAGCGTTCCCACCTCTCACGCCAGCCTCGGCAACGGGACTCTACCTTCGGCCCAACGTAGATCGAGGGGACGATTTTTCGTCTTCGCCCGCGACGGACATTCCGTCGTTGGAAGCGTTCACCACGGCGCACCTCGCGCCTAGCCTGTTCGCCCGTGAGCATGAACCCCTCGAATCGGCCTTCCCTCTTCAGCCACCTGACGAGCACGTAGTAGTCCTTACGCCCCGCACGAACGTTACGAGACTCGGGCATCGGAAAGAACTGGACACGATTGAGCGATGTCTTCACCTGAATATTCGCATGGTCGCGACCATCGGCCCTTGCCACGATGAGATCGTATCCAGCGGTATTTCGGACAGTTGGAAGAGCGATCAGCCCTCTGCGTGAAAGCTCAGCGGCAACGTGATGCACCCCCGCGACGCCCGTCAGGGCGTTGGAGACACGTCGGACGGAAACCGCTGTGGTGGCTTCCGTGACCTGTCGGTGACTACGCCGCCTTGACGGGAGCCGATTTGCCGAGCTTCCGCGCAAACTCGACCGCCTTCGCGACGCCTTCCTTGCGAGCAACAGCCTTCACCCGATTCCGCTCGGCAACCTTGAGCTTCCTCAGGGCCGCCAGGTATTGCCCCTGTCTCTTGCGGGCGGCGCGAGCCTTCGCGGTCATCGTGAACTTCCGCTTGGGCTTCTTCATGCCTGCCGCCCGACGACCCGCCGAGCGACCCGCCGCGTTGCCGACCGCGTGCCCTGTCTTGAGCGTCGCGAGTTCACGTTCGAGCGCCGCGATGCGCGCTGGTCGCTCCCCAGCGAAGCGGCGGACCTCTGCTACAGAGGTCTTACCCTCCTGGATCAGCCGATTCAGCGCGTAGGCAAGGTCAACGGCGGGAATCTTTCCGAGGTTTGCCCTTCGTGGCATCTCGAACCTCCTGGCGCCGCCGACTATCAGGAGAGGCGCCCACAGACAATGTTTGCCGTGCGGTGCCACTGCCGCGCCGCTCGCGCCATCTCAAGGGAAGGCGGCTCCCGAATCGCGTACCTCTACCCCCACATCAGCCACTCCGCGATCACCTATGGCTTCTGCTCTCGTCAAGCACCAGCGAGCCTCAATGCACGCTGTAGGACGCCCGCATCAACGTATCTGAAGCTCTGCGGTGGCACGGTCGAGCAACCAGCAGCCTTGAGCGTCACGGGCTCACCCAACGCGATTACATCCCCGACTCGTATCGCTACACCGACCCGTGATCGGGCGTAGTACCTCCAGAAGGCATCTTTCGCTACGCCGCCAACCCGCTCGTACCGCTGCCACAACTTCCTCGGCGGCGCCTCTTCGATCCCACGCACCTTGAAGCATCCGACGATCCTCATCACGGGGGCCGTCGCGTACACGAGGACGTGGGATACCTCCCGTGCGAACCTCACCTTTCGGAACTCGACCTTCTTGCGGCCCTCAAGGATCAGACGGGCGAAGCCTGGCTGTACCGCGAGCAAGGCTACCCGCTCAACTGAGTCTCCAACCATGCGCATCCCTCCTCCTGGACCCGCACAATCGACTGCGGAGCCCGCCTCACCACACCACCCGCCACCAACCCGCCAAGGGAGATCGGCGCGGGGAGCACTCTAGCAAGTCGAAAGAGGATTGCCAGGATCGGCCTACAGCACATGTCCGTGATCTCTTTGAGCGAGTACACCGTCCGCTTCCCGACGAACCGTGCGACTTCGTTCGGGTCCCTCGATACGAGCGTCGTTTCCGCCACGCCTATGCAACGGACACCCTGGCTCTCCCGCGAGCGGTAGAAGAGAAGGACCGCCCCAGGCTCAATCGCCCGACTCGCGGCGTTGCAGAGGTATGCCTTCCGAATGCTGTTCCCGAACGTGTGCCTGCCTGGAGCGAGTTCCAACTGACTTTCCGCCTCAGGGAACAAGGCACCGTGGAATCGAGGGAGGATCGGGATGACGAAGGTGGGTACGTCACGAACCATCAGAGTGAATGGCCCGTAGCGCACGTTGACGGCGAGAGCGGACATTCCACCCGTATCGGCGGGCCGCTTCAGATGCTTCTTCAGCACGATCTCACCACGGTCGGTCACTGCTTCGTCCGACTCGAACCCGAAGTCTTCCATCAGCGTGATCAGTTCGGTGTGCTTCGGGAAGGTCGTCAGATACATGTGCTCATAGCCGTTCGCGACGGTGTAGTTGAACGCCGTCTTGAGCAGGAGTTCTCCCAGCCCGAAGCCCCGCTGGTCCTCGGCTATCTTGAAGGTCGAGAGCTTGAGCACCTTCCCGCGCAGGCCGAACTCACCAGACTGCTCGGGCTTGATGATGCAGATGCCCTCGTAGGCGCCTGCTCCGCGCTGAATGACCCACGCCTCGCGGTGCTCCCGTTTGCACCTTTGCAACCAGGCGTCGAACTCGGGGTAATCCGCTCGCAGCGAGTCGAAGATCGGATCGCGGTCCTTCAACTGGTAGGCTCTGATCGTATGAACTGCTGGTGGCGGCTCGGGTCTGACGGGGAAGAGTCCCCGAACCACAGCGAGCGCCTCAGAGGGCGTCGCAACTCGCGGCAGGAGCCCAGCGCGCTCTCCCTTTCGACGGAGCCCTCGATCTTCTGTGACCAGGTAGTCAACAGCATCAGCGTCCAGCGCCGCGAGAAGTGCATGGTCAACCATATCGTGGCTGCCAGGCGCAGCGGTGCCGATGATGGCCTCAAGGCGGGCCGACAAGGCGGGGACGGTCGGAAGCTGGGGATACTTTCCGAAGAGAACCTCCCTCATACGCCGCCGCTCTACGTCGGCGTCGCGACGAATGTCTTCGAGAGAGGCGGCATGGACGTATACCTGATGCGCTCCTTCCTCCAGCAGCCGCAGCAGGTTCACGACGACGGGTGTGCCTGGTTCGATGTCCTGCGGCCTCGTCGGCTCGGCGGGGATCAGGATGTTGGTGTCGATGAGGAACTTCACACTGGATGGCTGCCGTGACCCGATCCTGCTCTACCGCAGCACTTCCCGCCCGTCATGTTCACGCTTGACGGTGGTCGTCCCTCGGCAAGAAGCTCCAGCAGCGCGCCGCGTCCTGCCGAGCCTAACACCCCTCCCGCTGGACCCAAGCCGCGATCCTTTCGAGCACCGCGACTGGCTCTTTGAACTGAAGCTCGACGGCTTCAGGAGTGCGCTGGTCAGGCAGTCGCTCGTCCCAGCCCGAGTGCCGCTGAGATCGCCGCGCTCACGTCTTCGGCGGCCTTCACCATGGTGTACTGCCAATGGCCGTATCGCCCATCGGCATTCACGGCTGCAACCCATCGCTCTGCTGCTTCTCGCTTCACCGCCTCCAGGGGATCATAGCCCTTCGTTTCGAGGATGAGGTGCTCAGCACTTTCGCCCTTCAGGCGGATGATGAAGTCAGGAACGTAGTCGTGCATCTGCCCGTTGTAGAGGTAGGGAATCGCGAACCCGAGCCCAGCATTCTTCACGAGCGCGGCGACGGCGAGATGGCGGTCGATGTGGTATGCTGCCGACTGCTCCCAGCGCTTCGTGTCCACGACGATGTAGTTGACGTGCGACTTGGTGGCTTCGCGAACGTCTCGGCTCGTGTGGAAGTCCACCTCGGCGGTCGAGCCTGGCCCGCGAGTCGCTTCATATCGTGGCACCTCTGGCGCCTCCCCTTCTGAGGTATCGGGGCGGATCGCTTCCAGCAGCCGCTCCACGAGCCATCCGTAGTATGGCGCTAGGAACAAATCCTTGAGGTCGGCGGGCGGTACAACCTTGACCTTCTCCTCCAAGTACCGCCGCACGATGCCGACGAGTTGCGGGAACAGGACGTGCGCGGGGATGCTACAGGACCCCTGGCCGATGTAGTCGCGCGTCATCGCTCTCGCGAGATCGAAGATCAACTCTTGCAGGCGGTGCTTCGCCCGAAACTCCTTCAGGCCAGCCTCGTCTATTTTCCCAGGACCACTTAGGGACGGACGCCCCTGGTTGTTGATGTTGAGTCCCTTGAGATCGACCTCTGGCGGGATGCGGCCTGGTTGGAGCGTGAAGGTAGGCACATTCGGCCAATCGACGGCGACCTTGTTGCGGATAGCCTGCGTGTACCCCTCGACACGGGGGAACCGAATCTCGAACTCGACCTTGGTCGGTAGCGCATGCACGTGATACTTTTTCGGCCTAGGCGTGCCTCCCGTCTTCCCGCTCGCCTTGAATGGGATCACTTCAAAGGGAACGCCAAGCACCTGGGCTACTTCCTCGGAGAACTTGCCATCTTCCCCCACGTCGTAGTTCGCACGACGTAGCCCGCGCCCGACCACCTGCTCGCAGAGTAACTGCGACATGAAGGGACGTAGGCCAATAATGTGCGTAACGGTGGTGCAGTCCCACCCTTCGGTCAGCATGCCGACGCTGACGATGCACCGCACGTCACGGCCAGGAGGATGGAGTGGGCGCTCCAGCTTCTTCGCGAGTTCCTCGAAGTCATCGGGGTAGATCGGACGCCCCTGACGGTCGTGAGGCCAGTCAGGCTTGCCCACCGTGTCGAGCGTGAGCCGCATCCACCGCGCCTCGTCGCTCTTCGCCTCGCCTGTGTCCGTCTCATGCACGACCTTCGAATCGACTCGGATTGTGTTCACCACCCCGTCTCGGTTCCTGAACCCCTCGATTTTCGAGACGGGGATGTCAGGAGTAGGCGGCTGATTCTCCGCGAGCCACTCATAGATCACCTTCGCGATCCTTGTGTTCTTACAGACGATGATAAAGACAGGCTGACGCCCGTCCTTCCGCGTCTTCCTCCATTCTTCGCACTCCTCCTCCCACTGGCCCGCCAGAATCGCGATGGGAGTGTGAGCGTATTTGAGAATTGCTTCGGGCTTAACCGTACCTTTCCTACCGCCTCGTTCGGCGGGCGTGAGTTGGCTGATGATCCATCGCCAGATGTTGAAGTAGGCGGGCAGCGCTGCGCCTGTAGGGTCGCGGATTGCGAGTTGCGGAATCTTCACGAGACCAGACTCGATGGCGTCGATCAGACCGAAGTCGCTCACCACCCATGGGAACGGCTTGTTCGTGTCCTGGCCCACCCGCCCGAGGAAGTACGGCGTGGCGGACAGATCGATGCAGACGTTGATCTTTCGGAGCTTGTCGATGCGGTCTAGACCATCGATCCAGACCGTTGCCTCCTTGAAGAAGTCCTCGGCTTCCTCGTGATCTCCGAAGAGGTCTTCCTCCTTCTGCTCCTCTTCCTCGCGCTTGATACGATAGGCGTGGTGCGCCTCATCGTTGATGACAAGGATGTTCTGTTTGCCTCCGACTTCGCGCCCGAGGATGCGGTTGATCAACGAGGTGTCGCTCTCGACGTAACGGACAGCCTCGACGTGTACCTTCTTGAGTTGCCCCTGTTTGTCGCGTTCCTCTCCGATGATGTTCAATAGCCCAGCAGCAATCTGTCGGTCCAAGTCCTCCTGCGTGAGATAGCGCGTGCCTCGCGCAGTGGTCGTCTTCGGTCCAATGGTGATCGTCTCACGTGTGCGGACGGGGACTCCAGCCTTCGTAACCTTCGCCGTCACGCCGCCAGTCTGGATGCCCTGTGGATCGAAGACGTGCCAGTTCGTCACAAGTACCCGCCCTCGGGTAAGCAGCGGCATGAGATGTGACGGCACAAGATCGCGGGTACGGTAGAGGCTCGCCTCGCCTTCCTCAGGGTCAAGCTCGCGCAGGCGGCTGCGGATCGTGACGTTCGGGCATACCACTAGCACTACATCCGAGAAGCGGGCGTCGCTGCGGTCGTTGACCTTGTTGAGAATGCTCCATGCGCAGAGCATCCCCATGACCGTGGTCTTTCCCGAGCCTGTCGCCATCTTGCAGGCATAGCGGAGAAACCCCGTGTACCCCTGTCCCTTGCGATCATCGCTTGGCTCCTCGCGGGGAACCGCGATCCCCTGACGGAAATCCGCTCGTGCCTCCGTCAAGAAGATGATTGTCTCGGCTCCTTCTAGTTGCGCGAAGAACAGCCGCTGCTGTCTTCCATCCCGACGCCACCATTGCAGCAAGTCGAGACTCGTCCGTGTAACGCCTGGGTAGCCCTGTTCCCGCCATGCCTTCACGCGCTCGCGCAGGAGGTTCACTAGAACGAGCTCGAATCCACCTGCATACTCGGTCGCGGGTTTTAGCGTCCCGTCCGACACATCCCATGGTTGAGGTTGCTCGCGGGGTGGGAATGCCACCGCCGCACGTCGCCCTGGTCGGAGTTCGGGTTCTTCCCCCTCGCGGATGTACCAGTGGCGGCTCGGCTCCTCGAACGGCGCGTTGAGAATTGGTTCGGAAACCTCGTTGCTACTCATCCCTTCGCCTCTTTAAGACTCTCCACGACAAGAAGTTCGTTCCCGCGCTCGTCAATAACCTTCACGGCGATCTGCCCATGCTCGCCTGCTTCAAATGGCGCACTGTCCGAACCAGCGAGGTGGTCCCATACCGTCTCATCGTAGTCAGCTTTCAGTGCCTTCTTCAGACTCTCCCAGGCTCCCGTTTTAGGGAAGAACGCCTGGGATACGTGGAAGCAGAGCCCGTTGTAGTCTGTATCGAGGAACCACGCAGGCACGTCGTCGCCATCACGGTGATCCACATCCATCGTTACGGGGTCGAACACGTCGAGACCGACGAGCGAGACCTGATATTGAACACCTCCGTTCTTTACCTTCGCCTTCAGCCTCTTCAACGTGATTTCGGGGAGACCACACACGCTGAAGATTTGACTGGACCGCATGTTCTTGAGCAGATCGCCCATAAGCAGATCAGGCGTCGCCTGGACATACGTCGCTGGGATGCCCACGACCTCCGCACACTTCTCTATGAGCACCCGTGCGTTGGGCTGTATCGCGAAGCCGATCACGTAGAGGTGGGTGTAGTTCTTGGCGTTCGCTTCCCGTGCAGCTTCGTAGACCAGCCGCTCACTCACCGCCCCATTCTCGGGACCGAAAACGAAGGCGACGGCCTTCTCGCCACCATTGGTCACAACAGCCTCCGCTGAGAGCGAGAGGGTCTTCGCGGGCGGACGGACGTTCTTCAAGGCAACCGTCTTGTTACCCTCCATCCGCAAAACGGGCGCCCTGCGTAGAGCCTCCAACATTCGATCCACGAAGGTGCCATCCGCCCCGCTCGTCAGCCCCGCTGTCGACTCCTCCTCTTGTCGGTCAACGGGAACAGGAATGCTCGCCTCTACCGTAAAGGGGCCGCTGACCCGCGTGATGGCTCCCACCGCCTCGGGGCGATCAACAAGAACTATCTCCTCTGGCGGTTCCTCATTTGCGATCGTGCCCCTGCTGATCCCGTGGACGATCCCGCCAGTTTGTCTGGCCCGTGCGTCGGTCTTGTGTAGATATTCCAGTCCGCCAGCGGGTCCCCGAGCGTCGTCCTTGAGTGCATACCAAGGGTACGTCGCCGTCAGCAGTCTTTGACGGACCAATGCGAGAGGCACTCGACTGGTATCAATCGTTATCCAGCGCCGCCCCCAACGCTCGGCCACGTAGGCCGTCGTTCCGCTACCGCACGTAGGATCGAGCACCAGATCGCCAGGCTTCGTCGTCATAAGCACGCAGCGCTCTATAACCTTCGTGCTTGTCTGAACCGCGTACATCTTATCGCTCGGTGCGGAGGTATCGGCCCACATGTTCGTCATCTGAGAAATTGACCCGTCGCTCAGCTTGAGAACGTAACGGAGTGTTTCACCGTCCTCATATGGCTCAATTCTATTTGCCGCGATCAGGCGCGCCATTCCCGCTGGATTCGTAAACCAGCTATTGCCTTCAGGTGGGCTGTAGGGCCGTCCTCGGAAGTTCACCGAGAAAAGGCCCGTCGCATTAACTCCAACGGGATACAATGACATTAGCTGGAATGGCGTCGCGCCAGCGGGAAGGAGACCGTGGTTATTGATCTCCTCCTTGGTCATCTTCCGCCGACCGCCGTCGGGAAGTTCAACATAATTCCAGTGAGGATCGCCCTGTACATCCATCGGCAGGTAGAGGCGATTGAAGTGGAGACGTTCGATATCACGAGAGTACCAAATCAGGTAATCACAGATACCCTCCAGATGTCGTGCCCCAAGCGGCATCGTCTTCTTTCGAAAGGGGATTACAGCTATGAAATTATCAGCACCAAAGACCTCATCCGCGATGGCGCGGACGAGATGTAGGTTCTCGTCCCCTATTTGAACGAACACACTACCGCTTGGATCGAGCAAGTCTCGACATAGGAAGAGGCGGTCCCGCAGGTAGCTCAAGTACGAGTGCAAGCCGAGTTCCCAGGTATCCCGATATGCTTGCACCATCTCGGGTTCCCGAGTCATCTCAACGTCATCGTTGTGCTTAACGTCACGCTTCCTAACGAACGGCTGAAAATTTGACCCGAACTTCACCCCGTAAGGTGGGTCCATGTAGATCATCTGGACCTGACCGCCGAGCCCTTCGTAATGGAGCAGTGAGTTCATGACGACGAGCGAGTCCCCGAGAATCAGGCGGTTCACCCACTTGTCCCTGTGCTCGTAGGCACGGAGCACCTGATCGGTGACGGAGTGCTGGGGATCACCGAAGAGGTCGAACATCGTCTCCTGCTTATCCCGCTTGTGCCCCTTGAGCGTCTCGATGATCGCCTTCGTAGAGAGGCGCTCATGAACGAAGAGAGGTAGCGTCGGCACCGTGAACGACAGGCGCTCGGCCTTACCCGCCCAATTCAGAAACGGCGAGCCCATGGCTTTCAACTTCACGGCGGCGGTCTTCGCTCGCTCCAGCGAAGGGGCGTCGAGCATCTCGCGGATCAGCGCTTCCCCTTGCTCGCGGGTAGGGTTCTGGCCGTCCCAATCGAGGGCGGGGGAGAGAGACGAGTCGTAGCGGTAGGTCTGCGGCGGCTTCTTCTTCTTGAACTGCGGCTGCGTCCCCACGTCGGGACGCATCGGGCTCTCGGCCTCGGGGTGCCTGTAGCTCCTCGCCCTGGGCTGGGTGCCGTGTCCTGGGGCATCGCGGACGATGCCCGCGCCACCTCTACCCCCGCTCGCCTTCCAGCCCCCGCGTGCCTTCCTCGGCATACCGATCCCTCCGATTTCCTTGAGCCTGAAGGCGCTTACGGCGGTTGTCCTTGAAGGTCAAGGACTAACGCCTCGGGATCGCGGACGATGCTCCTAGCGTGCTAGAGAAGGCCGCTCGCGCGGAGCTACGGGGACAAGGAAGCTATGCGGGGTCTTGGCGAGCCGTTTCTTGCTCGGGGCCAGCAACCCGAGCGACACACCGTCGAAGCGCTGTCGGGCCGCTTCCCCGTCCTGATCTGACTTCACCGCCCGTCAACGTGGAGGATGACTCGATGCGGCAGAAGCAACTTGCAACACCAGCAGGGGACAGCGCTGAGCAGCGTGAGGCGGAACGCTTCATGATCCAGAAGCTGAGCGACGAACTTGGCACGAGGCTCACGCCGTTCAAGTTGGATTTGGAAAACGGGGGCCGACTCACCGTTGACGGGGGTTCGGAGCAGCCACCCATACTCTGCGAGGCGTGGGCACACATCGGAGAGCCCAAGCCTGCTCAAAAGGCGAAGGTGATGATGGATGCCATCAAGCTCGCCCTCGCGGGCCAGTGCTGGATCGGTTCCAAGCCGAGACTCATCCTTGCCTTCGCTGATCAGGCCGCTACGAAACCATTTGAAGGAAAATCATGGATGGCTCAGGCGCTCAAGGACTTCCATATAGAGAAGCGTGTCGTGCAGTTGTCCCCTGATCTGCACGTGAAGGTTCTTGCGGCTCAGCGGCGCCAGGACGAACGTGGCAACAGGAGGTCCGAAGCCTAGCGCTCATGCTGCGCAAAGTCTCTCTGCCAGCCGACATCGGCGGCCATCTGTTTCTCTCCCACATGCCAGGGCGATACTCACCCTTCCCGAAGGACGAGGCCGTCATCACTCACGCGACCGACCAAATCTGAGAGATGCCTCTTGATCAGGAACACGCGGTCGAGACCTACAAGTCTCTGATCACCATCTCAGTGGAGATGTTCAAGGCGCTCGTGCTGCTGAATGGTGGCGCCGTCGTCGCCTTGCTCGCCTACGTAGGGCAGGCACCGAACAGACCAGAGCTTGCGGCACATGCTCGCTACCCCCTTGCGTTGTTTGTCGCTGGTCTCGTGTCGGCTGGCCTCGCGTTCGGAACATCGTACCTGACGCAATTTGCCCTGTATAACGAAAGCGTATTGCCGCAACGGTACAGGGGACCGAAGCACGAGGTCTTCCTATGGATCACAGTTACGTTCGGCGTGCTGAGCCTGGGTTTATTCTCCATAGGCGCCTTCGCGGGCATCACGGCGTTGGCAGGGTAGACGGCCCGAGCATGCACTGGAACGGCGATGGGCAGCAGAGCAAGAAGGTGTGGGAGCAGAGCCTCATGGATGCCTTCCTTGGCGACCTGGGCTCAGATGGTCACGGTTGGACGTGTGTGGACTCGGCCAGGGAGAAGCCAGACTTCATCTACGAACGCGCTGGTCTGCGAGTTGGCGTGGAGATCACGGAACTCCTCACCTGTGAGAGCGGTCGGGAACGTGCGGGTGAGCGAAACGTCGCAGAGATCATCCGCGAGGTCGTCGCTCAAGTTGTAGAGGAATACGGAGGGCGAGGCGCGGTCGTTGACGCGCACCTCGCAACCCTTCCGAGACAACGCCGCGACGCGAGCGAAGTCGGTCGCCAGTTTGAGGACCATCTGCGCCGAGAGGGAGCACCATTGGCGCGAGATCGCGGTGTCGTGACCGCCCCGTTCAGGTTCAAATGGGGAACGGTGTCGCGTATCCATCGCCAGGATGATCTGCGGACAATCATCCTGCTCCGTGATCAGCGCGCTCATCGCACGGCGCTGACGGATCGTGATCCCGCGTGGGTGGAAGATCGACTGATCGAGACTGTCAAAGGCAAGGTGCGAAAGGCGCAGGAGTACGACCTTACTCATCCCCTCTGGCTGGTCGTGAGGAACCCGTACACGCACATCGCGGTCGTGCCTGAAGCGGCGCAGCGTGAACTCTGCGCCGCGAACGCTGGGCTATTCGAGCGCGTGTACTGTCACAACAGGAAGATGAACACCTTGGACGCCTCCCCACCGATGCCTCTTGTCCTTCGGGTGTTCTAACGACCTGTGAGCGTTTCCAGATGGACACTCTGGCGAACGGCTCGAAGGCGCCGACCCCCACGAAATTTGCGAATACTTCCCCGAATTTGCGAATACCGTCGAGAGTCGATTTCGGAGGGGTCTGTTGAACGCCCCGCATCCGCCGAGGCGGATGGCTCTTTCGAAGCTCTTCGACGCGGGCGCGGTAGGCCGAGGTCAATCGGGATGACTGCGGGGCTCGTGAGCGATGTGGGCGCGAATGGCGGGCATCGTCGTTAGGGTCCGTGACGAGAGCGGGACATCCCTCTTCCTCCTAGATCAGCGCCACTTGGCTGTGGTTAGAAGCAGGTGGCAATCCGCCTGCGCCTTGAAGCATGTAAAATCGACAATGGTGCCGTCCTTCGGGTTCTTACCCATGTGGCTAAACGGGCTTATCTTGCTGCCAGAATCACGCGGGAGTGCTCCTAGCTGCGCGTCCGTGAGCGGAAAGCACGTGGACGCCGTTCGGGTAAACGTATGGGTATCAGCGAACGTGACCACGCACCACAAATCCGCGTGCGCCGTGGTCGGGCTCGCGAGCACCGCGAGTAGGAGCGCGGCGAGGATTGCGAGAAACCGTGTCATGCTGCCTGGAACCTTGCTCACGGGACTACGCCCGCAAAGGGCGGCGGACAAAAACGTGCGAACGGCGAGATCGTCGCGCGGGCATCTAAAACCCGAGAACTGTGCGCTGCACAGCCTGGTAAAATCCTGGCCCGCCGAGCTTCTGGACCATACGCCTTAGACCTGGCTCGAATACGAGAATATCGTGTCGGCAGTATAGATCATCCCCTGGGGTGCAACGGCACTCGACTCGTGGTTCCAGTCCAGTCACGTCGCACTGGAGTTCCTTCTTCTCGCCCCACCAGAACGTGCAGTACGGCTCTGTTGGATGGTTCACGCAGAGTGGCCCCTGCTCCAGCAGATATGTCCGCTTCGGGGGCTGGCCCTTTTGCGCTGCCTCGATTTCCGCCGCGACTTCTTCACGTTCACGGCGCTGACGCTCCTCCCAGGCCGTCTTCTGAGCATCCATTCGGGCGTCCAATTGATAGCTGATAGCTTCCTCTCGTGCCTTTACTAGGCTCTCGATCTCTGCCAACTGCTGCTTTGCGTGTACCGAATCACAGAAGTAGCACCTGTTCGCCTCTTTGTCGGCTTCGCGGAACCAGTCAGACAATTCATCATGAGCGTCCTCGACGGCGCGGGCGCCGAGCTTCATCTCGCTAATTCGTTCCCCGATATGGCGGATAAGCTCATCCGCCCGCCTGCAAGCGTCACTGACATTTGGACAAGCCCACCCACCCCCCGTTCCACGTGGCCCGCCTTGAGACTGCGGCGGAAGGCATCCAGAGATAGCTGCCCAGAGCGGCAAAGTGATTATGATCATGCGCATAAGTCAGTGCTCCCCGAGTGTGAGCGCACGCGCGCGACAGCTAGGCGCGGCTAACGCCACGCATGTGACAACTGCGGCTCATTTTCCCCGCCCCTCCTGCACGGTGCGACACTCGGTCTCGCCACTCGCCTTCCTCTCGCAGCGAGTGAGCTTCCCGTCGCTCTCGCGCACGTCGTACCCGCCGAAAAGGTTCCGCTCGATCTTGAGGACTGGGGCGCCGCCCTTCTGCGCGTCCCAGCAGTCAACGTTGCCACTCGCGCTCGGGGAGCAGTGAAGCTGGGCGAGGAGGACCGTGGCGGCGAGCATGGTTATCGTAGACCTACCTAAGTTAAGTTAATGAGTTAAGAAGGAGCCTCGGAAGTAGGTTGCAGTTCTCTTCGGTCGGCGCATACACGATGAACAGGTTTCCCCTTCCACCTAGTGGACCGCACATGATGATCCCGCCCGCGCCGAGAACCCACTGCCAGACGCACGTGGCGTCAGGACTCTCACTGCTGCCCTTTGGTGACGACATCTCGCGATGTGTTGCACGCCGACATTTGAGTGCAGCACGTAAACATGGCGCTTCCTGCGGTTGGGCTGGTACACAGCACGATGCCGCAAGGTCCTACCTCCTGCACTGCGGAACAATCCAACGTCCTGTGAAGGTCCAGAGTCAAATTCTCCACGTCCGTCTGCGACATCGCGCTGCACTGTGACACATCCCTCGCAGCGTTCTTCCTCGTCGCAGAGAAGCAGAAGTAGACATCTCCCGCGTGCACCTGCGAACATCCCATCGAAGCGACGGTGAACGCCATCATAGCGAGGGCAAGCGCGTATGGTCTCATGTTCACTCCCCTTGTACTGAGGGCTGCCGATCCATTCGGAGCGAGTCTCCTTCGGCGCTCATGATCTGCCAGCAGGATGCGAACGGGTTGGGATCACGCCGAGGCGACCTCGGCGGCGGGAGAACCGTCGCCCCGTACCCTTCGCTCGCAGGGCGTAAGCCTGTCGGTCTCTGGATGAGGCACGAGTGGCGCTCTGGCTTCGCAGCCATCGCGGTCTTATCGACCATATGTCGTGATCCCTTTAGATGACCCATGTTGGGGCATCAGCAGCCATCGAATGACCCATCGGACGACCGCCCTCGAAGGCGCGCTCACGTTCGCTTCTTCGACCGAGGAGCCGATCTCGGCGTCGAGCCGCCACGTGCCTGATCCAGCACGCCGAGTTCGCGGAGCTTGCGCCTCATGCCGTCCACGACGCGCCTGCGCAGAGCCACCACCCCGTCCTCGTACTCGCGGTACGCCTCGTCCATGATCTTCGCGACACGCTGGTAGCGTTCGGTCGGACTCATCCGTCGAGCGGGGCTAGTCCGAGGTTTCCCTGCTCGTCCTCCGCAAAGCGCACGCGGATCAAACTGGCGGGTGGCAGTCGTAAGGGCGAGACGTGCGTTAAAGGGGCGCGGGCTACGAGGTGCTCGGGGCGTTCCGTCGATGGGCCGAGCAGCCAGCGGCGCCCATGCGGGTCGTAGAGAATGAAGCGCACACGCACGAGGAGCGCCTCGGGGTTCGCTACGCGCTGTACCCTGTAGGTGCGCCTGCCGACCGTGATCGTGTCGAGGCCCAACGCCATGATCGTTTCAGCGCCGTCCCGCGAGATTTGCTCTCACTGATAGATGCTCCCCTTGTAGAGGCCCGACTGCTTGAGGACGCGGGTCATTTCCTTCCCGATCTCCTCAGCCTGGTAGCGGGCATCATCGCGCCGTTCCCAGCGCTCGATGTCGCGCTGGCGTTCAGCCGCTTCTGCCGCCTTCTGCCTGAGCCACTTCTCGTAGTAGTCGAGCAGATCGGTGTTGGAGAGACCACGGAGGCGGTAAATCTCAGCGTCCCTACCGAAGGTGCGGCCGTACGCGCCGAAGGTCGCGAGGAGAACGGCGACGCCGCCCGTCCAGATCATGATCTTGTCACCAAGGCCGCCGTCGAAACCCTGGCCCATCACGTTCGAGATGTTCTGGTCGTGCGGTACGAGCGTGAAGCTCACGACGAATAGGGTGATGGCGGCGAGCGCCGCCCATACGAAGGGGAGCGCGATGAGCCAGAGGAAGCTGGTGCTGATGACTGTGTTGACACGACGCGGCCAGGACTGCTCAGCCCACGGATCACCGAACATGCGGCGGATGATGAGGTGCCGCTGATCGCGGGTCGCCTCCCACTGCTCACGAATGCGCGGGTCCCCTGTATACTCGTCGGGCGCACCTCCGCGATGCCGAAGCTCGTCAGTGTAGTTACGGGTTGCCATGCGAGAGTCCTCCGAGACGGGCAAGCAGTTCTCGTTGCGAGTGACAGCCCAGCTTCTTGAGCACGGCCTTCACGTGGGTGCGGCACGTGTTCACGCTGATGCGGAGGCATCGGGCGAGGTCCCGCCCCCGTTGTCCCTGCGCGAAGGCCACGAGCACCTCGCGTTCGCGGCGCGTGAGTGCTGCCACTTCCTGGGCGCCGAGGCAGCGGACCAGCACCTGATCGAAGGCGGCAGCCTCGCGACGTTCCACGAGCGCGGCGCGGATCGCGGGAGGCAGCATCCACGCACCAGGGATGCCGAGCAGCGTCTGCGTGTCCCGAAACCAGCGGACGCAGGCGCCGACAAGCTGATCAACACCGCGCAGTGTGCGTAGGGCTCTCGCCTTCTCAACCCCTCGCTCGACGGCGCCGAACAGTTCTTCCCGCTGGATCGGCTTCGCGAGGTAATCGACCGCGCCAGCGCGGAACGCCTGCACAGCGGTCGCGACGGCGGGGCGCTCTGTTATCGCGATAACAGAGACGGGTAGCCCATCGCCGCGCTGCGTGCGGAAGAGATCGAAGGCACCCGCTGCATCGAGGTTCACGAGAGCGACCTCATGCGCGTCGCTCTCCAGCTTCCGCTTCGCATCCTCGACGCTCGTGACCGCTTCGGAGTCGAATCCACCCGACCGCAGCGCCGCACCGAGGCTGCGTTGGAGCGGCCCCTCGGAAGCGACGATGAGTAACGGCGGAATGCCGCTCATGCGCTCGCAGACCACGAGGACATGAAATGTGGCGCCCCGCTGGTTCGTGACGGCGTAAGGGTGCCGTGGGCATACGATGAGCGGACGGAGAGCACCGCATAGTACGTCTATCGGCACGTTGCGCGAGTTCTGAATGATCCACGATGGGTGAGATTCCTCCCGCACGCTCTCACCCACGCACATCGGGAGCATGGTCCACCCGCGTCACCCGCGCACTCCGCAGTAGGTGATGCTGAGGTCCGTGGCACGCCGCAACGGAGGCGAGCGCAAGATGATCGTCGTGTGCTCGCCGTTTGCGCCCCGAATGTAGATGCGGCGCTCGAAGTGTGGCACGTGGTCGTTCGGGTCCTCGATCTCGGAGACGATCACCTCGCGCACGCCGTCGAGGACGATCTCGGTGCGCAGGAAGGCGCCCTCTTCGCGTGGTTCCCCGTGCATCAAACCCTCTCGACCGTCCGACAAGTGACGCGCGCCATGACCTCACCCAGCATCGGAGTGCCTTCGCGCGACTCGAATGGGTGACAGACGCGAAGGTGATCGGTGATCACGGCGATCTCCGCATCTCGTAACCGCTCGACCGTGACGAGCAGGCACCCGCACCATTTGCACACGATCTCGAAGAGGCGCGTCTCAGACATTCGCGACCTCCTCGGCGGCGTGGGTGGCGCCGTCTGCTTCGGCTGCGCCCGTCGCGTGAACGCGCATGAGACGCCACGCGCTCGCAGTCGAGCACCCGAGTTCCTTCGCCGCCTGGCGTGCCGAAAGCTTTCGATTGATGACGCTCTCCAGGCGACGCGGATCGACTTCCAGGGGCCTGCGGCCCAATTTCGCGCCCCTGGCGACTGCGGCTCTGAGTCCCGCCTTGACTCTCTCCGCAATGATGTCCCGTTCGAGGCGGGCGAGCGCGGAGATGATCACGAAGACGCACGTTCCCATCGGCGTGCTCGTATCCAGCGCTTCTTGGTAGCTCACGAAGTCGATGCCCAACGTTCGGAAGGTCTCCAGCGCGTCCACGAGCATTTTCGTACTGCGGGCAAATCTATCGAACCGCCAACAGAGCACGACCTCGAATTTCCGCCTGCGGGCATCTGCCATCAGCCGATCCAGGGCTGGTCTACGGTCGCGGACACCGCTGACCGCCTCGTCCGCGTACTCCTCGATCACGTGCCAGCCACGCTGCGCGGCGAAGTT
>JACXTT010006199.1_pt1 | contig 17143 bp, 12 predicted proteins | sample 9270951 | NCBI WGS metagenome assembly JACXTT01 (sample SAMN15532306, study PRJNA645909) | rock metagenome | isolation source: weathered quartz diorite | place: Puerto Rico | collected 2017-06-21 | reverse complement strand
TCCCACACCTTCCACGGCGGACGCCCGCTCTCCCACTCCCGCTCGAGGTTCTTCTTGTCCTTCCACGTGTCGAGACACTGCCAGTATCCGACGTGCTCGTACGCGGCCAGCTGACCCGCGGAGGCGAGCGCCTCGAGGGGACCATGTTCCCACATGACCGGGCCGCTGATGTAATCCAGCGCCCCGGGCTGGAGGACGTAGAAGCCACCGTTGATCCATCCGTGATCGAACGCCGGCTTCTCCCGCATGCGGATCACCCGGCCCGAATCGACATCCGGGACCCCGAAGCGCGGCAGTGGGCGCACCGCCGTCATGGTGGCCAGCAGCCCGTGCTCACGGTGAAAGCGAACGAGGCGCGCGATGTCGACGTCGGCCACGCCGTCGCCGTACGTCATGCAGAAGGCCTCGTCGTCTGCCACCCAGGGACGGATCCTGACCAGGCGCTCACCGGTGGTGGCACCGAGGCCCGTGTCGACGAGGGTCACGCGCCAATCATCGCGCGCCCCGGAATGATACTCGATCCGTCCGGAAGCGGTGTGCACCGTCACGTCGGAGTTGTAGAGCCGGTAGTCGCGAAAGTAGTCCCGCACCACGTTGCCGAGCCGCCCGAGGCAGATCACGAAGTCGCGGATGCCATGCGCGGCGTAGATCTGCATGATGTGCCAGAGGATCGGCTGGTCGCCGATCGGGATCATCGGTTTCGGGCAGCTGCGGGTCTCCTCCCACAGCCGTGTGCCCTCCCCGCCGGCGAGGATGACTGCCTTCATCGTCGGTCGATTGGTACCCCGAACGCGTTCCATTGGGCAACCAAGAACCCGATCCCATCGCTCCTGGCGAGCTGGGCGGTAACACCGAGCACGCCGAACGCTGGGCCCGTCGCCGCGGGCACCGTCGCGGCTCTGCGGAGCGCGGCCTTCTTCTCAGAGACTGCGGGCGAAATCGATGTGGGGCATGGGCCATGGGCCGCCTGCAGATGTTAAGTTGCTAGCATACGAGCTCGGGGCGCGAGGCTGCCCACGCGCGAGTGACAAGGCTCGGAAAACGCACGCCGCAACGACGGTGTGTCGTGGGAGTCTTCTACAGATGGACCGGTGCGAGAACTCTCTCCGCCGGGCGAAGGTCTACGCCCGGCGTTGCGGGCACCGCCCTTGCTTCCTAGCTAGCTAGCAGAGTGCTGAAGAGGGGCGAAACGACGGAGGGCGCCGGGGGTCTCCGAGTGTGGACTCGGGCGGGTTCCACGGCCGCCTCGACCCGAGGCCGCGGCATGCGAGTCTGGTCCAGGCCTGATTGCAGTCCATCTCATCGTAACCCTCTGAACCCGGGACCGACGCGTGCGGCTGGGGAGAGCTCCCCCGCCGCACCGTAGGCGGGGGGCGTAGGAAACCGCCGGGCGGCCCGCCGTTTCCGTGGACGAAGGCGGCCCGCATCCGGTAACCTCGCCCCCGTGCCGGGCTTCTCGATCAGCCCCGAAGAGCGCCGCGCCTTCGACGACGAGGGATACTTCGTCACCGCCCCCGCCTTCAGCGAGGCGGAGCTGGCTCCGGTACGGGCCGCGATCGTTGAGGCGTGGACCCAGCGCCGGATGGAGCGAACGCGCAGCGAGGAGGCGCGCTGGGACCGGCTGCGACCAGAGCTGCCGCGCCTCCATCGCACCAGTGACGCCGCCGCCGAGTTCTGCCGCTCGCCCGTGTTCGCGGCGATCACCGGCGCATGCATCGGTCCCGATGCCGACATGATGTGGAATCAGGCACACGTGAAGGCGGTGGACGAAGCCGGCATGACGCGGTTCCCATGGCACCAGGACGGCGCCTATGCGCAGATGGAGCACCCCGACACCTGCAGCTGCTGGATCGCGCTCACGCGATGCGACGGGCGCAACGGCGCGATGATCATGGCGCCGGGGAGCCACAAGACGCTCGTGCCGCACGAGTGGGACGAAGAGCTCAAGTACCTGGCGCGCCCCGCGCCCGAGCGCGTCCGGCAGCTGGAGCTCGACGTGGGCCAGATCGTGGTCTTCCGAGCGGGCACGGCACATGCCAGCCCGCCGAATCGAGGCGATGCCCCGCGCTTCGGATACAGCCTGTCGTTCAGTCATCCCGGGCAGCGACTCCTACCCAGCCGCACGCCGTTCGGAGACTATGTACCGGTCACCCGCGGCGGGCGCCTGATCGACGACGTCATGCGCGAGTATGCGCTCGGGGTGGGGGGCGCCGCAGGCGCCCAGGGCGAGGCGATCCTCGAATCGATGCGGCGGCGTCTCCCGCGGCAGGCCGAGGTGATCGACGCGGCGGTGCGGGACTACCGCGCCGCGGTGCTCGCCGCCGATACCCTCCGGAGCCGCCGCTGCCTCAGCGCCCTGTTCGCGATCGCGGAGGAGGACGTGAGCGTCAACGGCGATCTCATCCGGGCGCGCAACGACCCCGACGCCATCGTCCGGGAGTACGCCGTCCTCGGCCCGGAGGTCACGCGCGAGCAGCGGCGGCGGCTCCTGCTGCGCGCGCTCGAGCTCGATCCCGAGCACGCCGGCGCAAAGGCGGAGATCGCCCGTCTCGGATGACCCAGCGACTGCTGACCGCCGACAAGCTCGATTCCTTCGCCCGCGAAGGGTACGTCGTGCTGGAGCGCGCCCTGCCGCCCGATCGGCTCGCCGCCCTGCGGGCGGAGGCCGATCATGCGATGACGTGGCACGAGGGGGAGATCGCGGCCCAGAAGACGGTGGACCGCCTGAACTACGTCGGCGAGCACTACTTCATCCCCGGCCGGTCGCGCGAGCGGCCCGCCCTGGCCGACTACCTGCGCAGCGACCTGATGGTCGAGTGCGCCAGGGCGCTCGTCGGACCCGATGCGTACCTGTTCATCGAGCTCTTCATCCTGAAGCTCCCGAGCAACCGGGTGCCGTTCGGATGGCACCAGGACCACGGCTACGTCGACGCCTACGGCTACGGGCACTATACGCCCAGCCTCAGCGTGTGGACCGCGCTGGACGACATGACGGCCGAGAACGGCGCCCTGGAGGTCCTGTCCTTCACGCAGCGGCGCTTCGACGCCGTGCCGCCACATCGCCAGGACGAGCACGGGAACTTCGTGGCCGACTTCGGGTCCCCCTCCGGCACGATGCTGCCCGTTCCGGCCGGGAGCGTGATCGTGCAGTCCGGCCTGCTGCCGCACCGGAGCGGGCTGAACGCCAGCGGCGCGATCCGGCGTGCCTATCTGTGCCAGTTCTCCCCCCGTCCGGTGGTGGATGATCGGGGCCAGGCGATCCAGATGGCGGTGCCCCTGCTGCGCAACGGCCTGCTCGTGCGCGAAGCCGAGAATATCCTTGACAATTCGAAAAGGTAGGTGATAGCCGTCGGCTCGAGACTGGCGGGGTGAGCTCGTCTTGAACGTGTCGACCGACAATCCGCGGGAGTGCAGCCAGATCGCTGAACGCGTCCTGCAGCGGCGCTTCCCCCGCGGTCGAATCGAGCGGGTGTTGCTGATCAACCCGCCGGACGGCGACGCCGACCTCTTCACCGTTGCCACCGCGAAGCGCGGCCGCTACCACAACTATCCGCCCTACGGCCTCACCGTCCTCGGCGCGCAGCTGCGCCGGGCGGGCGTGGACGTCCGCATCCTGAACCTGAATCACGAGCTGCTCGTCGCCGCGTTCGCGTGCGAGAACGAGGAGGCGTTCGACTTCGACGCGACCTGGCAGCGCCTGCTCGCTCGAGCCGTCGCGGAATTCGCCCCCGATCTGATCGGCGTCACCTGCATGTTCACGATGACGCACACGGCCTTCCGGAAGGTCTGCGGGTACGCCGCGGCGACCGGGTGCGCCGTGGCGATCGGCGGCGTCCACGTGACGAACGACGTGGAGCGGGTGCTCGACGACGTGCCGTCCGCCAGCTTCGCCTTCCTGCGCGAAGCCGACACGTCGTTGCCCCTCTTCTGCCGGGTGGTCGCCGGGGACGCCCCGGTCGATTCGCTCCGGCAGGTGATCGTCTGTGACGACGGCGTGCGCCTGCGCTACCTCGACGACTGCCATCCCAGCGTCGAGGAATTCGACGTCATCCCGGCCTTCGATCTCACCGAGATCGAGCGGCTCTCGCAGTTCGGAGTGATCGGCATCTTCCACGCCTTCGTCGACGCGAACACCCCGACCGCGACGTGCCTCTCGAACCGCGGCTGCCGCGCCCAGTGCACGTTCTGCAGCGTCCCCAACTTCAACGGGCGACTCGTGCGGCAGCGGGCGGTCGACTCCGTGCTCGACGAGCTGGAAGCGCTGCGCGCCACCGGCGTCAAGCACATCGTCTGGCTGGACGATGATCTCCTGAAGGACCATGCCCGCGCGCTCTCCCTCTTCCGGGGAATGACGCAGCGGAAGCTCGGACTGACGTGGGATGCGACGAACGGGCTGATCGCGGCGTCCTGCAATCGGGAACTGGCCGAGGCGATGGTCGAGAGCGGATGCGTCGCCGTCAACATCGGTATGGAGTCCGGCAATCCCACCATGCTCAAGCGCATCCGCAAGCCCGGGACCGTGGACATCTTCCTCCGCGCCGCGGAGGTCTTCCGCGGCTTTCCGGAGGTCCACGCCCGCGTCCTGTTGATGATCGGTTTTCCGGGCGAGACGCTGGGCATGATCGAAGACACGCTCAACGTCGCGCTCGCCATGGATCTCGACTGGTATGCGATCACGCCGCTGCAGCCGCTTCCCAATACGCCGATCTACGACGCGATGGTGGCGCAGGGGCTGATCGCCCCGCTGGGCGACCGGCTCACCTACATGAGCGGCGGGTACGGCAAGCTCGACAAGCTCGACGAATCGGGTGGCGCGGCCGCCAAGGGATTCCGCCACGCGTTCGACGGCATCCCGCACGACGCCGTCCCGACGCAGGACCAGATTCACGACATCTGGTTCTACATGAACTATCACCTCAACTATCACCGCCTGTTTCACGAAGATCGCCCGGTGAAGATCCAGTTGATGCTGCGGCAGCTGGCGACCCTCTCGGACAAGCTGTCCCCCGACAATGCGCTCGCGCTGTACTTCATCGGGTATCTGCAGTGGAAGCGTGACGGGGCCGTCGATCCCCGGATCGTGTCGCGGTTACGCCGCCAGCTCGAGGCCTCGACCTACTGGCGCAGCCGCTTCGCGACGTTTGGCATGGGCGTCGATGATCTGGCGCGGGGACACTTCCCCAATGCGCAGGTGCCGCGACTCCGCATCGGTGCGCGCGCGCCCGAGACCTCGCTTCCGCACCGCAAGGCGAGCTGACGGCGGCTGGGCGGAGCCCGCCCGATGGGACGCGCCCGACTCGCCATCGCCATCCCCTCGCTCAACCGCGCGCGCATGCTCGATGCGGTGCTGCACGAGCTCGTGCCGGTCTGCGAAGCGCTCTCCATCCCGATCTTCGTCAGCGACAACGGCTCCCGGGATGCGACGCCCGAGGTCTGTGCCCGGTGGGCGACACGCTGGGCGGGGTTCCGCTTCCAGCGCCATCCGCAGACGGTGCCCTTCGGGCACAGCACCATGTCGGCCATCGCGATGAGCGACGCCGAGTACACGTGGTTCTCCGGGGACGACGACTACCTCGTGCCGCGCGCGATCCACGCGGTGGTGGATTGGCTGTCACGGCGCAGCCCGGATGCGATGGTCGTTCGCGCCATCGAAGTGCCCCACGCCGACTTCGCGGTCCTGGACGCGCCGCTCGGACCGCAACTCGCGCCGTTGATCGCGAGCGAGCCCGCGGACGGGGGCATTCGGGAGTACAGCGGGGCCGACGAGTTCTTCGCCGCCAAGCACATCATCCTCCCGGCGCCGACAGTGATCTATCCGACGGATCGCACGCTGGCGACCGACTACCCGCGCTACCTCGAGACCCATCACGCGCACATCGGAGCGCTCTTCGACGTGCTGGCCGCGGAGCACGCGCGACGGGGCCGCGTCGACGTGCTCGAGCTCACGGACCCGTGTTCCGTGTCGCTCACGGTGCATCACGATGGCGGCAAGGACCAGTGGAACGATCTCTTCCGCTATTTCGCCGAAGAAGCCTTTCCGAAGTGGTTGTCCCTGCTGCCGCCCATCTACGCGCCGCACCTCCACATCGTCGAGGCCCACTGCCGCCATATCTTCCGCTCGGTTCTGGGCCCTGCGGTGGACGAGGGAACCACCCCATGAGCGACGCGGCCGTCGAGGGGAACGACCGGTGGACGCGGCAGTTCACCGACGAGGGCTACTTCGTGGTCGAGCGCGGAGTGGCCGGGGAGTTGCTGGACGGTCTGCGCCGGGATGCCGATTGCGCGGTTGCCGAGGAACGCGGCCGCCTCGAGCGCGGCGAGGAGCTCTACGTTCCCGTGAGCCGGCTCGATGATCGCTACGTCATCTCCGGTTTCGTCCGGCGCAGCGTGTTCGTCCGCCAGCTCGTGTTCAGTGAATTGATGGCCTCGATCTGCAGGGCCACGTTGGGCGGCAACGCGTTCCTGTACTCCGAGACGTTCGTCTGCAAGGCTCCCCACAACGAGCACGGATGGATCTGGCACCAGGACTCCAGCTATCTCGAGCACGTCGGCTGCGGGCACTACCCCCCGAACCTGAGCGTCTGGATCGCGCTCGACGACATGACCGACCAGAGCGGCGCGCTGCGCGTCCTGCCCTTCTCCGTTCTCGACGTGCGCCAGGTCGTTCCGCACGACTTCACCAGACCATGGACGAGCGACGACGTCGTGGACTTCGGTCGCCGCGACGGCATTCCACTCACGGTCCCGGCCGGCTCGCTGGTCGTCATGGACGGCGCGCTGCCACATGCGAGCGACACCAATCGCACCGGCCGGCCGTGTCGGGCGTACCTGGTCCAGTACTCGCGGCAGCCCGTCCTGAAAGACGACAAGCCCGTGCAGCTGGCCGTCCCGTTCCTCCAGGGAGGTGTGCGCCGGACGCCGACCCTGAGCGAGATCCAGCGCTGACGGGTCGTCCGCACGAACGGCCGGTCGCCGACGCACTCGACCGAGCGCGTGCACGTGCCGGCGAAGGCGTCCGGTAGCCTGCTCCCCGGCGCGCCGGCGCCGGCCGACGCCGCCTGGCCCGCCGGCTGCACGCTGCCCCGTCGTTCGGTATACGGCCGGGCGATGTCGAACTTCGACCTCGCCCTGAAGCTCTTCTTCCAGCTCGCAGTCATCCTTGCGGCGTGCCGGCTGGTCGGAATGGTGGGGGCGTGGCTCGGTCAGACGCAGGTCGTTAGCGAGATGGTCGCGGGCGTGCTGCTCGGCCCGTCGCTCTTCGGGTTCCTCGCGCCCGATCTGCAGGCGTGGGTCTTCCCGAAGGCGTCCATGCCCGTCCTCTACGCGCTCGCGCAGGTGGGGCTCGTCCTCTACATGTTCATGATCGGGCTCGAGTTCGACATCGGGCTCATCCTCGGACGCGTGCGCGGCGCGCTCCTCGTGTCGTGGGCGGGCATTGCAGTGCCGCTCGGGCTCGGCGCCGTTGCGGGGGTCGTGTTCCGCAACCGCGCCGACCTCTTCACGAGCCAGGTGACGCTCGCGAGCGGCGCGCTCTACTTGGGCGCCGCCATGTCGATCACGGCGTTCCCGATGCTCGCGCGGATCATCCACGAGAAGCGGATGGCGCGAACGCGGCTCGGAACGCTGGCGCTCGCCGCCGGCGCCAGCGACGACGCGCTCGCGTGGTGCCTGCTCGCGCTCGTGCTGGCGCAGCTCGAGGGAAGCGCGCTGGGCGCCACGCGCACGATCGTCGGCGGCGTGGCCTTCATGCTCTTCATGCTGACCGTCGGCCGGCGCCTGCTCGTACCGCTCGGCCGTCTCGTGGAGCGCGACGGCCGGCTCACACCGGCGACGATGGTGACGGCGCTCCTGGTGCTGATGCTCTCGGCATGGACCACCGATGCGATCGGCATCTACGCGGTCTTCGGCGCCTTCCTTGCCGGCATCGCGATGCCGCGCGGCCAGCTCGTCGACGAAATGATGGCGAACCTCGATCTGCTCGTGACCACGTTCTTCCTGCCCGTCTTCTTCGTGTACTCGGGGCTCAACACGCGGATTGGGCTGATCGCGACGCCGGAGGTCTGGACGGTGGCACTCGTGCTCCTCGGGACCGCGATCGCCGGCAAGGGCGTCGCGTGCACCGTCGCCGCGCGCACCGCGGGAGAGGGGTGGCGCGAGGCGGTGACGATCGGCGTCCTCATGAACGCGCGCGGGCTGATGGAGCTCATCATCCTCAACATCGGGCTCGAGCGCGGGGTGATCACTGCGACGTTGTTCACCATCATGGTCGTGATGGCGGTGGTGACGACGCTGATGGCGTCGCCGCTGTTCGAGCTCGTCTACGGCCGACGGGCGCTTCTCTCCGGGGCTGCGGTGCGGGCCGGCTGAGCACCCCAGTGGGAATGTGCCTGATCACGCGCGGCCGCGGGTCGTCCGCGCGCACGGCCGGTCGCCAACGCACTCGAGGTCGACGCCGAGGCCGATCGCCTCGCACAGTGACGCAACCTCGTCGACGTACGTGGCGTTGGCGACGAAGACCGTCCGCACCTCCCGTCGCCGCGCCTCCTCCGGAGCGACGACGCGATGGCCCGCGCCCGGCAGGAACATGCCCTGCTTGCTCGGATGAATGTCCACGACGACGTCCACGAGCGTCCGATCCGGATCGACCAGGTGCGCGAAGAGCGCTCCCTTTCCAGCTCCTCCCCAGAGGGATATCGGCCTCCGCGCGCGCCGCAGGCGCTCGCGGTGCTCAGGCACGAAGCGCGCGGCGACATCAGCGAGGCGAACCGAGGCGGCGCGTGGGGTGATCGCACCGGCGGGTGCCGCGTCCGCCCCCGGCGTGCGTGTGCCGGGCGCGGCGGCAAAGGCGAGCAGGTATTCGCCGTCGAAGGCGCGTTCGACCCGTATTCGCTCGTAGCCCGCCCGCCGCAGGACCTCGACGAGTGAGGCGTCGCCGAGCATCGTGCAGTGCTCGTAGCAGAAGTCGTGGAGCAGCCCGCGTTCCAGGCTGTGGACGACGTTCGGCGTTTCGACGAGCAGCGTGAAGGGTGCTGGAAAGCGGTCGCGGTATGACGCGAGGAATCGTACCGGATCGGCGACGTGCTCCAGGACGTGGCGCGTGACCACGACATCGACCGCGAAATCGAGGGCGGCTGCTCCCGCGGCATCGAGCAGCATCGCCGTGACGCCGACGTTGCTCGGCAGCCGCGCCTGCGAGGATCGGAAGGCCGGATCGAAGCCGTGCGCCCGAGAAACGCGCGTGCCGAGCCGCCCGACCAGATGGGCGAGGAAGCTCCCCTGGCCCGCGCCGACGTCGACGACCGAGAAAACCACGCGCCCCTCCATGCGGGCGGCCAGTCGATCGCTCACATCATCGAGGTGCCGGAGATAGCGCGAGGATCGCGTCGGATCGACGAAGTAGTCCGGCCCGTACGGCACGCCGTCGAAGGCGCGGTTGAACACCGCTCCGCATGCCGCGCAGTCGACGAGCTCGAGGCGTCCGGACGGAGCAGTGCGGGCCTCCTCCTCGGTCGAGGCGAGGACATTCAACAGCACCGGCACGGCCGGATGGACGAAGGCGGGCGGGCCGCCGAGCGCGGCGCCACAGCAGGGACAGCCCCGCGTCACGCGTGCCCGGACCGCGTGAGGAACGCCTGGAGCGCCTGCTGCATGTAGTGCAGGCGCTCGTCGTCGATGCCGGGATACACGCCGACCAGGAACGTCGAGGCCATGATGATGTCGCTGTTGGCGAGCGAACCGGCGACGCGGTGCGGTTGTCCGTCCCAGGCCGGTTGCCTGAGCAGATTGCCCCCGAAGAGCGAGCGCGTCGCGATACGACGTTCCTCGAGGAAGGCGACGAAATCGTTCTTCGTGAACGGTGCCTCGGGGCGCACCGTGATCGGAAAGCCGTACCAGCACGGGTCCGCCCGCGGCTCGGAGCGCGGCAGGACCAGCACGTCCTCGAACGGCTCGAGGGCGTGCAGCAGTCCCGCGAAGTTCTGGCGGCGGCGCGCGACGAACGACGGCAGGCGGCGGAGCTGCGCGAGCCCGAGGGCCGCTTGCAGATCGGTCGCCTTCAGGTTGTAGCCGAGGTGGCTGAAGATGAACTTGTGATCGTACCCTTCCGGCAGCCTCCCGAGTTTCCACCCGAAGCGTTTGCCGCACGCGTCGTCCTGGCCCGGCTCGCACCAGCAGTCGCGCCCCCAGTCGCGGAAGGACTCGACGATCTTCTGGCGCTCGGGATCGCTGCACAGGACCGCGCCGCCTTCCCCAGTGGTCATCTGGTGCGCCGGATAGAACGACAGCGTGCCGAAATCGCCGAACGAGCCGACCTTTCGACCGCCCAGCGAGCCGCCCAACCCGTCGCAGGTGTCCTCGATCAGGAAGAGCGCGTGCCGATCCGCCAGCGCCTTGTAGGCCACGGCGTCGTACGGATTCCCCGCCATGTGGGCGACCATGATGGCGCGCGTCCGCGGACCGATCGCACCTTCGATGCGCTGCGGATCGGGATTGTACGTTCCGAGCTCCACGTCGACGAACACGGGGACGCAGCCGACTTGCACGATCGGATTGACCGTGGTCGGGAAGCCCGAGGCCGGCGTGATCACCTCGTCGCCCGGGCGGAGTGGGCGGTCGAGCTTCGGGGACGTGCACGCCGCGAGAGCCAGCAGGTTGGCCGACGACCCGGAGTTGACGAAGACGGCGCCACACGCCCCGGTGTAGGCGGCCAGCGCGCGCTCGAACTCCGCCGCGTAGGGGCCGGCCGTGATCCACGCATCCAGCGCGCTGTGGACGAGCGCCTCGATCTCCGACCCGTCGAAGACGCGACCCGAGTACGGAATGAACGTCTCCCCCGGTACGAACGGCTGCGCGGCGTGGTCGAGCGCATGGAGCGCGCGTACGCGCTCCATGATCTCCTGGCGCAGCATCGCGCTCTGGGACGTCGCGCTACCGCTCATGGCGGGGACGCGCTCCGATGCCGAGGTAGGTGACACACGTCGCACGCCTCGTCTCGCGAAGAATCCCACGCGCATCCGCGAAGAGCAACGGCACCGACCGCGTGGCGAGCAGCTCGGGGAGCGTGTCCAGATAGACCGGCCACGGAGTGACGAGCACCACCGCCTCGGCGGCATCGAAGGCGTTTCGGAACGCGTCGTCCTCGACGACCGCGATACCAGAGACGGCGAGCAGCGCGCGCGCCGCGGACGACGCCGCCCGTGGATCGTGCGCGCGGACCGCGGCGCCGCGGCCGGCGAGCTCGCGGCTCAGCGGGAGGGCGATGGACTCACGCACGTCGTCGGTCCCCGGCTTGAACGCGAGACCGAGGATCAGCACCCGCCGCTCCTCGAGGCCTCCGAGGGCTCGCTCGATGCGGTCGACGAACCACGTCGGTTGCGTCTGGTTGATGCGCAGCGCGGCGTCCAGGATCGATGCGCCCTGCCGGCGCGCGCTGGCAAACGCCCCGAGCGCAGCGAGGTCCTTCGCCAGGCAGCTTCCACCGAACCCCGGGCCGGGAAGGAGGTACTCGACGATGCCCGCCCTGGACGTCCCCCGAAATCGGCGATCGAGGTGGATGCCTTCGAACACCTCCACGGCATCCACGCCGTCGATCGTCTCGGCGAGCCGAGCGACCTCGTTCGCAAAGGAGATGCAGGACGACAGCAGCGCGTTGTTGGCCGTCTTGATCAGCTCGGCGGTCGAGATGCCGGTCTCGAACCAGGTCGTTTCGAGGCCGTCGAACAGCGCGCGCGCCAGCGCCCGAAGACTCGGATCTTCGGCACCCACGACGATGCGATCGGGCCGCCTGGCGTCGGCCAGCGCCGAGCCCTCGCGGAGGAACTCCGGGAGGTGGCCGGCCGGACAGCTGCCGGCGAGCGCCGCGCCGAGCACCCCCTGGGTCGTGCCGGGCAGCACGGTGCTGCGGAGGAAGACACCCCGCCATCGAAGTCCGCTGCCGGCACGCGCCCGAACCCGGCTCAACGTACCGGCCGCGTCGCGCAGGGCGCCGAGGTCGTACTGTCCATCGGCTCCCGCGGGAGTCGGGACGCCGATGAGCACCGCATCGCAATCGGCGAGTGTGTCGGCTCGATCGGTCACGGTCCATCGACCGCTCCGGGTGGCGACATGCAGCGCCGCCGCAGTGTCGGGCTCGAAGAAGGGCATTTCGCCCGCGCGGAGCTGCGCGACGCGCGAAGGATCCACATCGAACAGCGTCACGTCGTGCCCCAGCTCGCAGAGCACGAGCGCGCTCGCGAGCCCGACGCGACCAGCGCCCATCACGCCGACGTTCATCACCGGTCCTGCGCGGCAAGCCAGCGCGTGTAGCGCGCCAGTCCTTCCTCCAGGGACACGCACGGCATCGATCCGCCCAGAGCGCGGAGTTTCGTGAGATCCGGGCAGCGCCGCTGCGGGTTGTCGGTCAGGTACTCCGGATCGGCGCTCCGCCGTACGACGACTCGACCGGGCGCATTCGCGACGGCGCGGATCCGGTCCGCGAGCTCCCGGATCGATATCTCCTCGCGGTCGTCGCCCACGTTGTAAGCCTCGCCGTCTCCCCCACGCGTGATCACCCGCAGCAGGGAGACGATGAAGTCGGTCACGTAGCAGAAGCTCCGGCGCGGGTGACCGTCCGAGTGCAGCACGAGATCCCCTCCGCGCCGCGCGGCGTCGACGAGGCTCGGCACCACGCGTCCGTCGTCGTGCCGCATGCCGGGGCCGTACACGTTGAAGGGCCGCACGATGCGGACGGCCGTGCCGTACGTCCGGAAGTAGGTTAGGGCGAGCGTCTCCGCGAAGCGCTTCGACTCGTCGTAACAGGCCCGTGGGCCGGTCGACGACACGCGGCCCGGATACGTCTCCGGGGTCGGCACGTGAGCCGGCTCCGGATCGCCGTAGATCTCGCTGGTGCTCATCAACACGAACGCGTCGAGGGATCGATCCCGCACCGCCCGCAAGAGCGCCCAGGTGCCGAGCGCGTTGACCTCCAGGGTACGCAGCGGCGTCCGCCGGTACTCGACCGGCGAGGCGATCGACGCGCCGTGGACGATGACGTCGAACGACTCGGCGAGCTCCAGGGTCGTCACGTCGAGCTCGCGGAGCTCCACGCCCGGGTGCGACGCGAGATGGGACAGGCGCTCCCTGCGGGCGGTCGTGAAGTCGTCCACCACGACCACCCGCGGTCGCCCCGACTCGGGCCGGGCGGCGAGGAGATCGACGAGATACGACAGGAGGAACCCGGCACCGCCGGTGACCAGGACGCGCTTTCCGTCGAGCCGTCCGAGATCTGCGTCGGCGCGCCGCGCGATCTCGCGCAGATCGTCGCGGATGACGTCCAATCCGCCGCTCATCGCGTGTCGGTCTCGAGCCCCCCGACGAACCGCGGAGCCGGGATGGGGACGAGGAAGCGTCCGCCGTGGCGAACGAAGTCGGCCTGCTGCGCCGCGATCTCGTCCAGGTAGTTCCAGGCGAGCACGAGCAACACATCCGGCGGGTCCGTGGCGATGCGCTCCGGCGGCACGATCGCAATCCCGGTGCCCGGGGTGAAGCGGCCCTGCTTCAGGGGGCTGCGGTCCACGACGTAGGCGATCTCCGCGGGGCCGAGGCCGCAGTAGGCGAGCAGGGTCATGCCCTTGGCGGGCGCCCCGTACGCCGCCACCCTCTTGCCCTGCGCGCGCAGTGCGGCGATCTGCGCCTGGAGGGTCTCCCGCAGGGCTTCGACCCGCCCGCGGAAGGCATCGTACGTGGCGGGCGCGAACAGGCCGCGCGTTTCCTCATCGACGAGCCGTTGCATCACGGCGGCGGTCGTCACTCGTGGCCCTCCGGCGTGCTGCCCCCACACGCGGATCGAGCCACCGTGTACGGCGAGCGGCTCGACGTCGTACACCTCCAGGCCACACGCGCCGTACAGCTCCACGAGCGAGCGCACGCTGAACTCAGACAGATGCTCGTGGTAGATCGTGTCGAACTCGTTCTGTTCCAGGAGATCCGCAGCATGCGGAACCTCCACGATGAACACTCCGTCCTCCGCGAGCAGATCGCGCACGCCGCGCACGAACCCGTGCAGGTCGTCGATGTGGTTGAAGGTGTTGGTGGTGGTGACCGCGGATGCACCGCCGTGACGCGCCCGCAGCGCGCGGCCCACGTCGATGCCGAAGTACTCGCCGACCACCTCGATGCCCGCGGCACGCACCCGCTCGATGAGATTGCGGGCCGGGTCGACGCCCACCACGCGCAGGCCGCGCTGCGCACAGGCGCGCAGCAGCACGCCCTCGTTGCAGCCGATGTCGACGAGGTACCCGCGGGCGGGAACGTACGCCCCGTCCGCGAGCCGCTCGGCGAGCGCGGCGAAGTGGAGGCGCAGGCCGTCCGCTGCCGACGGCACGTAGAGGTAGTGCCGGAAGAACTCGACCGGCACGCGATTGGGGACCTGGATGAGCGCGCAGTCGAGGCACGCACGCGCGTGCAGCGGAAACGCGGGCTCCGGCCGACTCCGCTCGGCCGCTTCGACGTACCGGTTCGCGAAGGGCTGCACGCCCAGGTCGAGGAAGTCGATCATGCGACTCCCGAGACAGGCGCGACAGCGATTCGCCCCGAGGACGACCTCGGCAGAGGCGGCGGGGTCGTTCACGTCGTCCCCACGGGCGCGTCGTGTGTCCGCCACCAGTCGATCGTGTCCTGGAGGCCCACGTCCAGGCTCACCCTCGGGCGAAATCCGACTTCCGAGCGGAGGCGCGCGGTCGAGGACACGATCCGCGGCGCATCCCGGGGCGATGGCGCGAGCGCCCCGAAGGCGAGCAGCTCGGACCGACCCAATCGTTCGCCGATGCGCAGTGCGAGCTCGCGAACGCTGACGACGTCGTCCGAGCCGATGTGGACGACGCCGCTCACCGCCGAGTGCCCGACGTCGAGCAAGGCGTCCGCGGCGTCGCTGACGTGCAGGAATCCCCGCAGCTGCTCGCCATGCGTCATCGGACACCGCCGGCCGTCGAGCAGCGTCCGGACCAGGTGGGAAACGAGGGCCCAGTCCGCCTGGCCCGGCCCGTAGAGATTGAAGAGCCGCGCCCACGCGAACGACGTCCCCGTCCTCGCGACGTAGGCGCGCGCAACTCGATGCACCGCGTCCTTGCACACCGCGTAGAGATCGCGCGGGGCGACGGGGTCGTTCTCGTCCATGTCGCGGTCACTCGGTGCCAGCTCGAGATGGGTTCCGACGAACACGACGCGCGGGCAGCCCGCGTCCACGAGGCCGTGCAGCAGCGCCAGCGAGCCCTCGACGCAGGCCAGATTGTCGGGCGAGTCGGAATAGTCGGGACCGATCGACCAGGCAAGGTGCAGTGCCAGGTCGGGCGAGGCATCCGCGGCCGCGCGCCGCATCGCCCGCGCGTCCGCCAGATCGGCCTCCACGAGGCGAAGGCGGGTGGACACGCCCTCGAGAGCCGCGGCGCGAGCACGGGAGCGCACCGCGGCCACCACCTCGTGGCCCCGGCCGAGGGCCGCGCGTACCAGATGGAAGCCGACGAACCCCGCAGCGCCGGTGACGAGCAGCCGCATCGACCCCCGGAGTCACGCGGTCTCGGGTGATGCGGACGACCGGCCGCTCGCCGGCAGGGGCTGGAGCTCGCCGGTGCCATAGAGCTCCGCGTAGCCGCGCCGCACCCCGAAGCAACGGTGCGTCTCGGCACACCGGCTGCATCCCTCGGCCTTGACGAACTCGCCAGCGCCGGCCCCCGAGGGCAGCGCGATGTGCGAGAACGCCGCGCGATCTGTCTCCGGGATGACGCAGAGCGGGAGCCCGCACATCGATTCGAAGCCGCTGACACGCAGCCCTGCCGCGCGGGCACGCGCCAGACCCGTGACCAGCGACGGCATGACTTCACGGAAGCTTGGAATCAGCGCCGTGCTGCGCGGGACGACGTCGGTGTGCGAGCCCACGAAGGAGAACACGATGCCGGCGGCGGGCCAGCGCTGTGCGACGAGGTCGACGACGCGCGGGAACTCCTCGCGGTTCGCCTGACAGAAGACGAAGTTCAGGCGGACTTGGACGGGGGTGAGGACGAGCGCATCGACGCCGCTCAGCGTGGCGGCGAAGGTGCCGGGCACGCCGGTCACGGCGTCCGAGATGGCCGCCGTCGCGCCGTGCAGCGAGACCATCGCCCCGTCGAGACCCGCCTCGGCCAGCGCCGCGGCGAGCCCCGCGTGGGGGAGGCGGGTGCCGTTGGTCTGCAGCTCGACCGAGGAGGCGCCCAGGCGCCTGGCGAGTCGCACGTACTCGACGAGCCGCGGGTTCAACGTGGGCTCGCCACCGGAGAGAACCACGACGGCGTGCTCTCGCGCCGCGCTCTCGACCGCCGCGCGCACGGTCGCCTCGGATGCCGGCGGCAGGTGGGTCGAGACGAAGCAGAACTCGCAGGCCTGGTTGCAGTGAAAATTCACCCGCACCGTGACCTCGGGGGCCGCCGTGTCGGCGCCGCGGAAGTCGTCGCGGCTGACGAGCTCGCGCGCCACCTGCTCCTCGACCGTCGACACCACCGTGAGGCGCCGCCGCAGGCGCTCCTCCAGGACGGGCTGTAGCCGGGGCGGCAGGTTCCCGCGCTGATGAAACGCGCGTGGCACCCCCGGACAGCGGTCGTCGACCAGGCAGGCGGCGCACGCCGCCACGTGCTCGTAATCGGGCCGCGCGGCGTTCCCGCGGTTGAGCGCGAAGAGATGCGCGACCCGCTCCGGCTTCTCGAACACGCAGGGGGGGACGTACGTCGCCGGATCGAGCCGCAGCGGCAGGCCGACCCGCCGCGCCTCGTCGGCCACGGCGGTGATGGCCGCGCCGACCTCGGCCAGCGAGGCACATTCGGTCGGATCCGGCGCCGTCGCCGGCACGACCAGGACGAGGGCCGCGACCGGGAGCTCGCTGGCCACGATCTGGCCGGGCATCGCCGCCACGAGGTCCAGATTGCGCCGCACCACCGGGGTCGTCACCTCGATCACCACGCCGGCGCTCGCGAGGGCGCGGATGCCGCACAACGCGGCCTCGAAGCCACCCGGTTCGCGGCTGATCGCGTCCGCGGCGTCCGCTCCCCACGCCACCAGCTGGACACGCGCGACGGCGAGCCCGGCGGTCGCCAGCTCCCGTGCCCGTCCCTCGTCCAGCCGAGCGGCGTTGGTCTCCAGG
>JACXTT010006198.1_pt1 | contig 17144 bp, 13 predicted proteins | sample 9270951 | NCBI WGS metagenome assembly JACXTT01 (sample SAMN15532306, study PRJNA645909) | rock metagenome | isolation source: weathered quartz diorite | place: Puerto Rico | collected 2017-06-21 | reverse complement strand
CAACCACATCGGTCACCTTGTCCAAGGCTTCGCGGAACTTGGTCAGTGCACTTTGCGTGTCAGCGGCCGCGCTTACGGCGTTTTGCACCTGCTGCATGGAAAACAGGGTCATCGCCGCTGAAAATTTCATCATCGAAGTGATCAGTTCCTGCATACGTCCTCCTCTTATTTGGTTGCCAGGCGCTGCAACAAGTGCAGCAGCCACCACGTCCATGATGCCAGAAAAACGCCCGCCAGGATAGCGGGAAAGCGCACCGGTGTCCAGAACCCCGGGCCGGTTAACAGCCCCAGCGACACCGCGGTGAAGCTCCAGACAAGAGCCGCCACAATCACTTGTGTTCGCAGGCGCGACCCCGGATCGGGACCGGTGCTAATACCTGCCCGGATTCGGAACTGCCTTCGCTCAAAAAGGTTCAGCGCGTGGAGCAGACCCGCCGGGCCGGATTGCATCCACAATGACAGGTCCGTGAGGATGGAGAGAGCGCCGCCTCGCGACAGAACCTTCTTGCGCGCTTCGTCGGCCAGATATTCTTCCACCACGTGGCGCAGGGTGTGCGCCAGGTCCACCTCGGGCGCCAGCCGCGACACCAGCCCGTCGGCAAGTATGGTGGAGCGGATGTACTTGATCATCTCGCGGTCCACCAGCACGCCATAGTTCTGGCAGATGGAGAGCAGGTCCATCATGGTCTTGGTGACCGTCACCTGGAAGCGTACGCGGCCGCCGATGGCCGGCTCTGAATACCATTGCCGGCAGAAGTCCTCGATTTGACGCCGCATGCCGGCCAGATCGGCGTCCGGGCTGACGATGCAGATGTTCAGGAAGCCGTCGTAGATGGACTCGGCGTTGCCGCTGGAATAGGCCAGTGTCAGCTCGATCTGCTTGCGGCGGGCTTCGGGCGTGAGCGTGGCGACGATTCCGAAATCGACGTAGCCGACGACGTTGCCGGGAAGGATCAGGAGATTTGCGGGATGGAGGTCGGCGTGAAACACTCCAAAGCGGAAAGCGTCGCTGAGGAAGTTGGAAATCACATTGCGGCTGAAGACGTCGGGCTTGAAACCCTTCTTCCGCAGAGCCTCCAAGGCTTCCTGGTCGTCGTTCTCAACGTAGCGCAGGTAGCTGGCCACACTGGGGCCTTCCAGGAACTCCATGGTGACGATGCGGGCGGTGGTCAGGTCCCAATAGATCTTTGGCACACGCTCGGTCGTGCTGCCCTTGGCGTTCTCGGCCAGAATGGCGGCGTAGCCGGCTTCACGCCGGTAGTCGAGTTCGTCCTGAGTCCAAGTGGAGAGCTCCCGCACCGGATCGCGCATGAAATAGAAGCTCTTGATGCGGAGGAAGAAGATCAGCTTCACGCCGGCGCGAAGCAGGAGATTGTCGCGCTGGAATACTTCGCGGACGCCGGGGCGCTGCACCTTGATCGCGGCCGAAGACCCATCCTTGAGCCTGGCGCGGTGGACCTGGCCGATCGACGCCGAAGCCACGGGAGTGTAGTCGAACTCGGCGTAGATCGACTCCGGCGGCGCCTTGAGATCTTCGACGAACACCCGTTCCACGTCTTCCCGGGCGAACGGCGGCACCTGATCCAGCAGCCGCAGCAGCGAATCGCAATACTCGCGGGGAAGTGCGTCAATCTGCAGCGAAAGGATCTGCCCGAACTTGATGAAGCTGCCGCTCAGGCGCTCGAATGCCTGTCGGACCAGCAGGGGTCCTTCCACGGGACGCTTGCGCAGACGTCTCCAGCCGGTCTTGACCAGCATCCCGGTAAGGACGGAGGTCACCTCAAGCATGCGGCCGAAGTAGGAGACTGCGGTGAGGCGCTCGGTCAAGTTAACTATTCTAGCGGAGGGGAGGGTACACTAGCCGCTCGATGCGTTCGGGGCGCATCGGAATGGGTTCAAAGTTGGGAGGGGAAAGATGGCTAGCGGTGGCGGAACGTGATTCTGCCCTTCGTCAGATCGTAGGGCGAGAGTTCCATCGTGACTTTGTCACCGGCCAGGACGCGGATGCGATTCTTGCGCAGTTTACCCGCCAGGTGCGCCAGCACCACGCGGTTCTGATCCAGCTGGACACTGAACATGCCGCTGGGAAACTTCTCGAGCACGGTTCCTACAACTTCGATACTGTCTTCTTTACTCATAAACCTCCAGGTCCATCAGTCGCCGGCGAGCCACGGCTTCGGGGCCGGGCCCGCCGGCACTTCCTCAGGCAGTAGTGACGTTTGCCGCCTGCAACCCCTTGGGACCGCGTGTTACTTCGAACTCGACGTGAGCCCCCTCATCAAGCGAGCGATAGCCCTCGGTCTGGATGGCGGAGAAGTGGACGAAGACATCCTCGCCGTTCTCCCGCTGAATGAAGCCATATCCTTTGGCTGCATTGAACCACTTCACTGTGCCTTTTTCTTTCATGGGTATTTCCTTCTGCCTGAATGCTAAGTTCCGTCCGGCTCCCGTCATCCTGCGTTCAAACGGCAAAAGGGGATTGCGGCTGCGATTTCGGCCGCAATCCCCTCCAAATCCTGAGCGTCAAAGTTCCTGAGAGTCAAACGCCTATCCAGTATAACCCAAGCCGTAGACTCAAGGTCAAGGCGGAGTTACGGGGGCGCCGGTCGCCGGTTTCCTAGCGGTCGCGGCTCTGTAGCCGGGTCAGCAGGAAAGGCGTAGTGGTGGGTTGAGGGGAGCCGGCCGCGGGCTCTACCGTCACGGCAATTGCGCCGATGCTCGACAGGTCGATCGTCCGCTTCAGAAGATGCAGGGCTGTGCCCGCCGCTTCCGACTGGAACAGGCCGGCGGGAATCGGCTGGCCGGCAATGGGGAGCAGCCACATCTGGTAGGTCGTGCCTTCCGGCGTGGGCGGCAGGTTCGATGCCAGCAGCAGGACACCCCGGCTGGGATTGGCAAAGACCTTGGCTTTAGGCGGCTGGGGCGCCGTCCCGCCGGAGACGCCTAGAATCGTGTCCGGGGCGTTCACGAAGGCAAGCACTTCTTCCAACCGGCCGGCCCTCAGGTTCAGCCGAGCGATCTCGCTTCGGGCGGCGGCCACTTGCGCCCGCTCGCGGCTGATGGTCGAGTTCAGGGAAAGGACCGAGAGCAAGAGCGCGAAAGCAGATGCGGCGGCGAGGGCCCAGAGCCAGGTTCGCGCGCGAGCCGATTGGCCCGAGGCTGAGAGAATCCGCGTCCGAAGCCTGGCAGGCGGATCCGCCGGCGGCGGGAGCAGACCCAGTGACGTAACGACGCCCGCCGCGGAGGACGCGCCTTGCGGATCCGCCGCGATCCGCTCGCGGACCTCGCTACGCTCGGGCTCTTCGAGCACGCCCATCAGGAACAGCTCATAACTTTCGCGGGCTTCCTCCACCGTCATGCCGCACCCGCCAGTTCATCGCGCAGGGTCTTCAGCGCCACCCGCACCCAGGTCTTCACGGTCCCCAGCGGCTGCTTGAGATGCTCCGCCATCTCGGTCTGCGACAGTCCTTCGAAATATGCCAGTTCGATGACCTGGCGGTGGTTCGCGCTGAGTTTCTCCACGGCGGCGCGGATCTTCCGCACCTGGTCCGAACTCAGCACTTCCCGCTCCAGATTGGCGAACAGGGCGGGGTTCTCCAGGTCCACCGCCTCGAAGGCGTTGCGCGCCATGCGCCCGTCGACGGACCGTACGTAGTCGATGGCACGGTTGCGGGCCACGGCCAATACCCAAGCTCCCAGCGCGCCGCGATGCGCGTCGAATCCCTGAATACGGTTCCAGACGCGGAGGAAAGATTCCTGCACCAGATCTTCGGCGACGGCGGAATCGCGGACGATGCGGAAGATCAGCGAGTAGACCAGGCGGCCGTAGCGGTCATACAACTCCGCCATGGCCTTGGGATCGCGCTGCTGCAAGCGTTCCGCCAGCCCCGCGTCGTCGTCTCCGACCTGTAACGCGAGCCAGAGCGGAAGCAGATTCATGCAAAGAGCTCTTCGATGAGGTTCCCGCTGACGATCGTCGGGCGCTCGGCCCGGCCGTTGTGCATGTAGGTGAGGGCGATGTGGTTCAGTCCCAGCAAGTGAAGGATGGAGGCGTGAATGTCGTGCACGTGCGACGGACGATCCACGGCGCGCAAGCCGATCTCGTCGGTGGAGCCGACGGTCTGGCCCGGTTTGATCCCGCCGCCGGCGAACCACATTGTGAAGCCCCACGGGTTGTGATCGCGGCCGTTGCCCTTTTCGTTGAACGGAGTGCGGCCGAACTCGCCGCCCCAGACTACCAGCGTGTCTTTCAGCAGGCCCCGCGCCTTCAGGTCCGTCAGCAGCCCGGCAATGGGCTTGTCCGACGCCCGGCAGCGCCGCGAGTGGTTGCCTTCGATATCCGTATGGGCGTCCCATCCGCTTCCCGATCCCGCGTACAGCTCCACAAATCGCACGCCGCGCTCCACCAGCCGCCGCGCGAGGAGACAGTTCCGCCCGTAGGATTCGGTGTCGGGGTCGTCCATTCCGTACAGCTTCCGGGTGGCTTCGGTCTCCCTGCTCAAATCCACCGCTTCCGGTCCCGCCGACTGCATCTGGTAGGCCAGCTCGTACGATCCGATCCGCGCTTCCAGCTCCGAATCACCGGGGTTCTCCTGGGCGTACTGCCCGTTCAGCTCTTTCAGGAAGTCCAGCTTGCTGCGCTGCTGCCGGTCCGTCGTTCCCGACGGCGGCTTCAGGTGCAGGATGGGCGTGTCCCCCTGGCGGAACTGTGTTCCCTGATACGTGGCGGGCAGGAACCCGGAACTCCAGTTCTTGGGGCCGCCCACCGGCTCTCTGTCGTCTAAAAGAACTACGAACGTGGGGAGATTTCGGTTTGCACTGCCCAGGCCATAAGTGAGCCAGGCGCCCATGGACGGCCGTCCGGCGAGGATGGAGCCGGTGTTCATCTGGCACACGGAGCCGACGTGATTCAGCCCGTCCGCCCAGCAGGATCGCAGGATGGCCAGATCGTCGGCATGCTCGGCGATGTTCGGATACCAGTCCGACACCCAGGTTCCGCTCTGGCCGTATTGCTTGAAAGTACGCTTGCTACCCATCAGGGTGTTCCCGGCGGTGCCCATGGCGGTGATCGGCTTCCCGAAAGACTCGGGCATGGGCTTGCCGTGGAGCTCGGTGAGCTTGGGCTTGGGATCGAAGAGGTCGATGTGGCTGGGTCCGCCTTCCATAAAGAGCCAGATAACCGACTTCGCTTTGGGAGTGTGATGCGGGGATTTGGCCGCGAGGGGATCGGCGCTGGCGCGGGCGGCCAGAAGGGAGTCTTCGGACAGCATGTTGGCGAGCGCGATGCCGGCCAGGCCACTGCCCGCTTTCTGGAAGAAGTCGCGGCGGGTCGCGCACCGCCAATGATGAGCCAGCTTACCGTTCATTGCACTACTCCTGATGTGCTACTCCTGATCTACTACTCCCGAGGCTTGGGCGGCTAGTTCAACGCCGTTAGTTCAAATAGACAAACTCGTTCGAGTTGAGAAGCATGTGGCAGAAGTCCACCAGAGCGGCGGCGCGCAACGCGTCGGCGCCCTGGGGTACACGCTCCGGCAGCGGCAGAGCGCCGTCCTTGCGCAAGCGCTCGGCCAGAATCGGCTCGTGGCGCTCCAGGAATTTCTTGGCTGCTTCAATCTCGCCGGCGCGCGGAGCTCGCGAGAATGCGAGGCGATAAGCGCGCTCGATCTGCTCTTCGGTCGAAAGCCCGCTGTCGTTCAGCACGCGGCCGGCGAAGCTGCGCGCCCAGTCGAAGACCAGCTCGTTGTTCATCAGCTCCAGCGCCTGGGGCGCGGTGAGCGTCACGTCGCGGCGCGCGCAGCTCTCATGCGTGTCCGGCATATCGAAAGCTTCGAACATGGGGTATCGCGTGTTGCGGCGGACGAACACGTAGACGCTGCGCCGCAGCGCCTCGGACGGCTCTTCGTTCTTCTTCCAGCCGCCGCGGGTTTCGACGCCCGGCGGCATCGGCGGGAACACTCCCGGGCCGCCCATCTTGAGGTTCAAGCGCCCGCTGACCTGCAGCATGGTGTCGCGGATGGCTTCGCCTTCCAGCCGGCGGCGGTTGTAGCGCCACAACAGCTTGTTGTCGGGATCCACCTTCACGGCCGCCTCATTGGTCTGCGACGACTGCTGATAAGTGTTCGACAGCAGGATCATGCGGTGCATTTGTTTCACGCTCCAGCCGTTGCCGACGAAATTCGCGGCCAGCCAGTCGAGCAGTTCCTTATGGCTGGGCCGCTCGCCCATGACGCCGAAATCGCTGGGGGTGCCGGAAAGGCCGCGGCCGAAATGATAGTTCCAGATGCGGTTCACCATCACGCGGGCGGTGAGCGGATTCTCCGGGCTGGCCAGCCACTGAGCCAGCGCGCTGCGCCGGCCGGTGGACTTGCCATCGAGCGCGGGAGTGACGCGGGCGTCGCCAGAGTCGAGGATCGTGAGGAATCCGGGCTGCACTTCCTCGCGGTAGGCGTCGTACACGCCGACGCCTAAGACGTGCGTCGAGGGGGCGCTGGCGCTGTCGTCGATCATGGCCTGCGCGATGGGGGGCTCAGCCGGCTTGATGGAATCGAATTTCGCCAGCTCCGCTTTCAGCTCTTTCCAGCGCTTGGCGTTGTCGCCCTTCAGACGCTTGGCGGCGTCCTCGCCGGAGAGCGTCAACTGCGGTTTGGCCTTGTGATACATCTGCCACTGAATGGGAGTTCGGGCGGCGTCACCAGCGGTGATGGAATCCTGAATCTCGGGCGGGAACTTGTCGAAGGATTCCTTGTAAGCCCGTGCGACTTGCGGCTGCACCAGCGCGTCCATCTCGGCGCGGATGTCTTTGGTCTTGTCCTCCCACACGGCGCGCCTGGCGGCGTAGTCGCGGCGCACGGCGGCGGGGACCAGCGGGGCTCCGTCCTCGATGCGGGTGTTGGCGAAGAACGCCTGGAGGCGGTAGTAATCCTTCTGGAGGATTGGATCGAACTTGTGATCGTGGCAGCGGGCGCAGCCGTAGGTCATGGCCATGAAGGTGGAGCCTACGGTATCGGTGATGTCGTTGAGCAGCTCCTGGCGGCGCTGCATCAGGTTGCGGGCGTTCGATTCGTCGGGGAAGTGGCGGTTGAAGCCGGTCGCTACCAGGGCGGCGGGATCGTCGGGGTAGAGCTCGTCGCCGGCGATCTGTTCCTTCACGAAGCGGTCGTAGGGCTTGTCCTGGTTGAAGGATTTGATGACGTAGTCCCGGTAGCGCCAGATATTAGGGCGCGTCTCGTCGCTCTTGAAACCTTCGCTGTCGGCGTAACGGGCGAGGTCGAGCCAGTGCCGCGCCCAGCGCTCGCCGTAACGCGGAGAGGCTAGGAGGCGGTCGACGACCTTGGCGTAGGCGTTGGGCGAATCGTCGCTAAGGAACGCTTGCACTTCTTCCGGCGTTGGCAGGAGCCCGGTGAGATCGAGGGTGGCGCGGCGAAGGAGCGTGATGCGGTCGGCCGCGGGCGCGGGCTGCAAGCCCTTTTCTTCCAGTTTGGCCAGGATGAAGGCGTCGATCGGATTGGCTACCCAGGCTTTGGCGGCGGGGGCGGGGACCTCCGGTTTGACGACTTTCTGGAACGCCCACCAGCGGAGTTGCTGGGGCGTAAAAGACTTGGGGGCTGTGGCGGCCCACAGCCCAGCGGACGCCGCTAGGGCGGCCATAGGCAGGATCAGGTTCAGTCGCTTCATCGTTACTCCGGGCAGAGTAATTCGTCAAGGATTATATCATTATTGGCAGTACGGCTCTATGGAGCAGGGCGTTGTGGAGCAGGGCTCTATGGAGCAGGGCTTGGGGGCCGTAGCGCTTTTGGGGTGACCGCGGCCCGGTCTGGCAGGCATCGGGTGCGGGTGGGACCCGATTGGGTTCGTTTGGCAGGGCGCTCCGAACGTGCAAAGGTGTCCAATCTGTCCAAAAGTGTCCAATTGTACCAACCCGAGCCGCGCGGAAGGGGCCTCGATGGCCGGCTCTCGCCGGGCGTCCCAAAGTTGCGGCGGCGAAGGAGCGATGCAATCGGTCCGTTTGGCACGCGGTTGGCCGAAAGTGAAAGTGAATAGGTGTCCAATGTGTCAAGAAGTATCCAATTGTGTCTAACCAGGCTTGGCCGAAGGATCGACGATCGCCGGCTGCACCGCATGTCAACGCGGCGGGAAACGGTTTGGCTTCGTTTGGCAGGTTGCCCGATGGTGAAAATGTGTCCAAAGTGTCAAAAAGTGTCTCATTGTGTCTAACCGGGCGGCGTCAAGAGTCCTGTGATCGCGACTTGGATCGGCATCCCGAAGGAGCGGCCGAGCTGGGTTCGTTCGGCTCGCAGTTGTCCAACATGAAAAAGGTGTCAAATCTGTCCAAAAGTGTCCAATTGTGTCAACTGGGCGGCGCCAAAAGGCTCGCGATCATATTCCTGTATCGGCATCCAGAAGGAGCGGCGCTGAGGCGGCGACCCGGTTAGGTTCGTTCGGCTCGAATTTCCCGAAAATGAAAAAAGCATCAAATCTGTCCAAAAGTGTCTAATTGTGTCAGCAAGGAGCCGGGAAGGCCCGGTTATCAGAGGTTCGTGCGGCATCCCAGAGTGGTTAATCCGATTCACCGGAACGCAGCTCTACAGGCGAATTCCAAGTACGCCGGGTCAATCTTCAAAGAGGGATGCCGGCGGAGTCTGGCTGGGAGCCAACCACGATAGTGCGGCCGGTTTGGCCAAGCGAGAACTCCTCTGCTTCGAGTCTACGTACGCTGTCAATCCCCGCAAATGAGGGCGATTACAGAATAATCGTGCTGCGGGTGTTGCAGGAACGCGAATTCGGGCGGGTGGGGAGTAATCATCCGGTCTCGTAGACGTCCGGCTGATCGCGGCAACGAATCGTGACCTGCCGGCGTCGCTGCCGGGACCTTCCGCCAGGATCTCTTCTACAGGTTGAACGTCTTTCCGATCGCCGTTCCGCCGCTGCGCGAGCGAGCGGAAGATGTTCCATTGCTCGTGGAGTACTTCGTCGCGCGGTTCGCCAAAGGCTCCGGCAGGAATATCCGGCATATAGGCAAAGACACGCTGGAGCAGTTAAAGGCCTGCCATTGGCCCGGGAATATCCGCGAATTGCAGAACGTCGTCGAACGCGCAGTCATCCTCAGTGAAACCGATGCCTTCGCAGTTGATGAGAGCTGGCTAAGCGCGAATCGGCAGACTCTCCGCGGCCGCACGAAGGGCTTTTGGCGCTGGAAGCTCGTGAAGTGGAGATGATCGAAGCTGCTCTCGCCGAGAGCCATGAGTGGATATCCTGACCTTCGGGCGCAGCCGTGAAGCTCGGGAGTCCGCGGCAGACGGCGGAATCGAAGATCCGGCGGCTCGGCATCGATAGGTACGGGCAGAAGCGTCCAACCTCCAAATAGCGGCGTGCCGCCGTTCTCCAACACCCGCTCAACATCACATCTTCCGCATGCCTATTCAGAGGACTGCGTCCGGTGCCTGCCCGGAGTTGGCTATGCGACCGTCCTGCTGCACGTTCGTCATTTTGCCGAGGGTGCAGCGTGAATCGAATCGATGACCCGCGTCTTTTCAATACTCTGCGAAGGGCGAGCTAGCTGCATAAACAGCAGCGAGAGTATGCACTCCAGAAAGGAATTCCCAATGAACCATTTAGAAAATGTTCGCGAACTGGCTGTTGCCGAACCGCCCGATCTCAACCTGCAGTACGGCTTTCGTGCCGCAGCCTTCTTGCTTGTCCTGCTCGCTGCTCCTGGCTACGCCCAGCTTCGTGCGAGCGGCGAGGTCAAGGATTCAATTGCTACCCCGGCCTCGACAAAAGCGGGCGCCGCGCCTGAAGGCAAAAGCATCCGACCCTTCCGCGTCCACGTTCCGGAATCAGCACTGGTCGACTTCCGCCAGCGCCTGGCAGCGACGCGCTTACCCGACCGGGAGACGGTCACCGACCAATCGCAGGGCGTGCAACTAGCGACGACGAAGGAGGTGGTGCGTTACTGGCAGACCGACTACGACTGGCGGAAAGCGGAGGCGAGGCTCAACGCCCTCCCGCAGTTCATGACGACGATAGACGGCGTTGACATTCACTTCATTCACGTCCGTTCTCGTCATCCGAACGCCATGCCGCTGATCATGACTCACGGCTGGCCTGGGTCGATCTTCGAACTGCTCAATGTGATCGATCCGCTGACCAATCCCACGGCTCATGGAGGGCGCGCGGAGGACGCGTTCGATGTCGTCATCCCCTCGATGCCGGGCTACGGGTTTTCAGGCAAGCCGACCACTACGGGCTGGAATCCTGTCCGCATCGCGCTCGCCTGGGATACGTTGATGAAGCGCCTGGGCTATACCCGCTACGTAGCGCAAGGCGGCGACTGGGGCGCGAAGGTCTCAGAGGCGCTGGCGCGCCAAGCCCCCGAGGGACTTGTGGGCATCCACATTAATTTGCTCTTAAACATCCCGCCGGAAGTAGCGCGATCGATCGCCGCAGGCGACCCGCCACCCGCCGGGCTGTCCGAGAGGGAGAAGGCCGCCTATGAGCAACGGAGAGCCCTCGCTCTTGCGTATTTGATTGAACAGGCGACGCGCCCGCAGACCATTGGCTACAGCCTGGCAGACTCACCCGTCGGTTTGGCGGCCTGGATGCTTGACCACGACCCGCACAGTTACGAGCAACTCGCACATGCCTTTGAAGGACATCCCGAGGGTGGGCTTACGCGAGACCAGATCCTCGACAACATCACGCTCTACTGGGTCACCAACACCGGGACCTCCGCCGCGCGGCTCTACTGGGAGAACGCGCGCGTCGTCTACAAGGGGGAGATTTCCGTTCCAGCCGCATTCACGGTCTTCCCCGGCGAGCTCTGGCGGGCGCCACGGAGCTGGGTAGAGAGAACCTACCGTAACCTCATCTACTTCAACGAGGTCGACAAAGGCGGCCACTTCGCCGCCTGGGAGCAGCCGGAGCTCTTTGCGGCCGAAGTCCGCGCGGCGTTCCGATCGCTGCGCTAATCGGAGACTAGGAAAGCGGCGCGCGCAGCGCTCGCCGCCTCCGAACCTTTTATAGAGCAGAGGAGATCCAATGGTTTTGGAGAAACTCATCGTCTATAAGGAAGGGGCGGTTGGGTACGCGGAATTTGCGAACCCGCCTATGAATCTTCTGGGGCCAGAATTGGTTCGCGATCTGGTCTCCCTCATTCCGCAATCCGAGGCCGACGACGCCCTCCGGGTGCTCGTGTTCAAGAGCCGACCCAGACTATTTCATTTCCCACGTCGACGTGACGCGGATCAAAGAGTACCGGGAGGGGGCGGCGAAGTTGACCAGCGAAGCGTCGATCGCCCTCCTTTTTCCCTATTTGAGCTCAAGCCGACTCGTCACCATCGCGCAGATCGTGGGTCGTGTACGCGGCGCCGGCAGCGAGTTCGTGCTGGCGTGCGACATGCGCTTTGCCGCGCGGGAGTCGGCGATTTTCAGTCAGTTCCAGCCAGCCCTTTGTGGGTTCCCCGCCGGGGGCGCCGCCCCACCCCCCGCGCGCCTCATGGGTCGCGCCAGGGCGCTCGATCGTCCCCGTTCCGGCCAATGCTCGACTATAATCGCTTTCGCAACGACGGCCACCTTGTCAAATGGCGGGATCCGGCGCGGCAGGCACATTTCGTAGCGTCCGCGACCTGGAAAACGCTATCCCGATTTATGTCCGACACTATGACCGGGATCCACTGCCCTTTCAGTAGGTCGCAAGCGCGAGCAAGATCAATCGAAAGGTCAACAAATATAAGCAACTCTAGAGACAGGGGACTGGCTCACGTCAGCACGGCGAGTTTGCTCCGCGCCTGCGTGCGGCCCGCGATTGTGCTAAACGATGAAAATATCAACAAGAATGGAGCACACCAATGACGACCGAACAGAAGCCGCTTGGATCAGGATTTGGCGCGCAGACGACCGGCGAGGAGGTGCTTGGCGGCCGCGATCTTCGGGGAAAAGTTGCACTTGTGACGGGCGGCCACTCCGGGATCGGCCTGGAGACGACGCGCGTTCTTTCGAAAGCTAAGGCGGCCGTGATCGTTGGCGCCCGCGATGTCGAAAAAGCCAGGGCCAATCTGGCACAAATCGGGAACACGGAGGTGATTCCGCTCGATCTCGCCAGCCCGAGTTCCATCGACAGCTTTGCCGATGCGTTTCTGAAATCGAACCGGCCGCTCGATATTCTCATCCACAACGCGGGGATTTCCGGGCCGCCGCTGACCAGGGACGAGCGCGGCTACGAAATTCAGTTTGCGACGAACCACCTGGGACACTTCCAACTGACCGAGAGACTTTGGAACCCGCTCAAGAAATCCGGCAGTGGGCGCGTCGTAGCTTACTCATCGATTGGCCACAGTGTCGCTGGAATAGACTTCGACGATCCGAACTTCAACAATCGACCCTATGACAAGTGGGTGGCCTACGGCCAGTCGAAGACCGCCACGTCGTTATTCGCGGTTGAATTCGACAAGCGCGCGCAGGCATACGGTGTCCGGGCGTTTGCCGTGCACCCTGGAGCGGTCCTCACCGATCTACTTCGCTATATGTCGGATGAAGAATTGAAGGTATGGGGCGTCTACCGGGAGAACGGCGTCTCCAAAGCCCGGGGAGGCTTCAAGAGCCTGGAGGCTGGGGCAGCCACGGCGATTTGGTGCGCAACGAGCCCGCAGCTTAATGACAAAGGCGGCTTATATTGCGAGGACTGCGACATTGCGCGCGTGGTTCCCGCGGATGACAAAAGCCCAAGCGGTGTGCGTCCATACGCAATTGACAGGGCCGCAGCCGAAGCCCTTTGGAGACTGAGCGAGAAGCTCACCAAGTTGCAGTTCAAACTCTGACCCAATCGCAAGGTTCGACTCCGGCACGCTTTCTCTATCTGCGAGTTCTCTATCTGCGAGTTCTCTATCTGTGAGCCGACGATCGCGCCAGGCGAAGGCGTTCCGTTGGCACAGCCATGCTTCTGCGGAAGCCTTTTATGTACTCTCCGGTGCGGCCGACTTCTTTCGCCTGGTCGAAGGCAAGGAAGACTGGATCCGCCGGCGGCCTCATGATTCTTCCTCCGAACTCGCGTCATCTGAACCTTGTTGCCTTCTTGGCATCTCCCCACAGTGGCACCAGGCGTTTTTCGAATGCGGTCGCGAGCGCGGACAAACAGAAGGCATTCGCGCAGATCGGAGCCGAACACAATATGTACTTCGCCGCTCTCTAGACGTCTCCAAACCAGGGGCGTAATTGTATTGCCCCTAGATGCCATCGCCGCCCATCAGCGAGGATGCCTGGCCGGCGATGATTCCTCGGTCGATCAGCATCTGGCAGATCGCCAAGGCGGCCTCGACCGTTCCGGCGGGGAGCAGTTCCGCGTCCACGACAATCAGGTACTCGGAGCCGATGATCTCGCTGGCGCGATTGACGGCGGCCGGTTCAAGCGAGGCCAGCGCCGAGATGGCGATCGTCCCGGCTTCGTTGGCCACGCGCGAGAGTTCGGCCTGCATTGCGGCCGAGGCCTCGCCGGGGAGCACCTGCACCTGGCAGCCGCGGTCGAACAACTGGCGCTCCAGCGCCAGGGCCAGCGGGAGCGCGCCCTTCAGGAAGACCGTCGCGGGACGGTGCCCGTTGCGGGACCAGCGCTCGGCGGGGGTCACGCGCGCCGCCTCGCCGGGGGGGGCTCCGAAACTCTCCTCCGACCGGGCGGCGCGCCGCGCCGACTCCTCGGCTTCGAGGCCGCGGATCATCCCGGCGCCGACTGTGGCGTTGGTCACCGGATCGATGAGAATAAACGCGCCGGTGGAGCGGTTCGTCGAGTACGGGTCGAAGAACAGCGGCCGCACGGTCTCGATGGAAATCAGCCCGATCTCGTTCAACTGAAGCGTGGCCGAGGGAATTTCGGCAAGCGTGTTGACGTCCACTTTGTGCCGGATCGCGCGGACGCTTCCCTTGGTCTGCTGCGTGGTGTGTTTGACCAGATAAGGCCGGCCGGGCTCGAGCGGCGTCTCGTGCATCCAGACCACCATGGCTTCCAGGCGCCGGGCGACGTGGGGCGCGTCGCCGGGATGCACCAGCATGTCGCCGCGGCTGATGTCGATTTCGTCTTCGAGGCAAATCGTCGCCGACAGGGGCGGGAAGGCCTGGTCCAGGTTGCCGTCGTAGGTGACGATCGAAGCGACGCGGCTGGTGCGGCCCGAGGGCAGCGCCATCACCGTGTCGCCGGCGCGCACCAGGCCGCTGGCCACTTGCCCGGCGAACCCGCGGAAGTCGAGGTTGGGGCGGATGACGTACTGGACGGGAAAGCGGAAGCTGGCCAGATTGCGGTCGGTGGAGATGGGCACCGTTTCCAGGTGCTCCAGAAGGCTGGGGCCGTCGTACCAGGGGGTGCGCGAGCTGGTGGTGACGACGTTGTCGCCGGCCAGCGCGCTCATGGGGATGAAACGCAGGTCGGGAACCGAAAGGGGCGCGGCGAATCGCGTGAAATCCTCGCGGATGCGGTCGAAGACGTCGCGGCTGAAATCGACCAGATCCATCTTGTTCACGGCGACGACGATGTGCGGGATGCCGAGGAGGGTGGCGATGAAAGCGTGGCGGCGCGACTGGGCAAGCACGCCGTTCCGCGCGTCGATGAGGATGATGGCCAGGTTCGCGGTGGAGGCGCCGGTGGCCATGTTGCGCGTGTACTGCTCATGGCCCGGAGTGTCGGCGATGATGAACTTGCGGCGCGGAGTGGAGAAGTAGCGGTAGGCGACGTCGATGGTGATGCCCTGCTCGCGCTCGGCGCGAAGGCCGTCGGTGAGGAGGGCGAAATCCAGGGCGCCGGCGCCCTGGTTGACGCTGGCCTTGCGGATGGAGGCGATCTGGTCTTCGTAGACTCCCTTCGAGTCGTACAGAAGCCGGCCGATGAGCGTCGACTTTCCGTCGTCCACGCTGCCCGCCGTCGACAGGCGCAGCAGTTCCTTCCTTTCGTTCTCACGAAGAAAATCTTCGATTCCAGGTTCTACTACTCCGTGTTCGGCTGCACGTTCGGCGACGCTCATGCTGAAACCTGTCCGCTAGAAATACCCTTCGCGCTTTTTGATCTCCATGGAACCTTCCTGATCGTGATCGATGACTCGGTTCTCGCGCTCGGACCGCCGGAAGAGCATCATTTCGGCGATGATCTTGGGCAGCGTGTCGGCTTCCGACCGGATGGCGCCGGTGCAGGGGCTGCAACCGAGCGAGCGCATGCGGCAGAGCACGGGCTCGGGCTTTTCGCCAGGCAGGAGAGGGATGTCCTGTTCCACCGGGATCAGGTTGCCGCCGCGAATCACCATTTCGCGTTCCTTGGCGAAGTAGAGCGGCACGATGGGAATCTTCTCAAGGTAAATGTACTGCCAGACGTCGAGCTCGGTCCAGTTGGAAAGGGGAAAGACGCGGATGCTTTCGCCCTTGTCGACGCGCGAATTGAAAATGTTCCACAGCTCGGGACGCTGGTTCTTGGGGTCCCACTGGCCGAAGGCGTCGCGGAACGAATAAACGCGTTCCTTGGCGCGCGATTTTTCTTCGTCGCGGCGCGCGCCGCCGAAGGCCGCGTCGTAGCCGCCCTCGCCCAGAGCGTCGAGAAGCGCGCGCGTCTTCAGCAAGCCGCAGCATTTCTGTGTTCCGAGGCGGAAGGGGTTGGCGCCTTCGTCGATGGCTTTGCGATTGGTATGGACGATGAGACGCGCGCCGATGGCGGCGGTGAAGCGGTCGCGAAACTCGATCATCTCGCGGAACTTGTAAGTGGTGTCGATGTGCAGGAGAGGGAAGGGAAGCTTGCCCGGGAAGAACGCTTTTTGCGCCAGGCGGATCATGACCGACGAATCCTTGCCGATCGAGTAGAGCATGACTGGATTCTGAAACTCGGCCGCGACCTCGCGGAAGATGTGGATGCTTTCCGCCTCGAGGGCTCGGAGATGCGTAACGGTGGACGGTGGGAGCGACATTGCAGACGCGGGTGAGAGCTTCCTATAGAAGGATAGCACACGCAATGCCGACAGAACCTATCAAGATTGGGATGATTGGGCCGATTCTCACGGGGCGGCAAGCGGTTGAAACAGGGTAGGAGGAGTGCAAGCCGCAGGGTGGCAACTTGTAGCGCAGAAGGCCGGAAAGGAATGGAAATGCCGAGGGGAGCGGAACGACTCTGGGGCAATCCCACATTTTTAGAACGCCAGTTTACTAACCACCCAGGCGAGGTGTTCATGAAGGACCTGATGTTCGCAGAAGACAGTCCCACCGGAGCTGGAAGGCCGTTGGGATGGACGGTAGCGGGAGCACGTGGACCGGGTGTTGAGGCGGGTGGTGCGCTTCCGGTCCAACTTTTTTCTTTCCGAGAGGTTGCGCCCCCGGAACCTTTCTGATATTCTGAACAAGTCGCCCATTGTAGAGGAAGTCGCGCGGATGGCGGAGGGAGAGCAGCAGGGCCCTTGCCAAGAGCGTAACGACTGTGCTACAGTACTAAGCGCGAAGAGTACTACGGCGGTAAATGCAGCAAGCCGTCGGTAAGGATAGGTAACAAGCCCCGAGCGAGCCTTCGCCGGGGTGGTTAACGCGCCTTCCTGAAGTTCTTTCACGAATTTTGAAAGTTTATCCGGCCTGGAAGACCCCGCTTGCGGGAGAGTCTCGGTCGGAGCCGAATTCGAGGCCTGCAGTCACTGGAGCTTCCGAAAGGATCCCTCAGCCGGCTGTACAGATCTTTGACAATCTGGTTGGACGCAACTACAGTTTCGTCAGAACTCTGAGTTTTACCGGAACGATTAAAGTCTCACAATATCAAACGAGAGTTTGATCCCGGCTCAGAATCAACGCTGGCGGCGCGCCTAACACATGCAAGTCGAACGAGAAAGCGGGGGCAACCCCGTGAGTAAAGTGGCGTACGGGTGAGTAACACGTGGATCATCTACCCTTTGGCGGGGAATAACCCTGGGAAACCGGGGCTAATACCGCATAATCCCGAGAGGGCAAAGCCGAAAGGCACCGAAGGAGGAGTCCGCGGCCGATTAGCTAGTTGGTAGGGTAAAAGCCTACCAAGGCAAAGATCGGTAGCCGGCCTGAGAGGGCACACGGCCACACTGGCACTGAAACACGGGCCAGACTCCTACGGGAGGCAGCAGTGGGGAATCTTGCACAATGGGGGAAACCCTGATGCAGCGACG
>JACXTT010006197.1_pt1 | contig 17144 bp, 18 predicted proteins | sample 9270951 | NCBI WGS metagenome assembly JACXTT01 (sample SAMN15532306, study PRJNA645909) | rock metagenome | isolation source: weathered quartz diorite | place: Puerto Rico | collected 2017-06-21 | reverse complement strand
TCTGGTCTAGCAATTAGTGTATCACACTATTTATGAAAGTCAAGAAATATCTGCGATACACAAATCGAAGATCTCAAGGTTCCCACGCCAGAGCAGTATTGAGGTCAACACTTTCTGGGCCGAATTGTCTAACACGACAGCGTCGTGATCCCCTGAGCCATCGGATATGCGAAAGAGATGAGATTGGGAGTTCCTAATAAGCCAAAGAGAACTGACCGTTCTTGCCATCATACATCAGCAAGCAACCCTGGAGAACGTCTCTGCCGATAAGTGCATGGAATCCTTGTGGTGCAAGTAGCTCAGCCTTGAGAACTGGAATCGTATGGTGAACGAGTAGTGATTGACCAGTTGCCGCAGGTATGAAAAGACTGACGTCGTATTGGTCTGCGATCATGGGCTGACTGCCCGTCGACGGGGTATTTACTGGAGAGCTTCCGGTGGGACTGAGGCTGAGACCTTGCAAGACGGAGGGGTCTACGCACGTGCAACTCGCCCCAGTGTCAATCAGTGCTTGGATCACGATCGGATCTGGGACAGCTTGCTTGGAAGCCTGAAGCGCGGATCGTCTAGCTTGGCTAACGCCGATATAGGCTACAACGATCAGCCCTCCATTTTGCGCTACTTGACGGGTGAAGTATGGCACGACACGAGCCGAGTTATAAACTGCGCTTGCTCGATTGATTGGATCTGTTTCACCAAGAATGGCTCCAATTTGAACTTGCTGTAACCCTCCTTGATCGCATCCTCGTACGTGCCGTATACGCCAATGATTGCGTCACCGCAGATTAGGACGAATTTCCCTTCATCCGCTAACAACTCTGGCAGCTTGCTTTTGTAAGTCTCAAGCTCTTTCTCTAAACTCATACCCTGTCGCTCCTTCTTAATTTGAAGCGACAACAACTGTCGCCGTTGCTCTGATTCCTAGGTCCGAGTCCCTCCAGGAATAGCTGGCATCTGCTCCCTTAACGGAGAGTCGAGGCACCCTAAACTGCCCAACCGCAGCGGTCTGCTTTCTATCCTGTCTTGGTGCTACGACGAATCGCCCGCACTGCCGTTCTCGACCCAACGAGTCATTCTCTCCTACTCCTGGTGTGCCATTGAGTATACAGTCAAGGCGAGCCCCCTGCATAGGTCGCTTGTGACCGTCAGGAGTAATCGTACAACTATTTCACCCTCTGGAGCGGTAAGCGCTCCAAGACGGTTGATCGATCAAACATGAAATCATTCAAATTAGGACACTACCAAGTCTTAATGACGTCCGCGGAGGTCAAACCGATTAAGAGTCGTGCTATTATTGCCCAAATATTGGCAGTAGAAGACGCGAAATCTTGCATCTCAGCACATGAAGCTTAAGTAATGTCCATGAGTCGTCCCCGCCTCCGACTTACCCTACTGCTCGTCTCGCTCGCCTTCTGCTCCCAAACCGCGCTCACCCAGGGTCAACTGAACTACTGGCAGAAGCCCGACGGTAAGGGAGGGCAGCTGGGGGAGGAAAACCTTTCATCGTACCCACAAAGGACTGCATTAGCGGACTCAGGCGCGGGTCTGAACACAAGAGCACAATCACAGCCCGGCGCAGTGGCTCGACAACCTACTGCGACCGAAAAACTGGAGTATGGGCTCAGGCGAGCCTTCGTCAGCCCCGAAGCCTATCTCTTTTACGGAATGAGCACGGCGCTCACTCAGGCCCATGAGAAAAGTCAGCCGCAGAAAAACACAGGCGATAAGTTTGTCGATGACATCACCCGCTACGCCATCACCTTTGGAACTGGAAGCACTAAGGCGCTACTAGCTTCAGGTGTATACCCTATCCTCTTTAATGAGGATCCCAAGTACAAGTGGTCTCGTCGGCAGACTTTTCGCGCACGCCTGCTCCATGCTGTCAGTCGCGTCGTCATCACGGAAAATTCGGAGGGAAAACAAAAACCGAATTTCTCGCTCTTGGCGGGTGATGTCACCGCTGCGTCACTCGCCAATTTCTGGGAACGAAACACGGCTGGACACCGTCGCACTGGGGCCGAGCCGACGCTCAAGCGCCTTGGTCTCATGGTCGGTTTCGACGCCGTGCGATTTGTTCTCTTGAAGGAATTCGGGTCAAGCATTAAACGAAAACTCCTCCGAAAGTAGTACACCTTCTCTCTTTCACTCGAATCGGAATCCAAGTAAGCTGGCATTTCGCTCGATGACCGCCGGGATTTCTCACCCGAGGGGGGATCCGGCTGCGGCGGGACGGGAAGTCCTGATTCCGGAGCACGATACTCGAAACAAATTCAAAACCCTGATGCCCGAAACCATACCGCGAGAACTGCGGGCTGACGTTTGTCCTCCATGGGATTCTCGACAATAGATTACCTCGTATTGCTGGTATACCTGATCGGCATCACCGCTTTTGGGACCCGTTTTAGGCACGCCCAACGCACGGTTAAAGACTACTTTCTGGGCGGGAAGAATACTTCGTGGTTTGTGATCAGTCTCTCGATCGTCGCGACGGAGACCAGCACGCTTACGCTCGTCGGCGTGCCGGCATTGGCTTACTCGAGCTTTGCGCGACCCGAGCAAGGCGGGAACTTTACCTATCTTCAGGTAGTGCTTGGCTACATCGTCGCGCGTGTCATCATCAGCGTGCTGTTCATCCCGTCATATTTTCAGGGCGAATTACTCACGGCTTACGAATTGCTCAAGCGCCGCTTCGGCTCGCAAACGAAGAACTTCGCAGCCTCCCTCTTTCTGATCATGCGAGCGCTGGCGGAGGGAGTGCGCGTCTTCGCCGCCTCGCTCGTCCTAAGCGCCGTGTTGAGGGCCAGTCTCCCTGCACTGCCTCACCTTTGGCTCTGGTCAATCATCATCGTCGGACTCCTCACGTTGATCTATACGTTCGAAGGCGGCATTGCGGCAGTGATCTGGACGGATCTGATCCAGCTCATTATTTACATCGCGGGTTCACTTCTGGCGGCTTATGAGCTGCTGCGCCTCATTCCTGGCGGCTGGAGCCAGGTTGCCGCTCAAGCGGCAGCGGCCAACAAATTTCAGATTTTCTCATTTTCCTGGGATTTCCGCCTGCCATTCACCTTCTGGGCCGGCTTGCTGGGCGGGACCTTCCTGACGATGGCGTCTCACGGCACGGATCAATTGCTCGTGCAAAGGTTGCTCACCTGTCGCAACCAGCGCGAGAGTCAGAAAGCACTCATCGTAAGCGGGCTGGTCGTGTTCTTTCAGTTCGCGCTGTTCTTGATGATCGGGGTGATGCTGTTTGCTTATTATCAGGCTTATCCCCTCATGAACGTGCTCGCTAGCAATGATGAGATCTTCCCGACCTTCATCGTGCAACGTCTGCCGCATGGGATCTCAGGCCTGGTCATCGCCGCAATCTTTGCCGCTGCCATGTCCAACTTGAGCGGATCGCTTAATTCTCTCTCCTCGACTACGGTGCTCGATTTCTATCGGCCGTTGATAGGCCCGCGTGGAGATGATGCAGGATTGCTCAAACTATCCCGCTGGCTGACTGCCATGTGGGGACTGGTGCTGATCGGAATCGCAATCCTGGCGCGCGGGTGGGGGTCGGTCTTCACGGCCGGCCTGACTATCGCCTCGCTGGTTTATGGACCGATGCTGGGCGCCTTTCTTCTGGGAGCCCTCACAAAAAGAAGCAATCAACGGGGCGTCATGGTGGGCATGGCGCTATCACTCGCCCTCATGCTCATCATTAGAGTCTATACGACCGTGGCCTGGACCTGGTATGTGCTAATGGGCACGGTCGTTTGTCTAGCCGTCGGTTACACGGTCAGCCTACTCACCGGCACGGACGAGGTCGCTCGCGAAGCGACTGCAGGACGAATGGTCACGATGGATCGAGGGGTAGATGAAGTACGTTGACGCTGCCTCCAACGCTGGGGACGATTTGAGCAGGATCAACACTGGGGCGCCACATGCAACTCACTCTTCTGGACTGGATCGTCATCGCCGCCTACTTTCTCTTCAACCTCGGAATCGGCCTCTACTATTCGCGCCGGGCGCGAGGTAGCACGAGCGAGTTCTTCCTGTCCGGCCGCGATGTGCCTTGGTGGCTCGCCGGCACTTCCATGGTCGCCACTACATTCGCCGCTGACACTCCGCTGGCTGTGACGGGTTTGGTTGCCAAGAACGGGATTGCGGGCAACTGGCTCTGGTGGAACTTTGTCATGAGCGGAATGATGACGGTCTTCCTCTACGCCCGGCTGTGGCGCAGAGCCGGGGTCATGACAGACGTGGAATTTGCGGAACTGCGCTATTCAGGTAAGCCCGCCGCATTCCTGCGCGGGTTCCGCGCGCTCTACCTCGGGCTGCCCATCAATTGCATCATCTTGGCCTGGGTCAACCTGGCCATGATCAAGATTCTGCGCGTTACGCTGGCGATCGACGAACGGACCGCCACAAATATCCTGGTGGGAATGCTGCTCTTCACTGCGTTCTACACGACCATATCAGGCTTGTGGGGCGTGCTCGTTACGGATCTCTTCCAATTCGTTCTGAAAATGGGGATGGGAATCCTCCTGGCGGTCCTGGTCGTTCTGGCTGTGGGGGGCATAGACGCGCTAAAGATGAAAGTCTCGAGCCTGGACGCGGCGACCGGTCAGGCCGGCTCGCGACTGGCGTTCTTTCCGGAAATAGACTCCGTGTGGATGCCGGCCATTACCCTTTTTGTCTACCTGGGGGTTAACTGGTGGGCGAGTTGGTACCCCGGCGCCGAGCCTGGGGGTGGCGGTTACGTGGCGCAGCGCATCTTCTCGGCGAAGGATGAGAGGCATGGGCTCCTCGCAACCCTCTGGTTCAACATCGCGCATTATGCGCTGCGACCCTGGCCGTGGATTTTGACGGCGCTTGCATCGCTCATTCTCTATCCCCATCTCGTGGACAAAGAATCCGGCTACATCATCACGCTGATGGACCCACAGATTTTCCCGACCTATCTCCGTGGCTTTATGCTCGCGGCCTTCGCCGCCGCATACATGTCCACGATCGGGACACAGCTCAATTGGGGCGCGTCGTACGTGATCAACGACTTCTACCGCCGCTTCGCAGTTCGTCACCAGCCAGAGCGACACTATGTTCTCGTTTCTCAGATAGTGACCCTATTGTTAATGGCGATATCGCTTATCGTCACTTTCCATTTGGAATCGATCGGCGGGGCCTGGAAACTCCTTCTTGTCACGGGAGCGGGTACTGGCACCGTGCTGCTGCTGCGCTGGTTCTGGTGGCGGATCAATGCATGGTCTGAAGTCTCGGCCATGATCGTGGCCGCCGCCGTCTCCCTTTACTTGCAGCTCCACTACCGCTGGGAGAGCGACCGTCCGAAAGACTTCGCCTACCTGATGCTCCTCACCGTTGCGATCACTACCATCGCCTGGCTGGCCGTGACTTTGCTGACGCCGGCTGAACCTCGCGAAAAGTTGATCCGGTTTTACCTCACCGTGCTGCCCGAAGGACCTGGCTGGCGCCAGGTTGCGACGGCGGCGGGTGTACGTGCGGATAGCGCCCACGGAAGCCTGGCGGCACAGTTCGCAAACTGGCTCTTGGGATGTGTGTTGATCTACGCGTCGCTGTTCGGGATTGGCAAGCTCATTTTCAAGGAGTGGTGGACGGGAATAGGTTACACGGCTTTGGCAGTCGTTGCCGCGGCATTCATCTCTCGCAGCCTGTCACGAGCAAGCTGGCAAACCGTGGCGGTCGATGAGCCCAATCTTGACTTGAGCGCCGGACCAGGTTGAGGCGAAGGCGGGCCTAATTTTTTGCTCGCCGGGGGCGGCGCTGAGGCGCTGGACCCGCCGTATGCTACCGGAATCTACGACTGCACCGACGCGCGTCATGGTTTCGAAATACATATCGTCACCGGCGATTTCGACCAGCATAAAGGTGCGGTCAGTGTCGAATCCCTTGGCCGTAATGTCAGTCTTGTTCAGGTTGCCGTACCGTAACTGGCCAGAGGCTCCCTCGGTGAAGTAGTAGATCCCTTTTTGAGGCTTGATGCGTTCATAAACGTGCTCGTGCCCCGAGAATACAATGTCTACACCATACCGGACGAAGAGGGGTTCGAGCCTTGCCCGTAGGTCGGTGGCCGGACCATGGTATCTGCCCGAGGAATAGAGGGGGTGATGAAAATAACAGATCTTCCAATCCCCGCCGCCTGCGGCGCGTAACTCCCCGTCGAGCCACCCGAGCTGCTTTGGGTCCATGTAGTTGCTGTCCAGCACAAAGAAGCGAACATTGCCCTTCTTGAATGTATAATAGGTCGAACCGTTCATATTAAATAGCTTATAGAAGCGCTCATTGGGGTTGTCGTGGTTGCCGAGCGCCGCATAGAACTTGATGCCGGCGTCGAGTAAAGGCTTGTAGGGCAGTTCAAACTTCTTTTCGAAGTCACCAGGGCTGCTGCCACCGTAGATGTTGTCCCCGAGTGCAATTACAAAATCGAACGGTAGCTGCTGGTGGGCTTCGAGCATCCGCTGGGCCACTTCCAATTGGGGTGAATCGCCCGTTCCCATGTCCCCGATGGCGGCGAAACGAACCGAATTGCCCTTTAAAGGGAATTTGAATTCGTCGGCGCGACGGCGAATCGGCGCCAAAAAAAGGAAGAAGCAAAATATGATCAAGAGGTGGCGTTTCATGGTTCTGTGCATGGTCCCGGTTCACTAGGGAATGGCTTCATGGAGCACGTCGACTACTAAGTTGGCCTTGACATCCAAAAGCGCGAGATCCCGACCCACGAGGCGATAAGCCACTTCCTCAGGTAATTTGGGAAGTCTGAGAAGCAAGGACGGAGGAACCGTGGCATAGGGAACTCCATCGGGATAGGTTTCATTTACACCGATTCGGACTTTCTTAGCCGTGGCCCCTTCCCCTTGCTGGATCGTCGCACGAATGCGGGCTCCCTCGGGCCCACGAAACGCGGGTCGTATCGCATGTCGAAACGCCTCGTCGGCCCGGTGCGTAAAAATATCGCCCCGCCGCGCCTGTGGGCGCGCCTCGCGGATTTTTCTCGCCAACGCCTGCTGATGCGCGGTGATCATTTCGGGGAGATCGGTAGGTTTTAATGCCGGGATCGTGCCTTCGACCGCCTTCCGCAGTTGTATATACTTCTGCACCCGATCCGAGAATTCCCTGAATCCGGCTGCCTCCTCCCCTCGAGGCTGAATAGAGGCGGTGCCTTGACCGGCGAGCACCCATGCAGGCGCGAGTGGCGCCATCAGGAGCCACAGCAGCGCCCGGCCCGTGATTGATGTTCCTATTCTCATCCACCTCTCCTGAGCTATTTCAGTCGTGATTGAAATGCGCCTCTGATTAAATTTCCCCACTCTCCCTCTTAAGAATCATTGGCCCGGTTTCTCGGCCTCCTGGACCACCTCTCTCACAGCTTTCTTTACTGCTTTAGTCAGGACCCTTCTGACCGTGTCCTTGACCGTCTTGTCTTCCAGTATCTCATCGCCAGCCCTGGCCACGACCCTCTTCACTGCCTTCTTTACCGTCGTGGTGAGAGGGCGCAGCTCCTGGGTGAGGGCCTGGACAGCTTTTTCCGAGTCGTTTTCAACGAGGGATTGCGACGGCTCCTTTATACTCCCTTCCCCTCTTCCGGCCTCTACAGACACCCAGTCGGATTCGAATATCTCGAGCAGCTTCTTGATAATCTTTGCCTCCCGGACGATGAGGCCGGCTTCGCGCCGAGAGTCCAGCTCAACGGGGCGTAAGCTCTGGCTCCCCACGAATGCCTGATGGCGATCCCGAATTATTGTCCGCGTATGCAGGCGAATCCCGTTCAGCCGTTTGCTCTGCAGTTTTCCATCATCGCGGATCCTTCCGATGATCCGAATCTCTACTCCGACCTTGGCCCGGTCACGCAGAATCCTGATCATCTCCGTGTCCGCAATGTTCGGATCGTAGATCAACAATTGCTTTCTCGCTCGCTTGAGAAACCGGCTGAGCACCAGACGCGAGTTCTCCGGACTAACGACAAACGTATCGAGTCCTGGGGCGTAAGCGCTTCTGGTACAGTCGGCGTCGAACAGCTTGATGGCTTCCCGGACCTGCCTGGCGCCGTGGGTGATGATCCCAAACCCTCGACTGTGGCCGATGTCGAGGTGCGAATAGTTAAAGGAAAGCATGTACAGGACCCGTCGGTCGATGATCATGAGCTTGTCATGATACCGGATGAGATCGTCCGCGCTGCGCGCGACCACAATTCCGGCCTCCAGGAATCGTGTCTCCAACTTGCGCAGGTTCTTTTCGCCTCCCCGATTTGCGCAGGCAATCAACGCCGTCACCTTCACCCCGTGGGCGACCGCCGCCTTTAGCGCCGCTTCGATCTCACCATGGTCCAGTCGGAAAATAGCGATGTCTATGGTCTTTCTCGCCTTTTTTATCGCGGAAAGAAGCGGCGCAACGCCCTCATCGGGCTCGGTGATTAGCTTCACGTTTCGATCTCCCGTCTCCCTCGGGCTAAAGGGTCAATGAGTCAATGAGTGAACGAGTCAATGAGGCCGTGAAGAATGTGATGATGCAATCGATCCATTGACTCATTGACCCATTGACTCGTTGACCCATTGACCCAGATCACCGCTGAGCCACTGGTCCGCCGGCCGCCATCCCGTTGAGCTCTGCGATCCGTTTCTGAACTACCGTTCTGTAACCCTCAACTTCTGTAGCCGAATACCCAGCGGCGCGAAAACAGTCGCGAATCTGCTCCTCCGAGAGCTGGCCGAGCCTCTGTCCCAGCCATTGGGCATCTGCCAGCGGGATGTGCTTGGTGATCTGCTCCATTCGTGTTCGCGCACGGTAATTGGGCACATCAATCACGGTCAGAATAAACGGGCGACTGTGCATGACGAAATCCACGTAATCGGACGTCACTTTCTCGATGAATTTCGAATGGGCATAGTCCTTGAGCACACTCTTTGATCGGGCGATGCTATTTCCGGTATTGCCGAAGGCCGCGCCCAGGTCACTAACCTGATAGCGCCGCCCGCCCTCGACTTCGAACACCGCATTGTTGTTGGCTGCCAGGTCCCAGTTATTCACTAGTGCCATCATGACGCGCAGGCCATTTAGCTCCCTAGTGCCAACGAAGGGATTATCAAACCAGTCCCAGTCTCCCAGTTTCTTGGCGTGCTCGCGATGTCGCTTCAGGCGGGCACGATGCACGATTCCGCCCGGAGAGACGAAGCTTTGCCCGCGCCGGAGCTTGGGGAGCCCGCTTACTCTCAGCTGTTCCAGGTAATAGTCTTCATCGACAAAGTAGCCGGCCGCCCAGCCCAGTCGGGGGGCAGCTGTTTCCGACTGCGGTTCTTGCCCCAGCTTTACTCTCCACTGCACGCCCCGATCATCCTTAACGTCGAACTTCGGGCTGGTTCCTTGCATATCTTCCTTAATGAAAGTGTAGTTGCTATTGGGATCCGGCGCGTGCTCTTTCCCGCCCGCTCCGTAGAAGAGGTTCAGTGCCGCAACATCGCCTAAATCACGGTGAATTACAGCGGGCAGGCCGGCTGCTTTCGCCCGTTCCTCTTTCTTGGTTGACTTCTGTTCAGCGAGCGACGCGGAGAGTGTCACCATGAGCAATATCGGCGCGGCTCTCAGCACAATTGATGTTCTCAGCATACCAATACTCCACTCCTTCTTGAGATGAAAAACACGCTAAACATTGACCGGCTGCTCCTCTGTTCTCTCCTCAGCCTCGGAGGTCTGGATGCGATATAACTCGTCGTAGAGACCGCCCGCCGCCAACAATTCTTCATGCCGGCCCTGCTCCACAATTTCCGAATCCTTGACCACTAGAATGATGTCCGCGTGGCGAATCGTGCCTAGATGATGGGCGATCACTACGGAAGTTCTGCCCTTCATCAGGCGGCTCAATGCTTCGAAGACTGCCTGCTCGGAGGCGGCATCCAGTCCGGAAGTGGGCTCGTCCAAAATCAAAATTGGCGTGTTGCGAATGACCGCCCGGGCAATCGCAATCCGCTGGCGCTGCCCCGCGGACAGCGTCATTCCGCGCTCTCCGACCAAGGTGTCGTAGCCCTCCTGCATTTTCTCGATGAACTCGTGCGCATTCGCCGCTTGGGCGGCGCGAATGATCTCCTGGCGAGAAGCATCGGGTTTGCCGTAGGCGATGTTCTCCCACACCGAAGCGCGGAAGAGCACTGTTTCTTGCAAAACGAAGCTGATCTGATCGCGCAGCGACTTCAGCGTGACCCGGCGGACATCGACACCGTCAATTCGCACCCGGCCGGCGCGCGGATCGTAGAAGCGCGGAATCAGACTGATGATCGTTGTCTTTCCGGTGCCGGAGGGTCCCACTAGCGCGGCTACCTGGCCTGGTTCGATCTTGAAGCTGATGGCTTTCAGGACCGGCGATTCACCGTTATAACTAAAATCGACGTTTTCGAATTCGATCTTGCCCCTAAACCTGGGTGCCCGGCGCGCGCCCGGCAGGTCACGAACGCGGCTTTCGATATCCAATACCTCCTGGATCCGCTCATAACCTACAACGGCTCGCGACAGGGTATCCGTCATTTTCGATAGCTCCCGCATGGGCTTGTACATTTTGCCGAGGTAGAGCAGGAACACGATCAGCACGCCGGCGCTGATCTCGCCTGCCAGAGCCAGCCGTGCGCCGTATGCCAATACCAGACAAGTTCCGGCCGCTACAATGGCTTCCACGATCGGAGTGAGCTTGGCCTTGAGGCTCCTGGCCTGCAGCGCGATCTCTACATTCTCGCGGCTCTGCGATTCAAACCTCTGCATTTCGTAGTCTTCCCGCGCAAATGCCTTGACCACTCGAACGGACGTCAGGACCTCTTCCACGAAGGAGACCAGCTCACTCTCCTTCTTCCGTACCGCCACCGACGCCTTCTTGATGCGACGCGTGAAGTAATAGACCACCAGGAAAAGCACCGGCGCGATCGAAAGCGCGATCAGGGTGAACCGCCAATTGATATAAAACATGACTCCAATCATGCCGATCAGGGTCAAAATGTTGACCAGCATGCCGAGCAGTGCGGAGTTGATGTAGTCCCGAATGGCTTCGATGTCACTGGTCACCCGCGTAATTAGATCGCCCGTTCTGGTTTCGTCGTATTCGGCGAGAGAAAGCCGCTGGATGTGGTCGTAGAGCATCCTGCGCAGATCGTGACTCACCCACTGACCGGCGCTCGTGGTCAGGTACTTCTCGATGTAGGTGCTGGCCGCACCGACCATCGCGATGGCCGCGACCGCAGCCACGGCAAAATTCAGAATCGCGAGCTGGCCAGGACCGAATAGCCCGGAGACTATTTTTCCCAGCCACACGGGCGGCCGCTTCGATTGCAGCAGATTATCGATGACAATTTTGATGGGCCAGGGCTCAAGGACGTCGGTGAGCGTCTCGCCAAGGACAGCGATCAGCGCGACTGTCAAAGCCCTCCAGTGGGGGCCAACGAGACGCGTGATACTCAGCTTTGCGCGGCGTTGGCGGGAGGATGAATGCCTATTAGGATCTTCATGCATGGTGCTTTAGGGCCGGTTCGCCGAGCCGCCAAGCACACCTCACGATGAACCCCTACTCCCACCCAGGTACTTAGATGCAACCAGGTACGACTTTGGGGGTATTCTATTCGGGAGTCATAGGTTATCTGAGCAGGGAGCTCAGATGATTCGGGCGCATGAAATAGAGCAGGGTGCCCGAGCCGCGCGCCGGTTTGTTGGGAAACTCGATTCCAAGCACAGCGCTTTTCTTGAAGTCGAGAGAGACATCCCCGTCCTGGTGAAGTAAGGCTCCCGCAAACTTCCCAAGATCAGGTTCGTGGCCGACGCAGCAGACCGTCGTGTCCGGCGAAAAGCGGGAGAGTGACTTGATGAGGCCGTCGATGGAGAAATCTTCACCAAGCAACGCGATCTCGGCGATATCCCCACCAAATTTCATCTCCCGAGCCGTGATCTCCGCTGTTTCCCGGGCCCGCACGAGGGGGCTGGTCAACAAATGATCGAAACCAATCGACAGCTTGCGCAAGGCCCGCGCTACCAGCCGTTGTTCCCGTCGTCCTTCGGAAGTGAGGGGCCGTAGACGATCATCGGGATATCTGCGTTGATCCCGCTCTCCTGCCTTCGCGTGACGAATCAGTATCAATTTCATCCCCCACCTCTACCGGATACTCGCCGTCGATTGCAACGATTGCGATCCGTTCAATCGCTCGGTAACCTGGCATTGGCCCTCAAGAGATTAAGAAGGCCCATTCGGACGCGACGTCGGCCTAACCGGCTCCAGTGCGCCAAAAATTTGCGGTAGAGCTCCGCGCGTTCCTTCCGGTATTTGGCCATGATTCTCTTTAGTGCCTGTTCTTCAAGTCTTCTTCGGATGACGAGCCGCCCGGATTGCCTGTTGCGGCCGATGGTGCCAGTACCGAGCGGCAGGTAGTCTACTAGCTTCTGAAGGGCCACGTCACGATCATGAAGCCTTCCCAATAGCCTCTGCGCCTCCTTGATCTCCTCAATCGCATTGCGGAACCTCTCGCCGGAACATGGGGCGTAAATCTCCATCGAATACCGAAGGCGCTTGATGGAAATACGCAGATTGTGAAGAGTTTTCGCGCTCGCCCGCCGCCTCACCGACGGGATCCAGGACCACGTTTCGGCCACACGGACGGGCAGGATCGATCCAGCGGTCTGGCCGACCGTGTCCGTTGTGCTGACTCGAGGAAGTTTCCAGGATTTCGCCACCGGCATCCCACCGTTAGTCGCTCAGCCATCCACGGAATTTTTCTTCGAATCCAAATTCCTCGAGACCATGAAAAAAGTCCTGCAGGTCGCGATGCTTCCGGTTGCGTTCCTCTCGGCAATGGCGAATGAGGGGGGTAACTCCGGTCCGAAGCGAGCGGGGCAGTTCGGCCTGACTTCGGCTGAGTGAACGAATGAAAATGTCAATGTCGCGTACTGTACCGAGCGCGTCGGTCAGATTATGCACTCGGCGCAATAACTTCCGATATCCCTTCTTTGGTAGCGTCCCCGCAAAATCGTCCATCGCCACGCGCAGCCGCCGGGATTCCACGCGCATCTGATGCAGATCCTTCGGTTTTCCGGCGAGGGTTCCCGCTTTCCATCTCCACATGCCTGCGAAGCGCGCTGACACAATTTGTCTCACGCAATTGCCGATGGGAGTAGTCAAGACCAGTGCAGCTTGTGAGTTTGCTCTCGCCATTCTGATCTACGCAGTCTGTCATGCGGCCGCAGAACTCAGTGGGCGGGAGCCACCCGTGGCGCCCGCGACACTCCCGCCGGTGACCACCCGCCGCGCGCCCGAACGTCCCCGAGATCGGCTGGAACGCAAGGCTCGAGTCAGACCGGGCCGGCCTTTATGCCTCGGATACGACAGTCAGGCCGGTACCGGTACGCGCTCATTGATTGGTTTCGCTGACTTTCTCGTATCCACGGAACGGCGCTCTTGGAGCAAATCGAAGAGAACGCCTTCACGGAGCGCCCAAGGGCAGGTAATCAATCGATCAATGGATAGTCCCGTCATGATCTCTTCCAGCAGCAGGCCGCCAGCCACGATGATGTCTGCGCGCCTGCCTGGCAGTCCTGGGATCCGGGATCGCTCCTGCAAGGTTGTTTCGCAAAGATGCTGGTTTAGCTCCTGAAGCGCCTTGAGCTTTAGGATCAGCCGCGGCCGTCGAAGATCGCCCGGTGACCGATCGGTCCATAGGCTCATTCTTGCCAGCGCTCGAATCGTGCCCGAAGTGCCAACGGCACGAGCGAATTCTTGAGCCGTGATCTGGCTTAGGGAACCGTCAAGCAAGCGACGGGTGTGTTTGCGCAGCCGGGCCACATCCGCCCGAGCCGGCGGGTCTGTCTCAAGAAACCGCTCCGTCAACCGCACAGCGCCCAATTCCAGGGATTCGATCCGGACTGGCCCGCCATTATTCGTGAGGATCAGCTCCGTGCTGCCGCCTCCGATATCCAGAATAAGATCCTTCAGGTTGTCGGATCGGTCGAACCGGCGGTTAAAGCGGCTCACGGCGAGAGCGATCAATCGCCCCTCGTCTGCGCCCGAAAGCACTCGAACAGTGAGCCCGGTTCCGTCTGCGACGCGACGAAGGAAGCTGTCGCGATTACTGGCCTCGCGAACGGCACTGGTAGCGACAGGGGCGATATCACCCACCTCAAACTTCTGGCAACGAGAAGCGAACCGCTTCAGAGCTCGCAGTGCCCGTTCGGCCGCCACTGAGGGAATCTTTTCCGAATGAAGCGACCACGCACCCAGGCGGACCATCTTCTTCTCTTTGTGAAGCACATGAAACTGACCGGGGCTGTCGACGCGGACGATAAGAAGGTGGAGCGAGTTGGATCCAATATCGATTGCGGCGATGCGCATCGAATGCTGAGCCTAGCCGGCCGATTCACCTGCCGCGGCCGCAACCGCGGCCTCCGTCATACCGTTTGACTTGATCAATGGCCCAATCGCATCCCTCAGCCGAGCGAAGGTCTCCTCAATCGTACCCGAGGCGTCGATGCTTTGGAAGCCGTAAGGTTCGGCCATCCGATCGAATTCCTGGAGGAGCGCGGTCTGATAAGCGGAAAAGCTGTCGTAGAGGTCCTCGCCCAAACGGAGGTCCATGCCCGATTCCCAGTAATCAAATCCGGAGGTGTGCAAAACTCGAGGTATTAGATCCTCCAGCGGCACCCGCAGGTAGAAAATGGCGTCCGGTTTCAGAGCGAAGCCGTAAACTTTCTTGATCCAATCAGGAGAAGCGCCTCTCACGATCGCACGCGCGATCAGAGAGTAAATGTAACGGTCGGTTAACACGATGAACCCCGCCCGCAATGCCGGGATCATCTCGTTCTCCAGGCGATCCGCGAAGTCGGTAGCATAGAAAAGGCTGAGCGCGACTCCGCCGAGCGTATGCCCTTCTTTGGCGCGCTTGATTCCCTTTCCCGCGAGCGCCGATCTCGCCATCCCGGTGTCGATCACCGCATGGCCGCTATGCTCGAGCCAGGGTCTCAGGAGCGACACTTGTGAGGAGCGGCCGACCCCATCCGTGCCTTCCAGAACAAACAGCTTTCCGGTCAACTCCTCGAGGTCTATCCCCGGTAGCCCTGAATCGTAGAACTCAAATCTACCCATCTTCGGACCCTTACTTTTTTCACGCCAACCAACTTACGTTTGACCTGCGCGCGAACTTCATCCTGTTGCGCTTCGATCGATCGCGTGGCGTTGATTACGGTCAAACCGAACTCTTCAATCATCTTTTCGTATTCGTCGATGATTCGTCCTTGAAACAGTTGGAAACTCTCCTCGATATCTTCGCTCAGACTCAAATCCATTCCCGCCTCATAATATTTGATTGCGTCACGGCCGCCAAGAAGCCGCTTCATCGCCACCTTCAGCGGGAGACGAAAATAGAAAGCGATCGTCGGTTTCACGGCGAATTGGTAGAGTTGACGAACCCAGGTTGGATCGACGCCGCGGACCACATCTCGAGCGAAGGCCGTGTAGATGTAGCGATCGGCCAATACCAAAGCGCCGGCCTTCAGTGGCGGAATGATCTCCCGCTCGGTCCTGTCGGCGAAATCGGTGGCGTGAATCAGGCTGAACGTAGCCGGGGTAAGCATTCGCTTTCTCTTTCCCCGTTGAGTGGTGTCTTTCACCAGCGGTGAAGAGTTCCATTCGCTAAAAAAGGCGCCGTATCCTTCCGACTCCAACCATTGCTGTAATAAGGAGAGCTGCGTGGATTTCCCGGAGCCATCGATCCCCTCGACTACAAACAGGCGTCCAGAAAACCGGTGCTGTCCATACGTCTTCATCTCTGACCCGATGCAACGACCCGTCAGTGATTGAACCGACGGCTCCAGAGTTACCCTACCGCGGGGCCAAAAGGCAAGCCCAACGACCCCGGGGGCTCCGGCGGCTGGTTCCGGCTCAAGCCGGAATGGCGGCCTCCCTCCCCAACACCGATCGCAGATCGCAGCCCACTAGCCGAAAGAATCGGCAAGTCTGACGCAGTCGGGATACTGTAGCCACCCCTAACCGCTCCTCCAGTGAGGTGATGCCTTCACGTTCCGCGAACGGCGGGAACCGGCTCGTGACGATTACCGGCCGCATGGCGGAGTACCTTGCACCAAGCAAACAGTCGATTGTCTCCCCGAAGTTGCGGTGTGGCGCCGAGATTCCGAGGTCGTCCAGCAAGAGCACCTCAGCGGTTTCAAGCCGCCTGAAATATATCTCTCTCTCCTGCTTGCTATGAACGCGAATCCTCCCGAGCCGACCGGTAGACCTCCCGTAGAGCTGGCCCATCTCAGGCACGTTGCAAAAAAATCCCTTGACCGAAAATCGCACAATCAGCTCGTGAAGAATACTGGCCGCCAGGTGGGTCTTGCCAACCTTGAATGGGTTCACTAACCTGCACGCTCCAATCAAGTCTCATCGGTTAGTTAGATGCAGCGAACACACTAAACCGACACTACGGTCCATTTGCACATTACGCGTTGATTCTTAAGTCGGTTTTATCCCCGTGTAAATTTTGTCTAACCACCGGGCGCCGAACTATGAGCTGCAAACCTCAAATTGGACACCTTCGGCGGGAGACATAGGAACGCAGACTCCAGTTTCGTGACAATTGGAGAAATTATGCCCGGTCCATTCAGTGTGGACGGAGTATTAGGTCCTCGGAAGGCTAGGGGCCGGACAATAGCGTTACGATGAAATCTACTTGATGCCTCCCTGCGAGGGTGAGCCGGTGAACCTCATGGTTCCCACAGATGAATTGACGACTCGCGCTCGCTCGCTGCCTTCACTGCCACTGTGGCAGCGGACAATTTATGACCTGGAAATGTTGGCATCTGCCTGGAAGGATCCTGAGGAGAGCGTGCACCTCATCCTGAAGTACTCATCCGGCGGTGTTCCGTGAGCTGAGGCAGATCTGCCCAAATCACTTTGGCGCCTGCTCCAATGGTTCGGAGAATTCCGACGCGCATTCCCCGATAGCCGAGACCGGCGCACGCCACCCTCCCGCCTCCCGGGGTTGGTAGTCGAATGGAGCGTGATCGCCCCCTCTCACACGACTAAAGTAACGATAGAGCAAGTAACCATCAACCAGAATAATGGCCGAGAGTAGAGTGAGGGCCTGCGTTTGGGAGACCAATTGCATGTCCAC
>JACXTT010006196.1_pt1 | contig 17144 bp, 14 predicted proteins | sample 9270951 | NCBI WGS metagenome assembly JACXTT01 (sample SAMN15532306, study PRJNA645909) | rock metagenome | isolation source: weathered quartz diorite | place: Puerto Rico | collected 2017-06-21 | reverse complement strand
TGTTGGGCCTGCAAGCTCCTCGCCATCGTTGTGCTCCTCCCTGAGCGTGATGCGTGCTTAAAAGCACTTGCTAGCGCCGCCGCCAAGTGGTCCCGCTGGGGCCATCCTCCAGCACGATTCCAGCCTCCAGCAGTTCGTCGCGGATGCGGTCGGACTCCGCAAAGTTCTTCGCTTTGCGTGCAGCGGTGCGTTGGCCGATCTTGGCCTGAATTTGCTCGTGGGTCATAGGGTCGCGGTACTGCCCCTGTCCGCTGATTCTGGTTTCGGTTTGCATGCTTCCAACGCCATGTGCTACAACTTGACCCTGCAAGTACTCCAGCGCTGGGCGCTCGAGTAGACCCAGCATTCCGCCAAGGGCCCTCAGGAGCCCAGCATCGTTCGCAGAGCGACGGCGATTGGTTTCACTCGCTAACTCGAACAGCACCGCGCAGGCCTCCGGTGTGTTGAAATCGTCGTCCATCGCCTCCTTGAAGCGCGCGGCAAACGGGTTTCGCCAGTCTATATCGGCTGGTGCGGGCGGCGTGTTGTGCAGCGTCGTGTAGAGACGCGTGAGGTTGACATGTGCCTCCTCTAGATGTTGATCGGAATAGTTGAGCTGGCTCCGATAATGCGGACGTAGAAGAAAAAAGCGCACGTCCTCTGGACTATGCTCTTTCAGCACCTCGCGTACAGTAAAAAAATTCCCCAGCGACTTCGACATCTTCTCGTTGTCCACGCGCACGAAGCCGTTGTGCAGCCAGTAATTGACGAAGGCGTGGCCGTGCGCGCCCTCGGACTGGGCGATCTCGTTCTCGTGGTGGGGGAACACCAGGTCCTGGCCGCCGCCGTGGAGGTCGAAGTGCTCACCTAGAAAATGTTCGCTCATGGCCGAACACTCGATATGCCACCCGGGGCGTCCCTTGCCCCAGGGCGAATCCCAAGAGGGTTCATCCGGCTTGGCGGACTTCCACAACACGAAATCGAGAGGGTCCTGCTTGGCGGGATCGACTTCGACGCGCTCCCCCGCACGCAGGTCCTCCAGCGATTTCCCCGACAACTTGCCATAGCCTGGAAACTTGCGCACCGAATAATAGACATCGCGGTTTGGGGCCTGATACGCGAGCCCCCGGTCCACCAGCTCCTGAATTATGCGCAGTATGTCAGGGATGTACTGCGTCGCCCGCGGCTCGAAGTCTGGCTTGGCGACCCCGAGCGCCGCTTCATCTTCGACGGTGTACCTGATGAAGCGCTCGGCCAACGCCCCAATCGTTGCGCCGCTTTCGCCTGCGCGCTTGATAATTTTGTCGTCGATGTCGGTGATATTGCGCACATACCGCACCGCGAAGCCGGAGGCCTGAAGCCAACGTCGGATCACGTCGTACACCACGAAAACCCGTGCGTGTCCGAGATGGGCGTAGTCGTATGGCGTCATGCCGCAAACGTACATGCCGACCCGACCCGGATTCATCGGCACGAACTCCCGCTTTTGGCGCGTGAGGGAGTCGTAGACCTTTAGCATGGCAGATCAGATGTGCGTAATCGGGTCGCGTCGCGCCCACGTTGCCAGAGCTGGGGTTGTGGTGGAGCGGCGGCGTGAGCAGGGCATCTACTGTCGAGTCCAAGCTGGCACGCCTGCTGCAAGAGGCGGCACGCCGCGCGGAAGAATTTGTGGGGCGATCGGGCTTGTTGTTAAAATCTGCTAGAATTACAACAACCTAGCAGTGGAAACTGGGCAAAAATTATAGCACAATGAGCATACGCCGCATCGAAGTGCTGGCGGCCGCCTTCACGTTTTTTGTGGGGGCTGCCCTGTGCCCCGCGACGGTTCAGGCGGACGACTACCAGGAAAGCAGCCGGCTGCTCAAGGAAGGTCGGCCAGCCGAGGCGCTCGACCGCGTCAACGCGTTCCTGACCGAGCACCCCAAGGATGCGCGCGCACGCTTCCTGAAGGGCGTCGTCCTCACCGAACAGACCAGGACCGACGAGGCGATCAAGGTTTTCACGGAGCTCACCCAGGATTACCCGGAGCTGCCCGAACCGTACAACAACCTTGCCGTGCTCTACGCCAGCCAGGGCGATTACCAGAAAGCGCGCAAAGCACTAGAGACGGCGATCCGCACTCACCCGAGTTACGCAGTCGCGCATGAGAATCTCGGCGACATCTATGCGATGCTCGCCAGTCAGGCCTACGACAAGGCGCTGCAGCTCGATAGCGGAAACGCGGCCGCCCGCAAGAAGCTTGCGCTGATCAAAGAGCTGGTCCCAGCCAAGGGCGTTGCCGCCGTGGCCCGCGCGGAGCCGGATAAATCGGCAGCACGCGCACCGGCCTCGAAGCCGAGCGCGGTCGAACTCCCGGCAGCGTCGAAGCCCGCCGCTGCGCAATCGCCGGCCGAACAGCCCACAGCCCAGAAACCGGCCGAGACGACGCCGAGCAACGCGGACGCGACCGACGGCGTGGTAAAGATGCTCGAAGCCTGGGCCCGCGCCTGGTCCAGCAACGATGCGGATACCTACCTGGGTTTCTATGCCCCTGATTTCCGGACACCAAACGGCGAACCACGCAAGGACTGGGAGGCCGCGCGTCGGCAGCGCCTGGCGAAGCCAAAGAAGATCCAGGTTATGGCCTCTTTACCTCGAGTCAAATTGACCGATAACACCCACGCGGTCGTCACCTTCCGCCAAAGCTACAGCTCCGGTAATCTCAAGTCGGTCGGCACCAAGTCGCTGCAAGTGGTGCGCATCGGCGACCGCTGGCTGATCCAGCAGGAATTGATCGACAAGTGATCCAGAAACTTGCCTTGCGCCATGGCGCGCGGTTGCGCGCCGTGACGCTTCCGTTGCTAGCCGTCGCCATCCTCGCTGGCGACGTGTCTGCTATGGGCAGCCATCCCGGACGTTTGGCGCGCGCGTTGCGCGTGCCGGAGACCATGCTGGTGGAAGCGCTGATCGACGTTCGTAACAACCGCCTAAGTGCAGCGCTGGAGCGCGTCGACGCTTTGCTCGCGCTGAAGCCCGATTTCCGGCTCGCGCAACTGGTGAAAGGCGACTTGCTGATGGCGCGTGCGCGACCGATCCCTACTCTGGGCGCGGCGCAGGCTCCGGCCGAGCGACTCAACGATCTGCGCGACGAAGCACGCGCGCGCCTCGCCCGTTACACGGTGCCGCCGCCGAGCGACCGCGTCCCCAAATACCTGCTGCAGCTGCCGCCCGAGCAGCATTATGCCGTGGTGGTGGATACGGCCAAATCGACGCTATACCTGTTCGAGAACCGCGACGGCATGCCGCGTTACCTCGCCGACTACTACATTACGGTCGGCAGGAACGGGACCAACAAGCTGCGCGAAGGTGACAAGAAGACGCCGGTCGGCGTCTATCATGTGACCAGCCAGCTCGCGCGCGACAAGCTCGACCCGTTCTATGGCAGCGGCGCGTTCCCCATTAGCTATCCCAACGAATGGGACGCTCGGCAAGGGCGTAACGGGCACGGGATCTGGCTGCACGGCACGCCCCGAGACACATACAGTCGCCCGCCGCGCGCCAGCGACGGCTGCGTAGTGCTGGCCAACGAAGACCTCGATGACCTCGCCAAGCGCATGGAGATCGGAGTCACGCCAGTGGTGATTGCCGATCGCATCGAGTGGATCCAATTGCATGTCAGCCACACGCTGCGCGCCACACTGAAGGAGCAAGTGGATAACTGGCGAGCGGACTGGGAAAGCCGCAATGTGGAGCGCTACCTGCAGCACTATTCTCGCGCCTTCGCGGCCGATAATACCAACCTGGCGCAGTGGTCGGCTCAGAAGCGCCGCGTGAACGCGAACAAAGACTGGATCAAGGTGCGCCTGTCAGCAGCGTCTATATTCCTGTACCCCGGGCGCGACGATCTCGCAGTGATCAGCTTCATGCAGGATTACAGCAGCAGCAACCTGTCCAACAAGATGCGAAAACGCCAGTACTGGCTCCGGGAAGGCGCAACCTGGAAGATCCTCTACGAAGGCGCGGCTTGAGAGCCGCCTCGTATCGCGCGGGGCGACGGCAAAGGAGACTTTGGGAGACGATCGATGGTCAAACTGCACACCAACTTCGGGGCTATCACTGTTGCACTGGACGCCGAGAAGGCACCCGCGACGGTGGAAAACTTTCTAGCCTACGTGAACAGCGGGTTCTACAGCAACACGATCTTTCACCGTGTGATCGATGGCTTCATGATTCAAGGCGGCGGATTCGAACCCGGAATGAAGCAGAAGCCCACCCGTGGCTCGATCAAGAATGAAGCCCAGAACGGGCTGAAAAACCAGGCATATACCGTGGCGATGGCGCGGACTCCCGACCCTAACTCGGCCTCGAGCCAGTTTTTCATCAACGTGACGGACAACGGCTTTCTCGACTTTCGCGCTGCCAACGCAAGAGAGTTCGGCTATTGCGTTTTCGGCCGCGTGGTGGAGGGCCAGGACGTAGTGGATCAGATCAAGAAGGTCGCGACCACCACGCGCGGCATGCACAGCGATGTGCCGGTTCAGGACGTAGTCATCTCGAAGGCCGAAGTGGTCTAGGGAAGCTGTGCGCCAAGGTGACGGCGCATAGATTGAGGACATGACAGGTTGACAAGCCCGCCGCCTCTCCTGAGCTTCCACCTGCACCTATCTTTTTCGCTATCGCCGTGCCCTTTACCGCCTTCATCTCCGACCTCCATCTCACCCCGGCGCGCGCCCGGATTACCGATCTCTTCTTCGAGTTCCTGCACGGTGCCGCGCGCCACGCCCAGGCCCTGTATATCCTCGGGGACCTGTTCGAATACTGGGCGGGCGACGACGATCTGCGCGATCCGCTCAACGCGCGCGTGGCCGGCGCCCTGAGCGATCTGAGCAACACCGGAGTACCGGTTTATTTCATGCACGGCAACCGCGACTTCCTGCTGCTCGAGGGGTTTGCCCGCGCCACTGGAGTGCACCTCCTTGGCGACCGGGCGATCCTGGACCTGTACGGCACCCGCACGATACTGCTGCACGGGGACACCCTATGCACCGATGACGCGCGCTATCAGGCATATCGGCGGCGCGTGCACAACCGATGGATACAGCGTTTGTTCCTACTTCAGCCGCTCTGGCTACGTCGGACCTGGTTCGAGCGCGGACGCCGCCGGAGCGAACGCGCGAAGCAGGAGAACCCACGCGAAATCATGGATGTCGCGCTGTCCGCAGTCGAGCAGAGCTTTCGCGATAGCGGGTGCACGCGCATGATCCACGGTCATACGCATCGCCCGGCGTCGCATGTGCACGTCGTGGACGGCAGGCGCTGTGAACGTTGGGTCCTGTCCGACTGGTATCATCGCGGGCAATACCTGCGCGTCGGGCCAGAAGGGTGCGTGCCGGTAGACTTGGTACTGACGCCTGCGGGCGTGCGTGATGCCTTTCGCCCGCATCGGGACAATGTGGCCGATGAATGCAGTCTCCGCTTTTTGCGCAGGCCTGCTCCGCAACCTGCGCGCCGGATTGCGACTCGCTTCGTTCCGCCGAGTCCACGCCCAGTCCTTCTCCGCCACGGTCGAGCAATTCGTCGCGCTGGTCCTGGTCTACCTAGTACTTACCTTCTTCTCCGACCTGGCAGAGTATGGCTTCGAGGGCCGCTTCAACCCCTGGGGGCTGCCGGGCGCGCTGTTTTACTTACCCCTGCTACTGCTTGCCGCCCACATCGTGTCCCGGCGCATGCGAGACGGCGCACTCGCTCTATTGATACCGATTGCGGTGCTGGCCGCGGGCCAATGCATCGCCGCGGCCAGTGCAGCACTGAGCGCATTGGTGGACTTCGGTTGGGTTGACCTTCCCGAGTCCGGGTTTGTCCTCCTCTACGCCGGACCCCAGCTGTGGTGGCTTCTCGCGGCAGGCTTCGCGGTACTGTGCCTCACGCACGGGGGCTTGCGCGCCAGGCTGCTGGAAGGCGGGATCGTCGCGGTCGTGATCTCTACGCCGCTGCTGCTGTTGCCGCGCGCCGGGATTGCGCCGTTATGGATGTCGGACGATGAAGAGTGGCTCAATGGCCGGCGGCCGGCGCACTCCTACGCCGTGGCCTCGGAGGCTGCGTTCTACGCACAGCCTGAAATTCTCCGACGTGGGTTGGCCGCCTTGCGTCCCGGGCGTCGCGGCATCGAGGAGGTGTACTTCGTTGGCGTGGCCGGGTACGCTGCCGAAGACGTTTTCCGAGACGAGCTGAGGGTCGTGAAACACCTGTTCGACCGACGCTTCGACACCCTCGGGCGCAGCATCAGCTTGATCAACAACCCGGGTACCACGCTACAGTCCCCCATCGCCAGCGTGACCAGCCTTCAGCGTACCCTTATCCGCGTGGGACGCGTGATGAATCGCGACGAGGATGTTCTTTTTCTCTATCTGACCTCGCATGGCTCGGAAGATCATCGCTTTGCGCTGGAGTTCTGGCCGCTGCATCTCCGTGACCTTGAGCCGGTGGCGCTGCGTACGATGCTGGACAGGGCTGGTATCAGGTGGCGGGTGATTGTGGTCTCCGCCTGCTACGCCGGCGGCTTCATCGAGCCTCTGAAGGACGACCATACGCTGATCATCACTGCGGCGGACGCGCGGCACACGTCCTTTGGATGTGGTGCCAAAGCGGATTTCACCTACTTCCGCAAGGCCTACTTCGACCAGGCGTTGCGCGCCACCTATTCCTTTACTGTTGCGTTCGAGACTGCGCGCCGGAGTATCGAGGCGCGCGAACAAGCGGAGGGGAGAACGCGCTCCTACCCGCAGATGTACGTGGGGCCGGAGATGGCGCGCAAGTTGCGGCGGTTGGAAGCGCGTTGGGGCGACAGTCATTCGTGACTTGCATTGGGATCCCCATTGGCGGCTGCGGGCAGCTTGCGAACCACGCATCACCACCGTTCACGCGTTGAGCCCCCGTTCCAGGTCCTGTCTAAGCTCCGCAGTCGCCTCCAGTCCCACTGCCACCCGCAGCAGCCCCTCACCGATGCCGGCCTGCTCACGCGCCGACGACGACAGCCGCCCATGGGTAGTACTGGCGGGATGCGTGATCGTCGTCTTCACGTCCCCCAGATTGGCCGTGATCGACATCAGCCGCGTCGAATCGACCACGCGCCACGCGGCGTCGCGTCCACCCCTTACCACGAACGATACGATGGCCCCCCCGCTTGCCTGCTGACGCCGGGCCAGGTCGTACTGCGGGTGCGAAGGCAGCCCAGGATAGAGAACACGTTCGACACGCGGGTGCTGCTCCAGCCACTGGGCCAGCACCAACGCGTTCGCGCTCTGCGCTTGCATGCGCAGCTTGAGCGTTTCCAGGCCCTTGAGGATAACCCATGCGTTGAATGGACTGAGCGTTGGCCCGGCATTGCGCAAGAAGGTCGTCAGTGGTTCGTGGATCAATTCGCGCTTCCCGAGCACCGCGCCGCCCATCACCCGCCCCTGGCCATCCAGGTACTTGGTTGCAGAGTGGAGCACGATGTCGGCGCCCATCTCGACGGGGCGCTGCAGCACCGGGGTGCAGAAGCAGTTGTCCACCGCCAGCAATGCGCCGATCCGACGCGCGAGCCCGCCCAACGCCGTAATGTCCGAGACCTCGGTCAACGGGTTGGACGGTGTTTCCAGGAGCAGCAACCGCGTGTTGGGCCTAACCGCGGCCTCCCACTGGTTCACATCGATAGGGGAGACGAAGGTCGTCGTCACGCCAAACCGCGGCAGCCAATTGTTGAGAAGCTGAACGGTGGCGCCAAACAGGCCGTGGGAGGCAACGATGTGGTCACCGGTACGTGTGAAGCACATCACGCACGCAAGGATGGCGGACATCCCGGAGGCGGTGGCAACGCAGCATTGCGCACCTTCCAGGGCCGCGAGCCGCTCTTGAAGCATGTCGACTGTGGGATTGGTATAGCGCGAGTACACCGGACCCGCTTCTTCCCCCGAAAAGCGCGCTGCTGCCTGAGCTGCGTTCTCAAACACGAAGCTCGACGTCAGATACAGCGCCTCGCTGTGCTCGTTGAACTGACTGCGATGGATCCCCGCTCTCACAGCCAGAGTGTCGAAATCGGTCATGGTCTACAGCCCTCCTTCTGGACAGCTGGCGCGCATGGGCTCGCTGCTCCCGAGTCTGTAGCGCCCTAAAGTTCGGCCTGCCCCGGACGTTACGCCCTGGGGTACCTGCGCTCGAAAACAAAAAACCCGTCCAGCGAACGCTGGGACGGGTTTGCCCGCGCTTTAGCTGGATTTGTATTGCGCCCGCAAGCTGACGATCAAATCGGCGCAATGCAGATGCTACTGAGGTTGGCCGGTTTTGGCAACGTACCACTTGGCCTTTGTTTAACGGGACGGCGGAGGGACATTGGCTCAGTTCTTGCTGCCGTCCCCCGGACCGCATCGGATCGAGTCCAATGGAAGCCCTGGTCCCGTCGACAACAGAAGACAGCAGAAAGCGTACACCGCTGACCGGCGGCAAGGTCGGAAAGTACGAAGTGCTGCGTCTGTTGGGCAGCGGCACCACCAGCAGCGTGTACCTGGCGCGCGACCCCACAACGGCGCGCGAAGTCGCGGTCAAGCTCTTCTCCATCGATCAGTCGACGGACCCCGAGCAAGCCACGCTGATTCGGAAATTCTTTCTCACCGAGGTGTTGCTGGCGCAAAAACTGCGGCATCCCAACATCGTACAAATTTACGACTCGGCAGTAGACGACAACCGCGCCTACATCGCCATGGAGTACGTGCACGGCTCGACCCTCGACAAGTACTGCCGGCCGGGCAGTCTGCTCGACTTCAAACGCGTGGCCGAGATCCTGCAAACCGTTTGCGGCGCCTTGGACTACGCCGAGCAGCACGGCGTAATTCACCGCGATATCAAGCCCGACAACATCCTGCTGTCTGAGAACCTGGAGCCGAAAGTGTCGGATTTCGGCTCAGCGCTCAGCGCGGAAAACGTGCGCATGTCACAGGTGGACGGAGTGGGATCTCCAGCCTACATGTCGCCGGAGCAGATTCAGGGCGAAACGCTCACCTCCCGCAGCGACATGTTCTCGCTGGGGATGATGTTGTACAAGATGTTGACCGGCACGCTCGCCTTCACCGCCTCCACGCACTACGGAATCGTCGAGCAGATCCTGCGCGCCCAGCCGCAGGCGCCGAGTGCACGGCGGCCCGGGGTGCCGGAAGCTCTGGACGTGGTGTTCACACGCGCCACGGCCAAGGACCCCAAGGAGCGCTTCGCGTCGTGGCGGGAGTTTGCGGACGCGCTGGCGCCATTCTCGGGACGCACGGTTTCGAACGTCGAGCTGTCGACCGAAGCAGACAAGTTGCAAGCGCTGAAGGGCCTGAGCTTTTTCACCGGCTTCGAGGAAGATGATCTGCAGGAAGTGCTGCGATTCTCGACCTGGCAGAGGCACCCGGCGGACACCGTGCTGATCGCTGAGCAGCAGGCCAACCATGGCTTCTACGTCCTGGTGCGCGGGCAGGCGCGGGTGGTCAAGAACGGCACCATGTTGCGTGTGGTCGACCCGGGCCACTGCCTGGGGGAAACCGCTTTCCTATCACGGAACAAGGTCAAGAGCGCGATCACGGTTTCCGCCGTCACGGACATCACGGTGGCCAAGGTCGACCCGATCCAGCTCGCCCGCTCGACCGACAAGTGCGTGCGCCGCTTCAGCGATGCGTTTCTGGAGGCAATCGCCGATCGGCTGATCGCCTCCGACACACGTCTGTCGGAGCTATTGGTTGAGCGAAGCATCACGCTGTTCTAGGCGCGGCACACACCACCACACCCTCCGAGAAACGGCGCATGAGGCCTCAGCCAGCGAGCGCAGATGGCACCACCGCAACCGACATGAAGGATGCTGCGGGCGAGGAGTTGGAGCACTTAGTGGGGCGGGCGGGAGCGGCGCTCAATCTGCAGTGCCGGGCCGCGCACCAAGAGCTCGAACAGACGCAGCTGCTTCTCGCGGATGCGACGCGCAAGCTACTGGATAGCTTCCATGCCGCCAATGGTGCGCTGACGGGGCTGGGTGCCGATGAAGCCGCAACGCGCGTCAAGCAGAATCTGCTGGCCGCTTCCCAGCATCTTCAGTTCTCCGACCTGGTCGGACAACTGGTTGCCACTACGGAGCAGCGCGTAGACCGGTTGCTGCTCGTCTCGCAACGGCTGCAGGAGCTGGTTCAGGCCGTCGGCATGCGGGACGGCGATCCGGACACGCGGGCCTTGCAGCTGGCGGGCGAAAAGCGCGCCTTCCTGGAGGCGATCGCGGCCCTGGAGTCTTGCGGCGACAGTCGGGTCCGACAGTGGGACACGCAGGCCGGCGGGATCGACCTCTTTTAGCGCGCCACCACATCCGCTCATCGATGCACTCAATGGAACGCAGATCCGCCATGAAAAAGCTGGTCCTCACTGTTGACGATTCGGCCGCCATCCGCGAGATGCTGGCCTACGTCCTGAAGTCCGCGGGGCATCGGGTCATCGAGGCTGAGGACGGCATGGACGGACTGCAAAAGGCATTGGGTAATCAGGTCGACCTCGTGATCACCGACCAGAGCATGCCCAAAATGGACGGCATCACCTTGGTCAAGGCACTGCGTGCACTACCGCAGTACAAGGGCATCCCGATCCTCCTGCTCACCACTGAGAGCTCCGACAATATGAAGGAGGTAGGGCGCTCGGCTGGAGCGACCGGGTGGCTGGTCAAGCCGTTCGACCCCAACAAGCTGATCGAGGTGGTGGAGAAGGTGACGCGCTGAACCAGGCGCGAAACCCGCTATGCCGCGCACCAACCGACCAGCAAAACCTGCAGCCGTGGATCTGACCCGCTTTTTGCCCATGTTCTTCCAGGAGACGGAGGAGCACTTGGCGGCAATGGAAGGGCATCTGCTGCGCTTGGACCTGCACTCGCCCGACCCTGAGGCGCTGAATTCGATCTTCCGGGCCGCGCATTCGGTAAAGGGCAACAGCACGATCTTCGGCGCAACACGGCTGGCCGATGTCATGCATCGGATCGAAACCATCCTCGACCATATCCGCAAAGAGGAGCTGCGGCCGACCCACGACGTCGTATCGCTGCTGCTCGAAGCTTGCGACACGGTGCGAGAGGAGTTGCGCTGTCTCAAGGATGCGACCGAGTCAGACCCGGCTACGCTCCAAGCAGTGTATGACCGCCTCACGCTACTCACTCGATCCGAGGTTACGCCGTCGGAGCCGCCACACGACGCAGCCATTCGGGAAGGCCAGCGCAGTGCACGCTTCCGTGTAGAAGTCCAACTACCCGCGGGGGAAGGTATCACCGCGCTGCCACTTGCCGAGCTGTATGGGGAACTCGGCGCGCTCGGGCGCCTGGAGGATATCCAGGCGAGCAGCACCGCAAGCGGCGCTCCGACGTTGTCGCTATTCCTGCTGACGCCGGAGCGGCAGCAGGCGGTTCGCGCCAAGTTGGTATCGCTGCTCGGCACGGACAACGTGCGCGTCGAGCGCCAGCGCACCACGCCACGGTCGGCCTCGCAGTCGGGCACCGCGTCAGCTGGACGCGCGGCGACAGCAGAAACAACGGCTTTCGGGCTGTTTACCGAAGAAGTCCGCGGCATCGGATCGTACGCTGCCGCGTCCGTTTCTGCTACGCAGACCGGGGTATTCGACACCAGCGCTCTCGGCCGGCGCTCCGTGGATCATGACCCCAATCAGTCTGGCTTCGGGCGACGGGCGACGGACCGGATGTATTTCGATCGCTCCTCGATCCGCGTGGACGTTGACAAAGTCGATCGTCTACTCAATTTGGTGGGCGAATTGGTGATCGCACAGTCGATACTTGCGGAGGCGGCGCAGCGCTGCGCTGCGGTTCAGGACGCCGGACTGCGGGATAGCCTCGCCTACGTGGCGCGGCAGACCCGCGACTTGCAAGAAGCAGTTATGGGCATCCGGCTGCTGCCCCTGGATTTCCTCTTCTCGCGCGTGCCACGGCTGGTACGCGACCTTGCGCACAAACTTGCGAAGGACGTGGAACTGGTCATGCAGGGCGGTGAGACTGAACTGGATAAAGAGCTGATCGAGAAACTTGCCGACCCGCTCATGCACCTCGTGCGCAACAGCCTGGACCACGGCATCGAGCTGCCGGACGCGCGCGAAGCGTCCGGAAAGCGCCGACGCGGCAGCATTCAGCTGCGCGTCGTGCATCAAGGCGGAGGTATTCTGGTCGAGGTGGAGGACGACGGCGCCGGCTTCGACCGCGAGAAGATACTGCGCAAGGCCCAAGACCGCGGTTTGCACGTGCACCCGGCCATGAGCGATGAGGAGGTGTGGCAACTCGTGTTCGCGCCTGGTTTCACCACGGTCGAAGAGGTGAGTGACGTGTCCGGCCGGGGGGTGGGCATGGATGTGGTCAAGCGCAACATTCACGCACTCAGCGGGCACGTCGACGTGCGCTCAAACCGCGGCGAGGGGACCACGATCGCGATCCGCCTGCCGCTGACGTTGGCCATCCTCGACGGCATGACGGTGGAAATCGGGGGCGAGAGCTTCATCGTCCCCCTGTCGTTCATCTCGGAGGCCTTCCTGGCGCAGCCCGGGCAGATCAAGTCCATTGCCAGCGGCCCACAGGTAGTCCAGGTACGCGAGAATTATCTACCGATGCTCGACTTGGAGCCGCTGCTGCACATCCGTCGCGAAGCCACCCGCCCCGAGGCTGGAATTGCGATCATCGTCGAAGCCGACGGGCGACGCGCCGCGCTCGCCGTCGAGCGTTTGCTAGGCCAGCAGCAGGTAGTGATCAAGAGCTTGGAGACCAATTACCGGCGGGTGCCAGGCATCGCCGGCGCCACAGTTCTCGGCAACGGACGAGTAGCTTTGATCCTCGACGTGAGCGCGCTGATGCGGACGGGGCTGGCAGCGGCGAAGAGCATGGAACCCCTGGTTGCCGCCCAGGGATGAGCGATAACTGAGGACACGCAGATGCAGAACCTGCTATCGAACGCCGCGCGAGCGCACAACACCGTGAGCGCACCGACGCGCGAGTTTCTGGCTTTCCGCCTAGGCGACGAAGACTACGCCATTGACATCCTCAAGGTGCAGGAGATCCGCGTGTTTGACGCTGTGACCAAGCTGCCGGGTGCGCCTGACTATATCAGGGGCGTCATCAATCTGCGCGGGCTGATCGCACCGGTGCTCGACCTGCGCATCAAATTCGGGTTCAAGGAGGCAGCCTACAATCCATTCACCGTGGTGATTGTGCTGCTCGTACACGACCGCCTCGTGGCGGTTGTCGCTGACGCGGTGGTCGACGTGGTGGCCCTGACCGAGGATGAAATCAAGCCCCCGCCCGAGTTCGCCACATCGGTGAACGTCGAGTACGTCTTTGGCCTTGCCGCCAAAAGCGAACACATGTTGATCCTCCTCGACATAGAGAAGCTTATTTCCAGCCAGGAGCTGGGAATCTTCGACGTCGAAGCGGCAATCTAATTACGGCGGATATGCAGGTGGATCCGGCACCGGATCAGAATAGCTGCGTCGCCAACGTATCGCCGAGGATCTCGCCCGGAATGCCTCCCCGAGCAGCCTGACGCAGATGTGGACCGGGACCAGTGGGGACGCCGGCGAGCCCTCCATCTATTTCGACGCGCGCCTGAATGCTGAGGTCGCGAAGATTTTCCCTGGGCAATACTTCGTTACCGACCGCGACATCGTGCTCGCCACCGTGCTCGGCTCCTGCGTTGCCGCCTGCATCCGCGATCCGGCCGCAGGAGTCGGCGGCATGAACCATTTTCTGCTGCCGCAATCGGTGGGGGACGTAAGCCCGGCCAGCCGCTCCGCCCGCTATGGGACCTACGCCATGGAGGTCCTCATCAATCGGCTCCTGCGACAAGGGGCACGCAAGCAGACCATGGAGGCGAAAGTATTTGGCGGCGGAAGCGTAATCCCCGATCTGCGCGCCGCAGGCGTGGGCGAGAGCAACGCGCGCTTCATCGTCGAGTACCTGAGCAAGGAGGACATCCAGGTCGTCGCCAAGGACCTATTGGACGAATGCGCGCGGAAGATCTATTTTTTCCCCTCCACCGGACGGGTGATGGTCAAGAAGCTGCGACAGCTGCACAACGACACCGTGCTGGCCCGCGAGCTGGACTACAGCCGCCAGCTGATGCAGGTCGATTTGAGCGGCAAGGTGGAGCTGTTCAAGTGACTATCCGCGTGCTCGTGGTCGACGATTCGCGGCTAGTCCGCGAAATCCTGGTCGACATCATCGACAGCCATTCCGACATGCGTGTGGTGGGTGTCGCGGAGGATCCGTACCAGGCACGAGCTTTGATCGATGAGCTCAAGCCCGACGTACTCACTCTGGACGTGGAGATGCCGCACATGAGCGGGCTTCAGTTTTTGGAGAAGCTCATGCGCGCCCGCCCCATGCCCGTGGTGATGATCTCCGCACACACGCAGGACGGCTCCGCGGTGACGCTGCAGGCCCTGGAGCTGGGTGCGGTCGACTTCGTCCCCAAACCCCGGCTCAATGCCCGGCTCGGCGACGACTACCGCGGGGCGGTAGCCGAGAAGATCCGCGCCGCCTTCGTGGCGCGGGTGCAACCAGCACCCCCCTCCACTCTGAGTCCTCCTCCCAGGCCGGCCGTAGCCAGCCGCGCAAGCAGCGCGCAGAGCGATCGCTGCGACAGGGTCATCGTGGTCGGCGCCTCCACCGGCGGCACGGAGGCCCTGCGCGCGCTGCTTACACGATTCCCAGCGGACGCTCCGGCCGTCCTGGTTGCACAGCATATGCCCGAGTATTTCACCCGCCTTTTCGCCGAGCGGCTGAACGGACTGTGCCAGATCCGGGTTCAGGAAGCCGAGAACAACCAGCCGGTGCGGCCCGGCTACGCGTATATCGCACCCGGAGGGCAGCATCTGCGGGTGCACCGTGGCGGCGAACAGGGACGCTTCACCCTGCGTTTGTCTGGAGACGATCCCGTCAACCTCCACAGGCCCTCGGTCGACGTGCTGTTCGACTCGGCGGCTACCGCCCTAGGCAACCGCGCTGTGGGCGTCATCCTCACCGGCATGGGAAGGGACGGGGCCGCCGGCCTGCTGCGCATGAAGCACGCAGGGGCGTACACGCTGGCGCAGGACGAAGCGAGCAGCGTGGTATTCGGCATGCCGCGCGAGGCCATCGCGCTCGGGGCTGTGGACGAAGTGGCGTCGATCCACTGTATGGCGGAGCGCGTGCTGGAGGCGGTGCGCGCTCGGCGAGTCGCCGATGACGCCAACGCGAACTGCCCCTCATGAGCCGTTACCGAAATGCCTTGTCCTGGCAAGCTTCTGGCTTATGACGACCCACGAATACGGGCATCGGCCCGTCTCGACAACCAGTTGTCGACTCTCCGAGTAAAGGTGCGATATGTTCAAGAGCTTCTCCAAACTATCCATCGGCGCGAAGTTCGCGCTGACCGCGAGCGCCATGGTGCTGGTTGCCTTCGGCGTGCTTGCCCTGTTGATGAGCATGACGATGACGCGCTACCTGGATCGGGAGGCTCTGGACGAGCTGAGCTCGACCGGCCGTCAGATGCAGGATCTGGTGCAAGTTTTCGACGGTGCTCTGGACAAGGACATCGGGCGCGTGGCCAAGGAGTTCGCCAGCTACTTCCCCGAGCGCATCGAGGTCGAACGCGGCAGCACGGTCAAGATCGGCGAGCTCAGCACACCGGTGCTGCGCGCCGGCACGGAGCGCATCAATCTCAACTTCGATCGTGTCGACGCCTTCACCGTTCGCAGCGGGGCGACCGCGACCGTGTTCCCCCGCAGCGGGCCCAACCTCGTCCGCGTCGCCACTTCCCTGAAGAAGGAAGACGGCTCACGCGCCATCGGCACCGTGCTCGACCACGAACACCCCGGCTACAAGCAATTGCTGGAGGGGCGCGCCTATCGTGGCCCGGCCGTGTTGTTCGGCCGCAACTACATGACCAGCTACGAGCCGATCCGTGACAACGATGGACAGATCATCGGTGTGCTCTATGTCGGGATCGACATCAGTCAGGACATGGAGGTGCTCAAGCAAAAGATCCGCGCGGTCAAGCTGCGCCAGACCGGCTATTTCTACGTTCTCGATGTGCGTCCGGGCGCCAACCTCGGGACCGCAATCATCCATCCCAAGGCAGAAGGGTCGAACCTGCTCGGGTTCAAGGACGCGGGCGGCCGCGAGGTGATACGGGAGATGCTGGAGAAAAAGCAGGGCGTCCTGCGCTACGTTGTGCCTTCGACAGACGCCCGCGGCGCGGAGGAGATTATCGCCGTTTACACCTACTTCCCCGGATGGAACTGGCTGATCGTCGGCGAAACCCCGGTCAAAGAAGTATTCGAAGTCAGCAACATCCTGCGCGGAGAGCTGTTTGTCGGCACCGTCCTCATCGCCCTGGCCTTGTCCTGGCTTCTGTATCTGACTTTGAAACGCACCATCGCCCTGCGGCTCAGCCGCGCGGCCGGTTACGCCAAGCAAGTCGCGTCCGGCGACCTGTCCAGCCGTATTCGCAGCCGCCACGTCGACGAAACCGGTCAAATGCTGAACTCGTTGGACGACATGGCGGACAGTCTTTCGAACATCGTTTCCGGCGTGCGCGTGGCGGCCGACTCGATCCACATCACCGCGAAACAGATCCGCGCCGGCAACACCGACCTGTCTCAGCGCACCGAAGAACAAGCCTCAAGCCTGGAGCAAACAGCGGCCAGCATGGAGGAGCTGACCGGAACGGTGAAGCAGAACAGCGAGAACGCGAAGCAGGCAAACGAGCTGGCTCAGCATGCTTCCAAGGTGGCAGCGCGCGGCGGCGAGCTCGTAGGACAAGTGGTCAACACGATGAGCGAGATCCAACTGTCCTCGAAGAGGATCGCCGATATCATCGCAGTCATCGATGGCATCGCTTTCCAAACCAACACCCTGCCGGCGAACGGGGTGGTGGATGCCGAGCGCGCGCGGGAGCAGGGCCGTGGCTCCGCGGTGGTCGCGGTTGAAGTCCGCCGCCTCGCCCAGCGCAGCGCGGACTCTGCCAAGGAGATCAAGCAGCTGATCTACAACTCGGTAGAGCGGGTGGACAACGGTGGCAAGCTGGTGGCGCAGGCCGGCGCCACTATGGACGAAATCGTCACGGCCGTGAGACACGTCAGCGAGCTGATGGCCGGTATAGCCGATGCCTCCAGCCAGC
>JACXTT010006195.1_pt1 | contig 17146 bp, 12 predicted proteins | sample 9270951 | NCBI WGS metagenome assembly JACXTT01 (sample SAMN15532306, study PRJNA645909) | rock metagenome | isolation source: weathered quartz diorite | place: Puerto Rico | collected 2017-06-21 | reverse complement strand
CGCATGTTCCGACGCCATGAAGGCGACGGCGCCGGCGATGTCGCCGGGCTGTCCGAGGAACGGCACCGGCGTGGACGTCGAGACTTTCTCGGCGATGACGTCGTAGTTCGGCAGGCTCTTGATGTAGTCAGTCTCGATAAACCCTGGGGCAATGGCGTTGACGGTGATGCCGTTGCGCGCCTGTTCCAGCGACAAGGAGTTGGTGAAGCCGATCAGGCCCGCCTTGGCGGCGGAGTAATTGGTCTGGCCGGCGGTGCCGAGCAGGGCGCGCGAGGCGATATTGATGATGCGGCCCCACTGCTTCTCGCGCATCATCGGAAGCACCGCACGGCAGCAGTGGAAGGTGCCCTTGAGCACGACATCGTGGACCAGGTCCCAGTCGGCCTCTTCCATCTTCATCAGGGTGCGGTCCTTGACCAGCCCGGCGTTGTTGACCAGCACGTCGATGCCGCCGAACGCTTCGCGCCCGGCGGCCACCATGGCCTGCACTTCGGCGGCGTTGCGGATGTCGGCCTGCACGCCGATGGCCCTGCCGCCGGCGGCCTCGATGGCGCGGGCAGTCTTGCCGGCCGCGTCGCCGTCAATGTCAGTTACGACCACGGCCATGCCTTCTGCGGCCAGCATGCGGGCCGTCTCGGCGCCAATGCCGCGTGCGGAGCCGGTGACAAGGGCGACACGGTCTTTCAATCCCAAATCCATGATTTCTCCTCTTCCTTCGTAGGTAAAAGTATTCAGACGGGGACGCCGGGGTTGGCGGCCGGCGCGGTCAGCAGCGTTTCATTCAGGCCGGAGACTGCGTCCCAGTGCCGCCGCGCACGCAGCGTCGTGCCGGTCGCTGTGGCCAAACAGCACGTCGGCCACCACAGCTCGCTTGAAGTAATGTCCGACCCGGCATTCCTCGGTCATGCCAATGCCGCCATGGAGCTGGATGGCCTGTCCGCAGACGAAGCGTGCGGCACGGCCGATCAGTGCCTTGGCTTGCGACACGGCGTGATCGCGCGCGCCCGCCCCTTCGTTGTCGATAGTCGCCAGCAGCACATACAGCATCGAGCGCGCCATCTCGCACTCGGCCGCCATGTCCGCCATGCGGTGCTGCAGTGCCTGGAAGCTGCCAATGGCCACGCCGAATTGCTGGCGGATCTTCAGGTAGTCGGCGGTGATTCCGATGGCTTGTTCCATGGCGCCGACAAGTTCCGCGCCAAGCGCCGCCACGGCGTGAGCCAGGCCATGCCGCAGCGCGGCCAGCCCGTTGCCGGGCGATCCCAGCAAGGCATCGTTGCCGACCTTGACCCGCGCGAGCGCAAGCTCGGCGGCCTGGCTGCCGTCATGCAAGGACCATAGGGTCGAAGTCAGGCCGGGGTTGGCGGCGTCCACCAGGAACAGGGCAATGTCTCCAGCGACATCCTTGCCATTCGCCAGTCGCGCGGAGACGATGAACCGGTCGGCGCCAGGTGCGCCCAGCACCATCGTCTTGCACCCATCGAGCAGATATCCGTCCGCGGTCGGCGTTGCCCGCGCCGCGACAACCTCGGGGTCGCCGAACGACGCCGCTTCGCTATAGGCCAGCGCGATCCGTTGCGAGCCGTCGGCCAGCATCGGCAACAGGCGCTCGCGTTGCGCGGACCCGGCGGCAGCCGCCAGGGTCTGGGCAGCCAGTACCGCGCAGCCCAGATAGGGCTCTGTCACCAGGCCGCGCCCAAACTCCGCAGTGATCAGCGTGGTTTCCACCACCGAGCCGCCCAGTCCGCCGTGCGCCTCGGGCAATGCCGCCGCGAGCCAGCCTTGTTCGGCAAAGCGCTGCCAGTTGCCGTCGCCGTCGCCCGCACCGCGTTGTTCGAAGGCGAAGGCCTTGTCGACGAAGCGACGCACGCTGTCCTGCAGCAACTGCTGTTCCGCATCCAGTTGAAAATTCATATTGAGCCTTTGCGTCAGAGCTGGAACATCGTCTTGGCGACAATGCCGCGCTGGATCTCGCTGGTGCCGCCGTAGATGGTCGACGCTCGACGGAAAAACATCTCGTTTGCGATATGGTGGGTGCCGGCCGGCATCCAGTGCGCCTCGTCGGCTCCCGGTATCGCGCGCGAACTCGCGCAGGCCACCGCGCCGTAATCGCCGAGCGACTCGACCAGAAATTCGGTCATCTTCTGCTGCAGCTCGGTACCCCGGAATTTCAGGATGGATCCCATCGCATGCGCGGCCGGACTGTGATCGCCCTCCATCGCGGCAACCCGCTGGACCGTCATCGCGATGGCCCGCACCTCCGCGTCGTAGCGCGCCAGGCGCAGCAGGAATTCATGGCGCTGCGCCAGCGAAGCGCCGCGGGTGCCGCTGGCGAGGTTGCGTAGCTGGCGCTGCAGACGCAACAGCGTCGGCAGGCCGGCCGCCGAAGCGTGCTCGTTGTTGAGCAGGAACTTGGTGATCTTCCATCCTTCGCCTTCCGCGCCGACCAGGTTGCCGACCGGTACGCGCACGTTGTCAAAGAAGGTCTCGTTTAGATGCCGGCGGTTGTCGATGCTGGCGATCGGTCGCACCGTGATGCCTGGCGTCTTCATGTCGACCAGCAGGAAGCTTATGCCGGCTTGCTTTTTCACGGCGCGGTCGGTGCGCACGAGCAGGAAGATCCAATCGGCCTCGTGAGCATAGCTGGTCCAGATCTTCTGCCCGTTGACGACATAGTGGTCGCCGTCGCGCATAGCCAGCGTACGCAGCGAGGCCAGGTCGGAACCGGACCCCGGCTCCGAGAATCCCTGGCACCACAGGCGGTCGGCATTGAACATCGGCGGCAGGTGCTCCGCTTTCTGCTCGGCGCTGGCAAAGTGGTTGAGCACGGGGCCCACCAGCTTCTGCGCGAAGCCGTCCTGCGTCGGCGCGCCCGCCGCGGCACACTCCTCGTCGAATATCAGGCGCTGCTGGGCACTCCAGCCGGGTCCGCCATGTTCCTTCGGCCAGTGAGGGGCACCCCAGCCATGGGCATTCAGGATGTGCTGCCATTGCACCAGATCCGATCGCGAAGAGCGGATGCCGTCCATGCGCGCCGCGAGTTCGGCCGGCAACTGGTTGCGCAGGAAGGCGCGCACTTCGTGCCGGAATGCGCCGGCATTCTCGTCCGGTAGAAAATCCATCAAAGCTCTCCTTGTTGCACCGCGCCTGGCAGCAAGCAGCGACAGGCCCGGCATGCGTGCCTTACACGGGTTCCCAGCTGAAGACCGATGCGCCGACGTCCAGCGGCACAAACGATGGCGCGAAGGCCGGTAGCAACTGGGCGGCAAGCGTGTTCGGCGTCCAGCCCTCGGCACGATGCAGCGAGCGGACCGGTCGGGGCTGGCTCATCAGGAAGACTTCGTTGCGCCGTACCGCGAAGATCTGTCCCGTCACCGAGGCCGCCGCGTCGCTGCCGAGGAACACGGCCATCTGCGCGATCGCCTCGGGGGGCAGGCTTTCCTGCGCCTTTCTGAGACGCTCGGCACGCTCCGCGGAGTCGTTGGGAATGCTGCCGACCATGCGGCTCCAGGCAAACGGCGAAATGCAGTTGGAGCGCACGTTGTAGCGGCCCATGTCCAGCGCGATGGACTTGGACAGGCCGACAATGCCGAGCTTGGCGGCGGAGTAGTTGGCCTGGCCGACGTTTCCGATCAGGCCGGAGGTCGAGGTCATGTGGACGAAGGCGCCGCTTTGCTGGGCCCGGAACTGCTTGGCGGCGGCGCGGCTGACGTTGAAGCTGCCGAACAGATGCACGCGCAGCACCGGCTCCCATTCTTCAAACGTCATCTGGTGAAAGATGCGGTCGCGCAGGATTCCGGCGTTGTTCACCACGCAGTCGATGCGCCCGAAGCTGTCCATGGCGGCCTCGACAATGCGGTTCGCGCTATGCCATTCGGCGACACTGTCGCGGCTGACAATGGCGTCTGCGCCGCCGGCGCGGATGGCCGCCACCACTTCTTCGGCTGGGTCGTCAGCGCTGGCTTCGCCGCTGATCGTGGCACCGACGTCATTGACGACCACGCGCGCACCATGGTGGGCCATCTGCAACGCAACCTCGCGGCCAATGCCTCGGCCCGCGCCGGTGACGATGACAACTTTGCCCTGCATCATCTGCTCATTCATTCCGTTTTCTCTTGTGTGTCGATGGATGCCCCGGCGCACGGCCGCGAGCGTCCTGATGTAGGTATCCGTCGCAGGTTGGCCGTGGTGCAGCCCCTGCAGCGCCAGCCCCGCGGCACACGGCCGACTACCGCAGCGCGGACAGCTCCAGCGCGGTCTGGGCCACCAGCATCGACTGGATCTGGTTGGTGCCTTCGGCGATGCACAGATGCCGCGCATCGCGGTAGTACCGCTCGACGGGGAAGAGCGTGGTGTACCCGGCGCCGCCGTGGACCTGGAGCGACAGTTCCGCGACCCGCAGCGTGACATCGGTGACATAGCGCTTTGCCATCGAGCACAGCGCCTTGTTTTCCGGGTCCTGGCGGTCGATGGCGTCGGCCGAGCGATAGGACAGCAGCCTGGCGGTTTCGACCATCGTCATCATGTCGGCGATCATCTGCTGCACAAGCTGGAAGCCGCCAATCGGACGGCCGAACTGAACACGGTCCTTGGCGAAGCGGATCGCCGCCTCCAGCGCGGCCTCGGCGATGCCGAGCGCCGAGAAGGCGGTCATGCTGCGTCCGACGTTCAGGTGTTGCTTGGCAATGGCAAAGGCCTCGCCGGGCGCGCCCAGCAGGTTTTCCTCAGGGACTTCGACGTTGTCGAAGAGCAATTCACCCAGCGGGCAGCTATGCATGCCCATCTTCCCGATCGGCGTACAGGAAACGCCGGGCATCGAGCTTTCGAAGACGAGGCAGGACACACCGTGCTTGCCGTCGCCCGTTGGGGTCCGCACGAAGACGATGCCAAGGTCACAGATCGGCCCGTTGGTGATGTAGAGCTTGCGGCCGTTGATGCGCCACCCGTTGGCGGTGCGCTCCGCACGCGTTTGCACATTGGCGGCATCGGAGCCGATGTTCGGCTCGCTCAGCGCGAAGCAGGCGATCGCCTCGCCGCTGAGGATACGCGGCAGGTACTTCTCGCGCAGGGTGGCATTGCCATATTCCGCCAGCACGAACGAGGCCAGGTTGCTGACCGCAAACATGCTGCGCAGCGAGGGCCAGACCCGCGCGACCTCGGCAATCAGCATGCCGTACGTCGTGGTCGGCAATCCGAAGCCCCCGTCCTTTTCTGGCATCAGGCCGCCGATCAGGCCGAAGTCGCGCATGGCGGCGACGAAAGCGCGCGGCACCGGCTCCTTCTGCGCCTCGTAGCGATCCACTACCGGCGCGACTTCCTTTTCGAGATAGCGCCGCAGCGAGTCCCTGAGCGCCACCTGCGTTGAATCCAGCGAGAACTCCATGTTTTCCGTCTCCCACCGCCGCTTCGATGCGGCATTGCGTATGTCGATGAGTCGTAGTGTATTACGGCAAATCGAAATATGCACGAATAATTTCGAGGTGGAACGAATGGTTACGAGACATCGAAAAATAATGGGCGCGACAATGGCGGTAGGAAGCGACGATTTCGCTTCACGAGGGGGCCTGAACGGGAGCCCTACAGGGAGGATTTGGAGAACGCGGAAGCGCGCGCACGGTGTCCAGCCGCGTCGGCGGGGGCACGGTGAGATCGGCAGTAACCATGCGAGGCGGCCGGCCCGCATTACCGACGGCGACGAAGGGATCTTATGGAGACGGAGCCGTTGCGAAAGGCCCCGGTTGCCAGGCTAGGCTGGCGAGGCGGATGGGTTGCCGCTATTGCGGCGCAGTGACATGTGCGCTTGCTGAAAGCCTACGGCATCCAGCTGCAGTGCAGCGATGCGTCGCCAAGCCCCAAGTGGGTGGACGCGCAAAGGGGGAATTTTTATTTCCGCAGTTGGCCGCCTGGCCGCAAGGGCGGCCTGGCGGTACGCAACGCTCAGCTATCGGCGAGCAGACTGGCACGCACTTCCTGCAGCGCCTCGACATAAGCGTCGCGATGCTTCTTGAGGCGTTCGGTGGGGCCGCCCAACGAGATGCCCACCGGGAGCCCGCCGAGCCATCCGGACACGGCCAGGCCCGACACTCCCTCGGACGCTTCACCGTGTCCCTCGTACCAGCCGCGCTTGCGCCCCTGCTCGACCTGCGCAATGAGTTTCTTCTGATCGACGATGGTGTCGGAAGTCAGCGGCTGCAGGTTGATCTTCTCCACCGTCGCAAGCAGGTCTTTCGGTGCCAGCAACCCAAGCAGCGACTTGCCCATGGATGACGCATGCAATGAGACACGATCGCCGACTTCGACGATATAGCGTAGCGGCTGGCGGCTGGCCTGCACGGCGGTGATCTTCAGCGCGGCACGTTCCATCACGCCGAAGAAGGCGGTTTCATTGGTCTTCTCGCTAAGCTGCTCGACCGCCTCCTGCGCCAGGCTGGTGAGTGGGTCATTCTTCGCGATCTGCCGAGCCGTCTCCATCAGGCGTCCGGTCGGGTAGAAGCGGCGGGTCTTCGGCGTACGCATCAGGTAGCCAAGCGTGTGCAGCGTGTGCAGCAAGTCCGAGGCGCTGCTGTCTGCCACGGAGAGCAGTCGCGCCACGTCGGAATTGGACAGGTCGCGTTGCTCCCTGGAAAAAATTTCAAACACCGCCATGGTGCGGGTCGTCGCAGGAATCAGGGTCGGCATAGGTCGTTGCGGGCGTCATTTTGGCCGGGGCAATATACGACCAATCGTAGCCTGTGGCAAGACAACGCTGTTCAGGCGATCATCGGCAACGCCGGCATTGGGCTCGCCTCGCTATCTGCCAAGATCCAGCCCTTTGACACCGGCCAGCTTCTTCCACTTCGCGTATTCCGCAGTCAGGTAGCTGGCTACAGCCTGGCTGCCTCCGCTCAGGGTGGCCAGGTGCATCTGCTTCAGCAATGCGCGGGTCGCGGGTTCCTGCGAGATTTCCTCGCTGGCCTTCTCCAGTTTTTTCAGCACGGCGGGCGGCGTTCTGGCGGGCGCCATCAGGAAGGTGGTGCCGGTCGTCTCGAAGCCTTTCAGCCCGGATTCATCGACGGTCGGGATCTCCGGATAGGCGGAATTGCGCGCCAGGCTGGTGAACGCAATGGCCCGGAACTTGCCCGACGCAAGATAGGGCGCGGCGCCCGCAATATTGTCGAACAGCAGGTCGATTTCTCCGGTCAGCAAAGCCAGTTCCGCCGGCGACTGGCCGCGATACGGCACGTGGACCATGTCGACGCCGGCCATGTACTTGAACAGTTCGCCACTCATATGCATGGTCGTCGTGAAACCCGCCGAGCCGAACGTCAGGGGCCTGTTCCTGGCTTCGCGGATGACGTCCGCCACAGTCCGCATCGGCGACTTGCTGGAAACGACCAGCACATTCGATGAGGCACCCAATGGCGCGATCGGCGCCAGGTCGCGCTGCCAGTCGTACTGGCTCTTGCCAAGCGCCGCATCGATGGCGATGCCGGTCATCCCGGTGACGAGGGTGTAGCCATTGGGCGGCGCCTGGACCGTGGCCTGCACGGCAATGCCACCGCCATTGCCCGGCTTGTTCTCCACGATGAAGGGCTGCCCGAGCTTCTCGCCCAGCCGCTTGGCGTAGTAGCGGGCCAGCAGATCGGTGCCGCCGCCGGCGGCGAAGCCAACATAGATCTTGACGGGTGCGGTTGGATAGGCGGGTGCGCTGCCTTGCGCCTGGGCCACGGAAGCGGTCAGCAAGGCAAGGATCAGGGCGCGGGCAAGGCCAGAAAGCGTCTTCAACAGATGTCTCCTTCAGGCAGCTCAGCCGCCGGGCTTGTGGTTCAGGGGGCGCTTCTACTCGCCAAATATTGACGACTTTACGTCAAACTATACGACACCTCGAATAATTCACCAACTAATTTCGATGTGTCATAGAATATGACGGTATGTCGTAAAGTATCTGCGGCGACATGCAGTTCTTCAATCAAGCCCCAGCCCGGGCCCCGCTTGCGTCCGGGACCATCCATGGAGTTGTCAACGTGTTCGATTTTCCTGACCTGTCGCGACTGGTGCGTCCGCGCAATATCGTGGTTGTCGGCGGCTCGCAGCGACCCAACACCGAAGGTGCCTTCCTGCTCGACAACCTGGCCCGCCACTCGAAACTGCTGGGCGAGGTGTATGTCGTCAATCCATCGATGCCGGATTGCGGGGTCTTCCAGTGCTGGCCCTCGCTCGCCGCATTGCCAGAGGGCCCCATTGATGTTGCGCTGGTGATCGTGCGCGCATCGCTCGTGCTCGACGTGCTGCGCGACTGCGCCCGCAGGCAGATTCCTTTTGCCATCGTGATGTCCTCGGGGTTTGCGGAAACCGGCCAGGAAGGCAAGACGATCGAGGCCGAGATCGCAGCGCTCTGCGCCGAAACCGGCTTGCGCGTGTATGGGCCAAACTGTCCGGGCCTGACGAACATGCGTGACAGGATCGGCATGACGTTCTCGACCGCGTTCGCGGCCGACGCAGCCAATGTCGGACCGATTGGCCTGGTCACCCAGGGCGGCGGCGCAGGCCGTAGCGTCATTCAGGGTTTCGCCAATGGCCCCGGCGCGGGCTTGTGGTTTTCCGGCGGCAACGAGCTCGACCTCGGCGCGCCGGATTTCATCGCACATCTGGCGATGGACCCGGCGATCGAGGTCATCGCGGTCGTACTCGAAGGCATCAGGCACGGTAAGCGCCTGATTGCGGCGCTGGAGCTTGCAAGGGCCAATGGCAAGCCCGTCGTCGCGCTGAAAGTCGGCCGTTCCGAGTATGGTGTGCGCGCGGCGCAATCTCACACCGGCTCGATCGCGGGGGCGGCGGAAATCAACAAGGCCGTGTTCCGTCAGTTCGGCGTGGTCGAAGTGGACGATCTGGACGAACTGGTCGCCGTCACGCGCCTGCTGGCGGCAAGGCGCCGGCCGGCATCGGCAAGCCTGGCGATCCTGACCTTCTCCGGCGGCGCGGCGGCCATGGCGGCGGACCACACGGGCATTCAGGGATTGCAGCTTGCCGAGTTCACGCCGCAGACGCTGGCCCACCTGAAGGCTGCGCTGCCGGCCTTCGCAGCTATCCAGAATCCTGTGGACGTGACCTCGGAAGCGGTGAAGTCGATCGACGCACTGGTCTCCTGCCTGTGCGCCGTAGCGGCCGATCCGCATGTCGGGGCAGTGTTGGTGCCGGTGCCGGCGGACTATGGCGAGGCCACGGAACGGATTGCGCAAGCCATCATCGATGCGGCCGCGAATGCCCTGACCCCGATCATTCCCGTGTGGATGAGCCGGCGCCAGGGCGCCGGCTTCGATCTCCTCGAACGGCATGGCCTGGCACCGTTCACCTCGCTGTCCAAGGCGATCGCCGCCATCCGCAAAGCTGTGCCACGCGCGGCCCTGCCTCCTGCGGGGCAGGCCCGGGCGGTTGCCGCCGAAGTTCCCGCACATGCTGCCGGCGTCGCGGACATTGCCCTGACAGCATGCAATGAGGCCACTGCCAAGCGCATGCTGAGGGATGCCGATATCCCTGTGCCCGCGGGCATCCTTGCCGGCTCCGCGAAAGAGGCCGCCGAAATTGCCGCCCGGCTGGGATTCCCGGTTGCCATGAAGGTGGCAAGCGCGCAGATCCTGCACAAAACGGAAGTCGACGGCGTACGGCTGGGCATTGCCTCGCAAGAGCAGGCGGCCGCAGCCTACGCGAGCATCCTGGAGCGGGTCGGTGCGCTTCGACCGGATGCGCGCATCGACGGCATCCTGGTGGAGAAGATGTTCCATGACGGCGGACGGGAGATGCTGGTTGGCATCCATACCGACGAAGCCTTTGGCCGGGTGATGACCGTCGGACTTGGCGGGATCTTCGTTGAGCTCATGAAGGATGTTTCGCACCGGGTCCTGCCGATTCGCCAGGCGGATGCTTTGGAAATGATCGGCGAGCTTCGCTATGGCGCCTATCTCGGAGAATTCCGTGGCCACGCTCCCGCGGACGTTGAAGCGCTAGCGGACCTGCTGGGCAGGATCTCGGAGTTCGCCATGAACCATCCGGAGATACAGGAGGCCGAGTTCAATCCCGTATGGGTCGGGCCGAAGGGCGAAGGGGCGTTTGCGCTCGATGCCCTGATCCTTTCCACGCCCGCCGAGGGAGCGGAGCCGACGTCCGCCTAGGCTCGATGCAAGGGTGGCCGAACCGGAGGCACTGTTCAGCCATCCGCATCGTGGGCCGTGCCCCGTGAATCCAGAGGAGACACCCATGAGAAACGTTTCGCGCCGCGCATTGCGCTGGCTCTTGCTGGCTGCCCTTGCCGGAGCTGGCAACCTGCATGCCACCGAATATCCCAACCGCCCGATCAAGCTGGTCGTGCCCGCGCCGCCGGCGGGCACCATCGATATCATGGCGAGGCTGTTGGCCGCCAAGCTGTCGCAGGCCTGGAAGCAGCCGGTGGTGGTAGAGAACCGGCTTGGCGCCCATGGCATGATTGGTACCTCCGCGGTAGCGAGGTCCGCACCTGACGGCTATACCATTCTGATCACCGTGGCGGCATTGGTTGGCTCGCCGCACCTGTACACGAAGCTGCCCTACGACATCTTCAGGGACTTCAGTCCGGTCACCATGCTGGCCAGCACTTCGGTCGTGCTGGCGGTGGGTCCCGCGATGCCGGCGTCGACCCTGGAAGAGTTCATTAAGCTGGCGCGCGCCAAGCCCAGGCAATATTCGTATGCTTCTCCGGGTGCGGGTTCGGCCGCGCATGTCTATGGGGAAACGCTCAACGCCGAGGCCGGACTGCAGCTAATGCATGTGCCTTATAAGGGCGAGGCAGCCATGGTGAACGACCTGCTCGGCGGCAATGTTTCAGCTGCCTTTACGTCGGCATCGGTGTTGATCCAGCAGGCCGCGGCAGGGAAGCTTCGGTTGCTGGCCACCACCGGTCCGCGCCGCTTGCCAATGCTCCCGAATCTGCCGACATTCGCCGAGGCGGGGTATGCAGGCTTCGACTCGGCCGGATGGGTGGGGCTTCTGGTGCCGGCGGGCACGCCAAAAGAGATCATCGAGCGGATTGCCACGCAATCGCAGCAGATCCTGCGCGAGCCTGAGGTGGCCAACAGGCTTGCCGAGCTGGGATACGTGCCACGCGGCGCCTCTGCGGCGGAGTTCGCTGCCGTCATGAAGACCGACTATCAGGCATGGGGGGCTCGCATTCGAAAGGCCGGCATCAAGCTGGACTGAACCCGCAGATTTCATCGAACCGATTACCTGGAGGAGAGGAATGCAAGAGACCAACGTGCGCCTGGAGGCGCAAGCCTCGGCATGGAATGACCCAGACACTTCCCTGGACCGAGCCACGCTGTCCGAGGCGTTCGAGTATGTTTTCCCGATCGTGGAAATGGGGCGCCTGCGCCTGGCCGATCTGGGTGGGCAGGGGCTGCCGGCGGCCCAGCCGCTGCACGCCTGGCGCCACAACCGCAAGCTCTTTGGCCCCGAAGATCGCTGGGTCACCACGCCAAATTCGGACACCTTGTACTCGTCCTTGTGGCTGGACCTGCGCTATGGCCCGATCAAGCTGGTGCTGCCGGATTTTGCGAGGCGCTACTATTCCTTAGCTTTTATCGACGCGACGACGAACAATTTCGCCATGGCAGGCCGGCGCACGACCGGCACCCGCGCCGGCAGCTTCGTCGTCGTTGGCCCGGACTGGTCCGACCCGCTGCCAACCGGCATGCGGGTGATCCGGGCCCCAGGCAACGATGTGCTGGTGTTCGCGCGAATTCTTGTCAATGGTCCCGAGGATCTGCCGGTTGTCACCGAACTGCAGGACCAGTTCGGCGTGGACAGGCTCTACGCTGGCGAGCCGCCACCGGTCTGGACAGAGTCGCCCCCAGGGGGAAGCGGTCCGGCAGACTTTGTTGACATGGCGAATATCATGCTCGGCCGCAATCCGCCGCCGAACTATGAAACGCAGCTGCTCGCGCGCTTTGCCTCTGTGGGCATTGATGGCACGAGCCGTTGGGCGACCCTGCCGGACTCGGTGCGAGCCTTGTGGGAAAGCGCATGGGTGGCGCTCCATCAGGAACTCGAGACTGGCAGCGCGAGCGGGGAGCCGACTTTCAACGGCTGGCGATATTCCAATATCCAGGCAGGGAACTTCGGCACCAACTATGCGCAGCGCGCGCGCACCGCACTGCGTGGCCTGCTGGCGCTGGAGCCGGTCGAGGCCTACTATGCCGGCACTGGTGTCGACCAGGACGGCAAGCCGCTAACCGGGGCACACCGCTATCGGCTGCGGCTGTCGCCGCAGGATCTGCCCGTCAATGCGTTCTGGTCTTTGTCGATGTATTGCCGCGAGACAGATGGCCGCTCATACTTCGTCGCGAATCCTATCGGACGCCACGCCATCGGGGACAGGACGCCCGGTCTGACAGTGGGCCCGGCTGGCGTCATCGAACTGTGGCTTCAGCATGACGAGCCCACCGATCCCGACCAGCGCCCGAACTGGCTGCCAGCGCCTGCAAGCCTGTTCCGGGTGACACTGCGCGCTTACGAGCCGAGGGCCGAGTTTCGCGATGGCCGGGTGCGCTTGCCTGCCGTTGAGCGGCTGGAATAGACATGCGCAGGGCCGGCCACTGTCCGGGCGGACGGGGCCGGCCGCTGGTTCATCTCGTCAATCGCAAAGGAGCGCCACCGCAGCACGTCAATCGACCTTGGCTCCTGAAATCTTGATCATTCGTTCGACCACCGGCAGGCTGGCTTCGAAGTTGCGGCGGAAGTCCGCCCCTGAATTACCGATCGGCTCGCTACTATTCATCTGAAAGTATGGGCGCAACGCAGCGGAGTGGACCGAGGCCCGCGCTTCCTGCTCGAGCCTCGATAGCACTGGCGCGGGGGTCCCTGCCGGTACCAACATGCCGACCCAGCCCACTGGCTTGTATTCTGGTTCGCTCAGTCCGGCTTCGCTCATGGTCGGGACGTTGGGAAGATCCTTGCTTCGGTGGTTGCTGAACAGTGCCAGCGCGCGGACTTTGCCGCTGGCAAGATGGGGCGAAAGGGTACCGATCGAGGCAATGCCCCAGTTGATCTGGCCGCCGACCAGGTCCTGCACCATCGGGGCCTCGCCCTTGTAGGAAATGTGGGTCATGTCCAGCCCTTTCGACTGGCTCATGTAGGCTCCGACCAGATGGGCGAAGCTGCCAACCGCATAGGAGCCGTAACTGACTTTGCCCTTGTTCTGAGCTGCCCAGGCAAGAAACTCCTGGACATTCTTCGCCGGCACATCCTTGTTGACGGCGAGCACGTAGGGCCCGGTGGTCAGTTGCGTCACGAACGACAGATCGCGGCGCACGTCATATGGCACCTTGGCGTAAAGCAAGGGAGCGTTCAGCAGTGCGGTGGATTGCGCCACCAGCACCGTGTAGCCATCGGCCTTTGCCCTGACAACGTACTGAACCCCCAGCGTGCCGGCGGCACCGGGTCGATTCTCCACGATGATGGTCTGTCCCAGGCGCTTGCCCATATCGTTTGCAAGCCTGCGCGCCAGGGTATCGAGTGTGCCGCCTGCCACCGATGGCACGACAAACGTGATGGTATGGCTGGGATAGCCTTCTGCGTAGCTCAGCCCGGGGCAGCAAAGCCCCGAAGCGGCGAGCAAGGCAGTGATGCATCTGGCGCGTGCGAGGGCAATGACTTTCATGGTGCTTTCTCCAGATCTCAGGATAGTGGTTGGCGATTCGAGCGAAGTTGGGGCGCGCAAAAAAAAGAGACGGCATGCCAGGCAGCCGTCAAATTGGAGACCCTGCGCATTGTCTGGCTGGTCCCCGGCGAGTGGCTGAGGCCTTCTAGAAAAGATGGCGGAAGCCAAGTGCCGCGCCGAACTGGCTGGTCTTACCGGCGCCAAGGTAATAGCCGGTGCCCAGTCCGCCTACGGACGTGTCGAAGTTCAGGGCGGCGTTCTTTGCGTAGGCAGTCGACAGGTAAAAGCTGGTCCGCTTGCTCAGCGCATACTTGGTGACGAAAAGCACCTGCCAGGGATTCTTGATGTTGCTTAGGACCGCGCCGTTGACCGGGTTGGTCACTTGCTTGACATCGTCGTAGTAGTAGGCCAGCGTCGACTCAATGGCTGGGGTAAAGGTGTATGTTCCTCCGATCCAGTAGTAGTTGTCGCGCTGCGTTTGCGCATCAGCTGCGTTCTGGTTGCGTCCCCAGCGATACCCGGCCATGAGCTGGAAAGCGTTGGCGGCATACTTGACGGCGGCACTGGCCTTTTGATTCTTGCCGGGCGCCGCGCCGACTGCGGCAGACGGGCGAACTTCATCGTAGCCGAGCGCCAGCCCGAACGGTCCCGCGTTATAGCTCGCCGCACCACCCCACGCCGAACCAGACCGGAAGTTGCCGGGCACCTCGCCGGCCGTGGCTGCGGAAGCCGTGTCCACGCCGAAGGACCAGTGCGCGACGGCGGTGACCGGCCCGAATGTGCCCGAGTACTTGACGGTATTGTCTTCGCGGAAAAAGCGGCCGATGAACGCGATCACAGGCTCGTACTGCGGTTGGTATGCCGCCGCCTGGAAGTTTGCGAAGACGTCAAACATCGAGGTGTACTGCCGGCCGAAAGTGAGCTTGCCATAGTCGCCGCCCAAGCCGACAAATGCCTGCCGGCCAAACAGGCGCCCGCTATTGCCAAGCTTGCCGTCGTCCGCTGTAAAGCCGCTCTCCAGCACGAAGACCGCACTCAGGCCGCGCCCGAGGTCTTCCACACCACGCAGGCCCCAGCGAGACCCGCCGACGCCGCCCGAGAGCATGGCCACACGGTTGGCCGCGGAGCCCGCAGGCACCGTGGCGCCGGTACTCGACATGTTGTTGACGTACTCGATGTTCATGTCCATCACGCCATACAAGGTCACGCTCGGCTGCGCATACGCGGCGCCGCTGAGCAGGAATGCCAGCGTCGCTGGCGCAATCGTATGGGCGTTTAACAGCTTTGTTGTTTTCACTACAGATCTCCTCCTTTTTTACCTCGAGACGACGGTGCAACAAACCTCCAATGACAGGACACGACAGGTCCTCCAACTGCAGCGACCTCACGCATTAATTTCGACGTGTCGTAACTGTATTCGCCAAGTCGTCAAAATGCAATGCAAATTTCGATATGTTGAGTTATATTGCGATGTATCGAAATTTATGGGCCGTACTGGAGACCAGTGAGACGCGGCTGTCGCAGGTGCTTTTGCTGCCACGTCGTGCATTGCTTGATTTGAGGAGAAAGAGGAAATGGAGATCGGAGAAGAAGGGGGAGCAATGTCGCCGTCCCCCGCAATGCCCTCGCATGGAGTCGGGGGCCCAAGCCAAGCCGCCCTTGCCGGAGACGAGCTGGAATCTGTTCTTCAGGATGCGTTCTATTACGCCTTCCCCTTGGTAGCGATGGGCCGATTGCGACTGGCGACGCTCGGGACCGAACAGGCGCCGGGACGCTATGCCTTGCAACGATGGCACCATCGCCGCGAACTCAGCAGGCCTGAAGTGCGCGGCGTGACGACGCCCAATGCCGATACGCTGTACTCGGGTCTGTGGCTGGATTTGAGCCAGGGACCGTTCCGCTTGTCAGTGCCCGACATGGACGGGAGGTACTACTCGTTGTCCTTCGTTGACATGGCGACGAACAACTTCGCCATGCTGGGCCGGCGCACGACTGGCACGCGGGCAGGCACCTTCGTGATCGTGGGCCCGGATTGTCATCAGGAGTTACCCCGGAACATCCGTGTCATTCGGTCGCCGGGCAATGACGTGCTGGTCGTGTCCCGCATCCTCGTCAATGGGGAAGACGATGTGCCCGTTGTCACCGCGCTGCAGGACCAATTTGGCATCGAAGCGCTCGGGCCGGGCGATACTCCGCGGATGTGGCCATCTGTTCCGCTCGACCGAAGCGGGCCTGAAGACTTCATCAACATGGCCAATCTTGTGCTCGGGCGCAATCCGCAGCCAGCGTATGAGACGCGCGTGCTCGAGCGGTTTGCCGCAGTGGGAATCAACGGCAAGGACTCCGGCTGGGACAATCTGTCGCCCGCTGTGCAAGCGCAGTGGACTTGGCAGTGGGACTCGCTGACGGCATCCCTTGAGAGCGGCCTTTCCAGCGGCGAGCCGGATTCGAATGGATGGCACTACAACCAGGCCACGCTGGGCAACTTCGGTACTGACTACACCTATCGTGCCAAGATCGCGCTCGGCGCATTGCTGGCGCTGGAGCCCGTCGAGGCCATCTATCCGAGTGTCGCGACGGACCATGAGGGCATGCCGCTGACAGGAAAGCGCCGATATCGACTAACCGTTCGCCCGGAGGATCTGCCGGTGAACGCTTTCTGGTCGCTCACGATGTATCAGGTCGAGCCGGACGGAAAGCTCTACTTCACCACCAATCCGATTCGCCGTTACGCGATAGGTGATCGCATTCCTGGGCTGGTGATTGGTGACGAAGGCACGTTGGAAATCTGGATTCAGCACGATCCACCGTCGCAACCCGCCCAGCGGTCGAACTGGTTGCCGGCGCCGGAGGGGGACTTCAGGCTGGTGCTGCGCGCCTATGAGCCCAGCGCCGCGTTACGTGATGGGAGCGTACGCTTGCCGGCGGTACTGTGCCTCGAATAGTCGTTGTCGCCGACCCTTGATGAAGAAGGAGCCAAGTTCGGGGAGCCGGGATGCATCCCGCTATGCTTATCGTTCACGACTTCAAAGTGGGATGCGGCAGAGCCATAACCAATCCATCTTGACGTCTGTTGCCATCGGATCGGTTGTTGGGCTGCGCGGGTCGAGAGTTCTCGGCAGACACCAGCCCAATTACCTTCATGTCGGTCGGTGGTTTTGGCACACACCGTCGCGCTAAGACCATACTCCAGCGTTAAGACAAGCTAAAGCCTTGCCTGTCTGCTTCCCACGAGATGCGGGCTCGATGGGCGCAAAGCTCTGCTTGCAGACATGCGCAAGGCTAACCCGTAAAACCGGATCTGGCCGACAAGCGCCGGAACGACCAGGACCGCCGATTCACCAACACCAGCGGCAGGAGACGACCGAGGCTGTGTGAAAACGTCCCGATCACCTAGACTGGATCAACGCATTCAGATTGGGGGCCCGGATGAAGCGATTCATAGAGGGAGAAGATCGCAAGCAAGCTACGCTGCTTCCA
>JACXTT010006194.1_pt1 | contig 17147 bp, 17 predicted proteins | sample 9270951 | NCBI WGS metagenome assembly JACXTT01 (sample SAMN15532306, study PRJNA645909) | rock metagenome | isolation source: weathered quartz diorite | place: Puerto Rico | collected 2017-06-21 | reverse complement strand
GTCAGGTCGCCCACCCCGTGGCCGCGGTTCGCTCGCCGAGCCGTCGTTTCATCCCATGCCGAATGGGTCTGGCCAGCTTCCAGCCCGCGTCAGCACCGATTTGAGCAACAGCCCGTCAAGACCTGACCCCGACGGGATTAATTTTGGGGAGCAAATCATGAATAAAAAATCTATCTGGGCCCTGGTCGCGGGCGTGCTCGTCATCATTGTGGTCACGACCCTTGTCGACATCGTGCTGCACGCAACAGGCGTCTTCCCGCCCATGGACCAGCCGATCGACGACGCGCTCGCCCTGCTTGCGACCTCTTATCGCATCGTCATCAGTGTCGACGGCGCCTGGCTCACAGCCCGGCTCGCGCCGGATAAGCCCATGAAGCACGCCATGATCCTCGGCTATGTGGGTGTTGTCTTGGGGCTTGTGGGCGTTGTGGCAACCTGGAACCTGGGGCTCGGGCCCAGGTGGTACCCCATCTCGCTCGTCGTGCTGGCGATACCGCAATGTTGGGTTGGCGGCAGGATCTACGAGATGCAGTCGGGCAAGCGCTAGCTTCATGGCCGGATGTTAGGGGTCGCGGTTTCGCTACAGGCGCGTGCTGAGGCATAATAGACTCATGGCCTCCAAGTCACATTCGCGCGTTGCGAAGGCCGCTCCCCGAAAACGGCGCGTATGGCGGGTCCGACGTCGCGTGCGGTTGTACTGGCGTGTGCTTCGGGCGGTGTGGGCCTCGCCGCTGACGGTTCGGGTCCTCGTTGGGGCGGTCGTCATCGTGGTGGCTTGGTCTGCGGCTAATTGGGTGTATCAGACGATCCGCAAACCGACCGAACTGTTCTTCCCGGTGAGCGACGCGCTCGCCAAGAGTCCGTCCGAGACGTGGCGGAGGTACGGGTCGCTCTTCAGCGAGCATTCGACCGCCGTCATCACGCCGGAGCTTCTGGCCGCGCTCGCCCAGGTCGAAGGCGCGGGCAATCCCGTGGCGCGGACGTACTGGCGGTGGCGGCTGACCCAGAATCCCTTCGAGCTGTATCAACCCGCGTCGAGCGCGGTCGGCATGTACCAGATCACCGACGGGACGTTCCGCGAGGCGAAGCGCTACTGCATCCACGACCACGTGGTGGTCGAGGATGGCCCCTGGGACGACGCGCAATCGTGCTGGTTCAACAGCCTCTACAGTCGCGTCGTGCCGAGCCACGCCATCGAGCTGACGGCGGCCCTGCTGGATCGCGGCGTGGCGAGGGCGATGGAGCGCCGGCGGACCGCCGCGGCCACGCTCCAACAGAAGCAGAATCTAGCCGCGGTGATCCACCTGTGCGGAGCAGGGGCGGGCGACGCGTATACCGCGCGTGGCTTCCAGTTGACCGCTGGCCAGCGGTGCGGCGACCACGACGTGAGAGCCTACCTCGCGCAGGTCAACGGCTTGCAGCGGCGGTTCGCCCGGCTGGCGGCCGCCGGCGTACGACTAGAATCGGCAAGCAGCCCTGGCGCCAAGTCCACGATCTACGACTGAACCACAGACAAATGACCGTGCGAATTGTCTCCATTGAATTGAACCGTTGGCGCTATACAGGAGAAGTGCTTTGAGAGCGACGTTGAGACTGATTGCATTGGTTCTCTCGGTTTTGGTGTCCGCGTGTACGTCCACGCAGCTCTATAACTCTGCCCAAGGATGGCGTTGGAATGAGTGTAGCCGGTTGATCAATCACGATGAACGAGATCGCTGCATGGAAACCGCTACGATGTCTTACGACACCTATAAGAAAAAGGTCGAAGAAGACAAAAACCGTTAGAGGAAGCACCATACTAGCCGAAGTCTCGATGTCAGAACCCATTCATCAGGGCCAGATCGCGGGCACCCGCTGGGATCCCGGTCAGTATCTGAAGTTCTCCGACCTCAGGTTGCGACCCGCCCTTGAACTCCTCGATCGGATTCCCCTCGCATCCCCCGCCGTGGTCTACGACCTCGGGTGTGGAACAGGCCAGGTGACGCATCTTCTGGCAGAGCGATGGCCCTCGGCGACCGTGCATGGGCTCGACCATTCCAAGGAGATGCTCGAACACGCGATGGCGGGGTCGGGAACGGTCCGCTGGATCGAGGCGGACGTTCGTGACTGGAAGCCCGACGTGCCTCCTGATCTGATCTACTCCAACGCCGCGCTGCATTGGGTCGAAGCGCATCGTGAGCTATTTCCGCGTTTGGTCGGCTTGTTGAAACCGGGAGGGTGTCTCGCGGTGCAGATGCCTTTAAGCTGGGACGCGCCGTCGCATCGCCTCATGCGGGACACTTTGGCGAACGGAGGACCCGACGGGAGAGCCCTGGGCACGGAACAACTCAGGCGAACCGTGGCCAGAAATTGGGTCGAGGATCCGGACGTGTATGACGACCTGCTGGCGGGGTGTACCACGCGTCTCGATCTGTGGACGACTGAGTACGTGCACGTCCTTGAAGGGGACGATCCCGTGCTTGATTGGGTGAAGGGGAGCGGGCTGCGGCCCATCCTGAACGGACTCGACGACCGCGAGCGAGAGGTCTTCCTTGCGGAATACGCACGCCGCCTGCGCGCGACGTACCCCGCCAAGGCCGACGGCCGTACCCTCTACCCGTTTCGCCGTCTCTTCATGGTCGCCACGTTGTGACTCCGGCTCAGGGCGTGTTCCAATAAATAATCCGAGGAGAAAGAACCATGGCGGCCAAATTGGTGGCGCTGTATCAGAAGCCGTCGAACGCGGCGGCGTTCGACGGCTATTATTTTTCGAAGCATATTTCGATCGCCAAAAAGGTTCCCGGGCTACGGCGTTATGAGGTCAACGCCGGTCCGGTGGGCACGCCGCAAGGAGAGGCGCCGTACCACGTGGTCGCGACGATGACGTTTGATTCACTCGCCGCGATCCAACAGGCGCTGGTCTCTCCCGAAGGCCAGGCTGCGGCGGCGGATCTTGCCAATTTCGCCCAGGCGGGCGTCGAGCTGCTGGTTTTCGAATCCAAGGACATGTGAGGGCGGGCGGAGTCTCGCCGGTTCGTCCGGCACCGACCTACCGTAACCGGCCTTACCGCACGTCCTGCCCTTGATTCGCCCCCATTGTGAGCGCCATGTCCAGGTTCGCCTTGGCGTCGGCGTGGGTCGGGTCGATCGACAGGGCGCGGCGGAACTCGACGACGGCTTCCGGGAGCCGTCCTTGTTCCGCAAGCACCACGCCCAGGCTGTTGAACAGATCGGGGTGGGACGCGAGCGAGATCGCGTTTCGGTAGGCGGACTCCGCTTCCGCGAGTCGGTTCCGGCCCGCCAGGAGGTCGCCCACGTGGGCCCACGCGGTGGGATCGTTCGGGCGAAGCGCCAGGCCCCTCCGGTAGGACTCGATCGCGGCGTCCGGTCGGCTTTGCCGCGCCAGCGTCAGTCCCCGATCGAAGTAGGCCTTTGCGGAGGCGGGGTTGAGGCGCAGCGCGTCGTCGAATTCGCGCAGCGCCGCGTCGTAGTTCCCGCTGTTGAGATAAGACCGCCCCAGATTCGTGTGGATCTGGAACGAACCGGGGGCGACCCGCACGGCGTGTTCCCACAACGTCCCCGGATCCCTCCAGGTTTCGGTTTGCCGCCACGTCAGCGTCAACAGGACGAGTCCCGCCATCGCGATCCCCGCCGCGCCCGCTCTGATCACCGCTCGGCGGGTCCCGAGGCGACCCCAGACCGCGAGCATGGCCGCTCCGATCCCCAGGGCGAGTGGCACCCCGGCCAAGTAGCCGTATCGGTCGGCGGCCAGCTGATCGCCCTGACGAATGACGCCCAACACGGGCGAGAGGAGGATCACGTACGCGAGCGCGCCGGCAACCAGCGCGGGGCGGCGACGGCGGATCAGCCAGAGGCCGACGCCCAGGGCGATGACGACGGCCGCGCTGACGAGGAATCGGGCGTCGAACGGATCGACCTCGAGGGGACGGGGATAGAAGACCGAGAGGCCGAAGGGCGCGACGGTCTTTGCGGCGTAGAAAACGACCCCGTAGACGGCTTGCGCCGCGCGGTCCAGCGCGTCATACGGCTCGTGCCCGCCGGTCCCGAGTCTCGCGCGCGCCAGGGGGGCCGCGGCGGCGACCAAGGCCGCTGGAATTGCGTAGGGGAGTTTGTCGAGCCAGACCGATTCGGGATGGTCGGTCGCCCCCTCGCGCCGGGCCAGACGCCGAAGCGGATACCAATCGAGCACCAGCAGGACGGCCGGGAGCGTCACCGCGATCGGCTTGGCGAGGCACGCCAACAGGCCCAACCCCACCGACGCCGCGTACCAGCGATGACGAGACGTCCGGACGGTTCCAGCCGCGTGAGACCGGAGATAGGCGGCGACCGATCCGGCGAACAGCAGGCCGGCCAACGGATAGCCCTGCGCCGAAGCCCAGGCCACGGCTTCGACCCGCAGCGGGTGGACGGCCCACCCGAGCGCGGCCGCCGCGGCGCAGACCCGCACCCGGTTGAGAGACGGAGACAGCGGGGCCAACAGCGTCACGGCGATCGCATACACGAGGCCGGCGGTCGCGGCGTGCAACACCCACGACCCGGCGTGGAACGCGAGCGGGGTCCCCCCCCCGATCGTTGTCTCGACCGCCGCCACCAGCCAGGCGAGGGGTTGGTAGACGCCGAGGTGGAAGGCGGTCGCCATCCAGGCGAGTTGCGACCGGCCGAATCCCTGATACGCGAGATTGGCGACGAAGTTGGTCTGGTCGTCCCAATCGATGAATCCGTTCGACAGGACCGGGATGAACGCCGCCAGGGTCGTCGCGATCACGACGGCCGGCGCCGCCCATCGCACGATGCGCGGGTCTATCCGCGCCATCGCAACTCCAGGACGGTCAAACAGGCCTCGATCGCGCTGTTGTAGCGTACTTTGGAACATCCCCGCACCCGTTCGCGGAACACGACGGGGATTTCTCTCACCCGTAGGCCGCGCCGCATGACCCGATACGTGCCTTGGACCTGGAAGATGTAGCCGTTCGCCGGGGCGCCGCTCTCGACCACGGCGTCGAGCGCCCGCCGGCGAAAACATTTGAACCCGCTGGTCCAGTCGCGCACCCCGTCGCCGAGCACCCATCGGGCGTAGCCGTTGGCGACCGCGCTCAAGAGATACCGGTGGGGCGGCCACCCGATGATCTCCGCTCCCGGAATATACCGCGACCCGATCGCGAGGTCGGCGCCGTCCCGGGTCGCGGTCACGAGGCGGGGAAGGTCGGCCGGATCGTGGGAGAAATCGCAGTCCATTTCGATGATCGCTTCGTACGGCCGCGCCAGCGCCCACGCGAACCCTTCGTAATACGCCGGGCCCAACCCCTCTTTCCGGGGTCGGTGCAGGACGGCGATCCGTGGAGATCGGGCGGCGAGCCGATCGGCGAGGTCTCCCGTGCCGTCCGGCGACCGGTCATCCACCACCAGGAGGTCCGCATCCGGGAGGGCGCGGAGCACCGCCTCGACCAGGGGTTCGAGATTCTCGCGCTCGTTGTAGGTGGGGATGATGACGACCGACGTCGCGGGCACGATCACCGCCACCCGAGCGCTCTGACCCGGTCCCACGCCGTATAGGAACGATCGGAGAGCCCCGCGACCAGGTCGAGCATCTTGCGGCGCAGGTACTCGTCGCGTTCCAGGGTGGTGAAGACCCGGTCCCTGATCCAGCCGACAAGCGGGTGGCCGGTGTTCCAGAAAAACGCCATCTCATCACCCAGCTGCTGAAGGGCGTGGGTTCGGGGCCGCCGGAGGCGCTCGTACAAGGCCAACGCCCGACGGCTGAAATTGCCGACCTGAAAACAGGAAGCCAGGACGGCATCCAAGACCACGGCGTCCTCCAGCGCCTGATTGCGTCCCTGCGCCACGTGCGGATTCAGCGCGTGGGCGGCGTCGCCGAGCAGGGCCGCCCCATCGGCCACCCACGCGCGCGGTACCACCTTGACGCACGGCATCCACCCCACCTGGTCCCAGCGCGAGAGGGCGGCGAGCGCGGACGCCACCCCGGGATCGATCGCGGTCAGCCGGGCCTTGAACGCCTCGATCCCCTCGGCTTCGAGGCGGGGCCGGTCACCGGTGGGCCAGAGATAAAACAGGTACAGCGAGCCGGTGCCGAGCGGGAACAGACCGAAGATCTCCCGGCGGCCGAGGTAGTACCGCCCATCGGCGCCGAAATCGGAGGGACGGGGGAGCACCAGGGTCACATAGCCGTCGGCGTAGGTCCGCATCCGGCAGCGGATGCCGAGGGCGGTGCGGACGGGCGACGCGACCCCGTCGCCGCCGACCACGACCGAGGCCGTAATCCGATGTCGTTGATCGCCTTCGCGCGCTTCGACGCCCACGACGCGGCCGCGCTCGCGCAACAGACCGACCATCTCCCAACCCCATCGCAAGGCGACCAGCGGGGTGTCGGCCAGGCGACGCCTCAGCGGCCGCATCACCGACGCGGGTTGTCCGACCAGCGCATAGTTGTAGGGCTCGGGGAGCGCTCCGTAGTCGATCGTCACCAACCGGCCTCCGCCGATGCGGTGGAAATGAAAACGCCGAGTCCGCGACACCTCGGTGTCGGCGAGGCCGTCCAGCAGCCCCAATCGATCGAGGATGCGAAGACCGTTGGGCTGGAGGAGTTCCCCGCGGACGGGGTCCCGGGGGCCGCCGGGATGGCGCTCGAGGACCACCACCCGCAGGCCGCGCGCGGCGGAGAGGAGCGCCAAGACGCCGCTCCCCATTCCTGCGCCTACGATCACCAGATCGGCCCGGTCGGTTGTCTGCATGTGGCGGCTCGTCGAGGCGGGACCAACGTCCCGCGCGTGTGCGACATTGTAGGGAGGGAAGGAGTGGAAAGCAATCGTCGGCGGAGGGGCCCGGTTTTGACAGGGATCCGGCCGCGTGCGTACAATCCCCTCACCCGCGACGGGCGTGAGGGCCCGGCGAGGTGGGCAGCACGCGCTGAAGAAAGGGAACGAGGATGGAGAGCGGGTTCGTCCCGGTGGTCGAGATCACGGAGATTCCACCGGGCCGGTCAAAGGTGGTGCGGGTCTCGGGCAAGGCGATCGCGCTGTTCAACGTCGAGGGTGTGTTCTACGCGATGGAGAACCGTTGTCCCCACGAAGGCGGACCGGTCGGGGACGGGGAGTTTACCGGGACGACGATCACGTGCCCGTCGCACCAATGGCAATTCGACGTGCGAACCGGCGCGTGCGCGCACGATCCGTCCGTCATCGCCAAAACCTACGACGTCCGATTGGCCGATGGGATCGTGTGGGTCGACGCGTCCCGGCTGTTGCAGGCCACCCGCCGCCATCGCGCCCTGTTACGGCGCGTCGCGGCCGGCGATACGCCGGAGGCGATCGCCCGCGACTGCGGTCTCTCCGTCCAGGAAGTGGAGCGTATCGCCGAGGCGACGCGCGTCGGGGAGCGGTTGTCGTATTTCGGTGAGTTGTATCTGCGGAAAGGGCGCGTGGGAGGCGGGGATTTGCAGGCTGTTCCGTACCGCGTGATGAAGCCGATCGACGGCGAGGTGCTGGCGATGCTGGACGCGCTGGCGCGGCTCCTGTAGCGATCCGACCCGCGGGATGTGAAAGGCCGGCTACGTCGACTGGCCGACCCAGGTCAGCAGTCGGGCGTGCCGCGGTTTGGAACTGGGCTCGTGCGTGCGCATCCGGTTGGTGACGATGACCGGGTCCACGATCTCTCCGCAGGACACGCAGCGCCACCCGCCGAATGTGATCTGACCGGTCTCGTCCAAGAGGTCGGTGAACCGGTCCGCGACCATCAGTCCCCGGCAACGTCCACAGTGCATGGATCTTCCTCCGCGACGCGTCGCGCAGGCCCCACGGCCGGTGCGCCGGTGACACGTCCTTAGTGGTAAAGACCGGGCGTGGATGATTTTATTCCGCCGGGACGCGCCAGGGTTCGCTTGACAAGGTCTTCGGGCTTTCGTTAGCATCGCGCCATGATCCGCCACGGCCGGTCGAGCGTCCTCGTGCTGTGGTTGCTCCTCGTCGCGCCGCCGGCCTTGGCCGGCGCCCCGGTCGAAGCCGTTCTCCCGAACGGCCTGCGCGTCATCCTCATCCCCGAACCCAAGGCCCCCGTCGTCACCGTCCAGGTCTGGTACCGGGTCGGGTCGCGAGACGAAGTCAGTGGAGCCACCGGCCTCTCGCATCTGATGGAGCACATGATGTTCAAAGGCACCGCGCGGTACGGCAAGGGTGAATTCTCCCGCCTGATCGCCGGGCGGGGGGGCACCGAGAACGCCTTTACCTCCCAGGACTACACCGCCTACTTTGAAAATCTGGCCAGCGATCAGATCGGTCTTGCCCTCGAGTTGGAGGCGGACCGGATGACCGGGCTGGCGATTACAAATCAGGAATTTCTCCTCGAGCGAGACGTCGTCAAGGAAGAGCGGCGCCTCCGGACCGACGACGACCCCCAGGGCACGCTGACCGAGCACCTCTCCGCGATGGCGTTCATGGCGCATCCCTATCGGTGGCCGGTCATCGGCTGGATGGACGATCTGGATCGCCTGACGGCCGATGATATTCGGGCCTACTATCGTCGGCACTACACGCCGGCCAACGCGGTGCTGGTGGTGGTGGGCGATCTCGACCCGACCGCACTGCTGGGCCGCATTCGGGCGACGTTCGGAGCGGTCGAGGGCCCGGAGCGGCCACCGCGCCCGGCGATCATCGAGCCGCCCCAGCACGGCGAACGGCGGGTGATTGTCAAGAAAGAGGCTCAACTGCCGACGCTAATGGTGGGGTATCGGGTTCCCAACTATACCCATTCCGATACCTACGCGTTGACGATCCTGACCGCGTTGTTGTCCGAGGGGCGGAGTTCCCGTTTGCATCGGGCGTTGGTATACGACCGTCAGATCGCTTTGGAGACGGGCGGCGAGTACACGGCGTTGTCCGCCGACCCGCCGCTCCTGTCTCTCTACGCGACGGCCCACGCCACGACGCCGATCGGCGACCTGGAGCGCGCGCTCTTCGACGAACTCGATCGGCTCAAGGCCGGGCCGCCCGATGAACGGGAGCTCACGAAGGCGAAGAATCAGATCGAGGCGCACTTCCTGCTGGGGCAAGATTCGAACTTCTACCGGGCGATGCAGGTGGGCATGGCGGAAACGGTCGGCGCGGGGAGGGAGTACCTCACGACGTTCATCGCCAAGATCCGGAAGGTCTCCGCGGCGGACGTGTCTCGCGTCGCCAAGACGTATCTGCTCGAGGATACTCGCACGGTCGGTACGCTGGTCCCGCTTCCCGGCCCCGACCTGCCGGCGCCCGCGCCTCCCGCCGCGGGCTCGACGCCGCGATGAAGAGCGGACGGAGCTTCGAGGCCGGACGGCGCGCGGCTTGGGTGTGCGCGGTGGTCCTGGCGGGGGTCGGGTTCGGCCGATCGGCCGCCGCGGCGCCGCCGGTGGCCGTCGAGCGGTGGACGATGGCAAACGGCCTCGTCGTGCTGTTGGTCGAGCGCCACACCATCCCGGCGGTCGAAGCGCACCTTGTGATCAAAACCGGTTCGGTGGCCGATCCCTCCGGCCGAGAGGGGCTGGCCGCCCTCACCGCCGATCTGCTGACCAAGGGCACCGCGACACGGTCCGCCGTCGAGATCGCGGAGGCGATCGACTTCATCGGCGGCAGCGTGACCGCGCAGGCGTCGGACGACGTATCCGCGCTCACGTTGACGGCCCTCAAGAAAGACCTGCCCACGGCGCTCGGCGTGATGGCCGACGTGCTGCTGCACCCCGCGTTTCCCCCGGCCGAGGTGGAACGACAGCGCCGTGACACGCTGTCCGGTATCCGGGAGGCCAAGGATGATCCCGAAGACGTGGCGGAAAAAGCCTTTGCCCCCTTGGTCTTCGGGCCCCATCCGTACCGGCATCCCGTCTGGGGGTTTGAGACGACGGTGCCGCTCCTGACCCGCGAAGAGGTGGTGGCGTTTCACCGGACCTATTACCGTCCCAACAACGCGATCTTGGCGCTGGTCGGGGATCTCGGCAGCCGTGAAGCGCGCCGCCTCGTCCAAGGGGTTCTGGGCGCGTGGGAGAAGGCGGCCGTCCCGCCGTTGATCGTCCCGCCGGCTCCGCCGGTCGCGGAAAAGACCGTGTCGTTGATCGAGAAAGACCTCACCCAGGCGACGATCGTCCTCGGGCACCTGGGGATCGCGAGGAACGACCCCGATTTTTACCCGGTCACGGTGATGAACTACATTCTGGGCGGCGGGGGGTTCGCGTCGCGGCTGATGACGACGATTCGGGACAACCGGGGGTTGGTATACGGGATCTCCAGCGGGTTCGACGCCAAGCGCTTTCCGGGAAGTTTTTCGGTGAATCTGCAGACCAAGACCGCGTCGGCGGACGAAGCCATCGGGGCCGTGTTGGAGGAAATTCGACGGATCCGCGAGGGGGGGGGGACCGAGGCCGAACTGCGCGCCGCCCAGGATTACCTCGCGGGCAGCTTCCCGCTGCGGCTCGACACCAACGCGAAGTTGGCGGGACTGTTGGCGACGGTCGAGTTCTACGGACTGGGGCTGGGGTATTTCGAAGATTACCCCCGTGCGATCCGCGCGGTGACCCTCGACGATGTACGGCGCGTGGCGGTCAAGCACCTCGACCCCGAACGGTACGTCCTGGTCGTGGTGGGCAAGACGAGCGAGCTCGCCCTGACGCCGACGGCGAAAGCCCCCCCTGGGTCGCCGCCCGGTCCGTAGCAGACGGCTGAATACGCCTGCACGGGGGTCGCGAACCGCTCCTCAACGAGGGCATAACATGGATCTCGTAGAAAAATATCGGTGTCTGCAGGACACCCTGCGAACCCTGGACTCGGTTCTCATCGCGTTCTCGGGTGGGGTGGACAGCACGCTGTTGGCCAAGGCGGCCCACGACGCGCTCGGCGCGCGCGCGGCGGCCGCGACCGCGTTGTCGCCCACGTACCCGACCCACATGGCGGAACAGGCCGGTGCCCTGGCCCGGCGAATCGGGATTCGGCACGAGTGGGTCGAGTCGCTGCAGATGGCGCGGCCCCGGTTCGTGACCAACCCCGCCGACCGCTGCTATCATTGTAAGGATGAACTGTTCGAACGGCTCGCACCGCTGGCGGAGGCATTGGGCCTTCGGCACATCGCGGAGGGGACCAACGTGGACGATCTCTCCGCCCATCGTCCCGGGCTGGCCGCCGCCCGCGAGCACGGGATCAAAAGCCCGCTGGTGGATGCCGGGTTGACCAAGGCGGAGGTTCGGTCGTTGAGCCGCGAATTGGATTTGCCGACGTGGGATCAGCCCGCCTCCCCCTGCCTCTCGTCTCGATTTCCGACCGGGATGCCGATCACCCTGGAACGGCTCACGCAAGTGGATCGCGCCGAGGCGATCCTTCGTGAGCGGGGCTTTCGCGAATTCCGCGTTCGCCACCATCAGGACGTGGCGCGCATCGAGCTGGCGCGGGATGAGATGGGCCGATTGTTCGACGACGCGCTACGGACCGAGGTGGTGACCGCCCTCCGGACGCTCGGTTTCCGCCACGTCGCGTTGGATCTGCTGGGGTTTCGCTCGGGCAGTTTGCATGGGTAAGGGCGCGGTCCGTCGCGCCCCTCCCAGCGCCTCGGCGTGGCCGTTCGCGGTGGGAGTGGTGCTCGTCGCGTATGCGTCTGCGCTTGCTCAGACGCCTCCCGAGCCGATCCCGGTGCTGGCGGCCGAAATGGAGCAGACCGTGTTGACGCCCGACGGACATTCCGCGACGACTACGGCCACGCTCTTGATCGCCGGTTCGACCGTCAGGGTCGAGCCCGAAAGCAGCTCGGGCCGGACCGGCTACGCCGAGTACCACCTCTATGACTTTGAACGCAAGCGGTTGTACCGCGTTTTCCCGGACGATCGGATCTATTTCGATCTGGTCCTGTCGGTGCCGTTGGCGGTCCGCGCGTTCGTCGAGGGGTGGGCGCCGGCGCCCCCCGAGATCAGTGTCCGCGCGATTCCGCTCAAAGACGACGAGATCGACGGCCGTCCCGCGCGTCTCTCGTTGGTGGAACGCCGGGTGGGACGGAGACCGTCGCTCGATTACGCGCTGGTGTGGAACGCCGTGGAGTCCCAGCGTCTGCCGATCCGCGTGATCTACACCCAGGACGGGACCAGGACGGTCGTCGTCACGTATCGCCACATCGAGAACCGGTCGGTTGATCACGGGTGGTTCGTCGTGCCCGAAGGGTTTTCCAACCTGAGCCCGTTCTAGGAGCCTGTCTATGAATGGTCATTTGCGGCGTTGCCGCTGCGCATCCGCTCCTCACGTACCCACCACGTACGCGCCGGTGCGGCGCTCCCGGTGCCGTGCATCCGACGCATTCCTGAACAGGCTCAAACATTCGTTTGCCCGGACAGGTTTTTAGGACGCTATGAAGTCTTCCCCGACCGATCGGCCGCGTGACCCGGCCAAAGAGTTCGATAGGCTCCTCGCCGTTCCGGTCCACCTTCATCACACCGCCGTCCTCATGAAGGACCCGCCCTCCGAAAGCCGCCTGTCGCGCGCGGCGTTCGAGCAACTCCTGGCCGAGCTCAACGTCCCGGCGGAGCACATGGCCCTCCAGGATCGGTGGGGCTACGGGGTGCTCCACCACGACTCGGGGGATCGGCTGATCGTGCGCTGGCAGCTCCACACCGAGTACTACAGTTATCAGAGCTGGTACGTCCCCGCTCATGCGGCGAGCCGCCTGCAGTTCGGCCCGATCGAGTGGCCCGGCCGACCCGTCCTCTGCCCGACCTCTGGGGTCCGGGTGGCCGACGTCGACCTCCTCGTGACCGACCGGGTCGAGCCGGGCTCGCCCGACTTCGCGGTGTCCCCTGACGGGACCTGGTACGGGGGACGCGTGTTGAGGTCGTCGATCCGCGTCACGACGGACTTCGCGCCGGACGCGCACGGACGGCGCCGGTACCTGGTCTGCAGCGCCGATCGCGACGTTCTGCGGCGGGCGTTCCCGTTTGCCGTGGAGTGCGTGACCAAACTGGAGAACTACTATCACCTGATTGTGGCGCCGCTCCCGGACTTTGCGGCCGCGATGGACCAGGTGTACCTGCTCGAAAAACGCCAACTCGCCGACCGCGACGCGATCACCCGCGGCCTCGCCGGGGCCGATCCGGCGCAGCTTCAGGCCTGGCTCACGCAGTTGACGGAAGCCTTGGCCGCGGTCAGTCGGTTGGGCGAGGCGATTCGCTACCACCTCGCATCGGCGGTGCCCTACGACTCCATCATCCGCACGACCATCGACGACCTCCACGAGGCGCCGTTCGAACACCTGACCCCGCTGGGGGATTACGTGATTCGAAAGACGCGGGGCATCGCCGACGGATATCAACGGCTGATCGCCCGCATCGAAGCGCTCGAACAATCGTTCGAGGGGATGGTGGGAATCCTCCGGACCCGGATCGACCTGGCGATGGAACAACAGAACCTGACGATTCTCTCCAGCGTCGACCGCACGACCAAGGCCCAGGTCCGCCTCCAGCACATGGTCGAATCGCTCTCGGTGATCGTGCAAGCCTACTACCTCACCGGCCTGGCCAACTACGGGTTCAAAGCCCTCGAATCCTACGGCTACTTGGCCGACGCCGGCACCGCCACGGCCGTGTTCATCCCCGCGGCCTTCGGTCTGGCCTTTTTCCTCACGTGGCAGGCCAAGCGGTTGCTCGCGCGCCACACGGAGGGCTCATGATTCCGATCGGCGAACCCGTTCCCGATTTCACGCTCCCAGGCGTCTTGGGCGATCAAGAGGGGCGGTGGCGTCTGGCGGACTTTCGCGGGAAGTGGCTGATCCTGTTCTTCTACCCCGCCGATTTCACGTTCGTCTGTCCGACCGAGGTGGTGGGCTTTCACCGTGAGGTCGAGGCATTCCGAAAACTCGGCGTGGAGATCCTCGGCGTCAGCGTCGATTCGGTCGAGAGCCACCGCGAGTGGGCGCGCGAATTGGGCGGGATCTCCTACCCCATGCTGGCGGACGTCGACCGCAAGGTCGTCGCGGCCTACGGCGTGCTGGACCGCGAGGCAGGGGTGGCGCGCCGCGTCACGTTCGTCATCGCCCCCGAGGGGATCGTGGCCTACGTCGTGGCGAGCCATCACAACGTCGGCCGTAGCGTGGAAGAAACGCTCCGGGTCGTGCGCGCCTTGCAGACCGGTCGGCTGTGTCCCGCGGATTGGCAGCCGGGCGATCCGACCTCGGATCTCAGCGCCAAATATTGACGCGTGGCCTCGCTCGACGACAAGCGCCGCCGCATCGAGCAGCGCGGCCGTATCCGCGAATTCGTGTTTGGAATCCAGGACGGCCTCATCAGCAACCTGGGGTTGGTCTCGGGCATCCAGGGCGCGACGGCGGATCTCACCATCGTATTGCTGGGCGGTCTCACGGCCGCGGCTACGGGCGCGATCTCGATGGCTGCGGGATCGTACCTGTCGTCCAAGGCGGAGAAGGAAATCTTCGACGCCGAGATCCGCACCGAAACCGAGCGCCTGGCGAGCGAGCCGTACCTCGCGCAGGAAGCGGTGCTGGAGTCGCTCAAGGCCGAAGGCCTCCCGCGTGAGAACGCCTACCGAATCGTTCGGCTCCTGCAACCCCGACCCGATATCGTCATGCAGACCTACCACGAAAAGGTGCTGGGCTTGGGCCGCGCCGAGATCAACCGGCCGATTCAAGCCGCGCTCGTGATGGGCGCATCGTTCACGATCGGCTCCTTGATCCCGCTCGTCCCGTACCTGCTCGCTTCCAGCGCCGTTGCGCTGCCCGCGTCGGTCGCGGTCTCGACCGCGACGCTCTTCGGCGTGGGCGTCTTCAAGGGACGCCTGGCAAAGAAGTCACCGTGGCTCTCGGGCCTGGAATTCTTCGCGATCGCGTTGGGGTCGGCGGGTTTGGGCTACGGACTGGGGGTGGCGATCAACGCACTGAGCCGGTGAGGAGGCACCCGTCCCTCTTTACTCGGGTTCGCCTTCTTCATTCACGCGAATCATCAGAGACTACCCAAGGTCCGATCTCTTGATTGGCAGCTCGTGTGGTCGGCCCATCAGAAATCCCTGGGCGATGTGGATGCCGACTTCCCCCACCACCCGGAGTTCTTTCTCCGTTCGATATACGGATCACGTATGGCCTCTCCAGCGATCCTATTCTTGACGCACAACATCGAGGGCTGAACGGCCATTACCCGACCTCCGCTCCCAATTTCTCTCCACGACGTCTCGGTATAAATTCACGAGAGCGAGTCTGATCTCCCTCGTATCGTTCCGTTACGGGTTCGTATCCGGATTACGGTTCAGATCGCCGGTTTTGTCGCAACGTGCCCCATTGCTGGTTCTGGCGCCAAGCCAACCCGAACAGATGCTCATTTCGCAAAAACGAACGCCCGGCTCGTGGTCAATCCGCTGGCACCGGCCTTGCTTTACTGATTCCACGGGCATGCGCGCAGGGATAAGGGATCTGCGAGCGCTTTCGCGAGACGGCGCTGACCGAAGGGTCCGCGTCGCCTGTTGCAAGAGAGGAGACAGCCATGAAGGTATCTCGGAACATACGACGAGTCTTACGGCCCCATCCGTGGAGGCTTCGTCTCGGACTGGCTGTGGTCATCGTGCTCGGCTGCGGCACGGCTGGGGCTTTCGTGACGAACCTGGCCGGTGTGAGCGCCGTGCACACGCCGGCAGCGGCAGAGCACGCCGATCAATTTGAGTTTACGAACCTGGTCACGAAGGGTAAGGGATTCGAGGCCTTTCAAGCGGCCTTCGAGGATGGCGATGAGCTGTTCGAAACCCCGTTTAACGCCTTGGATGGCGGCGGCGCCAATGTCGGCCAGGGACAACGGTACACCCGGACCCCACGCGCCGACCTGAACGCGTTCGGCGAATGGGCCACCCATACTCCGAAGCGAGCCACCGGGCCGAATGCCCAGGCCTGCAACGAGTGCCATGCCAATCCCGACGACGCGGCGGGGCCCGCATCCGCCAACGTCAGTCGCGATCCGTTCCACACCGCCAACCCGGGCTCCTTCATCAATCGCAACCCGCCGCACCTGTTCGGCATCGGGGCGATCCAGCGGCTGGCCGAAGACATGACCAAGGATCTCCAGGCCATCCGCGACGCGGCGGTGGCCGAAGCCAAAGCCCAAGGACGAGATGCGGGAAAGGCGCTTCTGACCCATCGGGTCGACTTCGGGTCCATCACCGCACACCAAGACGGATCACTCGATACCGCAGCGGTACGTGGGATCGGTCCGGATTTGGTGGTCCGACCCTTCCAGTGGAAGGGAACGGTCGCCAGCATCCGCGACTTCGGCCGTGGCGCAGCCCACAATGAGCTGGGGATGCAACCCGTGGAGACCACGGGCGATAACGTCGACGGGGACTTCGATGGAGTCGCCAATGAGCTGACCATCGGCGACGAGACGGCCTTGACCGTCTACAACGCGGCCCAGCCCCGACCCACCACCCGGACCGAACTGGCATCCCTGCGCCTGATCCCGGAGCTCTCCTCGGCGGAACTCGCCGCCATTGCGAACGGAGAGGCGACGTTTGATCGGACGGGTTGCGCGTCGTGCCACGTCAAGGATATGGCCATCGAGCACCCGATCTTCAGCGAGCCGAGCCAGAATCCGAACTACCGCGACGCCGTCTTTCCGGCCGGGCAGGACCCGGTGTCCCGTGGAGTGGATCCGAACGCGCCGATCACCTTTGACCTGACCCGCGACCAGCCCGACAATCAGATCACCAATCGATTCGGCAAAGTGATCGTCCGCCTGGGAGCGTTTGAGCAGGACAGGCGGGGCCATGCCATCGTCCGCCTGCTGGGTGACCTCAAGCGCCACGACATGGGGCCGGGTCTGGCCGAGTCCATCGATGAGGAAGGGACCGGCGCCTCGGTGTTCCTGACCGAGAATCTATGGGGAGTGGGCTCCACCGCTCCGTATCTCCATGATGGACGGGCCACGACCCTCACCGAAGCCATCCAGGAGCACGGCGGCGACGCCGATTCCTCTCGATCGGCATTTGAGGCCCTGTCGACTCAGGAGCAGCAGGACCTGGTGGCGTATCTCAACGGGCTGTTGCTCAAATCGGTGCTGACGCGGGCTGGAAGCTGGCCAGACCCATTCGGCATGGGATGAAACGACGGCTCGGCGAGCGAACCGCGGCCACGGGGTGGGCGACCTG
>JACXTT010006192.1_pt1 | contig 17150 bp, 18 predicted proteins | sample 9270951 | NCBI WGS metagenome assembly JACXTT01 (sample SAMN15532306, study PRJNA645909) | rock metagenome | isolation source: weathered quartz diorite | place: Puerto Rico | collected 2017-06-21 | reverse complement strand
GGATAGTCCGAGCCCCACATCATGTTGTCGACGCCGATCACGTCGCGCAGGCGAATGCCGATCGCGTCCTCCTGGAAGCTCAGCACGACGTTGCGATGGAAGAAGTCGCTCGGCCGCATCCCGCTCTTGAAGCGATAGATCGCCTCGCCGGTGCGCTCGCGGTACGTGTAGTCCATCGAGACCAGGATGTGCGGCGCCCACGAGAGCTCGAACTCGACGATGGCCAGCGTGAGCCGCGGATAGCGCTCGAACACGCCGGAGAAGATCATGTCGCACATCGAGAGCGCCGGATAGTGCGCCTTCGTCGACCGGCTGCTCGCATCGCGCAGGGTCTTCTCACCGGCGCCGCGGATCTTCCCCTGCCGTCGGGTGGCCGTGTGCAGGCTGAGCGGCATCCCGAGCGACTCGGCCGCGGCCCAGAACGGCTCGTACTCCGGCTGGTCGTAGCGCCGGTGGTCGAGCGGATGCTCCGTGATCATGGCGCCGGCCAGGCCCAGGCGCGCCGTGCGCTCGAGCTCGCCGATGCCCTCCTGGACGTCGTCCAGGTTGATCATGGCGATGCCCTTCAAGCGCTTGCGATCGGTGGCGCAGAAGTCGGCCAGCCAGTCGTTGTAGGCGCGAAAGATCGCCGACATCAGCCCACTGTCTGCGATGCGGAAGTAGAAGAGTCCCTGCGAGGGGTAGAGCACCTCGCCGGCCACGCCGTCGAGCCGCATGTCGGCCAGATGCTGCTCCGGGTCGTAGCCGCCCTGCGGCACGTCCTCGAAGAGCCCCTGTCCCGAAATCGTCTCGGGCGCCTCGAATCGTGCGCCGGCATTGGAGATGAGGCCGATCCCGGAGAGGATCTGATCGGTTTCGATCACGATCTGGTCGGCACCGTCGATGCGCTGGATGCGGGGCGCCCGGTCGCGGAAGGCCTTGTCGATGCGCTTGGCCCACAAGTCGGGCGGCTCGAACACGTGCGAATCGGACGAGAGAATAACAGCCGGAGCCATCGCTAGCCCTCCTCGGGCCCAAGATGTTCTAGAATCCTGCCAATGTCCACCCCCTATCCACGCGACCTGATCGGCTACGCCGGCAACCCGCCGCATCCTCACTGGCCCGGCGAGGCACGCATCGCTGTGAACTTCGTCATCAACTACGAAGAAGGCTCCGAGTACAACGTTCACGACGACGGGTTCTCCGAAGCGACCTTGACCGAGGCCGGCGTCTCGGACTACGGCGTGAAGGGCCGCGACCTGGCGGCCGAAGGCCTGTTCGAGTACGGCAGCCGCGTCGGCTTCTGGCGCGTGCTGCGCATCTTCAAGGAGCGCGGCCTACAGCTGACCGTGTTCGGCTGCGCGCTGGCGCTCGAGCGCAACCCGGCCGTCGCCGCGGCGATCCGCGAATCCGGCTTCGACGTGTGCTCGCACGGCTGGCGCTGGATCAAGCACTGGGAGCTCACCGAGGCGCAGGAGCGCGAGCACATCCGCATGGCCGTCGAGTCGATGAAGAAGACCGTCGGCGAGCGCCCGCTCGGCTGGTACTGCCGCTCCGGCCCCAGCGTGAACACGCGCCGCCTGATCGTGGAGGAAGGCGGTTTCCTATACGACTCTGATGCCTACAACGACGAGCTACCGTACTGGGTGCGCGTGAACGACCGCCCGCACCTCGTCGTGCCCTACAGCCTGACCGCGAACGATTCCAAGTTCGGCCGCGGCGGCTTCTTCACGGCGGACGACTACTACACGTTCGTGAAAGACGGCTTCGACGTGCTTTATCGCGAAGGGCGTACGCAGCCGAAGATGATGTCGCTCGGGCTGCATCTGAGGCTCATCGGCCATCCCTCGCGCGCCGCCGGGCTCGAGCGCGCGCTCGACTACATGCAGAACCACAAGGGCGTCTGGTTCACCCGACGCCTCGATATCGCCAAACACTGGGTCGCCACGCATCCGGCGCCCGCACGCTGACAGCACTGCCGCAGCGCCGACAGGGAGATAGAAATGGGAAAGCTCGACGGAAAGGTCGCACTGATCAGCGGCGGGGCACGGGGCCAGGGCGCCGCCGAGGCGGCGCTCTTCGCGCGCGAGGGCGCCAAGGTGATCTTCGGTGACATCCTCGACGCCGAGGGCAAGAAGGTCGAGGCCGCCATCCGCGCCGAGGGCGGCGAGGCGTCGTACGTCCATCTCGACGTCACCAATGAGACTGACTGGCAAAACGCGGTCAAGCTCACGACCGGACGCCACGGCCGGCTCGACATTCTGGTGAACAACGCCGCGATCGTCATCCCGCGCGTCGCGATCGAAGACCGCACGGTCGCCGAGTGGGATCGAGTCATGGCGGTCAACGCCAAGGGCGTGTTCCTCGGCACGAAGTACGCGATCCCGGCGATGCGTCAGGCGGGCGGCGGCTCGATCGTGAACATCTCGTCGGTCGCCGGCATCGGGCAGTCGCTGCACCAGGAGCCCGCCTACGCCGCCAGCAAGGGTGCGATCCGCATCTTCACCAAGGTGACGGCGGCCCAGCACGCCAAGGACAACATCCGCTGCAACTCCGTGCACCCCGGCCCGATCGACACCGACATGCTCCACAGCGCCATGCCCGACCCGGAAGTACTCCGGCGACGGATCGAGCGCGTCCCGCTCGGACGCATGGGGACCGTGGACGAGGTCGTGAAGCTCGTGCTCTATCTGGCCTCGGACGACTCCGCGTACATGAGCGGCAGCGAGCTGGTCATCGACGGCGGCGCGCTGGCGCAATGATCAAGGTCGTCGTGCTCCTGCGGCGCCCGACGAGCTGGACGCGCGAGCACTTCCACCGCTGGTGGCTCGACGAGCACGTAGCGTACGGGAAGAAGCTGCCCGACCTGCGAAAGTATCGCGTGTGCCTGGTCACCGGCTCGACCTCGCACGAGGGCCGCGAGCCGTGGGACGGCATCGCCGAGCTCTGGTTCGACGACCGCGCCGCGCTCGACCGCGCGTGGTCGTCCGAGGTTGGCCAAATCGCGCTGGCGCACTCACGCGAGAGCCACAGCGACCGCTTGGTGCTGATCACCGAGGAGCACGAGCTCATCGGTTGAGCTGGGCTTGAGGAGAACTCGATGACCCCGGAACGCACACTGCAACATGCGCCACTGGTGCTCGATCAGCGCATGCGCGAGCAATACTTCGCGGACGGTTTTCTCACCGTGCCCGGTTACGTCGGTGAAGCGCGGCTCCGGCGACTGCGCGAGGTCGTCGCCGCCAAGATCGACGAGTCGCGAGCGCTATCGGCCTCCGACGATCAGTTCGATCTGGCGCCCGATCACTCGGCCGAGAAGCCGAACATCCGCCGGCTCCGCAAGGCCGTGGATCAGCACGCCGAGCTCTGGGAATTCGCGAAAGATCCGACGGTCGTCGATCTGGTCGCCGATCTCGTCGGTCCGGACGTGCGGTTCCACAGCTCGAAGCTCAACTTCAAGTGGTCCGACGGCGGCGACCCCGTCCGCTGGCACCAGGACATCCAGGCCTGGCCGCACACGAACTTCAGCGTGCTCACCTTTGGCGTTTATCTCGACGACACCGGGCCGGATCAAGGTCCGCTGACGGCGATCCCCGGCACGCACCGTGGGACGATCTTCGAACAGTTCGATGACGACGGCCGATGGACTGGCGCCCTGACAGCTCGCGACACCGCCACCTTGCCGGCCGATACGGCGGTCGATATGTGCGGGCCGGCCGGCACCGTCGTGCTTCTGCATTGCCGGGTCGTGCACGGCTCGGCAGCGAACTACTCGGCGCGGATGCGGCCCTTGCTGCTCAATGTGTACGCCGCGGCGGATGCGCTGCCGATGACGCCCCTGCCCGCCCCCACCACCCGAACGGGCCTGCTCGTGCGCGGCCAGGAGCCAACGCACGTGCACATGGAGCCGTACCCCGCGAAGCTGCCGCCGCGGTGGGATCAGGTGGGGTATCGGTCGATCTTCGCCGCGCAGGGCGGTGCAGCGAAGGCGGCGTACGCCGACTAGACCGTCGCGCGGTTTTCGCTGCAACTCTGAGCTTTCGCTGCACCACTAGGTTCTGGGGCGTTATACGGACCTGCGTTCAGTCCTCCGAACCCTGCGTTTTACGCTGACGACCGTGGCACTCTAGTAGAGTGCCCAAAGGCACCAGGGAGGCACTAATGAGCATCCGGATCGCGATCAATGGCTTCGGTCGTATCGGGCGACTCGTCTTCCGTGCCTTGTACAGCCAGGGGCTGTTTGGAAGGGACGTGGAGGTCGTCGCGGTCGGTGACATCGTTCCGGCCGACAATCTGGCCTACCTCCTGAAGTACGACTCTATCCAAGGTCGATTCGAGGGCCATGTCGAGTCGAAGAAGTCTGATCCTGCCAAAGACGCAGATGACATCTTGCTCGTCGACGGGCGACAGGTGCATGTCGTCAGCGCGAAGACGCCCGCCGATCTGCCCTGGAAGACGTACAAGGTCGACTACGTGATCGAGTCGACCGGTCTCTTCACGGAGGCCGAGCAGGCCAAGGGGCATCTGACGGCCGGAGCCAAGAAGGTCGTCATCTCAGCACCGGCCAGGGGCGAAGACATCACGGTCGTCATGGGAGTCAATCACCATAAGTACGACCCTCACAAACACAACATCGTCTCCAACGCGAGCTGCACCACTAACTGTCTCGCGCCTCTGGTTTACGTGGTCATAAAGGAAGGCTTCGGGCTCACCGAGGGGCTCATGACCACCGTGCACAGCTACACATCTACCCAGAAGACGGTGGACGGGCCGTCACGCAAAGACTGGAAGGGTGGCCGCAGCGCCGCGATTAACATCATCCCGTCCACGACCGGAGCGGCGAAGGCAGTAGCGGCGGTATTGCCAGAGGTCAAGGGTAAGCTCACCGGCATGGCCTTCCGTGTCCCGACTCCGACGGTCTCCGTTGTGGACTTAACCTTCAGGACCGAGAAAACGACCAGCCTCAAAGAAATCAACGCGAGCCTCAAGCGAGCCAGCGAGACCTACCTAAAGGGCATCCTCGGTTACACAGAGGACGAAGTCGTGTCGAGCGATTTCATCCACGACCCACTCTCGAGCATTTACGATGCTGGCAGCTCCATAGAGCTCAACCCCAACTTCTTCAAGTTGGTGAGCTGGTACGACAACGAATGGGGCTACAGCAACCGCTGCGTTGACTTGCTCACGTACATGGCCAAGCAGAGCGTCTGAGTGCTCCGTGGCGTCACCGGGAGCGCCATGAAATCGTAAATGACGGCGCCGGAACGGACGTGGGAAACCTCCCGACTCTTGGCCAGACCGGCCGCCGTTGCGGACGCGCAGGTCGTGTTTGACGACTACGCGAGCGATCCAGCCGTCGCCAAATACATGACCTGGACGCCACATCGCAGTGTCGCCGAGACGAAGGAATTCTTGAGCCGATGCGAACGCGCCTGGATCGAGGGGTCCGTCTTTCCGTGGAGTCTCTGGCACAAGCGAGATGGCGCATTTGTGGGGCTGATCGAAGTCGCGTGCGAGCAAGTGCCGTCGATCTGGGGTATGCGCTCGCGCAACGCTGGTGGCGTCAAGGCCTCATGAGTGAAGCGGTGGCGGCCATGGTCGAATGGGCTTTGGCGCAGCCGACGATCTATCGGGTGTGGGCCACCTGCGACGTGGACAATGTGGCGTCGGCGCGCCTCCTCGAACGCGTGGGCATGGAGCGTGAGGGGGTGCTTCGTCGCTGGTTGATCCATCCGAGCTTGAGCGCAGCGCCGCGCGACTGCGCGTGCTACTCGATCGTGAAGGCAGGCGAACATGCCGTTGCGCCTGACGCTGGCCCCGTTCCCAACGGTCGCTCGGTCCGCCGCAAATGATCGTGGACGTTAGGGAAGGCGCGCCGGTGTACGAATGTCGATACGCCCGAGGTGTTCTACGGTGAGCTCACCCGCAGACCAACGTGACGGTCGGAAAGTAATCCTGCCGCGACGATTGAAGGCTGACGTCGTAGACGGCGCGATTTCTGCCGCCATCCTCATTACGCCGCTGCTCCTCGGTCAGGCACTTGCCGGCAGCGTGCCCGATCTTCTGCTTCGGACGACCTGGCTGGGAATTCTCGCGGCGGTCTTGTACTCCGTGTTTCGAGACGCGGCCGGTAGTGGAACCAGCTGGGGCAAGCGAACTCTCGGAATGACGGTTATCCATCTCGATGATGGACGACCCTGCACTTCGCGGCAAGTTTGGGCCCGCGATCTGCTGGATTTGATACCGATCGTCAACGTGATCGACTTCCTCCTCATGTGCATCGATCCGCACGGTCAGAAGCTCATGGACAAATGGCTCGGAGTACAGCTCGTCGAGGAGTTGGCTCCAGTGGGCGTCGTTCGCGCCGCGCGCCCAGCGCGCTGATCTCAAGCGTTCGTTCGCATCTTCCAGTCCGCCAGGCGCTCTGCGAGCAGCTCGGCGCGGTGCCGATCGTCCTGCCCGTCCGTTGTCCTCGCTAAATTTCGGCAATCGAGCAGTTCTCGCTATCCTGGAGGAGAAGCCTTCCCGGTGCAAACACGACAAGAGCCTCTCACCCGACGCGAACGCGAAGAGCTCCAGGGTTACGTCTCCTGGGGCGCCGTGGCGGGGCGTGCCGCTCTCTTTCTGGTCGCGCTGGCGATGGTTGGTGCCGCAAGTCGAGGCCTGCAGCGGTCGCTCCAGCTTCCAGAGCCGCTTTGGCTGCTTCCGACCGGCGTTGTCGGGCTGCTTCTGTACGTGGCCTCACGCCGCTGGACCGGCGGGCGCGAGCTTCGAGAGCGCATCCGCCAGGACCTCGCGGCGAACGCCGCCGTCGTGCATCGCATCCAGACGCGGGACGCCATCGTCTTCGACGAGCAGGAGGACGAAGGCCCGATCGTCTTCCTTCTCACCGACGCCGGCGAAACGCTCGTGTTTCTCGGGCAGGATCTCTCCCGTGATGTCACGCGCGGCTTCCCCTGGCGACAGTTCGAGGTTCGCGAGTCGGGGAGCTCCGATCGGTTCTTTGGCTTGAAGCGCCTTGCCGAGCCGTTTCCCCCGTTGGCCAAGAAGCCGCCGCTCTCGCCCGAACAGTTCAAGCGCCTCGATTTGGGCGCGGTACGTCGCTGGCGTCAGCTGCAAATACCGTTCGACGACTTGCGGGAGATCGTCTGAGCGCCTTTGAAATGACACGAACCTACGACGAAAGCTTCCAGTTGCTTCGTGCTCGAGTCGAGTTGATTGGAGACCCGCGCCCGGTGGTGGCAAGCCCGCCCCGGCACGACGACACCGCGCCCGGCCCTTCGATCTTCCGCTACATCGCCGAGGATGCGGATTTCTCCGGCATCACGCTGCCCGGCCTCTACATCTGTCGTTCTTCTCTGACCAACGTGTCCTTCGCGGGTAGTGATCTGAGACTGAGCGCATTCAACTGGGCTGATTTCACCAACTGTGACTTCTCGAGGTGCACCTTGACCGACGCCGATTTGCGCGCGTGCGCATTTCAGGGTTGTTCGTTCCGTGACGCGGATCTCCGTGGGGCCGATCTTCGGCACAGCACGTTCCGGTCGTGCTCGTTCGTTGGAGCCGGGCTGGCAGGCGCCAAGGCCGCCAGACCTGGCTCGATGGCGCGCCTGCGCGGTCGCCGGATAGTGCTCTCCGCCAAGCAGGAAGCAGAGTTGACCTGGAGCGAGTTAGGCCCGGAGCCCGAGGGTGGCTGACCTCCCGCCGACCTGCCCTCGCGATCGGGTTAGCTCGCGAGCGCGGGCACGACCTCGCGGGCGATCATCTCGAGCGCCGTGCCCGCCTCGCGCGGCTCGCTCGTGGTCGCCGAGATGATCAGCGTCTCGACGCCGAGCCCCGAGTAAGCCTTCGCGTTCTGAATAATCTCGGCAGGCTTGGTGCCGAGAGCGTGCCGTCCGGCCCTGGCGGTCGCGAGCGACATGGCGATCGAGACCGGGATCGCCGACGCGTCGCGCCCACACACTTGCGCCTCCGCGCGTAGCTGCGCGATCCCCTGCCCCAGCGCCTCGGGAGCCAACCCGAGCGGCTGCCAGCCGTCACCCAGCCGGGCCGCCCGGCGAATCGCCGCGCGGCTGACTCCACCGATGACGATCGGGATCGGCTTCTGCCGAGGCTTGGGCGAGAACTTCATCCCGTCGAACTGGTAGTACTTGCCGGCGAACTTCGGATCGTCCTGGGCCCAGAGCGTACGCATGACGGCGATCGACTCATCGGTGAAGGCGCCGCGCTCGGCGTACGGGCTGCCCATCGCGCGCATCTCTTTCTCGATGAGCCCGACGCCCACGCCCATGATCAAACGGCCGCCGCTCAGCACGTCGAGAGTAGCCGCGCTCTTCGCGAGCCGGACGGCGTTGTGGTAGGGCAGCACGAGCACCGAGGTGCCCAGGCGCACGCGGCAAGTGCGAGCGGCCACGTAGCTCAGCAAGGTCAATGGCTCGTAGTACGGCCTGCCGCCGATGCGATCGAACACGTGGCCGACGTTGAACACGTGGTCGTGCACCCATACCGAGTCGATCCCGAGCTCTTCCGCTCGCATCGCGAGATCGACCAGCGGCTGTGGGTCGTCGAAGCCCCAGTTGTTGAGGAGCGAGAATCCTATCCGCACGGCGCGCGCCTCACGCCGAGCGGCCCACGGGGATCTCCTCGCCCCACGGCTCCATGGCCGGACGCAGCGGGGTGAACTCCTTCACCCGTCCGGCCGCGCCGGCCAGGATCTCGTCGATCTTGGCGCGCTCGGCCGGCGTGAGATCGAGCTCGGTGCCCGCGTCGTTCGCGTCTACCTCGGCGGGCGTGCGCGCGCCGACGAGCGCGGTGCTGAGGGCAGGATTGCCGAGCACCCACGCCAGCGCGATCTGGCTCAGCGGTACGCCGCGCGGCTGGGCAATCTCGCGCTTGAGTCGCTCGACCACGCCGACATTGGTCTTGAGGTTCTCGCCGCGGAAGATCGGCTGGCCGAAGGCCACGCCGCCGCCCCGCCAGTCGCGCGAGGGATCGCCGAAGCTCGTCGCGGTCGTGAAGGCGCCGGTGAGCAACCCGTGACCGAGCGAGCCGTAGCCCATGACGCCGATGCCGTTGGTGAGGCACGCCGGGAACGTCTCGTGCCCCTGGCGGCGATCGAGCATGTGGTAGCCCACCTGCGAGACGTCGATGCGTCGCGTGCGCATGCACTCGGCCATCATCGCGCCCGTGAAGTTCGATACGCCGACGAAGCGCACGCGCCCCGAAGAGATGACTTCCTCGAGCGCGCGCATCGTTTCGTCGAACGGCGTATTGGCGTCGGGCCAGTGCACGAGCAGCACGTCGACCCAGTCCGTGCGCAGCCGCTTCAGGCTCAGGTCGATCTCGCGCATGATGTTGGCGCGGCTGGCATCGCGCAGCGGTCCGAGCTGACCGGGCGGCGGCGGCTTCACGCCGCACTTGGTCACGAGGACCACGTCGCGCCGGGTCTTCTCGAGCGCGCGCGCCACGACCTCTTCGGAGTGGCCGGCGCCGTACGCCGGCGCGGTGTCTACTAGGTTCACGCCGCGGTCGAGCGCGCGGTGAATCGCCTTGACCGCCTCGTCGTCCTCGATCGCGCCGTAGCGGTCGCCCGCCATCGGCCAGCACCCGAAGCCCAACACCGACACGCGTAACCCCGTCCGACCGAACGCACGGTAGCGCATGATTGTCCTCGCCGGAGCGATATCGGCGCCGCTCCCCGGCGCCCGCCGGAAGGATACCAGGACTCGAGTGCTCTTGAGCAGGGAGCCAAAGGACGGTACGGTGTTCGCCGGGCTTGAGCCCACCGCTGGCAATGCCGCCCTCGGTCGAGAGGAGATCACGGATGGCTGCACGCCGACTGACCCGCCGAAGCTTCTTGCAGGGCCTCGCCGCCGGCGCCGCCGCCGGGCCGTTCGTATCGACTCCGGCGCGGGCGCAGGGCTTCAACTGGAAGCGCTTCCAGGGCAAGGAGCTTTTCCTGCTGCTGACCAAGCATCCGTTCATCGACGTGCTCGAGAAGAACATTCCCGAGTTCGAGACGCTGACCGGGATGAAGGTGAAGTGGGAGACGCTGCCCGAGATCCAGGCGCGGCAGAAACTGACGGTCGAGATGACCGCGAGCTCGGGCGGCATCGACGCGTTCTTCACCTCACTGCACGTCGAGAAAAAGCGCTTCTGGAAAGCGGGCTGGTATCACCCGGTGAACAAGTTCCTCGAGGACAAGACGCTCACGAGCCCCGAGTTCGACTGGAACGACTTCACGCCCGGCGCGCGGGCGGGCGTGACCCAGCCCGACGGCAGCATCTCCGCGCTCGCGGCGTTCGTCGACGCCAACGTGGTCTTCTACCGCAAGGATCTCTTCGCGGCGAAAAAGGCGACGCCGCCGAAGACCCTGGCTGATATCGAGCCGGTGGCCCAGAAGCTCCATGCTCCGCCCGGCACCTACGGCATCGTGCTGCGGGGGCTCAAGAACGCGAACGCCACGCAGTATCCGACCATCCTGTTCCAGAACGGCGGGACGTACCTGAAGGACGGCAAGGCGGCGCTCGACAGCAAGGAGCAGATCGCGTCGCTCGAGCTCTACGCCAAGCTCCTGCGGCAATACGCGCCGCCCGGCGTCGTCAACTTCAACTGGTACGAGTGCTCCGCGTCGTTCATGCAGGGCCAGGTCGCCATGTACATGGACGGCGTGAATTTCGCGAGCCAGTTCGAGGACGCCGCCAAGTCCAAGGTGGTCGGCAAGGTCGGCTATGCCGTGCTGCCGTCCGGGCCCGGCGGTCACTTCGCGCCGATCTACATCACGGGCATGGCGGTCTCGTCCCAGAGCCGCAACAAGGAAGCAGCCTACCTCTTCACCCAGTGGGCCACGAGCAAGGCGAACATGGTGCGCGAGCTCATGGCCGGCGTCGGCGTCGGTCGAACCTCAACGTGGGACAGCGCCGAGGTGAAGGCGAAGCCCAAGATGCCCGCGGACTGGTATCAGGCATATCAGGCTTCGCTCAAGATCGGGCGCCAGGGATTGCCGGAGATCGTCGGCGTCACGGAGTACCGCGACATCATCGGCGTCGCGATCCAGAAGGCCATCGAGGGGGCGCCGGCCGCGCAGGTGCTCGGCGAAGCACAGAAGGAGTTCCAGGACCTGCTCAACCGGACCGAGAGCTAGCCGGCGCGTGCTCGCGCGCTGGGCCCACCGCCACGCGCGGTGGCTCTTTCCGGCCCCCGCCGTGCTGCTCGTGGCGGCGATCATCGTCTATCCGATCGTCTACACAGGCTGGATGAGCCTTCAGGAGTGGTTCGCCTCGAGCCTGACCGGCCCGAAGTTCATCGGGCTCTCGAACTACACGAAGATCGGTATCGGCGACGCACGCTTCCGGGAGGCGGTCGTGCGGACGCTCTATTTCACGCTCGTCGCCGTCGCCGCGGAAACCGTCCTCGGCGTCGCCATGGCGCTCCTGTTCAATCGGGAGTTCTGGGGACGCGGGCTCCTTCGCACCCTGGCCATCCTGCCGATGGTGGCGACGCCCACCGCGATCGCGCTCGTGTTCGTAATGATGTACCATCCGACGCTCGGCGTTGCGAACTACCTGCTGTCGGTCGCCGGCTTGTCCGCATTTCGCTGGACGTACTCGAGCCAGACAGCGCTGTACGCGCTGGCGCTGGTGGACGTGTGGCAGTGGACGCCGCTGATCATGCTCATCGCGCTCGCGGGGCTCGCGAGCCTGCCGCGCGAGCCGTACGAGGCCGCCCACCTCGACGGGGCCACGACCATGCAGCGGTTCTGGCACATCACGATGCCGCTCCTTCGACCCGCGCTGGTCGTGGCGGTGCTGTTCCGGTCGATCGACGCGCTCAAGACGTTCGACATCATCTTCGTCATGACGCAGGGCGGTCCCGCCAACTCATCGGAGACGATCAACATCCTGCTCTTCAACCAGGCGTTCTCGTACTTCAACATGGGCTACGCGGCCTCGATGGCCGTCGCGCTCTTCGCGCTCGTGATGGGCGCCTCGTTGATCCTGATCAAGATGCGCCGGAGCGCGGCATGGTGAGCGGGGCGAGCCGCTGGCGCCGCACGCTGTCGACCGCCGGTTTCTACGGGCTCGCCGGCCTGTTCATGCTGCCGACGGTCTTCGTCTTCTACTGGATGATCACGCTCTCGCTCAAGCCGCAGGTGGAGGCGACGGCCTATCCCCCGTCGTTCGTGCGCTTCAGCGTCACGGCCGCCGGGTATCGCGAGGTGTTCACGAAGTATCCGTTCTTCCTCTACACCTGGAACAGTCTGGTCGTCGCGACGGGCTGCACGTTGCTCGGTCTGGCCGTGGGGCTACCCGCCGCGTACTCGATCGCCCACTGGCGACAGCAGCGGCTAGCCGTGGTCATCCTGGTCGCGCGGATCATTCCCGGGATCGCCTATCTGATCCCCTGGTACATCTTCTTCCGAAGTCTGCACATGGTCGACACCTACGGGGCGCTGATCCTGACCCATCTCATCGTCGGCCTGCCGATCATCATCTGGGTGATGATCTCGTTCTTCGAGGACGTGCCCGCCGATCTGGAGGATGCCGGGCTGATCGACGGCTGCTCCCACTTCGGCGTGTTCTGGCGCATCGCGCTACCGCTCGTGAAGCCCGGCGTGGTCGCCACCGGCATCCTCTCGTTCGTGTTCTCCTGGAACAACTTCCTGTTCTCGGTGATCCTCGCCGGCCGGACGACACGCACCCTGCCGATCGCGGTCTACAACATGATCTCGTACGAGGAGATCAACTGGGGCACCCTGGCGGCTGCGGCGACCTTGATCACGCTGCCCGTGCTCGTCGTGGCCCTACTCGCGCAACGACACATCGTCACCGGCCTCACCTTCGGCGCGGTGAAGCAGTAGCGTTCCGAGCGTAGAGCGAGCTGCCTCAGGCGGGAAGATAGACCCGCGCGACGCGCGGGCCGACCGTCGTGGCGACGTGATGCAGGCCAAGACCATGCCGGGAGGCCACCTCGGCCTGGGTGATCTCGAGATCGCCCTGGCGGCCGATGATCACGACCTCATCGCCGACGACGGCGTCGGGAACACCGGTCAGATCGATCCGCGTGTGCTCGAGCGCCGGCGAGGCCACAAGGGGCGCGGCCTGGCCGCGCACGAGCACGCGTCCGGCGTTGAGCCACAGCATGCCGTCGGCCGAGCCGATCGGCACCACGCCGAGGCGCATGGGCGTCGTCATCGGGAACGGCGCGCACTCGGCGAACCGCTCGCGCGGCGTCAACTCCTTCAGCGCGACCACGTGCGTCTTGAGCGCGCGGAATGCCGGCCGCAGCGGAACCGGCGGCTTCTCGTCGGGCATGACGATGCCGTAGAGCGCGCGCCCGGGATCGACCGCATTCAGATAGGTGTGCGGAAAGCGGAGCACGAACGGCGTCGCCGCGAAGAGCCGGATCGGCACGGGCACGCCCTGCGCCTCGAGCTCGTCGACCACACTGCTGAAACGCGAGAGCTGCCAATCCGGGTACGACGTGTCCTCGCCACCGGCAGCGTGGGGATGCGCGCACACGCCGCGCAGGCGCAGATTCGGCAGATCGAGCATCGCGCGGATCGTCTTCACCGCCTGCTCGGCCGGCACCCCCAGGCGCTCGAGCCCCACGTCGACCTTCACGAAGATGTCGGTTGGCTCGGTCGCCGCTTCTGAATAGGCGCGCGCCGATTCGAGATCGACGAGCGTCGGGACCAGCTTGTGCGCCAGCGCGTCGGCCGCGGCGATCGGCAGCGAGTTCGGGTAGACGAGAATCGGCGTGCTGATCCCGCGCAGCCGAAGCCGGATCGCCTCGCCGAGATCGGCCAAGCCCAGCCAGTCGGCACCATTGCGCGCGAACACCGCGCCCATCTCGGCGGCGCCGAAGCCATAGCCGCCGGCCTTGATGACCGCGAAGATCTTGCGCTCCGGGCCGACCAGCTCCCGGACCGCACGGATGTTGTGCGCGGCCGCGCCCAGGTCGATCTCGAGCAAGGTCGGCCGCGCCGGGAGATTGGTCATTCCCGAGCGTCTACGCGGTGGCGGTCTTCAGATCGTCGAGCTGCTTGCGCGCGCCGGCGATCATCGACGCGAGATCGGACGTCAGCATCACCATGTCGAATCCGCGCTTCACCGCCCCGGCCGCGAACGCGGCGCTGGCGCAGTGCATGACCGCCTTGATGTTGTGCTTGTGCGCCGCATCGCGGATCTTGTCGCAGGTGGCGATGTGCACCGGGTCCGGATTGTCGCCGCGCGGGGCCATGCCGAGCGCGAACGAGAGATCTGACGGACCGATGTAGACCGCGTCGAGCCCGGGCGTGGCGCAGATCTTGTCGAGGTTGGCGAGCCCTTCCTTCGTCTCGACCATCGCCATCACCACGATCTCATCGTTGGCCTTGGCGAGGTAGTCCGCACCACCGTAGTGCACGGCGCGCACCGGGCCGGACGAGCGCATGCCGACTGGCGGGTAGCGGCAGGCGGCGACCGCTTTCGCCGCGTCCTCGGCGTTGTTGACCAGCGGCACGATGATCCCGTAGGCGCCGAAGTCGAGTGCCTTCATGATGGTCGCCGGATCGTTCCACGGCACGCGCACGACCGGCACCGTCTCGGTCTGCGAGATGGCCTGCAGCATCGGCCAGACATCGTTCATGTCGGTGAGCCCGTGCTGCATATCGACGCAGAGGGCGTCGAAGCCCTGGCGCGCCATCACCTCGGCGGTGAAGCCATGGGACACCGAGAGCCAGCCCAGGGTGACGTACTTCCCGTCGCGCCACATCTGCTTGATCTTGTTCGCTCGCACTGTCGCACCTCATCAGTAGGGATATCGCCGCGCGCGAAGCGTAGCACACTCGGGCCAGGCCGGAAGCTGCGCCTACTCGATCACCTGATTCGCCTGCAGCATCACCGTCTGCGGCACCGTGAGGCCAAACGCCCTGGCGGTCTTGACGTTGAGCACGAGGTCGAACTTCGTCGGCTGCTCGATCGGAAGATCCCCGGGCTTGGCGCCCTTGAGGATCTTGTCGACGTAGCTGCCGGCGCGCCGCGTGGTGGCGTCGAGGTCCGGCCCGTAAGAGAACAACGCGCCTTCCCTCGCCCACGGCCCCCAGCCCGAAACGAGCAAAAGGCGGCGCTGCTGTGACGCTTCGATGATCCGCTGGCGATTGAGCGTCGTCAGTCGAGACGACACCGCGATGACCGCCTCCAGCTGCGCACCAGTCGCCGCCTGCCACGCTGCGTCGAGATCGTTCGCGCTTCGCGCCTCGAGCGAGTGAAGGCGCACGCCCAGACTGGTCGCCGCCTTCTGGGTCTCGCGGTATTCGGGGTCGACATGATCCGGATTCCAGAGGATGCCAACCCGAGAGACACGAGGCGCAATGTCCTTCAGGAACTGCAGTCGCTTCGCCGCCAGGTCCGAAGACACGAACGTCACGCCGGTCACGTTGCCGCCGGGACGAGCCATGCTCGCGACCAGTCCGGCTTCAACTGGATCGTTACTCACGATCGCGACGATCGGGATCGTCGACGTTGCGGCGCGCACAGACGGCGCCACATCCCCTCCCAGCGCCACGATCACATCGGGCTTGGTGGCCACGAGCTCCGCCGCCAGATCGCGCAGCCGCTCGGGCTTTCCCGCCGCATACCGATACTCGAGCTTGATGGTGCGGGGGTCGACGTAACCGAGCTCGCTCAGGCCCTGCCGAAAGGCCGCGAGGTTCGGGTCGCTCTCCGGCGTGCCGTACAACAGCACGCCCAGACGCGGCAGCTTCCCGAGCTGCTGGGCTTCAGCCGACTCACGCGTGGACCAGGCAGGATCTAGGATGAAGAAAGGAATACACAGGAGGACCGCGAGCGCCAACCGTCGCATACGCACCTCCTCAAGCAACCCTACCGGCAGGGCGTCAGCCTCAGCGAGCGCGCCGGACAGCCCCTGGCGCATAGATCTCGGGATTCACGACGTTGAGCGGCCGCTGGCCGCCGAGCACGCGCGCCACTTCCTCGCCGCACCGTCCGGGGATCTGCGCCACCGCCGCGGTCGAGAAGTACGCGGCGTGCGGCGTCGCGATCACGTTGTCCATCTTCAGAAGCGGATTGTCGGCGACCACTGGCTCTTCTTCCCACACGTCGAGCGCCGCGCCGGCCAGCCGCTTCTCGCGCAGGGCGGCGGTGAGCGCCCGCTCGTCGACCACGGGCCCACGCGAGGTATTGATCAGGATCGCCGTCGGCTTCATGCGGCGGAAGAACGCTTCGCCGATCAGATGGTGCGTCTCCGCGTTCAGCAGGGTGTGCACCGAGACGTAGTCACTGCGCTCGGCCAGGGTCTCGAGCGAGACGCGCTCGACGCCGAGCGCGGCGAACTTCTTGTCGTCGACGTAGGGATCGCAGGCGATCACCCTGGTCTCGAACGCGGCCACGCGACGCGCAAAGGCGCTGCCGATGTTACCGAGACCGACGATGCCCACCGTCTCGCCGTGCAGCGACCCGGTCCGGCTGCCGGGGACCCGGCCGCTCCACGTGCCCGCGTGCACCTGGCGATCGAGCGCCAGCACGCCGCGGTTCCAGGCCAGCAGCAGGGCCAGCGCGTGATTGGCGACCTCGCGGATCCACAGATCGGGAATATTCACGACGATCACGCCGAGCTCGGTGGCGCTCGGCACGTCGACCACGTCGTAGCCGACGCCGGTGCGCACGACCACCTTGAGCCCCTCGAGCGCGCTCATCACACCGCGCGTCACCGGCCAGGACGAGACGACGAGCGCATCGGCATCGCGCGTGCGCGCGATCATCTCGTCCTCGTTCTTCATGTGCGGTAGCTGCGTCATGCGCGCCGGCACGCGGGCGAGCGCGGTCTGGCAGTCGGCGAATTCCCACTGGGCGTTTCCGAGGATGACGTAGACGTGCGGGGTCTTGTCGGTCATGATGGCCCCTTAGTTTACAGGAGGGCAGCCCATGAAGAGCGTCGAGATCGACCGTGGCAAACGCCTGAAGGACCAGCCGAACACCGGCCACAACCGCTTCCATCCGGAGATTCCGCCGACAGTCACCGTGCACGAGGCCGAAGAAGTGGTCCTTGCCACGCGCGACGGCGTCGCCGGCCTGTTGTGCTCGGGCACCACCGCCGCTCACCTGCCTCATCTCGCGTCGGTCCTGCTTCGGTCGCCCCGCGGCCCGTGGTACGGCACTGCCACGACACCC
>JACXTT010006191.1_pt1 | contig 17150 bp, 15 predicted proteins | sample 9270951 | NCBI WGS metagenome assembly JACXTT01 (sample SAMN15532306, study PRJNA645909) | rock metagenome | isolation source: weathered quartz diorite | place: Puerto Rico | collected 2017-06-21 | reverse complement strand
GCATCGAGACGATGGGCGGGCTCGCCGAGCGCATCATCCCGCGCAATTCCACCATCCCCGTCGCGCGCGCCCAGGAATTCACCACGTTCAAGGACGGGCAGACGGCGATGGCGATCCACGTCGTGCAGGGCGAGCGCGAGCTCGTCGCCGACAACCGCTCGCTCGCGCGCTTCGAGCTGCGCGGCATCCCGCCGATGGTCGCGGGGGCCGCGCGCATCCAGGTGACCTTCCAGGTCGACGCGGACGGATTGCTGTCGGTGTCCGCGCGCGAGAAGACCACCGGCGTGCAATCGTCGATCGTCGTCAAGCCCTCGTACGGGCTCTCCGACGACGAGGTGGCGCGCATGCTGCAGGAGAGCTTCGCGCACGCGCGCGAGGATCGCGACGTGCGTGCGCTCGCCGAGCAGCGGGTCGAGGCGCAGAGCCTCGCCGCCGCGATCGGCGCCGCGCTCGCGAAAGACGGCGATCTCCTCTCGCGCGAGGAGCGCGCGGCGATCGACGCGTCGATGGCGCGCCTCCAAGCGGCATGCGCGGGAAGCGATCATCGCGCCATCAAGGAAGCGATCGAGGCACTCAACCATGCGACCGAGGCGTTCGCCTCGCGCCGCATGGACCGCGCCATCGCCTCCGCGCTCCAGGGCCGCAACATCGACCAAGTGGCGCGATGACCACGCTCAAGGTGCTTCCGCACGAGACCCTTTGTCCCGAGGGCAAGGAAATCGAAGTGGCGCCGGGTACGTCGATCTGCGACGCGCTCCTCGACAACCACGTCGAGATCGAGCACGCCTGCGAGAAGAGCTGCGCGTGCACGACCTGCCACGTGATCGTGCGCGAGGGCTTCGACTCGCTCGATCCGCCGAGCGAGAAGGAAGACGATCTCCTCGACAAGGCGTGGGGTCTCGAGCTCACCTCGCGCCTGTCGTGCCAGGCGCGCTTGAAGGACGAGCCCGTCACCATCGAGATCCCGAAGTACACCATCAATCAGGTGGCCGAAGCGAAAAAGTAGCAAGCTTCGGCCATCCCCGTGTCGACGGGGATCCAATCATACAAATTACAATACCGCCATGAAGTGGATCGACACGCGCGAGATCGCGATCGCGCTCGCCGAGAAATATCCCGACACCGATCCGGAGCGCGTCAACTTCGTCGACCTACGCGACTGGGTGCTCGCGCTCGACGGCTTCGACGACGACCCGAAGCGCTCCGGCGAGAAGATCCTGGAAGCGATCCAGTCGGCGTGGATCGAGGAGGCCGGCTGAGCGTGGACGCGGTGCGGGTCGAATTCGCGCGGCTGCGCTACTTCATCGCGCAGGCTTTCGAGGCGGCGGGCATGCCCGCAGAGGACGCGCGTGCGGTCGCCGCGCTCATGGCGCAGGCCGACCTGCAGGGCTCCGACGGCCACGGCGTGATCCGCCTCGCCCCCTACATCCGCCGCATCCGCGAAGGCGGGATCAATCTGCATCCGAAGATCGCGATCGTCGCGGAGAAGGCCGGCATGGCGCTCGTCGACGGCGACAACGCCATGGGTCATCTCGTGATGAAGCGCGCCGCCGAGATCGCGGTGGCGAAGGCGCGCACGAGCGGCGTCGCGTGGGTCGGCGCGCGCCACAGCAACCACGCGGGACCGGCGTCGCTCTACGCGCGCATGCCGCTCGAGCACGACATGATCGGGCTCTACTTCGCGGTCGGCAACGCGAACCACCTGCCGCCATGGGGCGGGCTCGAGCTGCTGCTGTCCACCAATCCGATCGCCGCCGCGATTCCCGCGGGCGACGAGCCTCCCGTCGTCCTCGACATGGCGACGACCGTCACGGCCTACGGCAAGGTGAAGGCGAAGGCGGCGCGCGGCGAAGCCATGCCCGAAGGCTGGATGATCGATCGCGAGGGCAGGCCCCTCACCGATCCGAAGCGCGCCGGCGAAGGGTTCCTCCTTCCGATCGGCGGCTACAAGGGATACGGCCTGGCGCTCGTCGTGGGCCTTCTCGCCGGGACGCTGAACGGCGCCGCGATGGGACGCGAGACCATCGACTTCAACAAGGATTTCAAGAGCGCCACCAACACAGGCCAGGCGATCGTCGCGATCGATCCCGCGGCTTTCGGCGACGTGGCGCAGTTCAAGTCCGCGGTCGACAAGCTGCTGCGCGACCTGCGCGGCGCGGAACGCATGCCGGGCGTGGAACGCATCTGGTATCCGGGCGAGCAGAGCCACGAGCGCATCGTCGCGTATCGCGAGCAGGGCATTCCCATCGCGGGCTCGGTGATGGCCGCGCTCGATCGCATCGCCGAAGAGCTCGACATCACTCCGCTTCGCACGAATTGAAGGAGATCGCCATGTCCCTCGCCACCCGCGCCGCCCTCGTCCTCGCGCTCGCCGCGCTGCCGTTCGCCGCCGCCCCGCAACCCGCAAGCTATCCGTCGAAGCCGATCCGCATGATCATCCCGCTCGCCGCGGCGAGCGCGGTGGACAACGCGGCGCGCATCGTGACGCAGAAGATGTCGGCCAACATGGGACAGCCGTTCGTGATCGAGAACGTGCCGGGCGCGGCGGGGCTCATCGGCACGGCGCAGGTCGCGAAGGCCGCGCCCGACGGCTACACCATCGGCGGCTTCAACGACAGCATCATGACGATGCTGCCGAACATGCACGCGAACCTCTCGTGGGACATCCTGCGCGACTTCGAGCCGGTGTCGCTCGTCGCCACGATCGAGTGGGGACTGGTCGCGAACAACGCCGCGCCCTATCGCAGCGCCGCCGACCTCATCGCCGCCGCGAAGGCGAAGCCCGGGGAGATCAACTACGGCTCGGGTGGCAACGGCAGCCCGCAGCACGTGGCGATGGCGCTCTTCGCGTCGAACGCCGGCATTTCGCTCACGCACGTGCCGTACAAGGGCGCGACGCAAGCCGCGCTCGGTGTCGCCGCGGGCGACGTGCCCGTTGCGTTCCAGGGGCTCGCCACCGTCGCGGGTCTTGCGCGCAGCGGCAAGCTGAGGCTCATCGGCGTCGCTACTCCCGCGCCGTTGCCGGAGTTCGACGCGCCGACGGTGTCTTCCACCGGCTTGCAGGGATTCCAGTTCAGCTCGTGGTTCACCGTCGTCGCGCCCGCCGGAACGCCGAAAGAGATCGTCGCCCGGCTCAATGCCGAGATCCTCAAGGCGCTCGCCGATCCCGACGTCCGCGTTCAGCTCAAGAACCAGGGGCTCACGATTCGCGCGAGCTCGCCGGACGAGCTCGCGATCGCGACGCGCGAGCAGCTCGCGCGTTACGCGAAGCTCTTCAAGGAAGCGAATATCAGGGCTGATTAGCGAAAAAAAGAGGCCGCCCGCAGGCGGCCTCGGCACGTCCGGCCGGCGTCAGTGGCGCAGAATCGCCGTGCTGATGATGGTCTGCGCCGCCTGCATGAGGGTGCACGCCTGGAACCTTGTCGCGCGCACCTGCACGGTGTGGTTGCCGGGTGGCAGGTTGATGTTGATGCCCTGCGTGAAATTTGTGTCGAAGACCCCGCTCACGCCCGCCGGCGGCAAGTAATGAATCCCGTCTTCCGGCATCGGAACGCCGTCGACCACGATGTTGTACAACGCCCAGCAGCCGGGTTGGCCGCTGGTATTCCGCGCGCGGACCGTGTAGCTGATCAACACTGCCGCCCCCGCCGGACCGGCTATGTTCGCCGGGGCTGCTCCGGGCAAAGTCGTAAACGCCGGGAACCCTGGAATGTCGACCAGGAAGAATCCGGTCACCACGGAGCCAGCACCTTGGCCTGCGGTACCGGGAGGGCCTGCAGGGCCTGCAGGTCCCTGCGGTCCCGTGGCGCCGGTATCTCCTGTCGCACCGGTCGCACCGGTCGCACCGGTCGCTCCCGTCGCACCGGTCGCTCCCGTGGCACCCGTCGCACCGGCTGCGCCTGTCGCACCAGCGGCACCGGTCGCGCCCGTCGGTCCGGGAGGACCGATGGCACCGACGGTAAAGAAAAACTCCGCGTCGTCCGCGCCGTGACCGTTGCCGACCGTGACGACATACGTGCCTGACGCGAGTCCGGCCGGAAGCATCCCGATGACGGCATTGTCGGTGACCGACAGGATGGTGAGCGGCGTGGAAACGCCCGCCATGGAGAGCGTCAGGTTGTTGACGCTGCCGAAGTGACTGCCACGCAGCGTGAGGAGCACGGCCGCGTCGTCGACCGCCGCCGAATCGATGACCGCGTGGGGACTGCTTGCACTGCTTGCCGCGTGGGCGGCTGGCGCCGACGCAACGCAAGCGAGCGACAGTGCCAGCGCCGCGGCCAGCGGGCGTATGCGAATGCCGAGCATGGTGTTCATTTGCTTTCCTTTCGTGTTGTCGAGGCCCGACAAGAATCCGCGCAACCGATGGCCGCGCCAATTGCACGATTGGACTAAGCGTTTAGTGCGATGGAAAAAAGCGATGTTTCGATGTCGGCCCTAAAGTCAATTGACCGTCCACGACACTTTTCTGCCACAGGTTTCCGGGTCCGACATCGAAAACCTCGTAAGAAAGTTGTGGCAACGGCGAAGAATCTTGGAGTCGACGGATCCAGCGACGCTTTGTGAGAGCCCTTGAGAGCCTTCCTTTCACTTCGGAGAAGCGTCGCCGTCGGCAGGCCGCCATCCGGCATCCCAATGTAGCTGGTACACCTTTTCGTAGATTTCACACATCTTGTCTTCGGTAAATTCGCAACTCGCTCCGGGAATGTCGGCCGGCTGCCATGGGTATTCCATCCGAGGCTCTCCGGTTAGACGTTCTTGCCATCGACGACGAAGCCACCAGACTTCCAGGTCGGCAGCCTGAAGCGGAAGCACCTCTTTGTCGGACTTGAATATTGGAGTGTTTCCCAGCATGGGCTTAACGTCTGGCGGGGCGGTTTCCATAACTCGTGGCCACACCTCTAGAATCCGCTGTTGCTCGATTAGTCTTTCATCACATACAAAATCGATTTTCTCGGTCATGCCGATGGAGATTTGATGACGCGCAATGTCGGAGATTACTGCAGACAGTGCGTAGAAGTAGGGCATTTTCGCTTTCTGTGGCAGCGGGCTGTTTATGAATATTCTCCTAAACGGCTCCATCGGGATGACCGCAGAGAGCTCAAATGAAACATGGTGGTCTATGACTGAGTAAAGATCACAGAGCTTCTTGTCCCGCTCTGCCTTGGTCCATCCGTGAAAGCATCCTTGTAGGCGCATTGCATCTCTAGTCTTGAGTTCGCGCACGGCTGGAGCAGCGTTCAATGTAGCAAGCCAATCATCGGAAAAGGCGGCCCAATCTTCGGCAGGCGCGACGTAGCCGGCTAATACGAACACTGACGCGTGCTCGCTCTCATCAAGGAATGCGTTGAGCACCACGAGACGCCTGCGCCCTACTCATCCGAGCGACAAACGAGCGCCCCAAATCGCCCCGGCGGCTCCGATCATAGAAACGGCGTGCCCCAGGCGAACCCAGCGTAGCCGCGAATACCTACTGCGATTACAACGCGGGCGTCGTGAGTATCGTGATATCCGTGTGAACTGGCAGTTGGTTGGAGCAACGTGTCGGTCGTCACCGAAACGTTTCCCACCAAGCTGTCATCCTCCATCAAGCAATAGAAGGGGTCTTCGTCCGGCTCAGGGCGTTCATAGGAGCCTAGTTCTTGCAATTGACGTGGCACGCGTAGCGCATCGAATAATGTCTTAAGACGACCGTCGAGATCCGCGGAACGGAGTATCGCGCCGGGCTTCCCGCTTCTAAGGAAGAGAATATCCAGCGAGACGATGACATTCCACCACTCCGTTGCAAGGGGCACGAACCTAAAGTCTCGGAGCTTGAATATGCGCCCAAGAAACTCGACGCGCGACATGTCTTTGAATCGTGGATCTTGATTCCCGAATTCGGCACCCTCGCTGCCCTTCTTGGCCCAATTGACGAGATATGGATTGAGTTCCCACTGACGCTTCAACTGGTGGTGGAAAACACGACGAACGGCGTGTTTGTGGTCCGCGCCACCACCCCGAGCCATAAGCTCGCCGTCATAGGTCAATCGAAATCGCACTCGTTTCCTCTAGGCCGATCATGATGATGACTGGGGGCCAAGTACAAGTGTCGTGAGCCTACCCTGGACCTGCCAGGTCGATTTTTCTTGGGCGTTGGTGAAAGCGAGAAGGCGTTCGAGCGCGCGGTGGACGCTGTGCTCCATAAGAAATAACAATCACGCCTCTGGCTCCATAGCGAGCGGCGGTACGACGATCTTCCGGGTCCGCGCTTGAAATGCTTGCTCTAGCAGCGCCACGAAAACGCGAGTATCGGCAAAGTAGTTCGGGTACGCGCGCTGCAGGGCGCTGATCGATCCTGCCGACACCAGCACCGCGTCCGTACCCGGGTTTTTTCGGACATTTTCCTCAGCTTCCGAGTATCTGGCCTGAGCGTCAGCGGCTGTCTCAAAGCCGTCGATTAGCAATTGGCCCTTCGCGGGATCAAGCTGTAGCAAATAGAAATTCGATTCTCCGCCGCTTTCCTCGATGTTCTTAAGCGCGTTGCCATATTCAGTAAGGCGCGCCCGCACGTTAAGCTCATTGACCAACGTGGATAGTTCAAGAAGCAGCTCGCCCCGGTCCCTGTGCGTGTCAGGCACGATTGGTCTGCGCTCGCGTATCGCGATGACCGTTCCCATCAGAGAGAAGAACCGTTGCCAGACCTCGCTTCCGATGCTGGACTTTAGGGCCTGACCGGAGAACATACCGACTGTCTCAACAGCGGTTGCCCATGCGTGCTGATATCTCGACCTCAACTGCATCTCTATTTTGAGACCGTTGTACATCTGCTTCGCCTTGTCGGAGACATAGCGGTAGACAAGGTGCACGCCTCGATAGCCCGACTTCTTCGGCGTAGTGATGTAGTCGTCCTTGGATGCGAGTTCGTGCTTGATCGAACTCTTTTTCTCGTAGTAGCGGACGACTTGCTGGACGCTTCCTACAGTTGCGAAAATGCCGCGGCAGCCCCCCAAGTCCTGCATCTGGGTCAGCTTCATCATGGGGAATCGCACCAGCTTGCTCTCGATGGATACGAGCCGCTTGATCCGCTGCGCGACTAACACATCTTCATCGAACGCCCGACCAGTATTACGCAGGTTGACTTGAAATGTGTTGAGCGGATATCCGTGCGAAGCTCGCCAATTGTTGACTACGGCAAGGGCGATTTCGTACTCGTCCCATTCAACAGGCCCCCACTTGTGGCCGTCCTCGTAGACCGAAAGAACGATCTTAGCCGCCGCATTCACTTGTTCGCGGGGATATAGCGGCTTAGTCCAAGCCATCAAGTCCCCAGTTCAGGGCATCAGGTGCTTTCATGCTACGCCTCGGCCTTCATTGGCCATCGCACTCGGGCGAGTGGGTCCGGCATCGATAGCCATCGCCAAAAAAAGCGCTATTGGTTTTCGCGTACCCAAAGGGCACTGACAGCCTGCAGCACTTTTCGGGCATGAATTACTCCGGCTTGGGTAGCTTTTCCCACGCAGCGGACGCGCCCAATCTGCCGGGTACGCGACGAATGAGACCGCTCTTATTCAGCTTCAAGAACACATCTTTCATGCTGTTCTCCGATGTGATTCCTGTAAGCTCGCGCGCAGTCCTGTTGGTGATTTCCCCGTGATTCTCTAAGTAGTCCATGACGATCTCCGCGGGCGATGCGAGCGGGTCATGCCGGATTTCCACGATGAACGTGTTTGCGGTCTCCTTAATCACTGGTGGCCGCAGTCGCAAGCGCTGCATTGCCTTGAACGCGGTGTTCAGCCCTTCACCAACGTCTTTGTTTGGCGGATCGGGAAACTTGTTGACCAATCGCACAATCGCCCCGTTGCGAGCGAACTGCTGACTGCGGATGTTCTTAACGGTGACATGCCCTGGTAACAGCCCGGGGCTTTCGATTTCGACGCGGTTATCGAAAACCCTGATCAACACATCTGCAACGATGCTGTAGTCGCGGTGAAGAACCGCGTTAGCCACAATCTCGTGCAGGGTTTCATCTGGGTATTTCACTGGCTCCAGACCTTTAGGCCCGAGCTTTTGAATCCCTTCGACCATCGCCTTGGTCTGCTTAACGGCCTGCCGAATCAGGTTGTATACCGGCCCTTCTATGGACGCTGGATCGCCCGCAAGCGTCTCACGAGTCGGCGCGCCGGTGGTCTTGTAGCGATAAAGCTTCACTCCCGACCGTTTGGGGAGCGCCGCCTGGGGTTCGTCGGCGAATAGCAGAACGGCCGCGACCGTAGGCTTACCCCCACGCACCAAGTTCTGTTTCTTCAGGAACGCCTTAGGTTCCACCTCTGGAACCACCTGCTTGACGAATCGCTTGATCGTCTCCGATTCGGTAATGGCGGCGAGATCGACGTTAACAGTCTGCTTCTCGAATGTTTGGATGCCCTTATCGAGTCGCAGCCGTTCCAAGGCGGCAGGGCCGACGACCGGAAGGTTCTGTGCGCCCCTACGCACATACGCCTTCTTGTCGTGCGCTCTAGCGATTTGAGCTGTTCTTTGTACGGTGACGTGCAGGACTACGCCAATCGACCCCGGAGCTTCTAGAAACTCATACGAGCATTCCGCACCGAGTGGGAAAAGAGCTTCCAGTGATTGCAAGTGCCCATTGGCTTCTTCCTGATCCTTGAAGCCCTTCCAATGGCGAGTCTTTACGCCAAAGAATTCCGCCTCGCCAATCCCAATGTAAAGATCGCCGCCCGCTGTATTCCCAAAAGCCGAAATCGTCTTCGAGAGTTTCTTTGGTGAAATCTCTATGCCTTTGAGATCAGCAAACGTGTTTTCTTCGAGCGTCAGCAGTCGGTCCCGCTCAGCACCGGTGATTTGAAGCGATTCAATGGCGGCCATTGAAACACCCGTTCCTATGACATTAACGGGTGAATAGTTGCATATTTCTATGTGTTTTGCTACTATTTCACCGGTTCTTGATGTCTGAACCGGTGGAAATCGCCGAAGCCCCTTGATTTTCTTGAGGATCGCGGCCACCGGTTAAGTCCCCGGGAGATAAGAATGGCCAACTCAATCCTCTCCGCCCTCACTTCCACGACGAAGAAGCTGCTCATGCATTTGTGGAATCGCGAATCGGGGGAGTCGTTTCAACGTGTCCTAGAATCGCTCCGGCCGAAGAAGAAGTAGGGTCGTGGGAAAGGTCTCGCTCGGAGAGGAAGAAGGCGCATTCTTCTATTACCTCGGCCGCGCTCTCTCGGCTTGGTCGTTTGTAGAGGTCGATGTGCGGAACGTCGCTCTGCTTTGCACGAATACAGACCTTCAAAGCAAAGCATTGGCGGTAGGGCTCGCGTCGATTGATGGCGTGAAAGCCAAGCTGGATTTCGTCGAGGGGCTTGTCGGACGCCATTTCCCCGGTGAGAGGCGTGAGTGGGCGGGATTGATCAAGACTGCTAGGGCGCTCTCTTGGAAGAGAAACAAGCTGGCGCACTGGCCCGTAGCCCTGTACGAGCAAAACGATCCAGGACGAAGGTTTCTTCTTTCGCCGTGGATTCACCAAAAACCTAGGCCAAGGGTGCAACCCAAGCGACCAATCCCACCAGACGGATGTTTGGGGCTGCGCGACATCGTGAAGTGCGATATCGAATTCACGCATTTCGCGATGACCTTGCAGAACTTCTCCGCTCGGGTACAGGGAGTCGAAGAGCCGCATGCAGAAGGTCGCGAACCACCAATTCACCCGCCAACGACGGCCCAGCTTGTAGTCCGGATGCGCGAAGCACTCGCAAACCCGCGCGGATCATTTGGCTAGTTACTCGTACCGGACGCTTAGGGGCGCTCATTTCAGCCCCCGTTGCTTGGCCGGTAACGGCAAAGCCAATAACCCCCCCAAAAAAAACGGGGCGGGAAGAACCCGCCCCACAAGGCGCACTCTTGAATACAGGAGGTGAATGGGAGGGCGGGAGGGGACCGCCCCGGGCCCATCGCTCTTGCGAGCGGTGCCTCGCCGGAGGCACTCGCCCAGATATAAGCAGGGCTTGTGCCAACTACGGCTTTCGCCACAGGATCAACGAGTTAGCGTCTGGCGGCGGTTCTGCAGCTTGCAGCCGCCGGGGCGAGCCGTCGCAGCGCGACGACATGCGTGGGGAACGCGAAGGCTAAATCCCTGAGCCCGCTGGAAAAATTCGTGTCGTTGTGGAGCGACAGCTACGCGCCGTGGCTCATCGGCTACAGCTCTTTCGATTCGGGCTTGAAGTTCGCCGCCTCGATGCCGTGGCGCTGCAGGAGCTTGTAGAACTCCGTGCGATTGCGCTTCGCGAGCTTCGCCGCCTGCGTGACGCTGCCTTTCGTGAGCTTGAGAATGCGCGTGAGGTAATCGCGCTCGAAGCGGCGGCGCGCGTCCTCGAACGACGTCATCTCGTGCATTTCCACTTGAATGGCCTGCTCGACGAACGCCTGCGGAATGATCTCCGTGGGGCAGAGCGCGATCGATTGCTCGACCACGTTGTAGAGCTGGCGCACGTTGCCGGGCCATTTCGCCTTGATGAGCAGCTCGAGCGCCTCCGGCGCGAACGCCGCCTTCTCGCGCCCGTAGCGCGGCGCGAGCCGCGCGAGGAAATGCGAGGCGAGCATCGGAATGTCTTCCGGCCGTTCCTCGAGCGACGGGAGCTTCAGCGTCACGACGTTGAGACGGTAGTAGAGGTCCTCGCGGAATGCGCCGCGCTCTTTCTCCTTCGCGAGGTCGCGGTGCGTGGCCGAGATGATGCGCACGTCGAATGAGATCGAGCGCGTGGCACCGATGGGCCGCACCTCGCGCGTCTCGATCACGCGCAGCAGCTTCACCTGGAGCGCGAGCGGCATGTCGCCGATCTCGTCGAGGAAGAGCGTGCCCTTGTCGGCGGCGACGAAGAGGCCGCGCTGGTCGGCGATGGCACCCGTGAACGAGCCTTTCGTATGGCCGAAGAGCTCGCTTTCCAGCAGCGTCTCGGGGATCGCGCCGCAGTTGATCGCGACGAACGGCTGCGACCCGCGCGGGCTCGCGCGGTGGATCGCGGCCGCGAGGAGCTCCTTGCCGGTGCCGCTCTCACCCTGGATCAGGATGCTCGCGTCGCCCTGCGCCACGCGATGCGCTTTCGCGAGCAGGTCCTCCATGAGGGAAGAGCGCGTGACGATGTCCTCGCGCCACGCCTGTCCGCCCGCCTGTTGCGTGCCGCCGTGGAGCTTCAGCGCGCGATCGATCTGCTGCAGCAGCTCTTCGGCGTCGTACGGCTTGGTGAGATAGCCGAAGACGCCGCGCTTCACCGCGGCGACCGCATCGGGAATCGTGCCGTGCGCGGTGAGCATGATCACGGGAAGCCCCGGATAGCTCGCCTGGATCTCCCGGAAGAGCGCCATGCCGTCGAGGCCTTCCATGCGCAGGTCCGTGAGCACGAGGTCGGGACGCGACTGGGCGATGGAGGCGAGCGCGCGCTGGCCGCTCTCGACGGCGGTCACGTCGTAGCTGTTCGCCTTGAGGCGGATCGCGAGGAGCCGCAGGAGGTCGGGGTCGTCGTCGACCAGCAGGAGCGAGGCTTTGCCGGGCTTGGCCATCAGCGTGCGGGAGCCTTGCGGCCGGCGAGGCTTTTCTCGAGCTCGGTGAGCGCGTCGAGCTTCTGCTGCAGCGTGTCGGCGCGCTGCTTCTGCGATTCCGCGAGCTTGCGCTCGTCGCGCAGCCGTCCCTGCGCCGCGGCGGCGGTCTCCTTGAGGCGGCGGCGCTCGCCCGCGAGCGCCTGCACGAGCGTGGCCATTGCGCGCAGGCTCGGATCCGCGCCTTCCCTGCGCGCGACGGGATCGGCGAGCGCCGCGATCTCGGCGTCGTCGGATTGCAACGCGAGCGACAGCGCGAGCGCCGCTTTCACGCGCGCGGCATCGCCCGGCTCGAGGTACGCGAGGAGATCTTCGGCCGTCGACTTCACCGGCTTCGCGGCGACCGGCGTGCCCGCCGGCGTTTCGCGCTCGAGCGTGCCGCAGCCGGCGAGAGACATGAGCGCAAGCATGGCTGCGCTCCAAGCAATCCTCATGCCGCCTCCTCGCCCGCCTCGACCTTCTTGCGCGGGAAACGGACGCGGAAGTGCGCGCCGGGCCCTTCGAGCACCTCGATGCTTCCATGGTGCAGCTGCACGTACTCCTTCACGATCGAGAGTCCCAGGCCGCTGCCCTTGATGGCGGCGATGGGCGCGTCGGTTCCGCGGTAGAACGCCTCGAAGATGCGCTCGCGCTCGTGCGGCGGGATGCCGGGGCCCTCGTCGAGCACTTCGAAGACCGCATCGCCGCGCTCTTTGTACAACTTGATGGAGACCAGCCCGCGCTCGGGCGAGTACTTCACCGCGTTCGAGAGCAGGTTGTCGAGGATCACGCGCACCTTCTCCTCGTCGCAGTAGGCGGTGACGTGCTCGCAGTTGAGCTCGATGCGCAGGTCCTTCGCGACGATCGCGAGCTTGCGGTCGTTCACCACGCGGCGCACGACCTCGCGCAGCTGCACGATGCTCGCGTCGAGGTACGAGGTCTGCGCGTGCACGGCGCTGTAGTTGAGCAGTCCCTCGATGAGCTTCCTCAGCTCGATCGAGTTCTCCTGCAGGATGCGCGCGATCTCGCGCTGCTCGGCGTTGAGGTTGCCGACCACACCCGAGGAGAGAAGGTCGGAGCCCTCGCGCAGCGCCGTGAGCGGGGTCTTGAGCTCGTGGGAGATGTGCTGCAGGAAGCGCGTCTTCTGCGCTTCCAGCGTCACCAGCCGCTCGCGCAGCCAGTCGAGCTGCGCGCCCAGCCGCACCATGTCGCCCGGTCCCTCGACGCGGATCGGCTTCGCGAATTGCCCTTCGCCGAGCGAGCGGATCGAGTCGCTCACCTGCGAGATCGGTTTCGCGATGAGGAACGTGAAGGAGGCGATGAGGAGGATCGCAGTCGGGATCAGGGCAACCATGAGCCAGAAGACGCTGTTGCGCGATTTGACCGCCTGCTCCCGCAGCTGTTCGATGCCTTCGTCGACGCCGCGGTCGCCGAGCTGCACCAGGGCCTGGCCGTGATCGGCGAGCGTGGCGAACTCGGAGGGCAGCCGCCGCGTGAGATCCGGCGTAGGCCCCAGGCGCACGATGAGCTGGTTGATCGCTTCCTCCTGGCGGGCGAGCGCGGCGACCTCGGCGCGCTCGGCATCGCTCAGGGGCATGTCGACGAGCTTGCGCGTGATGCCGAGGAAGTTCACTCGGTTGGCGCGATACGCCTCGAGGAAGGTCGCCTCGCCGGCGACCGCGTACTGGCGCGCCGAGCGCTCGAGCGAGGTGATGACGCCTGCGAGCGAGCGGCTCGCCTGCGTCACCTTCACCGCCTGGTGCACCGCCTGCTCGGAAAGGTCCGCGAGCCGCTCGAAGGAGAGCGCGTTCGACAGCAGCGCCACGAGCAGTGGCGCGGCCACGATCGTGAAGCCGAGCAGCAGCAGCGACAGGAAGGAGCGGGGGTAGGTGAAGCGCATGCGTGATTATTGGTGATAAACTGGCAGCGAATCAATCGCTTGTATGAAACTCAGCCGCTACGAGTCCGACGTCACCCGGTTCATCCGGGAGCTGCGCTCGAGGAATCCGCAGATTCCCGAGCAGCAGAAGAAGAACCGCGCCACCTGGTGGGACCGCCCCCAGGACATGGAAACACTGAGAGAGCGCGCGGCCTCGACTGTTCCCCAGCCGGGATACGCCTATTTCCCGCTGCCTAAGCGGGGAACAAGTTGAGCACGCCGTCCAGGCCGGCGTAGTCGAGGGCGTAGTCGGCGTTCTCCTTCACCACCGGCTTCGCGTGGTACGCGATGCTCACCCCGGCTTCTTTCATCATCGGCAGGTCGTTGGCGCCGTCGCCGAGCGCGAGCACGCGTTCGCGCGGCACGCCGAGCTCCGATTTGATACGCACGAGGTGCGCTTTTTTTCCCGCGGCGTCCACGAGCGGTCCGGTGACCGCGCCGGTGAGCTTGCCCGCATCGGCGACGAGCACGTTGGAGTACGCGTAATCGAGCTGGAGCTTGTCGCGCACGCGGTCGGTGAAGTAGGTGAATCCGCCCGAGACGAGTAGCGTCTTCAGCCCGCAACGGCGTGCGGCCGCGATGAGCTTTTCGGCCCCGGGATTGAATCGCAACCGCTCCGTGTAGACGCGCGCGAGCGTCTCTTCGCCCAGCCCCGCGAGCGCCTTGACGCGCCGGCGCAGGCTCTCGGGCCATTCGATCTCGCCGCGCATCGCGGCGGCCGTCACCTCCGCGACTTCGCGCTTGCGTCCCGCGAAGTCGGCGATCTCGTCGATGCACTCGATGCAGATGAGCGTCGAGTCCATGTCCATGGCGAGGAGGCCGAAGTCGGCGAGCGTGCGTCCTTCCTCGACGAATCCCCAGTCGAGGTGCGCCTTCGCGCAGTGCGCTCTCACCGCGTCGCGCGTCGCCGCATCGGCGCGCGTGATGCGGAACGCGTTGTCGGAGACGCGCTCGATCGCCGCGCCGTGGGCGATCGCCGCGAGCGCCTTCAAGTCGGGCGTCGAGACGTCGTCGCCCTGGATGACCAGGTTCATCAGGCCAATTTTCGTAAGAACTGCCGGACCTCATTCGACCGTTGCTTCAAGTCCTCGTGCTTCGTCTCGATCCTCACGCGATCGGGGCCGGGCAGGCGGTAGATGCGGCTCGATTGCACGAGCGAGAGCACGCGCTTCGGATCGATGGGCGGCCGCGGCACGAACTGCACGACGATGCCCGCCGGCGCGGCGTCGATCTTCTGCACGCCCAGCGGCGCTCCCTGCACGCGCAGCCGGTGGCATTCGAGGAGCACGCGCGCCGCCTCGGGCAGCGGCCCGAAACGATCGACGAGCTCCTCGGTGAGGCGCTCGAGCTCTTCCTCGGAGGCGCAGTTCGCGAGCCGCTTGTAGAGGACGAGCCTCTCGTGCACGTCGCCGCAATACGTTTCGGGAAGCAGCGCCGGCGCGTGCAGGTTCACCTCGGTCGCGACGTTCAGCGGACGCTCCAGATCGGGCTCGCGCCCGGCCTTCAACGACTTCACCGCGTGCTCGAGCATCTCGGTGTAGAGCGCGAAGCCCACGTCGTGGATGCCGCCCGATTGCGACTCGCCCAGCACCTCGCCGGCGCCGCGGATCTCGAGATCGTGCATCGCGAGATAGAAGCCGGCGCCGAGCTCCTCCATCCTCTGGATCGCCTCGAGCCGCTTCTTCGAGTCGCCGCGCAGCGCCTCTTCCGGAGGAGTCAGCAGGTACGAGTACGCCTGGTGGTGCGAGCGGCCGACCCGGCCGCGAAGCTGGTGGAGCTGCGCGAGGCCGAAGCGGTCGGCGCGATGGATGAGGATCGTGTTGGCGCTGGGAATGTCGATGCCGGTCTCGATGATGGTCGAGCAGAGGAGCACGTTCGAGCGCTGGTGATAGAAATCGCGCATGACGCGCTCGAGCTCGCGCTCGCGCATCTGCCCGTGCGCCACCGCGATGCGCGCCTCGGGGAGCAGCTTCTCCAGCTCCGAGCGCCGGTTCTCGATCGTCTCGACCTCGTTGTACACGTAGTCCGCCTGGCCGCCGCGCTTGAGCTCGCGCAGCACCGCCTCGCGCACCACGCCCGCGGAGAGCCGCTGCACGAATGTCTTGATGGCGAGGCGGCGCTGCGGCGCGGTCGCGATCACGGAGAAATCGCGCAGCCCCTCGAGCGACATCGCGAGCGTGCGCGGGATGGGCGTGGCGGTGAGCGTGAGGACATCGACCTCGGAGCGCAATTTCTTCAGCTCCTCCTTCTGCCGCACGCCGAAGCGGTGCTCCTCGTCGATGATGACGAGCCCCAGGTTCCTGAACTTGACCGCGCCCTGGAGGAGCTTGTGCGTGCCGATGACGATGTCGACCTTGCCTTCGGCGAGCTCGGCGAGCGTCTTCGCCGATTCCCTGGCGCTCCTGAAACGCGAGAGCTCGGCGATGCGCACCGGGAACGAGGCGAAGCGGTCGCTGAAGTTCGCGAAATGCTGCTCGGCGAGCAGCGTCGTCGGCACGAGGATCGCGGCCTGCGTGCCGCCGGCCACGGCGACGAACGCGGCGCGCATCGCGACTTCGGTCTTGCCGAAGCCCACGTCGCCGCAGATGAGCCGGTCCATGGGCCGGCCCGCGGTCATGTCGCGGATGACGGCCTCGATCGCCGCCGCCTGGTCGGGCGTCTCCTCGAAGGGGAACGATGCCGCGAACGCCTCGTAATCCTGCACGCGCAGCGGAAATGCGTAGCCCTCGCGCGCGAGCCGGCGCGCGTAGAGATCGAGGAGCTCCGCCGCGGTGTCGCGCACCTGGCGCGCGGCCTTGCGCTTCGCCTTCTCCCATTGGCCGCTGCCGAGGCGATGCAGCGGCGCCGCATCGGGCGAGGCCCCGGTGTAGCGGCTGATCACGTGCAGCTGCGACACCGGAACGTAGAGCTTGTCGGCGCCTTCGTATTCGAGATGCAGGAACTCCATCTCGCCTTCGCCCAGGTCGAGGGTCACGAGCCCGAGATAGCGGCCGATGCCGTGCTGGCTGTGCACGACGGGATCGCCCGGCCTCACCTCCGCGAGGTCGCGCACCATGCCCTCGGCGCTCGAGCGCCCACGCGCGTCGCGCCGGCGCGCCTGCCGCACCTGTCCGGGATAGAGCTCGGCCTCGGTGACGACCGCGATGCGCTCGTCTTCGAGGAGGAATCCGGCCTGGAGCGGGCCGTAGGCGAGCGCGACCGGATGCGTCGAATCGAGGAAGCGGCTCCAATCGTCGACGAGCGCGGGATGGAACGCGTGCTCCGCGAAGAATTGCGACAACGTCTCGCGGCGTCCCGCGCCTTCCGCGACGATGAGCGTGCGTCCCTTGAAATTGTCGGTGAAGCGGCCGACGGCGGCGAGCGGCTCGACCGAGCGCCGATCGACCTCGATCGCGGGCAGCGGCGCGGAAATCGGCTGCGAGCCGCGGGCGTGCGCATCGCCGGCGTCGCGCCGGCGCAGGTCCGTGCGCTCGAAGCGCTGCACGCCGGTGAAAAGCTCCTCGGCGGGGAGGTAGAGCTCGCGTGGCTCGAGCAGCGGCCGGTCGCGATCGCCGCGCAAGAGCCCGTGGCGCGACCTCAGGTCCCTCCAGAAAGCTTCCCCGCCCGCCGGCACGGCCCCGTGGGTCGCACACCCGGGCCTGGGCGG
>JACXTT010006190.1_pt1 | contig 17151 bp, 15 predicted proteins | sample 9270951 | NCBI WGS metagenome assembly JACXTT01 (sample SAMN15532306, study PRJNA645909) | rock metagenome | isolation source: weathered quartz diorite | place: Puerto Rico | collected 2017-06-21 | reverse complement strand
CTGGCAGAGTTGCGCGAGAAGTCGAATGCCATGAAGGCGCAATGGCAGGCGGAGAAGGACGCGATCCAGAAGATCCAGGCGAAGAAGGCCGAGATGGAGCAGCTCCGCACCGAAGCCGAGCAGGCGACGCGGCGCGGCGATCTCCAGAGGTCCGCGGAGATCAGCTATGGGCGGATACCGGCGATCGAGAAGGAGATCGGCGTCCTCGAGAAGCGGCTCGCCGAGATCCAGAAGAAAGGGAAGTACCTGAAGGAAGAGGTGGACGCGGAAGACATTGCCGAGATCGTCTCGAAGTGGACCGGCATTCCCGTCACCAAGATGCTCGAGTCGGAGAAGGAACGGCTGCTCAAGCTCGAGCAAGAGCTCGGCAAACGCGTCATCGGGCAGAAGGAAGCACTGGCGGCCGTGGCGAACGCGGTGCGGCGCGCGCGCGCGGGACTTCAGGATCCACATCGTCCCACCGGGTCGTTCATCTTCCTCGGCCCCACCGGCGTGGGAAAGACGGAGACCGCGAAGGCGCTGGCCGGGTTCCTGTTCGACGACGAGCGGGCGCTCGTGCGCATCGACATGTCGGAATACATGGAGAAGCACGCGGTTGCTCGGCTCATCGGCGCGCCGCCGGGATACGTCGGGTACGAAGAGGGCGGTCAGCTCACGGAAGCGATCCGCCGCCGGCCGTATTCGGTGATTCTGTTCGACGAGCTCGAGAAGGCGCACCCCGATGTGTTCAACCTCCTGCTCCAGATTCTCGACGACGGCCGGCTCACCGATTCCCAGGGCCGGACGGTGGACTTCCGCAACACCGTGCTCATCATGACGTCGAACGTCGGGTCACAGTACCTGATCGAGGCGGGCACGGGGCAGGTCGCGTGGGAGCAGACCGAGACGAAGGTGATGGAGCTGCTCCGCCAGGCGTTCAAGCCGGAGTTCCTGAACCGCGTGGACGACATCATCATCTTCCGGCCGCTGACGCACGAAGACATCGAGCGGATCGTCGATATCCAGATCAAGCGGGTCGAGAAGCAGCTGGCCGATCGTAAGCTCACGATTGAAATCACGCCGGCTGCCAAGAAGCTCATCGTGGCCGAGGGCTACGATCCGGTGTACGGCGCGCGGCCCTTGAAGCGGGCGATTCAGCGCCTGCTCCAGAACCCGTTGGCGCTCCAGGTCCTCGAAGGGAAGTACGGCGAGGGGGACAAGATCCTCGTGGACCGCTCGAAGGACGGCAACTCACTGACGTTCGAGCGGATGCCGGCCGAGGGCGGCGCACGCGAGCCGGTGCGTGCATAGGGCCGGCGCGGGGGAAGGGGGCAGGGGGATGGAGGCTGCGCTCGAGCAAGCGCGGCTGGCCGCATCCAAGGACGAAGTTCCGATCGGGGCCGTGGTGATGCGCGGTGACGAGATCGTCGCTGCGGCGCATAACGAAACCGTCGCCCGCCAGAATCCCACATATCATGCCGAGTTTCTCGCCATCGAGCGGGCGCTCGAGGCGTTAGAGACCGACCGTCTCACCGACTGCACGCTGTATGTTACGATCGAGCCGTGCGCGCAGTGCGCGGGCGCGATCGTGCTCGCGAAGGTCGGGAAACTGGTGTTCGGCGCCTACGACGAGAAAGCGGGGATGTGCGGTTCGGTGGGGGATTTGGTGCGGCATCCGCGGCTGAATCACCGCGTGGATGTGCGCAGCGGCGTCGAGGCGGAGGCGTGCGGGGAACTGCTCAGGTCTTTCTTTGCAGCTCGTCGCGCACCAACCGAGCAGCCTCGCTGAGCTGCTCTGCGGTGACGTAAGGCGCCGGACCCAACCGCAGCACGTCGCCGCGATAATCGGTCAAGACATCGCGTTTCCGTAGGGCTTTCTGCAGACGGGCGGCATGTCGCGTTTGTAGCGATAGAAACCCCCCGATTCCGCTGTTCTGGGCAGCGTCCGCCTGTTCGATCTGCCACCCCAGCGACCTGGTCTGGTCCAGACTCAGCTCGCGCAACTTCTCCGGCGTGAGCCCCTGCTCTTCAAAAAACCTGAATACGCGGGCCCCACGGTAATGACTCGTACAGTCGTACGTCGCGCCCGCAAATCTTGCCGCCCCCGGCCCATACTCCACGCGCCCAGTCGGCGCCTTGCTGAGATCGGTGAACTCGCTGAACCAGCCCGTCACGACCGGCCGCAGCGTCGTATCCGCAGGGAAGCGCAAGAACGCATTGCCCGGCCCGAGCTGGCAGTACTTGTAACCACCGCCGACGACGTACGCGCTCTCCAAACCCTCGACCTTGAGCGAAAACGGAATCGCGTTGAGGGCGTGGTACGCATCGACGAGCAGCTCCGCGCCACTCCACGCGCACGCCTCGAGTGTGGCTCGGAGATCGGGAACGATATGCGCATTCGTGTACAGCACGGCCGACACCAGCACCGCCGCCGTGCGATCGTCGACCCTCTGCGCCAGCCGCTCGGCCAGCGTTGCCGCCGGCTCGGCCGCAAGCTTCACGACCTCGATACGTTCCTCGGCGAGCCGATCGAGCTGGCGGCGGATCGTGTGAAACTCACCGTCCGTCGTGATCAGCTTGGGACGCTTTTTTATTGGAAGGGCTGAGAGAAACCGCACGACGAGCTCATGGGTGTTTGGCGCGAGCGCGATTCGATCCGGCGAGTCATCGAGCAGGCGCGCAAACCCGCGGCGCACTTCGTTCGCTTTCTCGAAGGCCTTATCCCACACGTCGTCGACCAACTCCGCCGTGTCGAGCCACGCCTGCTGCTGCGCTTCGAAAGCGACATCCGGCCAAGCCTGATGCGAATGGCCGGTAAGGAGAATTCTCTCGGTAACTCGAAACCGGCTGTAATGCTTTGCGAGCTCTTCTGGATTGATCACAGTTCGGAGCGGATAGCCCAGAGATCCGGGAAGGCGGGTTGGTTCAGAGTCTTCATCAGATACTCCGCGCCGGCGGAGCCGCCAGTGCCGTGTTTCGTCCCGATCGTCCGCTGCACCATCTTTACGTGCCGATACCGCCACTCCATGAACCCCTCATCCAGATCCACCAGGCGCTCGGCGATCTGGGCCACCATGGGATTCTTCTTATAGACCTCCACCAGAATCCGCTGCACGTCTGCCGAGGGTTCGTAACCGTTGGTGTAATCCCGCTCGAGCAAGGTCCTCGGGACGCGATATTGGTTTTTCGCGAGATAATCGAGGAAGGCATCCCACAACGTGGGCTCGGCGAAGCGCCGCTCCACCTGGTTGCGGCTCGCACTGCCCTGGGGGTACCGTTCAAACGACGGTCGCCCCTTCTTGCCCAGCATGAACTCGATCTCGCGAAACTGCGCCGACTGAAAGCCGCTTCCCGACTCGAGCCGGTCCCGAAAGGCCAGGAAGTTGAGCGGCGTAATGGTTTCGAGCACGTCGATCTGCGCAACGAGCGTCTTGAGAATCGTCAGAATGCGCTTGAGCGTCGCGCCGGCAAGCGGCGTGTCGTTCGCACGGAGCAGCGTTTGCAGATAGTCGAGCTCGTGCAGCACTTCCTTGAACCACAGCTCGTAGACCTGATGAATGATGACGAAGAGCGTCTCGTCGTGCTCCAGCTCCCCAGGCCGAGGTTGCTGGAGCGACAAGAGCTCATCGAGCTTCAGGTAACTCGAGTAAGTGACGGTCATAGTCTCGGCTTGTACCGGTTGAGCGTCGCGTACGGATCGGGCCAAGGCAACGGAAAGCCCTGTTCATAGGCTGCGTGCCGAGTCCAATACGGATCCCACAGATGGGCGCGAGCGAGGACGCAGAGGTCTGCGCGCCCCGCCGCGAGGATCGTGTTCACGTCCTGATACGACGAGATGTTGCCGACCGCCATCGTCGCGATCCCCACTTCGTGGCGAATTCGATCGGCGAACGGCGTCTGAAATTGGCGGCCGTACTGCGGCTTCGCGTCGGCGACGGTCTGCCCGGCGGAGACGTCGGTGATGTCGCACTCGTGCTGCTTCAGCAGCCGCGCGACTGCGACGGAGTCCGCTGGCTGCATGCCGCCCGGTGCCCAATCGACCGCCGAGATCCGCACTGACATCGGCTTGCGATCGGGCCACGCGCTGCGGACGGCGTCGAACACCTCGAGCGGGAACCGCATCCGGTTCTCGAGCGAGCCGCCGTACGCATCGGTACGCAGGTTCGTGAGCGGCGAGATGAAGCTCGCGAGCAGGTAGCCGTGCGCGAAATGCAGCTCGAGGAGGTCGAACCCCGCTTCATTCGACATCTGCGCGGCACGCACGAAGTCGTACTTCACTTCGTCCATATCGGCCCGCGTCATCTCCTTCGGCACCTGACTGTAAGGAAAATAGGGCAGGGGCGACGCCGAGATGATCGGCCAGTTACCGTCGGGCAGCGGCTCGTCCATCCCCTCCCACATGCGCTGCGTCGACGCCTTGCGTCCGGCGTGGCCGAGCTGCATCGCGATCTTCGCGTTGCTGTTCACGTGTACGAAGTCGACGATCCGCTTCCAGGCAGTGACGTGCTCCGGTTTGTACATCCCTGTGCACCCCGGGGAAATCCGCCCCTCGCGCGACACGTCGGTCATTTCCGTGAAAACCAGCCCCGCGCCACCGATCGCGCGGCTGCCGAGGTGCACCAGGTGCCACTCGTTCGACATGCCGTCCTCGGCGACGTACTGGCACATCGGACTCACCACGACCCGATTACTCAATACTAGGTCGCGCAGCTTGAATGGCGTAAACATGGGCGGGGGTGCGCCGTGCGCCGTGGGCGGTACGCCGGACTGCCGTTCCGCCTGCGATGCGTACCACGCGTCGATTTCCGCGACGAATGTCGGGTCGCGCACCTTGAGATTGTCGTGCGTGATCCGCAGGCTGCGTGTGAGGAGATTGAACGCGAACTGCGGCGGCTCGAGGCTCATATACCGCTCGGTGTCCTCGAACCACTGCAGGCTCACCTGCGCCGCGCGCTGGAGGCTCTCGACCGCCGGCCGCCGCTCGGCCTCGTATTCGGTAACTGCGATGCCAACCTCGGGATGGCGCCGCAGCGCGCCGGCCAACGCAATCGCGTCTTCGATTGCGAGCTTGGTCCCCGAGCCCACCGAGAAATGCGCGGTGTGCGCCGCGTCGCCCACCAGCACGACGTTGCGATGCGACCAGGCGGCGTTCCGCACCGTGACGAAGTGCCGCCACAGGGAGCGATTCTTGAGGAGGTGATGGCCCTGTAGCTCCTGCTTGAACAGCGCCTGGCAGAACTCGACGGTCTGGTCTTCGCTCGCATGGTCCAGGCCCGCCTTGCGCCAGGTTGCGTCGGTAGCTTCGACGATGAACGTGGAACGACCCGGCTCGTACTGATAGGCGTGCACGCGCCACAGCCCGTGCTTGTCGCGCGTGAAGTAGAAGGTGAACGCGGGGAAGGGACGGGTCGTCCCCAGCCAGACGAAGCGGTTGGGCCGCTCGTCCATGGTGGGTTGAAAGTGCCGGGCGTACCGCTCCCGTACGGTGCTGTTGAACCCGTCCGCGCCGACCACGAGGTCGGCGTCAGTGTACATCGCCGGATCGGTCACCTCGGTGCCGACCTCGATACACACTCCCAAATCCTTGCACCGCCGTCCCAACACGCCGAGCAGCGCTTGACGCGACAGGCCGCTGAAGCCGTGGCCGCTCGATGTGATCACGAGGCCGCGGTAGTGGATATCGATGTTGTCCCAGTGCGCGAAGTGGCTCGCCATCGCGTCGTAGGTCTCGGGATCGGCGGCGGCCAGATTATTCTGCGTCGCGTCGGAGAAGACGACGCCAAACCCGAACGTGTCCTCGAGACGATTGCGCTCGAGGATCGTGACCTCGTGTTTGGGATCGGCCTTCTTCATCAGGATCCCGAAGTAGAGCGCTGCCGGCCCGCCGCCGATCGTGACGACTTTCATTTGACGAGCTGTCCCGCGATGATGAGGTGCTGAATCTCCGTCGTGCCCTCGTAAATGCGCAGGGCGCGCACGGAGCGATACAGCCGGTCCACCGGATGGTCGGCGAGCACGCCACGGCCGCCCAGGATCTGCACGGCGTCGTCCACGATCCGCTGGGCGGCTTCCGTGGCGAACGCTTTTGCCATCGCCGCTTCGAGTGTGACCCGGGGCGCGCCGCGATCCTTCTCCCACGCCGCCCGGTAGACGAGCAACCGCGCGGCGGTCAGATCGGTCGCCATCCTGGCCAGCTTTTCCTGGATCAGCTGGAAATCCGCCAGCGGTTTCCCGAACTGCCGGCGCGACTTGGCGTGCGCCAGCGCCTCGGCGAGCGCGCGGGTCGCCATGCCGCAGGCCGCGGCGCCGACGGTGGCGCGAACGCGATCGAGCGTGGCGAGACCGAGCTTGAACCCCTCCCCGGCATCGAGCCGGCACTCGCTCGGGACACGCGCCCTTTGGAATGCGATTTCGCCGAGTGGATGTGGGGCCGAGAGCAGGAGCGGCCGCACCAGACGGACACCGGGCGTGTCGGCGGCGACGACGAAACAGGCGATGCCTTTGACTTTCTTGGCGCGATCGGTCGTCGCGAACACCGTGTAGAAATCAGCGATCCCGGCGTTGGAGATGAAGGTCTTCGTGCCCGACAGGACATATCCGTCGCCGTCGGGCTCGGCGGTCGCGCCGAGCGCTGCGACATCGGAGCCGGCGTCCGGCTCGGTCATTGCGAACGACGCCATGGCGCGCCCCTGAATTGCGGGCTCGAGCCAGCGCGCGCGCATCGCGTCATTGGCGGATAGCAGCATCGGGACGAGGCCCAGCGCCTGGAGTGCGAAGACGGCGTCAGCCAGCGGCGACGCCGCCGCGAGCGCCTCCCGCACGATGCAGCAGGCGCGCCAATCCTGGTCGCGAATCGGCTGGAACCAGCCGGCGGCGCCGAGCTTGCCGAGCAGCTCGCGGGCCTGCTGGCGCGCCGCAGCGTCGTCTTGGGGCTCAGCGAAGGGCGCGACTACGCGTGTGGCGAACTCGCTCACGCGCTCCGCCAGCGTCACATGCTTGTCGTCGAGAAATGCGCGGACCGGCGCGGGATCGAGGGGGAGGGGGGCCATCAGCTGAATTTGGGGTCGCGCCTGGCGCGGAACGCCTCGTGAGCCTCGCGGAAGTTCGGTCCCTGCATCAGCTGCGCCTGGACTTCAGCCTCGTACGCGAGTGCCGCCTCGAAATCGAGGGCCGCCTCGGCCTCGAGCGCCTGCTTCGTCACGCCGAGCGCGACGGATGGTCCCTTGGCAAGCTGCTCGGCGATCGCGCGGGCTTCGGGCAAGACCTGCGCTTGCGGGACGACGCGATTGTAGAGGCCGATCTCATGCGCGCGCTTCGCCTCCATAAAATCACCCGTCAGCAGCATCTCGGTCGCGTGACCGTAGCCGACGATGCGGGGCAGCAGCCACGCGGCGCCCATGTCGGCGCCGGACAGCCCGACTTTGGTAAAGAGGAATGCGATCTTGGCGGATTCGGCGGCGACGCGGATGTCGCACGCGGCCGCAATCACCGCCCCCGCGCCGGCGACGGTACCGTTCAGCCCGCCGACGATGGGCCGGCGACAGCGTCGCATCGCCAGGATCAAGTCGCAGGTGAGCCGGGTGAATTCTTGTAAGGCCTTGACCTCGCGGCCGAGCAGCGCGCCGATGATGTCCTCGACATCGCCGCCCGAGCAGAACGCGCGCCCGGCGCCCGTGATGATGATCGCGCGCACGCCGGGCTCGGTGTCGAGCCGCTGAAATGTGTCGCGCAGCTCTTTGTAGACCTCGAACGTCAGCGCGTTGAGCCGCTCGGGCCGGTTGAGCGTGATCGTCGCGACCGAGGTCTTGGCATCGACTTCATAGCGAAACGACTTCATAGGACGGCGACGGCCTCGATTTCGACGAGCGCCTTGGAATCGATGAGCGACTTCACTTCGACGACGGCCATCGCCGGGTAGTGTCGGCCCATGTGTTTGCGGTGAATTTCGCCGAGGGCCGTGACGTTGGCGAGGTACCCCGCGCGATCGGTGATGTACACGACCATCCGGCCGACATTCTCCGGTTTCCCTCCCGCCGCGCGCACCACTTCCATCACGCGGCCCAGCGCGCCCTCCCACTGCGCCACGAAATCGCCGACGGGGAGGATCTGGCCGGCGACGAACAGCATGCGGCCGCCCTTTCCGCTCAGCATGCCGTGATTCCAGCCGCTCGGCCGGCCACCAAAGGCCTCCGGGTTGACGATCTCGAACGCCATGGTCCTCCTAGCCCGCGATCGTGACGGCCTTGCCGTTGGGCCGCTGGCCGCGCGGGTCACACAGCCTCAAGACCACTTGTGCGACCTCGTCCGTCGTGATCAGCCGTTTCTGGCCCGCCGAGCCGAGCAGCGCGGTGAGCGCCTCCGCCGCAGACTTGCCCGTTTTTGCGACGACCCGCGCGACGGATTCTTTCGTCATCTCGGTGTCCACAAATCCAGGGCAGACGGCGTTGCAGGTCACCTTCGTGCCCTCGAGCTCCGCGGCGACGCTCCTCGTCAATCCAATCACAGCGTGCTTTGCGGCCGCGTAGGCGGCGATGTAACGAGCGCCCGCCAATCCAGCAACCGACGCGACATTCACGACGGATCCCTGCTTGCGCATAATCATCGCCGGAATGAACGCCTGCGTGCAGAGAAACGTACCAGTCGCGTTCACCGCGAGCACCCGATTCCAATCTTCCAGTGTGATCTTGCCGAGCGGCGCGCTGTGCGCGGCGCCGGCGTTGTTGACGAGGATATCCACCACTCCGGCGCGCCGAGCTGCAGCTTGGGCGAGGCTATGCACGCTCGCGGCATCGGTGACGTCGCATTGCACGGCCCACGCCTTGCCCCCTCCACCACGAATTTCAGCGGCTACCTTCTCGATGCGATTGGCAGTCCGGGCCGCGACGACGATCGCGGCGCCCTCAGCGGCGAGCGCGTGCGCGATTGCGGCGCCGATGCCCTGGCCGCCCCCGGTCACGACCGCGACCGCGCCGTCAAGTCTTCGCACGCACCGCCTCCTCGAGGATCGAACCCAGGGCTTCGATCAGGCGAGCACCTTCGTCCGCGGTCGCCGCGGCGGGATCACCGAAGTAGGCACGCGGCCCGCCGGCGGCGTCGAACGTACGCTTGCCCGCCCTGACGGCTTGCGACAGGGAGCTGGGATTCGGCGCGAGCCCGGCGCGGATTGTCTCGCGCACCGACTCGGGCCGCTCGGCGATGACGATGGAGCTTTCGAATTGCCCGGCGTGGCATGCGCCGCTCTTGAACTCATCACCCAGTCGCGTGCCCCAGGGTTTGCGAGTGAGATCGGGGAAGACGATCGGCAACAGCCGATCGACCTGCGCCAGCTTCACGGCCTCATTCAGCGCCGCGAGATGTTCCGGGTCGAGGTGCACGTTCGCGAGCGCCAGCAGCCGGAAGCGCTGGTCCGACAGGCTGCGCGCGAGGTCCACAACCAGCGCCGTGACCGTGATAGCAGAAATCGAGAGCGTGCCGTGGAAGGCGGCGCCGAAGCCAGCGGCGGTGTAGGCGAGGGCGGGGAGGAGCAGGACGATGGCGCCGCGGTCCGCGAGCTTGCGGGCGCCTGCGCGCGCCATCGCCGTGGCGATCACAACGTCGGTATCGAGCGGCAGGTGCGGTCCGTGGGCCTCAATGGCGCCGACCGGGAGGACGACAAGCGTGTGTTCCCGATCCAGATCGCGCACCTCTTCCCACGTCAGTTGCGCCAGCTCATGTACCGGCATCATCATCCTCTGTCATGACGACCGACCTCCCGGAACGCTTAAACATCGCTGATTGGCTGTTGGACGCGCGGGTCCGCGAGGGAAGGGGAGATCGGCCGGCGCTGCTTACGGACCAGGGCACGCTCACCTACCGTGACGTGCAGGCGCTCGCGAACCGGTTCGGTCACCTGCTCGCGAGCGCCGGCGTGGAGCCCGAGCAACGGGTCATCATCGCGCTGCCAGACGGGCCGGAATTCGTAGCGGCGCTGTTCGGCACACTCAAAGTTGGCGCGGTCGTGGTGATGGTCAACCCACTGCTCGCCGTCGATGCGATCGAGTATTTCTACGCCTACACCCGGGCGACGGTCGCGCTGGTGCACCGCCACACAGCCGTGCAATTCCAGGCCGCTCGGCGTGCGGCGGTCCACCTGAAGCAGATCATCGTCGCTGGCGAGCCCACCACCGCGCGGGCCATCGCGGGGGCCTCGCCGGAGCTCGAGACATACCCCAGTCATCGCGACGACGCGGCGATCTGGCTTTTCTCCGGCGGCACGACGGGGAAGCCGAAGGCCGTCGTGCAGAGCCACGGATCGTTCGCCAACACGACCGTTTGCTACGGTCAGCGCGTGCTCGGTCTCACGGAGCGCGACATCACGCTCGCGGTGCCGAAGTTGTTCTTTGGTTATGCAACCGGATCGAATCTGTTCTTTCCATTTTCGGTGGGCGGGGCCGCGGCGCTGTTTCCCGAGAAGAGCACCGCCGAGACGCTGTTCGCCAAAATCCGCACGTTTCGGCCGACCGTGCTGGTGAACGTGCCGACGATGGTAAACCAGATGGTCACCCACCCCGATGCTGCGCAGCAGGACTTCTCAACGCTGCGGCTGGCCACGTCGGCCGGGGAAGCCTTGCCCGTCGAATTGTATGAGCGCTGGAAGAAGACGTTCGGCGTGGAGCTGCTCGATGGGCTCGGCACCGCGGAGATGTGGCACATCTTCATTTCGAACAGGCCCGGTGCCGTGAGGCCCGGCACGATTGGCACGGTCGTGCCGGGCTTCGATGTGAGGGTGCGCGACGATCTGGGGCACGATTTGCCCGACGGTGAAGTCGGCATGCTGTGGGTGCGCGGCGGCTCGCGCGCGATTGGCTACTGGCAGCAGATGGACAAGACGCAGGCCGCCTTCCGCGGCGAGTGGTACGTGTCGGGCGATCTCGTTCGCCGCGACGCGGACGGCTACTTCACGTATTGCGGGCGGGCCGACGAGTTGCTCAAGGTCGGCGGCAAATGGCTGGCGCCGCAGGAGGTGGAAGGCTGCCTGTTGCAGCATCCGCTCGTGAAGGAAGTCGCTGTGGTGGGGATCGAGGACGCGAATGGTCTCACCAAGCCGCACGCGTTCGTGGTCGCCGCTGAGGAGCGGCCGAGTCTCGCGGAGGAGCTGTTGACCTTCGCGCGCGAGCGGCTGGAACCCTACAAAGCCCCTCGCACCGTGAGGTTTCTGGATTCCCTCCCACGCACTCACCTGGGCAAGGTGGATCGCGGCAAACTCCGGCTTCAATGAGGGCAGGGCACCAATTACTTTGTTGTGCCGGGACGGGTGGCCGAGTGGCTGAAGGCGCACGCTTGGAAAGCGTGTTAACGGGCAACCGTTACGTGGGTTCGAATCCCACCCTGTCCGCCTAGCAGGACAGGTGGGTGAGCGGTTGAAACCGCCGGTCTCGAAAACCGGTATGCCCGCAAGGGTATCGAGGGTTCGAATCCCTCCCTGTCCGTCCCCATGGGAATCTGGAACAGCACGCTGGTGTACGTCGGCGCGCGCACGCTGCTCGCGGGGGCGATGATCGCCCTCTTGCTGCGGCGTCGAGTCGGCGCCGTCTACGCCGGTGGCCAGCTCGTCTGCGATCTCGCCTGCGCCGCTTTTCTCCTCGCCTACGTGAACCCCGTCATCCGTGACGACATCGGCGTCCTTGTCATCCCGTTGCTGCTGTTCGTGCTGTATTGGGAAGCGACGCGATTCTTTGAGAATCGTCGCGCTGCTGGCATGAGTGAAGAAGAAGAGAGCTTGCTCGACAACGGTCTGCGTGTCTACGGCATGGTGTGGACGTGGGGCTTCGTGCTGCCCGCGGTGTTATCGGGCGCTTTCCTGATGTTCGATCTCATGGCGCCGAATGAATGGCCCTTTCCCAATCCCAAGGCGGCCTTCGCGTGTACGCCCCAGCACCTGCGATCTGGCGACAAGCTCACGCTGGAGATGCGCGTGCCGCACGGCAGCCAGTTGACCGTGTTCCCGCCGCGCGGGCGCCCGATTGTGCTCATTCCGTATGGCGCGAAAACATTTCAGACCGTCGCTCACCTGACTCTGGCGACGGATACGTTGTCGCATGTTTTCGCCGACTCCGGCGTGTATGCGGTTACGGTCAGCACCGAGGGCGAGCTTTCGGCGTCGCTAATGTGCCGCGTGCGTTATGACTCGGAGCAGGCTACACTAAGGAAAAGAAAACCATGACCTCTATCTTCGTCCTGCTGACGCCACTGTGCCTGCTGCAGTCGGTCGAATACCGCTCTCCCGCGGGTGTCGAGTATCGCTCCCAGCGCGATAGCGGTGCGATCGCCCGCGCCGAGAGCGCACTCGGCGCCGATCCGCGCAATGTGGAAAGGATCATCGCACTCGGCGTCGCGCAATCGGGCGTCCGGCAGTATCGCGAGGCGATTGTCACGTTCACGCGCGGCGTCGGCATCGCGCCCAAGAACGCGCTGCTCTATCGCTGGCGCGGGCACCGCTATCTCTCCACGCGGCAATTCGATCGCGCGATGGACGACCTGGAGCGCGGCGCGCGACTCGACAGCACGATCTACGGCATCTGGTATCATCTCGGCATCCTGCGGTTTGTGCGGCGCGACTTCGGCGGCGCCGTGGACGCCTTCACCCGCGCGCTCCCCATGTCGCCGGACTCGGCGGAGCGGGCGGGCTCGACGGACTGGCTCTGGATGTCGCTGTCGCGCGTGGGCCGCAAAGCCGAAGCACAGGCGTTGCTCGATCGTCATCCGGATGTGCCCAATGCGGGCAACGCGTATGCGCAGCGGCTGCGGCTCTATCGCGTCGCAGTCGCTCCCGATTCCGTCTTCACGCCCGCCGATACCAGCGATATCCAGGTGGCGACGCTGAGCTATGGCATCGGCAACTGGTATCTGGTGCAGGGTGACACGGCAAAAGCGCGAGCCTGGTTCGAGCGCTCCGTCGCATCGGGTGGTTGGCCGGCGTTCGGCTTCATCATGTCAGAGGTGGAGTTGCGGAGCAGCCGCACGCATTGAGGGTAATGAGGAAAACCTTAGGAGGCCTCATGCGTGTAGCGCTCGTCTGTCTGGTGCTTCTCGTCGGGTGCTCGTCCGATAGCAGCGGCCCGCCCTCGAACACTCCGCAATCATTCTACGTCGCCAACAAGGGCAGCAGCACGATCTCCGCCTTCTCGACCGCGGACACCGGCAACGCGACTCCTGCGCTCACGATCAGCGGGGGGAATACGACGCTGGATCAGCCGGAGGGCATCGTCGTCGATCCGGCGGGCGTGGTGATCACGACGAGCGCCAACCCGTGGCGCATCGTGGTTTTCGCCGCCCACGCCGCCGGCGACATCGGGCCGGTCGCTTCGATCGTGGGCTCCAACACACGCCTGTCACAACCCCGGGGGCTCGCACTCGATCAGGGCGGTCGCTTGTACGTGTCCAACACCGCTAGCGACAGCATTCTGATCTTTCAAGGTGGTGCGACCGGAAACGTGGGTCCCGTTGCCGTGATCGGCGGAAGCAACAGCGGTCTGCAAGCACCGGAAGGCATCGCTCTCGACATCCGGGGTCGCCTCTACGTCGCGAGCGCGTTCAACAGCACGATTACGGTCTTTGGCGCCGGCGCGAGCGGGAACGCGAGGCCGACCGATACGATCGCCGGCGGCAATACCGGATTGGATGCGCCGATGGGCGTCGCGCTCGACCCGGGTGGTCGCATCTACGTCGCGAACTACGGAACCGGAACCGCCAACCCGAGCGTCACGGTCTACGCGGCGGGGGCGAGGGGAAATGCGACGCCGATAGCCACGATCAAGGGGGCCAACACGCTGCTGGATCAGCCCATAGGCATCGCGCTCGACGCAGCAGGCCGGATCTACGTAGCGAGCAGCGGAACCACCAGCGCACAGTACCGGATTACGGTATACGCGGCGGGCGCCACTGGGGACGTCGCTCCCGTCGTGACGATCTCCGGCAGCCGCACCGGGTTGAGCGTACCATCTCAGCTCGCGTTCTGATGCACTGTCGCTCCCACGGAGAGTGAAATGAAACGAGCCTGTCTGCTGACGCTGTTGATCGTGTTCAACGTGCCGTTGCGCGCCCAGATGCCGCGGACGCTGTCGCCGACCGACCAGCGTGCCCGCGACATCTTCGAGCAGCTGATCAACATCAACACGACCGGCTCGAGCGGCAGCACGACCATCGCGTCCAACGCGATGGCGAAGCGGCTCCTCGACGCGGGCTTCCCTCCGGGTGACGTGCAGGTCATCGGACCGGCGGAGTCGAAGAATCACAATCTCGTGGCGCGGTTTCGCGGCACCGGAGCCCAAAAGCCGATCCTGCTCCTCGCGCATATCGACGTGGTCGAGGCCCGCCGCGCAGACTGGTCGGTCGACCCGTTCACGCTCCTGGAACGCGACGGATTTTTCTACGGCCGGGGCACGCTGGATGTCAAAGGCGGTGCGGCGATTCTCGTCGCTACCCTCGCGCGATTGAAGCAGGAAGGCTATCGCCCCAACCGCGACCTGGTTCTCGCCCTCACGACCGGCGAGGAAGGCGGCAGCGACTACAACGGCGTCCAGTGGCTGCTTGCCAATCATCGTGACCAGATCGATGCCGCCTATGTGATCAACATGGACGCGGGCGACCCCGTCATCCTGAACGGCAAGCGCGCGTTCCGATCGGTGCAGGCTGCTGAGAAGGTCTACGTGACCTTCAAGCTCGAAGTGCACAATCCCGGCGGCCACAGCTCGCTGCCCACCAAGGACAACGCGATCTACCGCCTCGCCGCCGCACTCGGGCGCCTGAGCGCCTACGAGTTTCCGGCGCAGCTGAACGAGATCACACGGGCGTCTTTCGGGAAGTGGTCACAGTTGCAGCAGGGCGCGCTCGCCGTGGACATGGCCGCGGTCGCTCAGCCAACGCCGGACAGCGCCGCGATCCGGCGCCTCTCGGACGCGAGCCCAATGTACAACGCGCAGCTGCGCACGACGTGCGTCGCGACGGAGCTGGCCGGCGGGCACGCCGAGAACGCGCTGCCGCAGTCCGCGACGGCGACGGTCAATTGTCGCATGCTGCCGGGAACGCCCCAGGACGAGGTGCAGCGCGCGCTGGCGAGGGTCGTCGCCGATACTGCGGTGGCGGTCACGGTCGTGCAGGCGGCGGTCCCCAGTCCAATGGCCGCGCTCAAGCCCGACGTCATGGACGCGATCGAGCGGGTCACGACACGGCTCTGGCATATCCCTGTCATCCCGGTGATGGAAACCGGGGCGACCGACGGACTCTACCTTCGCAATGCCGGAATTCCGGTGTACGGCGTCTCCGGGGTGTTCGTGGATATCAACGACATTCGCGCGCACGGCCGGGATGAGCGCATCGGCGTGCAAGAGTATTACGACGGGGCCGAGTACATCTACCAGCTGGTCAAGGCGGTTACATCGACGCAACGGTGAAGAAAGGCGGCCTGGACGGTGTCGTTGCCGCCCAGACGCGACTGAGTCACGTCGACGGCCAGGCCGGCGAGCTGATCATCGGCGGCTACCAGCTCAAGGAGCTGGCGGGCCGGGTCAGCTTCGAGGAAGCGGCGCACCTGTTGTGGCGCGGCGCGCTGCCCTCGCCGGACGAGCTCGCGACCCTGCGGAGGGAAATCGCGGGGCTGCGTGCGTTACCGCAGGAAACTATGCACGTGGTGCGCGCGGCGGCCAAGGCGCCGCCGATTGATGCGCTGCGCATGGCGTGCGCGACGTTGTCGCTCGATCTGGATCGTCCTGACGACATCTCGCCCGCCGCCGATATTCAGGCCGCGAAGGTGCTCACCGCCCGCTTCCCGACGGTCGTCGCCGCGCAGGTCCGGCTCGGCGCCGGCAAGGAGCCGATCGCGCCGCGCACCGACTTACCGCTTGCCGCGAACTTCCTGTACATGATCCACGGCAAGGAGCCCGATTCCATCGCCGCACGCGCGATCGACACGTACTGGGTGACGGTGATCGATCACGGCATGAACGCCTCGACATTTACCGCCCGAGTGATCGCCAGCACGCGGTCGGACATGGTGAGCGCGGTGACGGGAGCGATCGGTGCCCTGAAAGGACCCCTGCACGGCGGTGCGCCGGGTCCCGTGCTCGACATGCTCAAGGACATCAGGTCCGCGGATCGCGCCGAGGGCTGGGTGCGCAACGAGCTGGCAGCCGGCCGGCGCATCATGGGGTTCGGCCATCGCGTCTACAAGGTCCGCGACCCACGCGCCGACGTGCTCAGCAAGGTCGCCGACGCGATGAGCTCGGCCGCGCTCGAAAACCGGAAGCTGTTCGATCTCGCGCGGGCCGCGGAACAGACGATCCTGAAGGTGCTGGATGAGGTGAAGCCCGGCAGGAATCTGCGGACCAACGTCGAGTTCTTCACGGCACTCGTGCTGCAGGCGCTGGGTCTCGAGCCGCGTTCATTTGTCGCGATGTTTGCGTGCGGCCGCGTCGCCGGCTGGTGCGCCCACGTGATCGAGCAGCACGCCGAGGACCATCTCATTCGCCCACAGTCGGAGTACATTGGGCCTCGGGGACTGAAGGTCGATTGACCCACCGAGTTCTCATCGCTGCCGAGATCAAGAATCTCCTTGAGCCCGCGCAGCTTGCAGACCTCGATGTCACATGGTTGCCGGGCCATGAGCCCACCCCAAAGGGCGACTGGGTGGCACTCGTGTCCTTGTTGTCGCGCTGGGTTGGTGGAACCGAGTTCAAGAACCTCCGCAACCTCCGCATCGTTGCGAATGTCGCCGTCGGTTACGACAACATCGATCTCGTCGCGGCGGAGATGCGGCAGGTGCTCGTCACCAACACGCCTGGCGTGCTCACCGAGGCGACGGCCGACCTCACCTGGGCGCTGATCCTCGCGACTACGCGCCGGCTGATCGAGGGTGTCGAGCTCGTCCGCAGCGGGCGCTGGACCGGCTGGCATCCGGAACAGCTGCTGGGCCTTGAGCTGCGTGGCCGGACCCTTGCCCTGTCCGGGGCAGGGAGGACCGCCCAGGCGGTGGGCCGCGGCCCGCCCCCTTCCGGTCTGCGAACCCCCCACACGGCCCGGACGCCCAACCCCACCTTCGAGCGCGAGAGGGGCCCCGGCCCCTTGGTTACCACCAATGTCCTGGCCAACGGGGAAGTCGGTACCCCCCCCGCCCCGCCACACCCCGGACGCAAAGGG
>JACXTT010006189.1_pt1 | contig 17151 bp, 17 predicted proteins | sample 9270951 | NCBI WGS metagenome assembly JACXTT01 (sample SAMN15532306, study PRJNA645909) | rock metagenome | isolation source: weathered quartz diorite | place: Puerto Rico | collected 2017-06-21 | reverse complement strand
TACCCTGGTGGTTGATATATAGTCGTTGCCAGTCCTGTTTCGTCGTCGGCAACCTCGTCGATAGGAGTTGGAACATATAGTGCGATGGTCGCAGCCACAACAGGAACAGGAAACAGGTGAATAGTAGCAGTACCACCGGGGTTGCCAGACTGATTTGTGAAATCAGTTTCATACCAAAGCGCCCAATCGATTGTTGATGTCAAACCCTTCAGAACATTTGCGAACCACTCTTCGTCGGTATAGACATGGATTGGAGTCTCCAAAGGATTCGACGGGTTAACATTTGTGAATACAAACCCAGCACGCACTATTGATGGAGGTCGTGTCGCGAGTTGCCCAGTACCGCCGGGCCCTACGGTGTACGCCTGCACGTTTGGTGTGGTGGGGAAGAGCGCACGGGCAGTATGGTAGATCATCAGGCGCTCGGCTTTCCACGCATCAATCATGTTGTTAAAACGTAATTGAACGTCTTGGAGATCCTGCGCGTCCACCGGCTCACCGGCAGTCGCTACACCTAACTCCTGCATCGCGGCAATGCATATTTGCTCTACTGTCAATGCGCCCATCGGTTACTTACCTCGTTTTGGAAACTTCCCGTCAGCCACTTCGACCTTGGCCGCTTTTCCGCCCGATTCCTTAGCCACAAAATCGGCGTGTTCCGCATCGGTGTAGGGCTCTTCGCGCCATGCGGGATCGCTGGCGATCAGTGCCTTGTGCTCTTCCGGATTTTCCACGCGCTTGTGATCGAATGAATTGGCGTGTCGCGGATGGTGAAGCGCCTTGGGGTATCCGGGATACTTTGTCTGCTGAATTGGCATTTTGAATCCTTTCTGTTCAGATTTCACGGCTGTTCACGAAACGTGAACAGCCGTGTGACTAACTAGTACAAGCAGCCGTTTGCGCCGCCCGAACCCAGGGTTGTCGGTGGAGTAATATTCAGCAGAGTGCCGAAAGTGACTCCGGCGCCAACTTGCTGAATGTGATCGGGGAAAGTGTTCGCCGTAATTCTCGACGTGGTGTCGGAAGTACCGTTCGACTGAATGCCGATGAAGTATCGCGCCGGACCAGTCAAGACGTACGAAGCAGTGAAGGCCAGGGTCTGGAACGTTCCCGAAGACGCAGTTGATATTCCGGCGACTGCCGAGTTGGCCAACAGGTTTCCAGTCGAATCCCAAACCGCGCCGATCCACTTATCCGTTCCTGCGGTCAGCGCGAGCATCTTCACTCCCGTGAACGATTGGGTGAACGGAACGAACACGTCGGTCACGTAGGAAGAACCAGCGACAGTAGTGGTTGCCGTACCCAGTGAAGCATACGCCACGTTGCCCACTGGTACCGTGCATACTTGAATCAAAGGGATAGACTCGCCAATTGCTGTCTGCTCTTTCCACACGCCGACAGATGTGCTGTTCGAAATCTGGTCCTGAGTGCAAGACTCATAACGAACCTCGTTCGAACTGCCGTTTCCAGGCGCTGCAATTACAAACCGTGGAAAATCCACCGCCTGCGGATTGCACTGGCCTCGAAGGAAATTGTCGTAAACATGGTTAGGGGCTACAACCCACACGAATGCGCTGTTACGATGCGGAAGACGGGCGGATCTGTACCCGCGGGTGACGCGATAAACGCAATTCGTGGAGCATCCAGAGTTGCTAACAAGGTCCCGCACCTGCATAGCCTCATAGTCAACGATTAACATGGTGTTGATCACCTGACCATTGGCTATGACCACGCTTGTGCTGGAAGCGAGGGTTACGAGGTCCGTCTGACCATCTGCAATCGCGGCGCCCAGAGTGGTACGCGGCGCCTGAGTCTGAGCCATGAGCGGAACGGCACAAAGGACGAAGAGAAGCGATAAAAGAATTTTCTTCATGGTTTCTCCTTTCATTAACCAATCAGCCGTGTAGCGAATTGCGGTCGCGGTGCAGCTACGACGTACAGACAATCCAACCGGCTGATGAACTGGTTTTCAGTGATGTCGAATCCGCGCAAGAAACGGATCGAGGTTTTTGTGTCCTCGTCAGTCGTGCGAGCGGCCATATCCATTCCGCCAGGAAGCGGAAGGTCGACCATGCCAAGCACGAACGCACCTTTGTTGAAAAACAGGTTTTGACGAGTCGTCAGTCCAGCATAAGCGGAAGCTGAACCGAAGATTGTGATCGCCGCACCATCGGCAGGCGACTGATTGACTAATACAACGTTCCCACCGGAAACGTTTGGCACAACGACCATTGACTGATTGAGAGTGATGATAGCTTTACCGTTGCTGTCCGAGTTAACATCGGCCGCGACAGAGAACATCGCAGTCGTGTCGGTCAGATCCGAAGAACCGTCCAAACCGATTGAGTTGGGTTTCACCTGAGTTGATCCTGCGAACTGAACAATGTCGCCTTCCTTCAGGATGCCTATAACGGACGTGGACCAACCGCGGGTGTAAATCGTTGTACCGGACTGCAGTCCACCGGCTGTCGTGTTATCGACAACAGGAGTTCCGCCCAGAGCACCAATCGTGTGGATTTTGATGTTCTGGTCCTGGGACCATTTGTATCCCAGAGCATCGAACATACGTGCGGATTCCCACTGACGGGAAATCCCAGCTTGCGGGTTGTACTGGCCAGCGAAGGCAGCGATCAAGGATGTGTTCGTCCTGTAATCGATGACTGCGGACCACTCATCGCCCTCGACCGGAGCACCGTTGTTGGCAAGTCTTTCCGTCACCGGAAGAACTGTCGCAACGGAGTTGGGCAGCACCTGAGGCGTGCCTACGTACGTATTGACCTTCTTGTATAGGCCAGCGAGGTCAGAATCGACGCCGTTCGCAATGGGCAGAGCGGCTTTCTTGACAAACCGGTTTACGAAATCGTCAACCGTCAGCAAGAGTTCTTGGCTCGTGAAGTCCATGTCCACGCCGGTTGGAGTTCCCAATGTGACAGGGAAGAAGGTTTCCGCCGAAGACTGTGGTAGCGCACGGTCGCCCCTGCGCAGTGCGTACATCGGGGGGTAACGGAGATTGATCGTGGTGCCGCGCTTTGCGCCAGCTTGGCCCCACAACTTGTCATACTGCCGGTCAACGTATCGGGGCATGACGCAATGGTTCTTGTAAGAGATCACCGCGTTATCCGTGATGTCCTGGGCGTGAACCGGAAGCAGTTGGTTTGCGTGGCAGTTAAGAGAGTTTAATTTCTGCTCAAGCCGCCCCGCAAAGGTTGTGTCTAACGGATGATAATCCGTCATCAAACTGTCGAACATGTTTGTTCCTTTCTACGGGTCATAGGTTGTGAAAAGACCGGGATTGCGTTTGTGGATTTCGCGCTCGCGATCCTTGAAGGTTACTGGCTTCTTGGATTGTGCTGCAGCCGCGTTCTGACGTCCACCAACGGGTTTCGCCGGTATTTCTGGTTTCTCTTTTGGTTGAGAAGCTGCCGCGACAGGTTTCTTCCCGTCGTTGGCGTGATTGCCGTCACCGGCTTTCAGTTTAGCCTTCTCTTCCGCCTGCATTTCCAACTTGAAGACGATTCGAAGCAGCGATTCAACAGCCTGCGGCGTGTCACCTTGAGAGTAGATCTTGTTGGCCTCTTTCTTGTGTGTTGCAAGATAATACAAGAGGCCAGGACCCTTGGACATGACGGCGCCGAACATCGTGTTCGACATGGGTTCGTCATTATCGACTACGTCGGCGTAATCGGGGTACAAAAGATTGCCATCTTCATCCGCAGCAGTCTTGAATTCTTCCTGACTGGCTTCGAAACTCTCGATGACTTCCTTATCCTTTTTCGCCTGCGCGTCAACTCTCTGCTTGGCCTCATCCTTCGCCTTACGAAATTCGTACAAGTCATCCTCGTACTTCGCGTAATCAGCGTCGTATTTAGCCTGATCCTCCGCCTTGTATTTCCTTGGATCTGGCGGAACGGGCCGCTGAGTTTCAGCTTGAGCCGGTTTTGCCGGTTCGGGCTTAGACTCCTGCGGTTTTTCACGCAACTGCCGTTGGAGATCGTTAACAGTTGATTTCAACTGCTGCAATTCGCGACGAGTTTCCCGGCGATCCTTGTACACTCGCGCGACGGCCTTTTGCTGAGGCTGATCAAGCGAATTGAAATCTACCGGAATGTACTCATCGTCATCGTCTACAATATCATCCACCTTGACACGCTCGTTAGATTTCACGGCGGCTTTCGGTGTAGGTTTGGCTGCCTCCACGGATTTTTCTCCCGCTGCTTCAGCCTCTTCGTTTGCTTCCCGCAGCCTTTCAGCTACGTCCAGGTCTAACGTGGTCGCTTGCTTAACGGTGGTAACCACCCCACCTGATTCTCTCTCTTCAATAGCCATTGAGTTCTCTTTCACTTCCAATAGAATTGGAATAATTTGTCGAACAAATCCGATGGTACGCCTTTAAACAGAGATCCTCGACTCCCATCGTTTAAGTCGAAAGATCCTGTAGTGCCAGGGTGCATCTTCTCCGCTGTCATGTAGAGATCGGTCAGCGAATCTATTAGTTTTTCAGAAGGTTTGTGGTGCAACTCTGTCGCAACACTCTTCGGAAAATACGTTATCCTGGCAAACTTGTTCCTCTCCAGCGCATCCGCCAATCTGCTGGAATTTTTATAATCCCAGTTCTGAGGGTCCATTGCCGCCAAAAATGTTTCGTGATCGGATGGTAGATCAATTAAGTGTCCCTCACTATCGCCAATAAGGCTATTAAAACCTTGCCCAGGGCGATATCTAAACATCTCAGGGTCCACAATCTGCGGCATTTTATCTACACCGGGCGCCCTCGTATTCAGAAGCATCTGACCTGACTCGCTCGGAGGGCCAATGGGTATCATGGCCAGAGAGATGCCCCTGCGCTTCAAATCGTCCTGAACTTCTTGCGGCAAGCCTATCAGGTTTGATGCGAAGTCGTGCCACTTGCCCTTTATGTTTCGCGCTTCGTCGGTCCACGTTCTAGGACTGATTTGAGGGTCCGACCCGCCAAGGCCCTCATTAAATTGACGAGCATGATCCGCAGCTTCGTATATAGAAGTTCCCTTCGGAAACTCCACGACGTGACCCGACTTCAACCTAACGCGGATGGGTCTGTCGGCTGTCGTTCCACCGAATCTGTCGCCCACCGCCTGTTGACTTCCATGTAAAGATGTGGCGTACTTGTCAGCGCTGGCCGGATCGGCGAATTTTCCAAGGTGCTGTCCGGTTGTCCGATATCGTCGAATCGCCTGCTCATCACTCAGAAATTTTCCGTTAACAATGGTTGGAACTAGTACTTCCTGCCCATCCAGATTGAAACTCTTCGATAATGTAGTCGATCGCGAGCCCTCACCAACTCCTGGATCTATGCCGGGCGCCGGAGCGGTCTGCGGCCGATTGTACAAATTGAGAATGTTCCCAGGCTCGATAAGGCCGGGAAAACCCTCGTTCTGCGGACCGCTAAATACGTCTCTGCTGCTCATCTTTTATATCCACGGTAGTTTTGTAACTTTCTCCCAAACTGACCAACCACCTTCACGTTTGTAGCTAACCCATATCTGTTCGTGCGGATCTACCATCACTACGAAGGCGTGCAATACGCCTGCAAACGCTTGCATAGCACCCTGGGGATTCCTAACTGCCGGTCCTGGGTCGCCTTTAGGCCCCTGTGGTCCCGCTGGCCCTGGCATATTGGGTATCCCCATAATATCCCAATATGTTGGGTTAGTATCAGGTTGCTTACTAGTACCGCTCAGTATAGACGTGTAGCTGTTCCCACCATAGAAAACTGTATCCCCTGGTTTATATGGGGTGGCGCTATCCCACACTCCCCGCCATTGCATTGTCAGTCCGGACATTGTCGTCTCCTGTTGGAGTCAACTGCCCATTTTCGCCAAGATCATATTCTATCGGGCCGGGTTTGCTCGTCGCTGCGACATCTTGCCGCACCTTCTCAAGCGCTGCGTCAAGCATTGCCTGAGTCACCATTTGTTTGTTCGCGGATAGGTTGGCGAGTTCAGCTTTTGCTATTTCCGAATCTATCTTCATTTGCGTTTGGCGTTCCTGAGAGGCTAACTCCATAGCTTTCACTTGCATCTCTTGCTGGTGCTTTACCTGATCGTTCGAAATCTGCTGTTGCAATTGCTGAAATGCGCCCATGACCTGTTCAAGTTTCTGAGATAGTTGCTGGTACTGAATCTTGAACTGTTGAGGTATTTGCTGGTCGCTATCTCCTTCCGGAATGTCCGCGCCCATTTTTGCCGCACGGGATTTGAGGATCTGCTCCAATTCGTTCTTGTCGGGGAAGTCCATGTTCCTGGCCAGAAGATATCCAACGAGCGGCGCCGCTTCGCCGTCAATCTTGAGGTACTCCATGATGCCTTGAGCCGCTGCTTCGCGCTTTGTCGCTGATGCGTAACCGACCTCGACCTCAACGTCGTAATCACCGACATGCTGGTTGTATTCTTTGGCGCCCTGGCCATACATGTTGTTGATGGTGACCGTTTCGGTCGTCCCATCAGGCCTTATCACTTCAACCGCCTGCTTCGTCGAATAGACAATCGGAAGCAGGTTAAGGTACATCAAAGTTTCGAGCACGATGGATTGCTTGTGCTTGTCGATATAATGATAGTTCGCCGTGTCCGCCTCGCGCTGTACCGATTGGATTGCTACCCCGGAGTGCTCCGGCCCGGAGGCGCCGAGGGATCGCTGATAAATACCCATCACGCGCTTCAGATCCTCGTCGGCATAATTCAAAATGAACGTCATCGCCTGAATAGGTGGTTCGCCAAAATTGCGGAACGGCGCGGGCATTTCGTTACCTTCGGCGTCATACTTGTCGTAATATAGCGCGGCATAGTTCTCAATGTTCGCCATATCCCACATTTCGCGGTATTCGGCGATCGAGTCATAGACTACGACCCACGGGGACTTGGGGCCGAGGGCGACCATTTCGGTGATGGCGCTTAGCCAGTAGTCAGAGGCCAGACAGGGCGCGATGGCATCCTGCACCATTCCGTCATAAACGATTTTCTTGTCGACAACTCGCTTCTGGCCGAAGACGGGAACAATCGGAATATACTTCAACGAAACGCCGTTACGCGGCTTGATCCATTCGCGACCATCAGTGAGATCTTCGTTGCCTTCCAGAATACGGTTGGCATCGATCTTAGCCCACATGATCTTCGTACGAAACTCCTCGCGCCAGATGGGCTCGTCGTCGATGTATAGCACCCCAACCAAATGCCCATCAGGAGCCTCTTGAACCTCATCTTCCCATATCCCGTCACCTTCGGGATCGTGCGCCAAGCAGTACAATTTCAGGTGGTCATGCTTCTTATAAAAATACTCGGCGATGCGGATCGAATCATTCGAGATCCATTCGCGCTTCCAATCCTCAGTGGACACCATCGCTTCAAGCGATGGACGTAGAGATCCGTCCTCCCGACCGTAAAGCCGATCATACTCTTCGCCTGAAATGTCATCAGTTATGATCCAATCTTCAGCATCGGTCAACAGGGGATGCGTAGCAGACGGGTCCCAATAGACGCTGAAATCGGAATAAAACCTACCAGGCTTGATTACTCGTCTCCAGGATTTTTGACTCTCGAACTCAACATTGATTCTACGGAAAGAGAACCCTTTTTCGAGCATGCCCTGGAAACAATCGTCTCGAATATCTTCCGCTTCGCCGCGGCGCTCGATCGCACGAATGAGCCCTTGCTTCACCTGCGCGTTGGCTTCGTCGGCACCGTTACCGCGCGGTTTGATTAGGATCTGCGGCCGAGTCTGGCGCTGTGTGTTAGAAACCTGATTAAGGTATTGCGGAGTGCGGTTAATTTCCAGAACTACACGCTCTTTATCTTCGCGCTCTTTCCGCATCTCGTCGTCCCAATGTCGGCCAGCGTTGAATTCGAGGGCCTCCATCGAGCGTTGACGCTGATACTTCGTCGCGTCAGCCATGACGCCCCATCGCCGAATTGCTTTGTCGACGAACTCCTTCGCCCTGACCTTAGCCTTCATGTCATCTTCAGTCGGCCGGGTGCCTCGGTGCTCGTCGGCTTCCTGAATGATGACAGACTCCACCGGCTCTCCGGTTGAAGGGTCTACAAATCCGTTTTCCTGCTGATTGTTGTTCACTAGCTTATCCTTCTGCTAATGGGCACTTCGGCTCGTAGTAGCATCCGTCATGATCGCCACCCGCACAACTCACGCAATCGCACCGGCAGATGCCAATGCTAGTATCCGGGGTTATCCTCATCGCCGTCATCGTCGCCCTTTTCGTTCCAAAGCTGATTGAGTTCATTCAGGATGTGCTCTTTCGCATCAGCGTAGTCGTTGAAGACGTAGTTCTCGCGCTCTTGGCCGTAGTACGGATAGTCAAGCCCTTGGCCTTTCCCCTTCTCGATCTTAGCCTTCACTTCAGGCTTCAACTCATAGCAGCATTCGACCGATACGCCGTTCTCCGCGTCTTCAATTCGAATGCCGCAAATGCGCCAATCTTTATCATCGTCAGGCGCGTACTGCTTTTTTCTTATTACCTTTTCTTCCGCCATGTGCTGCTCCTTTTCTGAAACTGTCATTCTCCAAGTACCGCTCTACCGAATCGTTCCCACAATCCCATTCATACATACCGAAGAACATTTAAAGCGCTCCGGCAAGAAACTAAACCGCACCTGATCTCGCCACTATCAGGATTAGGCTCGCATCCAACTGTTCTTTCTATTCCCGACCTGCTGCCTTCGAATATCAATCGCCTTTTGACGCCTGTCGTTCCGCTCTTTCCTATCTGTCTTGTTAGGTATTTTCATAGCGAACGTCGTTATGTAAGCATCCGTATCGTCTGGCGATTCCAGGCCGCGCTCCTCCATATCGTCTTTCGACTCGATAAACATTCGCCCGCTCTTATCCTCGAAAGACATGGGGCTGCATGCCTGCTCTTCGAGAATGATGTCGTCCTCGATGCAGCCGCCGACTAGCCATTGTCGATACTCGTCCCACATATAGGCTCGCAAATTACCGTGGCGCTGTATATCCTTCTCATTTCGCCTGACGGTAGGGGCGGACCCCCCAAAATAAACGTCAATGACAGGGATTCTTCCGGCGACGAGTTGGCGAACCCGGTCCATAATTGGTCCGCCAAGGCCTCCAGCATCGCCGAAAACTGCGTCTGGTTGCCTATCATCGATTTCACTCATCACCTTTGTAACCATCAACGTTGTGTCACGAGTCATGTGGCCAGGAATGTTTTGCCGCGGGATCGAACGAGCATCGCGGCCTCGGCGATAAGCTATCACGCTTGAGTTTCTCCCGCCCCGCGCGAAATCGATTCCCATAAGAAGAGGTTCTGCCGAATCCTGCTCGGGCACCGGTCGCTTTCTGGCCGCTGAAACTCTATCAACGTCGATGAACTGCATGTCATCAGCGCTTGGCGCTTCACCTTTGACGTGCGTTTTAAACCAGTCCGAATCTTCACCACGTTGTTCCGCCCACTTCGCGATAAGGTCTTTGTTTGTGAACTTGCATTTTCGCGTGTCGATCGACCGATTAATGTAATACTTGCGCAGGTCGCCAAACACAGCGCGGAAAAGACGAGAAGTTCTATTGGTGCAGTTACCCAGAAGGACCATAAAGGGCTCGCCATCCGTCAGACCTCCATCCATTTGTTCGAGGATCGATTCAGGTACGTGCGATGCTTCGTCGATAATGAACACTGACGATCCTTCTCGCGCGTGCTGCCCGGCCGAAGCCTGCGTGTTAGCTATATTCCACGTATGCGCCGAAACATCCCATTCAAGCGGGTGCTTTTTGTGATAAATCCGTTCCTTCTGAATCTCGAACCAATCGCGAGTGATACTAAGCCGCATCCACTTGTCTATTTGCGGCCATGTCTTCGTGCGAAGCTGTTGGCCGGTGTTTGCCGTCACGGTGATGTGGCTCATTGGCCGCGTCGACATGATCCAGTTGTTAATCATTCCGGAAAACGCAGACTTCGCGGCACCATTCCCGCTTGCCACCGATACGTAAATGGGCTCTACGGGGTCGCACCCATTGAACCCGTGCTTCGCGACATGATCACTGATCTCATCGGCCAGAGAGCGGACCCAGTATTCCGGGCCGTCGAAGTTTTCCAGGGCGCTATCCTTCTGCTTCCATGAATAGGCCCACATAATGAAACCATACAAGTCGGCATAGAATGATCCAGCCTCTTCGACTAGCTGCTGATCCGCGGTTAGCTTGGCCATTACTTCTTGTTCAACTCTTCTAGATCTTTGATCTTCCTGTTAGCTGCTTCAAGCTGCGCTCTCAAGTCCTCGTTGGCCGCATTGCATTGCAGGAAACCGTTCTTGAGCACAGAATTCTCAGATGCCAGAAGGTTGTAGTCGAGTTGCGCTCGACTCTCCGGCTTGATTTGATATTCCTTCGGCTTCTCTTGCGAGTATACAAACATAACAGGGAATGCGATCATGGCGATAGCTAACAAGTTGGTTTTCATTTGTCTCCTATTGAGTTCGAATACCTGAGTCAACAGACGTTCCGCAGTCGCCCGAGACTGACGTCAATTCTCCCGATCTGAGTGTACCAGCGGATGTACAGCGGTATATGGTGGTCGCGCCACCAGCACCTTTCAGGTTTCCCGATGAGTCGGCGATAGCTGTACCGTTAGATTGAATACCTGACGTGTTACGTAGATTCAACGCGGCGCCATTGACTCCGTCGCCGAAGAGCATGTTGTTAGATCCGTCGACAACACCGACCATGACAACATCGTTCATGTTGTCCGCTTTCCGAACTGTAACGATGGAGGTACCGTTATTGGATGAGCGTATGTACCCGCTTAACGATGGGTTGGCACCACCCATAACCAAAGATGTCCCAAGAGCCATAGAGCCCCAACGGAACGAGCTATTACCTAACAAAAGATTGTTGTCTGTGACCGGCAACAACGCTGATGTCATAGACAATGTAAGGTTGGTGCCGCCGCTATTGATGGCCGTTACATACAGATTCAGCCAGCGGTTGCTTGAACCGCCTAACGATATTGTGTTATCGGCGTTGGGGAATATAGCTCCTCCAACCGTGAGCGCTTCAGTTGTGGTTGCAGTAGCACCTATGCCCACCTTGCCCTGCGGGTTAAGGTGGAAAGCGCAATCACCCACGGCGACGTTAGAGTTATCGGCTGTGTTCTGTGTGCATAAGTTCAGGATGCCGCGGCCGTTAGAGGTGCTATTGCGTTGGAATATAATGGCACCCTTCATGGCCAGATATGGAGAGGAGCCAGCGCCGAATATGATTCCCGTCTGATCTGTATTATTCCCTACGGTGTTCCATAGCGCCAGTTGTCCGAGGTCGGTTCCACCTATAGTCTCATTCGCTACCAGGTTGCTCACATATCCCAACGCTGTCCCTATTGCGATAGGGGCGTTCGTGTTGAAAGTTTGAAACGTGTTTGAGGCAAAATTATCTAACGAATTGATCCACGTGATATGGTGAACAGCCACACCGCTTTCATGAATGGCCGGCCCCAGGTTAGCTGTGAAAGTGGTTCCCTCGATCAGCAACTCGACCGGGCAGTTTATTTCGATTGAATTTGTCGTAGTATTGTTGCCGAATATGTGGTCACCATGCAGATTTACAACCTGTTTAGACGTACCTGTCAGATTTAAGAACAATGAGCCCGGTGCATTGAAAGTCTCAACATCTATATCCGTTATGTTGAGAATTTCTACGTTATTAACATCGAACTCACGATGTGTTCCTGGAAGTTCAGCAGCTACCAGACCACCGATGATTGTTACGTTGGGTATTATGCAACCCGCGCATGCGCCGCCGTTCGTTCCATCTATAACCCATTCCGTGTTGCTGTTGTGGTACACGAGACTGGCGACGTATACATTCTCCTCGGTGTTGTTGTACTGTCTCACGCCGTATTTGTTCTCGATCGATTTAAGATGCCAAGTATGAACAGAGTGGTTAGTGCCACTTAATTCAAATCCAGTACCGGGGGTCCCTGTGCAAAAGATTGCTACGATGTTGTTGAACTGCCCCTGTATGCCGCCGCTCACGGCCAGATGGATGCCATAATCAGCAGTATTGTGACCATCTACCGTTAAATTCTCCCACAGGTTACGCTGGCCGCTCAGAGTCATCACGGCGCCGCCCGTATCAATCTTCCGCAGAACGGTCACATCGCGAGAAGTATCAGATTGATGAGCCCCTCGAATACACGAATCCCCAACGGTAACGTTCACACCATTCGTTCCCGTGATCCCGTACACCGTAGGGAGCAGGTCCACGCAGTACCCGGTGTTGGCCGCTGTGGTCAACGCTGTGGTCATGTCCGTAGTGCCCGGCGAGGCGTTAGTATTCCACCATTCCGCCCTGACGGTGCGGACCTGAGAGCCGCCGAACGTGATCGTTCCTGCGCCAGAGAATATCTGCGATGTGGGCGCTTCCAAAGAACCGTTGATGGTGAGGGTGATCGCATTGTTCGGAGAGAATACACACCCCTCACTTGCTTCTATCTTGACGTTAGTCGGCGCCGTGGTATTGGCTGACATAGTGAACGTCTGAGCGCCACATAAGAACTGAACAGGTTTGGTTACTCCACTGAAAGGGTCAGTGTTCCACGTCTGGGCGCCCTTGAGTTTTCGCGCGTCGGCCGTTCCGCCAGTCGTGGGAAGCGCCGCTATGCACGCAGCAATTTTCTGGCTAGCCGAACCGCTGCTAAATCCAGAGCAATCGAGCACAGCGCCACCGCTGCCAAGCGCGGACACCGAATCCCTTGACCATAATGTGACGCCCGTAGCGCATGTGTTATCCGTTCCGGCGCTCTTCAGGATGTATAAATACGACAACCCTGGATTTACAAATGCCGTAGTGGTAGGTAGTCCACCACTACCGAAGATGAGAGGGTTTAACGGTGTAGTAAGCCCCACGTCTGAATACATCGGTTGAAGCGTGGTGGTCCCTGACGCATAAGCGCAAAGCTTATAGCCTACAGCCGGAACACCAGTGCCTTGAAAAAACTGCTCCTGCATGTAGGGCAGGACTACGCCCTGTGCTCTCAAGGGTACATTAACCGCGATAAGAAGCGCTAAAACGCACAGCAGACGCTTCATTTTCCTCTTGCCTCCGGTTGCTCTACGTATACGATCACACCCCCTTGCTGAACGATGCAAGGGTGTTTCTTGCAGTGAAGCACTTCGTCAGCCACCTTTTTCGCTGTGGTCAGGGAATCAGCCGCAATGATGAAGTTCGTTTCATCAATTCGCTTCACAGCGTAATTGTCGGTTGCCGCTACGACGTTATCGACTCTCACCCTCTTGGCGCAGCCGATCAGCGCGAGCGTGAGAACAAGGGACACGATGGGTTTCATTTCAGCTTCTCCATAAGGGCATCATGCCCTTGCACCAAATTATGACAGTACAAACAAACCATGGGCGCCGGGATAAATTCGTGCTTGGTCTTGTGCATTGGGTTTTCGATTTTAAACCGGCGCTCCAACTGTAGGCCAGGACCTGACTCTCTTGTCGCTGTGGTCGGGTGCCCTTGCACAAAGATTCCTTGCCTCGCCCACGGGCTTGCCCCAGCGTAAGCGCGCCCATGACCCTCACGCCCTAAGTCCCTTCCGGAAACATAGCTCCATCCGCCCTGGCCTTTGACCGATGTGCGGGGCTTGTAATCTTTCTTCATACGAAACCCTCCGTTTGCTCTTCAGTACGTGCCATTCAATACCCTTGTGACGTTGCGCCCATAACCTTTCACGGTGGTCTTAAGTTTGCGTTTCTTCATTCAACCTCTCGAAGAATAATGCCCGAGGCAGAATAGCCTCGGGCGTGATAGGTTACTTCTTGTTGGATGCATCACCGTTGACGCTATTGCCCTTCGCCGGGTTGGCTACGTGGTTGACGGACACACGATCATGAGCGCCGCCAGCCGTGTTGCCCTTGATCGAGATGGGATTAGCAGGCATGATCATTTTCTTGTCGCCTTTCTCTTGAACTGGTCCACGAATCTTCATGCAAAGTCTCTCCTTTCTGAAGGGTCAATCCTTCAACTTTTTCCAACCGCGTTTGGCCATTCGCGCGAAATTTGCCATGCTCCTGGCCGCTGCGCTCTTCGACTTCAAACCCTTCGCTACATCGGCCATCGTTATAGGTTCATCCTCACCCTTACCAAGCCAACGATGAAATTTCCCTTCGTGCGACGGTTTAATGGATGGTGCGGACACAGCGGTTTATTCCAGGAACCCGGCGTCAGCCTAATCAATATCTACCCACTTGCCCGTAGCTGGGTTGTACCGTTCTACGGTACCCTCTTCGTCCATCCGATACAGCCGTGTTTTTCCAGTTCGTTCGTTGTATACTGCCTGCAAGGATACCCATACCGGTTTCATTCTTTTGCTCCTTTAGTCTTACAATCTTCCACCGTCAGTATCTATACACCGTTGGTTCGCGGTGCCAAAATAGTAGTTCCCCGGCGCCGGAACCTGGTCAACAAGATCACTTTCATGTTAGGTTACCTCATTGTGCACTGCATGTACTTCGTGAGCACAGCAGTGTATCGTTCGTAATCGATCGCTCTCGGGCCTACGGAATCGTTATACACGGAGAACGGTGCTATGGCTGCCATCTGCTCGGCCGCAAAACCATAGCGATCGTCGGTCGTTCCTTTATCGCGAAAAACTCCAGGCTTAGCAGCTTTCACAATGCGCTTGGCCTCAGAGCAAGTGATATCTCGTACGGGATCTTTGAATCGCAGGGATGATACGGTGCATGTGGCTACGCCCGTATTGACCTGCATTTCTTTCGTTGAGGTGTCGAGACACAACGCCGCTTTAGTGGAGCCTTCAGCGGTAAGGTTTGGCCAGTCGACGCGACCAGTGCCGTAAAATTTACCAACGACTGTTGAGCCATCAGCTTCAAGAAAAGACGCGATTAAGTTCGATGTCCCTGCGGACGGAGCAGCTACGCGTAAACCGATCGCGTTGGTAGTGCCTGTTGCCACAGCGAACGTATTTATGTCAACCCCAACAGCATCGGTCGCTGTCGCTGCTCCATTCGTGAATGATGGTGTTATGCGAAGCGCTGCCTCAGTAGCGTGTACACCACTACCGGCCTCTATAAGTGTAGGGGCGATTGAAACCCCTACAATTATGTTTCCCGCAGTACCTGTGAGTGATGAATCTTGCTGTAATCCATAAGTGTCACTCGATCCGGTAAATGAACCCGATAGGTAATCCTTACGATTTGCGTTCGCCGCTGCTCCTGAAGATATGCGGCCAAACTGCACCACAGCCGCAGTGTCAATGTTCTGTGGTGTGGAGAGCGTGATAGATCCGGCACCGGGCGTAACGACTACCTGGTTTGATGTGCCAGAGAGCGATGCGACCGCAGGTATGTTACCCGTTGAACCAATCAACAATTGACCGTTCGTCGGTGCAGCGGTCGACGCGAGTTTATTGTTGGCGTCAATGTACAGAAAGCTTTTGGCCGTTGAGGCTGGCAGCGGACAACCCAACGGGCCTCCGCTACAGTTCAATTGCGCAAAACCTGACGTGCTATGCACCAACAACGCAATGGAGAGAAGGAGTCTTTTCATGTTTAGTCGAGAAAGCTTGATGTGGACTCGGGGGCGATGCGGGATTCGAGTTCTTCAACGGTCACTTCGATTTCTGTAGACATTGTCGTGTCTCCTTTAACGCAATGGTATAAACCTCTTGCCATAAAGCAAAGAACTATTCACCGGTATTGTTTTTAGCCGCCAGAGCTCTCGCTCTCCCTTCCCTAAGTCGTGCCGCTATATCGACTTCTATGCGATTCGTCACATCGAAACGCTCGCGATAGCGTTCCGGTTTCATGACCTTCAGGGCCACAATGAGCGCCGCGGTGTCGAACCTTCGAATCATTCCGACCTGGATTCCGTTATTGAATACCGGCTGCAGAACCCCTTCCGATGCGCGTCTGAGCAACTCGTCTTCGTGCAAATTGGCTACGACTTCGTCGGCTCTTTCCATTGCGGCTTTGAAGTCGGAATCTTCATTCATCCAATGCCACGTCGTAACGGTTGACACCCTAACCTGCTGGGCCGCTCTCGATCGGTTACCGAGTGACGCATAAGCGAGGATATACTCACGCTTCCACTTGTCGGTCACATCACCGAACAGCGCTTTTAACGCGATAGGTTCTGCGACAAGATGTTGAGAGTCTATTCGCGGTCGAACAACTCGCGGATCTCCGAATAGCTCGTTAGGTTCTGGAGTGACGGTCGCCTCGCGAAGTACCATATCGTCGTCAGACTTTTTTAGCTGAGCGGCGGATTTCTTCGCGGCGATTTGCTTCGCGCCTGCTGACCATTTCTTATGCTTTGCCATATTACCAAATAGCCTATTCGCCCTCCGCTATATTTGCAAGCCGCCGTTTGGTACGCTTATTCCTAACCAGTCGGGTTAGGATGCATAGAGCTTTTATGTATCGCTTGCCGATATATCGTCTGCCAATACCTCAAGCTTCTATACATAGAAGCTTGAGGTATTATGTCAATAATCCGCTAAAGTTCTGTCAAAACATTGACGATAACAAGCGCTAAGTCTCATATATAAATACCTTGACGTTTGGCTCACTGATTGCTATATTGAGTGGTATGGAAAGCGTTACATCAGGTTACTTCGAAACACCACTAAAAGGCGCGGCCTGTTCTGCTGATAAGCATGACAAGTGCAATGCGTTCTTTTGTCAGTGTGAATGCCACAAAGGAGAATGAGTATGGAAAATGGCTACATCGTTCACGAAGACAGTCAAAGAGTAGTTATCGCAACCGGTTTCGGCCACAAGTCGAGAAATACTAAGACAGGAAACATGATTCAAATATGGATTCTTCCCCGCAATGAAAACCCTGTCCATGCAGTGAAGAACAACACAGACGACGTCATATGTGGCGATTGCCCGCTTCGGGGCGTCAACGGGCGTGATCGTACTTGCTACGTCACCGTGTTTCAGGCACCCAACCAGATATGGAAAGCCTACAACAAAGGCAACTATTCGAAACTACCCTCGTTTGACGTGTTCCAGGGCCGCAAGGTACGTTTCGGATCGTATGGTGACCCCGTCTTCATTCCTTTTGATATCGTACACTCTATAGCCCGCGTAGCCTCAGGATGGACGGGTTACACGCATCAATGGCGCAACC
>JACXTT010006188.1_pt1 | contig 17154 bp, 5 predicted proteins | sample 9270951 | NCBI WGS metagenome assembly JACXTT01 (sample SAMN15532306, study PRJNA645909) | rock metagenome | isolation source: weathered quartz diorite | place: Puerto Rico | collected 2017-06-21 | reverse complement strand
CGGCACCGACCCTCGCCATCAACGACGTCACCGTCACCGAGGGCAATGCCGGCACCACCAACGCCGTCTTCACCGTCACCCTCACCGGCGCCACCGCGCTCCAGGCGACCGCCAACTTCACGACGGCCAACGTCACCGCCACCGCCGGTTCCGATTACACCGCCACCGCCGGGACCCTCACGTTCGCGCCGGGCACCACGGCACAGCTGATCACCGTGGCCGTGCTCGGCGACACAGTCTTCGAGCCGACCGAAACCTTCCAGGTCAACCTCACCAACCCCGTCAACGCCACGCTCGCCGACGCGCAGGGTGTCGGCACGATCACCAACGACGACTTGACGCCGAGCCTCGCCGTCAACGACGTCACCGTCACCGAGGGTAACGCCGGCACCAGCAACGCCGTCTTCACGGTGAGCCTCTCGGGGGTGACCGCGCAGCAGGTGACGGTCGGCTTCGCCACCGCTGACGGCACCGCCACCGCCGGCTCCGACTACACGGCCACCGCGGGGACGCTCACGTTCGCGCCGGGCACCACCACGCAGCTGATCACCGTGCCCGTGCTCGGCGACGCGGTCTTCGAGACGAACGAGACCTTCCTGGTCAACCTGACCAGCCCGGTCAACGCGACCATCCTCGACGGGCAGGGCGTGGGCACGATCACCAACGACGACACGGCGCCCACGCTCGCCATCAACGACGTCACCGTCACCGAGGGCAACACCGGTACCACCAACGCCGTCTTCACCGTGACGCTGACCGGCGCCACCGCGCTCCCGGCGACGGTCGCCTTCGCCACCGCTGACGGCGCCGCGACGGTAGGTTCCGACTTCACCGCGGCAACCGGCACGCTGACCTTCGCGCCCGGCGTCACCGCCCAGCTGATCACCGTGCCGGTCCTCGGCGATACGGTCAACGAGCCGAACGAGACGTTCAGCGTCAACCTGAGCGTCCCCACCAACGCGACCATCGCCGACGGTCAGGGCATCGGCACCATCACCAACGACGACGTCGCGCCGGCGATCTCGATCAACGACGTCGCCGTGACCGAGGGCAACGCCGGCACCACCAGCGCCGTCTTCACGGTGAGCCTCACGGCCGCCAGCGCGCAGCAGGTGACGGTCGGCTTCGCCACCGCCGATGGCACCGCCACCGCCGGCTCCGACTACACGGCGGCCGCCGGCACGCTGACCTTCGCCGCCGGCGTCACGGCCCAGCAGATCACCGTGCCGGTGCTCGGCGACGCGGTCTTCGAGGCGACCGAGACCTTCCTGCTCAACCTGACCAACCCGGTCAACGCCACGATCGCCGACGCCCAGGGCGTCGGCACCATCGCCAACGACGATCCCGCGCCCACCTTCGCCATCAACGACGTCACGGTCATCGAGGGCAACGCCGGCACCACGAACGCCGTCTTCACCGTGACCCTGACCGGCGCCACCACGCTCCCGGCCACCGTCAACTTCGCGACCGCCGACAACACGGCCAGCGCCGGCGCCGACTACACGACCACGAGCGGCACCTTGACGTTCGCGCCCGGCACCACCGCCCAGCTGGTCACGGTCGCGGTCCTCGGAGACGTGGTCGCCGAGCCCACCGAGACCTTCTTCGTGAACCTGACGGCGCCCACGAACGCCGCGATCGCCGACCCGCAGGGCGTGGGGACCATCACCGACGACGACACCGTCGCGGCCCTGTCGATCAACGACGTGTCGGTGGCCGAGGGCGACACCGGAACGACCAGCGCCATCTTCACGGTGAGCCTGACGGCCGCCTCGAGCCAGACGATCACCGTGAGCTTCGCCACCGCCGACGGCACCGCGGTGGCCCCGAGCGACTACATCGCGACGACCGGCAGCCTGACCTTCGCGCCGGGCACGACCGCCCTGCCGGTGACGGTCCCGGTCGTCGGCGACACGATCAACGAGCCGACCGAAACGTTCTCCGTGAACCTGAGCGCGCCGACCAACGCGACGATCGCTGACGCCCAGGGCGTGGGCATCATCACGGACACCGACCCACAGCCGACCCTGCGGATCGACGACACGACCGTCAACGAAGGCGACACCGGCCTCACGCCGATGGTCTTCACCCTGAAGCTCTCCTCGCCCTCCGGCCAGGTCGTCGCGGTGAACTTCACCACGATCAACAGCAGCGCGACGGCGCCCAGCGACTTCGTGGCCCAGACCGGCACCTTGACGTTCGCGCCCGGCACGTCGACTCAGACGCTCACGATCGCGGTGGTCGGCGACGGGGCCGTCGAGCCCGACGAGTCGTTCAACGTCAGTCTGAGCCAGCCGGTCAACGCGACGTTCGACAACAGCCAGGCGATCGGCCGCATCCTCAACGACGACACCCGCTCGCTGGTCATCAACGACGTCACGGCGGTCGAGGGCGACACCGGCACCAGCAACGCCGTCTTCACGGTGAGTCTGTCCGAGGTGGCGGCGGTCCCGGTGACCGTGAACTACACCACGACCAACGGTACGGCGGTCGCGCCGGCCGACTACCTCGCCCAGGTCGGCACGTTGACCTTCGCGCCGGGGACGACCACCCAGCTGATCACGGTCCCGATCGTCGGGGATTCCGCGGTCGAGTCGACCGAGTCGTTCACCGTCAATCTGAGCGCGCCGGTCAACGCGGTGGTCGACAACAGCTCGGCCACCGGCCGGATCCTGGACAACGACGTTCGGGCGCTCTCCGTGAGCGACGCGACGGTGATCGAGGGCGACGTCGGAACGACCGACGCCGTGTTCACCGTGACCCTGTCGCAGGCGGCGCCGGCGCCGGTCTCGGTGAACTTCGCCACGAGCAACATCTCCGCGCTGGCCGGCAGCGACTACGTCGCCCAGGTCGGCACGCTGACGTTCGCGCCGGGGACGACCGTCCAGGCCATCACCGTGCCGGTCATCGGCGACGGCACGCCCGAGTCGGTCGAGACGTTCTCGGTGAACCTGAGCCAGCCGGTCAACGCCGTGATCGACAACGCGAGCGGCACGGGCCACATCCTCGACGACGACACCCGTACGCTCTCGATCAACGACGTGGACTTCGGCGAGGGGGACATCCCCAATCCGCTCGCCACGCAGGCCTCGCTCGACAACTTCTCGATCGTCAGGAACGGTGCCGCGTTCTTCGCCGATTCCTTTGGCGACGGGGTGCCGCCGCCCAGCGCCCCGAACTTCCCGGACGGCACGCCGGCGTCGTACGCGGTACAGGGGACCCTGGACGAGGCCAACGGCCGAGTGGTCCTGAACACGGCGGGCGCGGCCATCACCCAGGGCATCGGCCAGCCGTCGCCGTTCATCTTCGAGCGCGGCCTCCTGCTCACGAACATCGACCCGACGAACCTCACCGACGGGCTCAAGAACGACGACACCTTCTCGGTCACCGGGCTCTTCGATCTGACCGTCCCGGGCGCGAAGGATGAGTACTACGGGATCCGGCTCGCCGACTACGCGACGGGCGTCCCGGGCAACGACATCGTCAACCTGGCCGTCCGGAGGGCCCCGACCGGAACCGTCCGGGTCGATTTCTTCCGGCTGGACCAGACCACCGGGCTCTTCACCGACATCGCCAACACCGCGCTCGACCCCAATCACGCCCAGATCTCGCTGACGCTCTCGCGCAACAGCCTGGCGAACAGCGAGATCACGGCGTCCTTCGCCTACGTCGACGGCGGCGTCGCCGGCCCGACCACCACGTTCGGCCCGACGACACCGATCTTCACCGGCGAGAACTGGACGCGCGCGGAGTTCCACTTCACCACGCCGGCGCCGGTCTTCACCGTGACCCTGTCGGAAGCGGCGGCGGTACCGGTGACCGTCAATTTCACGACCAGCGACAGCTCGGCGACCTCGCCGAACGACTATCTGGCCCAGACCGGCACCCTGACGTTCGCGCCCGGCGTGACGGTCCAGAACATCACGGTGCCGATCGTCGGCGACTCGGCGCCGGAGGCGACCGAGCAGTTCTTCGTCACCCTGAGCCAGCCGACCAACGCGACCATCGCCAACGGCTCGGGGCTCGGGCGCATCCTGGATGACGACACCCGCCTGCTCTCGATCAGCGATGCGACGGCAGTCGAGGGCGACAGCGGCACCAGCAACATGCTCTTCACGATCAACCTGTCGCAGGCGGCGATCGATCCAGTCACCGTGGCCTTCGCGACGTCCAACAGCACGGCGGTCGCCCCGACCGACTACACGCCGCTCACCGGCATCCTGACCTTTGCGCCGGGGACGACCGTCCAGACCATCACCGTCCCCATCGTCGGCGACACGGCGGTCGAGAGCGACGAGCAGTTCAGCGTCACCCTGAGCCAGCCCGTCAACGCGACCCTGGCCGACAGCACGGCGCTTGGCCGCATCCTCGACAACGACACCCCCGGCAGCAGGCTCGTGATCAACGACACCACGGTCGTCGAGGGCGACACCGGCACGACGAACGCGGCCTTCCGGCTGACCCTCTCGGCCCCCGCCGCGTCGCCGGTGACGGCGAGCTTCACGACCGCGAACGGCAGCGCGACCGCGCCGGGAGACTACACGACGACGGCCGGCAGCGTCACCTTCGCGGTCGGCACGACCACCCAGACGATCACGGTGCCGGTGGTCGGCGACACCGCGGTCGAGAGCAACGAGAGCTTCACCGTCACCTTGAGCAACGTCGTCAACGCCACCCTGACCGACGGCACCGGAAGCGCGATCATCTTCGACGACGACACGAGCCGCAGCCTGGTGATCAACGACGTGCCGATCGCCGAGCCCGACAGCGGCACCACGAACGCGGTCTTCGTCGTCACGATGTCGCAGTTCTCGCCGAACCCGGTCACGGTGAGCTTCGCGACCTCCAACAGCACGGCCACGACGCCAGCCGACTACACGGCCACGAGCGGAACCCTCACGTTCCTCGCCGGGTCGACCGTGCAGACGCTCACCGTGCCGGTGGTCGGCGACAGCGCGGTTGAGAGCAACGAGCAGTTCGTCGTCACCTTGAGCAACGCCGTCGGCGCCTCGATCGGCGACGCGAGCGGCGTCGGGACCATCGTCGACAACGACGGCGGCCGCGACCTCGTCGTCAACGACGTCAGCGTCGTCGAGGGCAACACCGGGACCACGAACGCCGTCTTCACCGTGAGCCTCTCGGACGCGGCCGCCGCGCCGGTGACGGTGAACTTCGCCACCCAGAACAGCACGGCCGTCGCGCCGACGGACTACACGGCGACGACCGGCACGCTCACGTTCGCGCCCGGCACGACCGTCCAGACCATCACGGTGCCGGTGCTCGGCGACTCGACGGTCGAGAACGACGAGCAATTCGTCGTCAACCTGAGCGCGGCCACGAATGCCGTCATCGCCGACACGCAGGGCATCGGCACCATCTACGACGACGACGCGAGTCGCGCGCTCGTCATCGACGCGGTGGTCCTAGCCGAGGGCAACAGCGGCACGACCAACGCGGTCTTCACCGTCACGATGTCCCAAACGGCGGCGGCGCCGGTGACGGTGAACTTCGCCACCGCCAACAACTCCGCCACCACGCCGTCCGACTACACCTCGGTGAGCGGCACGCTCACGTTCGCCCCCGGCGTGACCGTGCAGACCATCACGGTCCCAGTCGTCGGTGACGCGGTGGTCGAGTCGAACGAATTCTTCGCGGTCACCCTGAGCGCGCCGGTCAACGCCTCGCTCGTCGGTTCGCAGGCCTTCGCGACGATCTTCGACGACGACAGCACGCGCCGGATCGTCGTCGACGACACCACGGTCGTCGAGGGCGACAGTGGGACAACCAACGCGGTGTTCACGCTGACTCTCTCCCAGGCCGTGTCCTCGCCGGTGACGGTGAGCTTCGCCACCGCCGACAGCACCGCGACCGCGCCGACGGACTACACGGCCACGACCGGGACGGTCACCTTCGCCCCCGGCACCACGACCCAGACCGTCACGGTGCCGGTGGTCGGCGACGCCGCCGTCGAACCGAACGAGTTCATCAACCTGACCTTGAGCGCGCCCGTCAACGCGACGCTCACCGATGGCTTGGCCTTCGCGACGATCTTCGACGACGACGCGCGGCGCCAGCTGTCGATCGCCGACACCTCGGTGCTCGAGGGCGACACCGGAACGTCCAGCGCGGTCTTCACCGTCACGATGTCCGAGCCGGTGTCCGCGCCGGTCACGGTGCACTTCGCGACCTCCGACAACAGCGCCACGGCGGGGACCGACTACACGGCGACCACCGGCACGCTCACCTTCGCGGCCGGGACGACGGTCCAGACCATCTCGGTGCCGGTGGTCGGGGATGGCGTCCCCGAGTCCAACGAGTTCTTCTTGGTGACCCTCACCGCGCCGGTCAACGCGACGATCTTCGACGGCTCGGCCTTCGCGACCATCGTCGACGACGACACCGCCCGTCAGGTCTCGATCGCGGACACCTCGGTCGTCGAGGGCAACAGCGGGACCACGAACGCGGTCTTCGCGGTGACGCTCTCGCAGCCCGTCGCGCTCCCGGTGACCGTGAACTTCGCGACCTCGAACAACACCGCCACCGCGCCGACCGACTACACGGCCACGACCGGGACGGTCACCTTCGCCCCCGGCACCACGGCTCAGGCCATCTCGGTGCCGGTGGTGGGCGACACGACGGTCGAGCCCAACGAGTTCTTCGTCGTCACCCTGTCGGCGCCGACCAACGCGAGCCTGGGCGATTCATCGGCGTTCGCCACGATCGTCGACGACGACGGGACGCGCACGCTGGCCATCAACGACGTCTCCGTCACCGAGGGCGATGCCGGGACCACCAACGCCGTCTTCACGGTGAGCCTGTCGGCCCCGACGACCCAGACCGTCACGGTGAACTTCGCGACCACCAACAGCACGGCGACCGCGCCCTCGGACTACACGACGACGACCGGCACGCTCACGTTCGCCCCGGGCGCCACCACGCAGCCGATCACGGTCCCGGTCGTCGGCGACCTGGTGGGCGAGCCGACCGAGGCGTTCTTCGTCAACCTGAGTGCGCCCGTCAACGCGACCCTCGCCGACCCGCAGGGGGTCGCCACCATCCTGGACAACGACGTCCAGTCCGTCGCAGCTCTGTCGATCGACGACGTGACGGTAGTCGAGGGGAACAGCGGCACCACCGACGCCGTCTTCACCGTCACCCTCGGCGGCCCCTCCGCCCAGACCGTGACCGTCAACTTCGCCACCGCCAACAGCTCGGCGGTCGCGCCGACCGACTACACGACCCGGAACGGTACACTCACGTTCGCGCCCGGGAGCACTGCGCAGACCGTGACCGTCCCGGTGGTGGGCGACGAGGCGGTCGAGTCGACCGAGCAGTTCCTCGTGAACCTGAGCGCGCCCGTGAACGCGACGATCGATGACCCGACGGGCGTCGGTCGCATCCTCGACGACGACACGCGGACCATCTCGATCGGGGACACGACGGTGATCGAGGGCGACAGCGGAACGACCAGCGCGATCTTCCCGCTGAGCCTATCGGACGCGGCGCTCGGTCCGGTCACGGTCCACTTCGCGGTCGTCGACGGCAACGCCACGTCGCCGAGCGATTATCAGGCCCAGACCGGCACCGTGACGTTCGCGCCTGGGGCGACGACCCAGGCCATCACGGTGGCCGTCGTCGGCGACGAGGTCCCCGAGCCGACGGAGACGTTCTTCGTCACCCTGAGCGCGCCCGTCGACGCCTCGCTCGCCGACACGTCCGCGACGGGCCGCATCCTGGACAACGACACCCGCAGCCTGACGATCCAGGACACCACCGTCGTCGAGGGCGACAGCGGGACCAGCAACGCCCTCTTCACCGTGACCCTGTCCCAGCCGGCGCTCGGGCCGGTCAGCGTGAGCTTCGCCACCAGCGACAGCTCCGCCGTCGCGCCGACCGACTACACGGCCACCACGGGCGTCGTCACCTTCGCGCCGGGGACGACCGTGCAGACCATCACGGTACCGGTCGTCGGCGACGAGGTCCCCGAAGGGACGGAGCAGTTCTTCGTCGGCCTGAGCGCGCCGGTCGACGCCACGCTCGACCGGACGTTTGCCGCCGGCCACATCATGGACAACGACACCCGGACCATCCTGATTCACGACGTCACGGTGATCGAGGGCGATTCGGGTACCACCAACGCGATCTTCGCGGTCACCCTCTCCCAGGCCGCCCTGGGGCCGGTGACGGTGCACTTCGCCACCCAGAACAGCTCGGCCGTCTCGGGGAGCGACTACGCGGCCACCCTCGGCACGCTGACCTTCGCGCCGGGCACGACCGTCCAGGCCATCACGGTACCGGTCATCGGGGACGAGGCCGTCGAGTCGACGGAGCAATTCTTCGTCAACCTCACCGCTCCCGTCGATGCGACCCTCGACAACACGTTCGCCACCGGCCGCATCCTGGACAACGACACCCGGACCCTCGCGATCCACGACACGACGGTGATCGAGGGCGATAGCGGCACCAGCAACGCGCTCTTCACGGTCACCCTGTCCCAGGCGGCGCTGAATCCGGTCACCGTGAGCTTCGCCACCAGCAACAGCTCGGCGACCGCGCCCTCCGACTACACCGGGACGACCGGCAGCCTGACCTTCGCGCCCGGAACGACCGTGCAGACCATCGCGGTGCCGGTGGTCGGCGACGAGGTCCCCGAGGGTACCGAGCAGTTTGTCGTTACCCTGAGCGCCCCCGTCGACGCCACGATCGACAACGCCCAAGCCATCGGCCGGATCCTCGACAACGACACCCGGATCCTCTCGATCGAGGACACCACGGTGATCGAGGGCGACAGCGGCACCAGCAACGCGCTCTTCACGGTCACCCTGTCCCAGGCGGCGATCGGGCCGGTGACCGTGAATTTCGCGACGACCAACAGCTCGGCGACCGCGCCCTCCGACTACACCGCGACCAACGGCACCCTGACCTTCGCGCCCGGGACGACCGTGCAGACCATCACGGTGCCCATCGTCGGCGACACGACGGCCGAGGCCGACGAGGTCTTCCAGGTCACCCTCAGCGCCCCGGTGGACGCGACGCTCGACAACGGTACGGCCATCGGCCGCATCCTCGACAACGACGGCGCCCCGGCCTTGCCGAGGCTCGTGATCGACGACCGGACGATCACCGAGGGCGACAGCGGGACGCGGAACCTCGTCTTCACCGTGACGATGTCGGCCGCGAGCGCGTCGCCGGTCACCGTACAGTTCGCGACGAGCCCGAGCTCCGCGACCGCACCGAGCGACTACACGACGACCACCGGCACCCTGAGCTTCGCGCCGAACGTGACCGTCCAGACGCTCACGGTGCCCGTCATCGGCGACGGGGCGATCGAGAACGACGAGTCGTTCCTCGTCAACCTGACCAACCCGATCAACGCCACGATCGCGGACGGTCAGGGTATTGGCACGATCTACGACGACGACGCCTCGCGCCAGCTCTTCATCGACGACGCTCAGGTCATCGAGGGCGACAGCGGGACGTCGAACCTCGTCTTCAGCGTGCTGATGTCGAGGCCGGTGCCGCAGCCGGTGACGGTCCAGTTCACGACCAGCAACAGCAACGCGATCGCCCCGGCCGACTACACGACCACCAGCGGGCTGCTGACGTTCGCCGCCGGGACGACCGCGCAGACGCTCACGGTGCCGGTCATCGGGGAGCAGGTGAGCGAGGGCAACGAGAACCTCGTGATCACCCTGACCAACCCCACCAACGCGGGGCTCGGGGACGGATCGGCCCTCGGCACCATCCTCGACGACGACTCGAGCCGTCAGCTCTTCGTCGACGACGCGGACATCCTCGAGGGCAATAGCGGGACCCGGAACCTGGTCTTCACGGTGACGATGTCCGAGGCCGGGCCGCAGCCGGTCACCGTCCAGTACGCGACCGTCGACGGCTCGGCGGAGGCCTCGAGCGACTACACGCGGACCAGCGGAGCCCTGACCTTCGCCTCCGGGACGACGGTGCAGACGATCACCGTCCCGGTCCTGAGCGACGTGGTGAACGAGAGCAACGAGAGCTTCACCCTCCTGCTGAGCAACCCGAACAACGCGTCGCTCGGGGACGGCGGCGCCAGCGGCACCATCTTCGACGACGACGCCAGCCGTCAGCTCGCAATCACCGACGCGAACGTCGTCGAGGGCGACAGCGGCACGACGAACATGGTCTTCACCGTGCTGATGACGGAATCGGCGCCGCAGCCGGTGACGGTCCAGTTCGCGACGGCCGACAGCTCCGCCGCGTCCCCGGCCGACTATACGGGGCAGCGGGGGGTCTTGACGTTCGCGCCGGGTGTCACCGTCCAGACGATCACGGTGCCGGTGGTCGGCGACGCGGCCGTCGAGTCCAACGAGACGTTCGTTGTCAACCTCAGCAACGCCGGGAACGCGGTGCTCGCCGACACCCAGGCGGTCGGCACGATCTTCGACGACGACGCCACGCGCCAGCTCGTGGTCACCGACGCGAACGTGGTGGAGGGCAACAGCGGGACCCGGAACCTCGTCTTCACCGTGACCCTGTCCCAGTCGGCCCCCGCGCCGGTCACCGTGCAGTTCCAGACCGCCAACAGCACCGCGACCGCCGGCAGCGACTACACTCAGACCAGCGGCACCCTGACCTTCGCGCCCGGCACGACGGTGCAGACGATCACCGTGCCGGTGATCGGAGACTCCGCAGTCGAGGGCAACGAGGTGCTGAGCCTCACCCTGACCAACGCCTCGAACGCGAGCCTCGGCGACTCGCAGGGCCTCGGCACCATCGTCGACGACGACGCCAGCCGTGTGGTCGTGATCGACGACGCCCGGGTGCTGGAGGGCGACAACGCCACCAAGAACATGGTCTTCAAGCTGACCATGTCCCAGGCGGCGGCGGCGCCGGTCACGGTGCAGTTCCAGACGTCCAACAGCTCGGCGACCGCCCCGGCCGACTACGCCGCGCGGAACGGCACCGTGACCTTCGCGGCCGGCGCCACGACCGTGACCATCACGGTGCCGATCGTCGGCGACCAGGTGAGCGAGGCCACGGAGGTCTTCGTCGTCACGCTGAGCAACGCGGCCAACGCGACGCTCGCCGATGGCAGCGCCTTGGGGACCATCTACGACGACGACAACCGATGAGCGAGATCCCGGCGCCCCGAGCCACGTGAAGCGTCGACGACCAAGGAGAGCGATGATGGCCGACAGCGAGAAGAAGCCGGAGGCGACACCGGCCGCGCCGAGAGCGGCGCAGCCGACCATGCGGCTCGACGCCGCGAACATCACCAGCACGTACGCCAACACGTGCTACGCGTCGAACACGAAGGAAGAGGTCGTCCTCAATTTCGGGCTCAACCAGAACTGGGAGCGCGGTCAGAAGGACATGCAGGTCCAGCTGACGAACCGGATCATCCTGAGCCCGTACGCGGCCAAGCGGCTGGTGCTCCTGCTCACCGCCGTGATGCAGCAGCACGAGGCGCGCTTCGGCCCGCTCGACATCTCGCCCGGCCGCGACGGGGCGCCGAGCCGGCCCGATCAGGCTGAAGAGCCCAAGCTCCGCCCGGTCAAGCGCTAGGCCGGGCCCTCCGCCGGCGGGCGATCACGCCGTCTCGACCGGCGGCAGATCGAGCGCGTCCATCGGCTGGCGCGGATGGACGCAGAGCATGTTGTGCGACGCGACGCCCGGGTACTCGTCGTGGGCGTTGCCGAGGAAGTTGGCGGGGTTGTAGAGGGGCGGCCGGTGCCAGTAGAGCCGATACCCGAGCCCCCGAATCCAAGCCACGAGCGCGTCCGCGTGCTGGGGGCGGTCGTTCTCGACGTACACGATCGGGTGATGGCGCTCGATCAGCCCGGCCGCGCCCCGTAGGACCTGGAGCTCCATCCCCTCGACGTCCACCTTGATCAGACGGCACCGCGGCAGGTCGAACCCGTCGGCGCGCATCACCGTGATCTGATCGCCCGTCGCGTGCTGCCCGAGCGCGAGCGCGCCGAAGTTCAGGGCCCGCCGCGGGTCGAGGAGCGGGACCGCCATCACCCCGGGCGCGTCGGTGAGCGCCGTCCAGTAGCAGAGCGCGTTCACCACGTTGTTCAGCGCCATGTTCGCGCAGAGGGTCTGGAAGATCAGGCGCTGCGGCTCGAAGGCCAGGACGGCGCCGCCCGGCCCGACGGCCCGCGCGAAGAAGAGGGTGTGGGCGCCGAGGTTCGCGCCCACGTCCAGGACGATGTCGCCGTCCCGGACGATTCGCCGGAACATCTCGACCTCACCCTCGCTGTACTCGCCGTAGAGATCGAGCGCGCGGCCGACGTAGCGATCGTTGACGTTGTAGAGCAGGGTCCCGTAGCGGCACGCCTTTAGCCGGTTGAACGGCGCCTCGCTCATCGGCGCCGGCCCGCCTCGGCCGCGAGCGCCTGAGCGACGCGGCTCACCACCGCCGGCCAGTCGCCGACCCTCGGCTGGCGAAAGAGCCGCATCGTCGGATACCACGGCGTGTCCTCGCGCTCGAGCAGCCAGCGCCAGTCCGGCGCGAACGGGAGCAAGGTCCACACCGGCGCGCCGAGGGCGCCGGCCAGATGCGCGGCGGCGGTGTCGACCGAGATGACCAGGTCGAGGCTCGCCACCAGCGCGGCGATCTGCGCGAAGTCGCGCAGCGCCGCGGTGGGGTCGACCATCGGGAACGGCGCGTGCGCGGCCTGCCGCGCGGCCTCGCCGCCCTGGAGGCTCCAGAAGCGCACGCCGCGTACAGTGGCCAGCGGCGCCAGCGCCGCGAGCGGAATCGAGCGCCAGCGGTCGGTGCGATTCTGCGGCTGGCCGGCCCACACGAGCCCGACGTTGAACGCGCGCCGCTCCGCCGACAGGGTGGCCTGCCACGCCGCACGCGCCGCCGCGTCCGGGGCCACGTATGGCACCTCGGCCGGGATGGTCTCGAGGCGCGTGCCGACGAGCCGCGGCACGCTCAGGAGCGGGATCTGCAGATCGATGGGCGGCAGCCGCTCACCGTCCTCGACGACCTGGGCGACGGCAGGGACCGTCTTCAGCAACGCCTTGAGCGTCGGCCGGCATCCGAGCACGACGCGCGCGCCGCGCGCGGCGACGAGCGGGGCGTAGCGGACGAACTGGATCGTGTCGCCCAGCCCCTGCTCGCTCCGGAGCAGGATCGTCCGACCCGTCGCGTCCCCGCCGTCCCAGGCGGGCTGCGGGTAGGGCGGGGGATCGTCGTGCATGCCCTGGCACCGCCAGCGCCACTCGTACTCGGGCCATCCTTCGGCGAATCGGCCCTGGATCAGGAGCCCGGCGCCCAGGGTCAGGTGCGCCTCGGCGCACTCGCCGTCGAGCTCGATCGCTCGCCGGGCCGTCGACCTGGCCTCGTCGATCCGTCCCAGGTTGTAGAGCGTCGCGGCCAGGTTGCTGGTCGCCATCACGTGCGCCGGATCCAGCTCGACGGCGCGCTGGTACGCGGTCAGCGCGCCCTCCAGGTCGCCGAGCCGCGTGTGGGTGACGCCCAGGTTGTTCACCGCCTCCTGATACGCGGGCTCGAGGGTGATGGCCTGCCGGAACGCCGCGGCCGCGGGCTCGAGCTGGCCCTCGTCGAGACAGGCGCGGCCCAGATTGAACCACGCCTCGGCACGCTGGGGGCCGAGCTCGGCGGAGCGGCGATACTCCGCGATCGCCTCGCCCGGGTGCCTGGCCTTGCGAAGCGCCAGGGCGAGGTTCGCGCGAAACTCCGCGTTGTCCGGCTTCGCGTTTAGGGCGCGACGGATCAGCTCGACGGCCTCCTCGTGCCGGCCGGTCTGCGCGGCCACGACGCCCAGGAGGTGCAGCGCGTCGGGGTCGTCGGGGGCGCGAGTGAGGATCTCGCGATAGGCCGCCTCGGCGGCGTGGAGCTGCCCGGTCCGGTGGAGCCTAACGGCCGCTTCGAGGGCTTGCTGGATGGCGAGCGACGTCATGGCTCGATTCGAGTGCCGCGTGGGCGAGCTCCCGGGCGACGCGGGTCAGGACGGCCCCCCAGTCACCCGCGATCGACTGGCGAAAGAGCCGCATCGTCGGATACCAGGGCGAGTCGTCGCGGTCGAGCAGCCAGCGCCAGTCGGGCGAGAAGGGCAGGACGGTCCACGCCGGCTTGCCGAGCGCTCCGGCCAGGTGCGCGGTGACCGTGTCCACGGAGATCACCAGGTCGAGATTCTCGATGAGGCCGGCGAGCCCGGCGAAGTCATGGCGCCCGGCGTGGTGATCGACGAGACGAAACGGCGCGCTCGTGATCTGGCCGGCCGCGTCACCGCCCTGCAGGCTATGGAGCGTGACACCCGGGACCGTGGCCAGGGGCGCCAGCGCGGCGAGCGGCATCGAGCGGCGCCGATCGTTGCGATTCTGGGGATGACCGGCCCAGGCGAGCCCCACGTTGAGCGCGGGCCCGGCCGCCGTGACGGGAGCCCGCCAGGCCTCACGCTGCTCGGGGCTCGCCGATACGTAGGGTGTATCGGCCGGGATCGTCTCGAGGCGCGTGCCGAAGACGCGCGGCAAGCTCATGAGCGCGGCCTGCAGATCGAACGCCGGCACCTTCATGCCGTCGGTCACGACGGCGGCGACGCCGGGCACCGTGCTCAGGAGGGCGTGAAGCGCCGGCGGGCAGCCGACGACGACGCGAGCACCTCGTCGGCTGACGAGTGAGGCATAGCGCACGAACTGGATCGTGTCGCCCAGCCCCTGCTCGCTCCAGAGCATGATCGTGCGGCCGCCCAGGTCGTCGCCCTCCCAGCGCGGCTGCGGGTGAGGAGCACGGCGCGTCTGAAACCCCTGGCAGCGCCAGCGCCACTCGTACTCTTGCCACCCCTCCTCGAGCTGGCCCCGGACGAGGAGGCTCGTCGCCAGGTTGAAGTGCGCCTCGGCGAAGCTCGGATCGATCTCGATCGCGCGCCGGTGGGCCCAGGCGGCGGCCTCGAACAGGCCGAGCTTTTCCAGCACGGCGCCCCGGTTCGTGTGACAGGCGGCCCGCTCGGGCTCGAGCGCGATGGCCCGGTCGAGCGCGGCCATGGCGACGTCGAGCCGGTCTTGCTCGCGGTAGACGATGCCGATGTTGTTGTAGGTCTCCGCGCGATCGGGCTGGAGCTCCAGCGCGCGCAGATAGGCGGCGATCGCCTCGTCCCCGCGCTCGAGCGCCGCGAGGGCGGCGCCGAGGTTCGTGTGAAAGTTCCACACGTCCGGGCGCAGCGCGATGGCCCGCCGGAGCGACTCGATAGCGACCTCGTGCCGTCCCTCCTGGTAGGCGAGCAGGCCGAGCTGGTGGTGCGACTCGGCGTGATCGGGTCGCTGGCCGAGGATGTCCCGGTAGATCGACTCGGCGTCCCGGAATCGCCCGGCGTCGCGGTGCTGCTGGGCCAGCCGCAACGCGTCCTGGACGCTCACCTGGGTCATCGGAGCCCCGCGATCTTACTCCAGGCCGTAGTCCGCCCAGTGGGCGTCCACGCGGTCGAGATCCTCCTTGGGCGGCACCGAGCGCGCGGGGAACCGATGCTTGCGCGTGGCGTCGACGCCCACCTTGGACGAGAGCACGGTCTTCCGCTCGAGCTGGTCCACGTCCTCCTCGGCGGTCGATGGATCGAGTGCGACGCCGGCGGTGGCCCGGTTCACGTAGAGGTCGTGCTCGGGCTGGACGTGCCAGGACATGGCCCAGAGCACCTGGAAGTAGTCGCGGACGTCGATGTCCTCGTCGACGACCACGATCCATTTGGAAAACGACGGATCGTACGCCCACGCCGCCCACATGGCCCGCTGGGGCAGGGCGGGATGGTCGCGGCGCAGCGAGACGGCCAGGAACGCGGCCCCGCCGCCGGCCTCGAGCAGGTGCACGTCGCGCACAGGGAGCCTCAGATCGCGGCGCAGGTGCTGGAGCAGCGCCACGTCGCGGCCGGTGCCGCGGATGCAGCTCGACTCGCTCGGCGGCATCTGGCTGAAGAAGGCCTGGTAGATCGGGTCGGCGCGATGGGTGATCGCGGTGACCTCGATCACGAAGCTCGGCCCGGACGAGCCCATGTAGCCCGTGTACTCGCCGAACGGCCCCTCGTGCTCGCGGACGCCGGCCGGCACGAAGCCCTCGATGACGATCTCGGCGTGGGCCGGCACCTCCAGGTCGTTCGTCTCGCACTTGACCACCTCGAGCGGCGCACCCCGCAGCGCGCCGGCCACGCCCAGCTCGTCTCCTCGGATGCGCGCGACCGAGGTGAGCGGCACCGGCGGATCGCAGCCGATCACGACGGCGCACGGCGTCGGGTTGCCCTTGCGCTCGTTCTTCATGATGTGCGCGTACATGTCGCGCCACGTCGTGGAGAGGAAGAGGCCGAACTTCCGCGGCCCCTTCAGCATGAGCCGATAGGTGCCCATGTTGCGCTCGCCGGTCTCGGGGTCGTGCGAGATCACGCACGGCCCGGTGACGTAGGGCGCCGGGTCCTGGTCGCGGGTCCACATGCAGAGCGGCAGCGCCGTGGCGTCGATCCGGTCGCCGGTCTGGATCACGTCCTTGACCGGCCCGGTCTTCACGCGCACCGGCGGGATCGGGTGACTCTGCGCGCGCGACCACTTGTCGGCGATCTGGTCCACGGTGGTCTCGAGCGCCAGCGCGTAGACCTCCGGCGAGGCGCCGAGGATTCCAGCGACCAGCGGCATCCGGTGGCCCTTGATGTGCTCGAACATGACGGCGGGCCGGCGCGCCGGGGGAATTCGCTGGAATACCCGCCGGATGACGGCCGCGACTTCCCAGTTCGGATCAACTTCCTTCTTGACGTGATGCAGCTTGCCCCGCACCTCGAGCGCGGCCAGGTACTCGCGGAGATCCTTGTAAGCCATGTCGGGTCGCCTCCTCTTCGTCAGCGCGCACTGCCACTCAGGTCGTTGCGGGCCGATAGGGGTGCTGCTCGATCCAGTGCCGGGCGATGTCGACTCGGCGGCAGATCCACACGTGCTCGTGGCGCTCCACGTAGTCGAAGAAGCGCGCGAGCGCGGCGGCCCGCCCGGGCCGGCCCATCAGCCGCATGTGAAGCCCGACCGACATCATCCTCGGGTGATCGGCCCCCTCGGCGTAGAGCACGTCGAACGCGTCCCGCGCGTGGGCGAGCCACTCGTCGCCGGTCGCGAAGCCGCCGGGCAGCCCAAACTTCATGTCGTTGACGTCCAGGGTGTAGGGGACCACGAGGT
>JACXTT010006187.1_pt1 | contig 17155 bp, 11 predicted proteins | sample 9270951 | NCBI WGS metagenome assembly JACXTT01 (sample SAMN15532306, study PRJNA645909) | rock metagenome | isolation source: weathered quartz diorite | place: Puerto Rico | collected 2017-06-21 | reverse complement strand
GTTTTGAAGCGACTGGCGCAGAAGCACTCTACCAGGGTGACTACAAATTGATGCGCAACGGCACTCCTTGGGGCAATGGCAAGCCTGTTCTCATCAAGCTCAGTGAGGACCCGACGGAAACGCACGACCTGGCCTTGGCAGAACCGCAGCGGGTGCAAGCGATGCTGAAGGAGATGGAGCGCTATGTGGAGCGCAATGGTGTGGTGCGCCCGCCGGCGGGCTTCAATCCCTTGCGCCAGCTCTTGATCAATAACGCGGGCACCCTGGCCTATCAATTGGCCCCGCTGTTGGCCGGCGCCGCACTGACTTTGATCGGACTGGTCGCCGCCCTGTGGTTTGCCCTTGCGCGTCGCCGCCAGCCACGATGATTTCCCTGCACACCTTGCGTGCGCGCTGGCTGGCGGGGATTGCCGCGACGGCACTCATCAGCGGCGTGGCCCTGCTGGCCTTCGCCTTCCACCTGCAGCAAAGCCCGCCCGGCATGCGCCACATCCCGGCAGGCCAATTCCTGATGGGCAGCCAGGACAAGGCCGCATGGCCGGAAGAAGGCCCTGTACACATGGTGCACATCAGCCATGACTACTGGATGGACGAGGCCGAGGTCAGCAATGCGCAGTTTGCACGGTTTGCCGACGCCACGGGCTACCGCACGGTGGCCGAAAGGGTACCCAGGCTCGAGGACATCATGGCCCAGTTGCCTGCCGGTGCGCCGCCGCCGTCGCCTGGATTGCTTCAGCCAGGCTCGCTCGTCTTCACCATGCCCTCCGGCCCCGTTGACCTGGCCGATGTTGCGCAGTGGTGGCAATGGACACCCGGCGCATCCTGGCGCCATCCGGAAGGGCCAGGCAGCAACATTGCCAATCGTTCCGCACATCCTGCAGTCCACCTGGCCTGGGAAGACGCGGCAGCCTATTGCCACTGGGCGGGAAAGCGCCTGCCGTCCGAAGCCGAATGGGAACGCGCCGCCCGTGGTGGGGTCGATGGCCTGCCTTTCGTGTGGGGAGACCAGGAACCCAGTGAACAAAGCGGCGACAGCCTGTTTGCCAATATCTGGCAGGGCAAGTTCCCGACCATCAATACGCAGCTGGACGGCTATGTGACCACAGCGCCCGTCAAACAGTACCGCGCCAATCCCTACGGGCTCTATGATATGGCAGGCAATGTGTGGGAATGGGTCCAGGATTGGTACGACCCTGCCGCCTATGCGGGCGCGCAAGGCCAAGTCAGCCTCGACCCCAGCGGCCCAGTCGGACCGCTGACGCCAGCCAAACGAAAGGTGCAGCGCGGCGGCTCCTTCCTGTGCAACGCCGACACCTGCAGCCGCTACCGTCCCTCTGCCCGCCAGGGCGCTGCCGCCGACAGCGGCACCTCGCACGCCGGAGTGCGTTGCGCCAAGTCAGTCATGTAGGCGCAGAGTCCTTTGCTTGAACCGGGCGCGCACCCTGTGGCAAGATAGGCGCGCACCTTCATCAAGCGGAGAGAGACCATGGGCAAAGGCAGGCTGGAAGCATTCAGTGACGGCGTGATCGCCATCATCATCACGATCATGGTGCTGGAACTGAAGGTGCCGCACGGCGCCAGCTTCGAAGTCTTGTTGCCCCTGTACCCAGTCCTGCTCAGTTATGTGCTCAGTTTTGTCTACGTGGGCATCTACTGGAATAACCATCACCATATGTTGCATGCGGTCAACCATGTTAGCGGGCGCGCCCTGTGGGCCAACCTGCACCTGCTGTTCTGGCTGTCCCTGACCCCCTTTGTGTCCGGCTGGATGGGAGAAAACCATTTCGCCACCGTGCCTGTTGCCTTGTACGGGTTCGTGCTACTCATGTGCGGCGTGGCCTACTTCATCCTGGCGCAATGCCTGGCCCATGGCGAACACGGCAATGACGCCCTGGCTGATGCCATTGGCAAGGACTGGAAAGGCAAGCTGTCCATCCTGTTTTACGTGCTTGCCATTGCGTCGAGCTTCTTCTACCCCTATCTGGGCTGCGCCATCTATGCGGGGGTTGCCCTGATGTGGCTGATCCCCGACACCCGCATCGAAAAACGGCTACGCGGCTGAGCGCATCAGGTATCATCGTCGGCCAAGCGCTGCAGGCACCCACTGCAGCATTTCTCCCCGATTGTGAAAGATGCCATGAAACATCCTAAACTCCTGCTGATCGCTGCCAGCGTGGCTTTTGCCCAGCTGGCTGCTGCCGCCCCAGCCATGGGCCTGGACGCCAGCAATCCCTTCGCCAAGCCAAGCGCCCTGGCGCTGCATTACCCAGCCTTTGACAAGATCAAGAACGAGCACTTCGCGCCCGCCTTCATCGCCGGTATGGCCGAGCAGATCAAGGAGATCGAGGCAATCGCCAACAACAAAAAGCCAGCGACCTTTGACAATACCATCGTCGCGATGGAACGCAGCGGCCAGTTGCTGACCCGCGTGCAGAATACGTTTGGCAACCTGTCCGGCGCCAACACCAATGACGAGCTCGAAAAAATCGATGCGGAAATGTCGCCCAAGCTGGCCGCCCACTACGACGCCATCTATCTCAACGATGCCCTGTTCCAGCGCGTCAAGTCCCTGTACGACAAACGCGACACGCTCAAGCTCGACGCCGAATCCCTGCACCTGCTCAAACGCTACCACACCGATTTCGTCCGCGCTGGCGCCCAGCTGTCGGCCGCCGACAAGGCCAAGCTGAAAGACCTGAACGCCGCCATCGCCACCCAGCAAACGGCCTTCAGCCAGAACCTGCTGAAAGAAACCAATGCCTCGGCCCTGGTGGTCGATACGCGTGCTGAGTTGGATGGCATGTCCGACGCTGCCATCGAAGGCGCGGCCGCCGCGGCCAAGGCCAAGGGCCTGGACGGCAAATTCCTGATTGCCCTGTCCAATACCTCGGGCCAAGCCAACCTGGCCGTGCTGAAAAACCGCGAGACCCGAAAACGCCTGCTGGAAGCATCGCTGACCCGCGGCACCAAGGGCGGCGAGTTCGACAACCGCGCCGTTGTCACCAAGCTGCTGACCCTGCGCGCCGAACGCGCCGTGTTGCAGGGCTATGCCAACTATGCGGCTTACTCGCTGGAAGACCAGACCGCCAAGGACACCACAGCCGTCAACAAGTTGCTGGCGGAACTGGCCAAGCCTGCCGTGAACAATGCGCGCAAGGAAGCGGCCGAGATCCAGAAAATCATTGATGCAGAAAAAGGCGGTTTTGAAGTCGCGGCCTATGACTGGGCCTACTACACCGACAAAGTGCGGGCGGCCAAGTACAGCTTCGATGCCAGCCAGCTGCGTCCTTACTATGAGATGAACAACGTGCTGATCAACGGCGTCTTTTTTGCCGCCAACAAGGTATATGGCCTGACGTTCAAAGAGCGCAAGGACTTGCCCGTGTACGACCCGGACGTGCGCGTGTTTGACGTGTTCGATGCCAACGGCAAGCAACTGGCGATTTTCATGGCTGACTACTATGCGCGCAGCAACAAGCGTGGCGGCGCCTGGATGAATGAATATGTGTCGCAGTCGAGCTTGCTGCACACCATGCCAGTGGTCGCTAACCACCTCAATATCCCCAAGCCGCCCAAAGGTGAGCCGACCCTGTTGACCCACGATGAAGTCAAAACCGCATTCCATGAATTCGGCCACGCCTTGCATGGCATGTTCTCGAATGTGAAGTATCCGCGCTTCTCCGGCACCAATGTGCCGCGTGACTTTGTCGAATACCCATCGCAGGTCAATGAGATGTGGCAAACCTGGCCGGAAGTGCTGAAGAACTATGCCAAGCACTACAAGACTGGCGAAGCGATGCCGAAGGAATTGCTCGACAAAGTACTGGCTGCCAAGAAGTTCAACCAGGGCTTCATGACGACTGAATACCTGGCCGCTTCGCTGCTGGACCAGCGCCTGCACCAGCTGACGCCGGCGCAAGTGCCGACCGATATCCTGGGTTTTGAAGCGCAAGCCTTGAAGGACGCCGGCGTGGACTTTGCACCGGTGCCACCACGCTATCGCACGGGTTACTTCTCGCACAGCATGGGCGGCTACTCGGCTGGCTACTACTCCTACCTGTGGAGCGAAAAGCTCGATGCCGATTCGGTGGAATGGTTCAAGGAAAACGGCGGCATGCTGCGCAAGAACGGCGACCACTTCCGCAAGACCCTGCTGTCGCGCGGCGGCAGTGCGGATGCGCTGGACCTGTTCCGTAACTTCCGCCACCGTGATGCCAAGATCGAGCCGCTGCTGGAGCGCCGCGGCCTGAACTAAGTTGACCGCTTGAGCAAGAGGGGCCTGGACGTCAAACGCCAGGCCCCTTTTTTATTGGTGTTTTGTGCTAGAGTGAACACATCGGACCTAGGAGCTGCATCATGCAAAACAGCACTGCCAGCTTGAAAGACAGCCTCAAATCCCTGCACAACAGCCTGTCGAGCACGGGCGAAGTGGACGAGGAATTACTCGACTTGCTCCGCCAACTGGACCGCGATATCAAGGTCCTGCTGGAACAACCACCGGCGGATGCCGAATCGACCACCTATGGCCTGGCGGAACGCACGCAGGAGCTGTCGGCCCGCTTTGCTGCCCAACACCCCAAGTTGGAACCAGCCCTGCGCGAGCTGTCCAGCATCCTCGGAGCCATGGGGGTCTGAATACCCGGTAGGGTGGGTAACTTGTTACCCACCGGATTGTTTCGTCAAGCTTGCTCGTGGTGGGTAACGAGTTACCCACCCTACGGGAAGGCAGGAACGCTGGCTTCCTGTCCGCCAAAGCGGATTTCTGGATGACGTGCGGCGATCAGGTCTTCAATCTCTTGCACCTTCCAGACCGGCAGGTCGATAATCAGCAGCACTTCGCCATTCTCGATCCGTTCAGCAAACATCTTCAGGCGCGAATTGGGCACGGCCGCCCCGTTCATGCCCGAGGCCCAGGCGCCAAACAGGGCCCCGCCCATGCCGGCCAGCAGGATGGCCATGGTCTGGATGGTCAGGCCCTCCGGCGGGAATAGCACCAGCAGGGCGCCAATGAGCATGCCGGTTGCGCCGCCGATCATCAGGCCCAACTGGGCGCCGTGGACAATGTCGGTCTTTTGCAGGAAGTTGGCGTCCGGCATATCGCTGAGCAGGGTCCCTTCTTTGGCCATGAAGTGCATGCGCCGTTCTTCGATCCGGGCCAACAGGAGCTCATCGAGCAGGCTGCGGGCGGCAGCGACATTGGGCAACATGTAATAGATTCGGCGCAACATGGCGATCTCCTCTGAAGGGTTGACACTTTATTTATAGCAGTCGCCCTGCATGAATTCAAACGGAATCGCACAATTCTCCAAGTGTCTGAAAAATAACAGTTTTTTTGGTACAATGGGGGCATCATGAATTCCCCAACCAACCTGTTCGCGACCGTCCCCAAGCGGTCTAGCCGCGCTGCTGCCCTGCCTTTCCTGCCCATGTCCCGTGCGGAGATGGACAAGCTGGGCTGGGACCAGTGCGACGTCATCCTGGTGACGGGCGACGCCTATATCGACCATCCGAGCTTCGGCATGGCCCTGATCGGCCGCCTGCTCGAGGCGCAGGGCTACAAGGTGGGGATCATTGCGCAACCAGACTGGCATTCGGCCGACCCCTTCCGTGCCCTGGGCAAGCCGCGCCTGTACTGGGGTGTCACCTCGGGCAATATGGACTCGATGGTCAACCGCTATACGGCCGACCGCAAAATCCGCTCAGACGACGCCTACACGCCCAATGCCGAGCCGAACAAGCGCCCCGACCGTGCGGTTACCGTATATGCCCAGCGCTGCCGCGAAGCCTTCCCCGGTGTGCCCGTGGTGATCGGCTCGATCGAAGCCTCGCTGCGTCGCATTGCCCATTTCGATTACTGGTCGGACAAAGTGCGCCGTTCTGTGCTGACGGAGTCCAAGGCCGACATCCTGTTGTTCGGCAATGCCGAGCGTGCCCTGGTGGACCTGACCCACCGCCTGGCCAAGGGCGAAAGCATCAAGGACATCCGCGACCTGCGCGGCACAGCCTTCCTGGTGCCGCATGGCTGGACGCCGGACCCCGAATGGACGGAGACCGGTTCGGCCCGCATCGACGTGCCTGGCAAGATCGACGCCCATCCGAATCCATATGCCATGGCGCCGGAGAACAAGGAATCCTGCTCTACCGAGGCCAAGGCGGCTGAGGCGGAAGTGGTCAAGCCGATCATCATCATGACGCGCGAAGAGCGCCAGGCCGCTGCCAGGCAGAAGGCAGCCAAGACGGTGGTGCGCCTGCCCGCCTATGAAACGGTGGTGGAAAACCCCGTCATGTACGCCCACGCCTCGCGCGTGCTGCACCTGGAGTCGAACCCCGGCAATGCGCGCGCCCTGGTGCAGCAGCATGGCGACCGCGACGTCTGGCTGAACCCGCCGCCGTTGCCGCTGGCCATGGATGAAATGGACGGCGTCTACGACCTGTCCTACACGCGCGCCCCGCACCCCAGCTATGGCAATGCCCACATCCCGGCCTGGGAAATGGTGCGCTTCTCGATCAATATCATGCGCGGCTGCTTTGGTGGCTGCACCTTCTGTTCGATCACCGAGCATGAGGGCCGCATTATCCAGAGCCGTTCGGAGCCGTCGATCCTGCGTGAAGTCGAGCATGTGCGCGACAAGACCAAGGGCTTCACCGGCACCATCTCCGACCTGGGTGGCCCCACGGCCAATATGTACCGGCTCTCGTGCAAAGACAAAAAGATTGAAGAGACCTGCCGCCGCCTGTCTTGCGTCTATCCGACCATCTGCGTCAACCTGGGCACGGACCACAGCAAGCTCATTTCCGTGTACCGCAAGGCGCGCGCCATTCCCGGCATCAAAAAGATCCTGATCGGTTCTGGCCTGCGCTATGACCTGGCCGTGCGCTCACCCGAATACGTCAAGGAACTGGTGACCCACCACGTGGGCGGCCTGCTGAAGATCGCACCGGAACACACAGAAGAAGCCACCCTGTCGAAAATGATGAAGCCGGGCATTGGCGCCTATGAGGAGTTCAAGACCATGTTCGACAAATTCTCGGCCGAGGCGGGCAAGAAGCAGTACCTGATTCCTTATTTCATCGCTGCCCACCCCGGCACCACCGATGAGGACATGCTGAACCTGGCCCTATGGCTGAAGAAAAACAACTTCAAGCTCGACCAGGTGCAAACCTTTACGCCTACACCGATGTCGATGGCCACGGCCATGTACCACAGCAAGCGCAACCCCCTGCACAAGGTGGCGGAAGACTCGGAAGTGGTGGAAACGGCCAAGAGCGGCAAGACCCGCAAGGCGCACAAGGCTTTCCTGCGCTACTACGACCCGGAAAACTGGCCGATCCTGCGCGAGACCCTGCAAAAGATGGGCCGTGGCGACCTGATCGGCAATGGCGAGCGCCATTTGATTCCAGCGAAGGGCGGCGGCGAAGAGGGCGGCTTTGCCCAGCACCAGGCCCTGGTGAGTGCACAGAACGAGCGCCAGCGCCCGGCGGGCGGGCGTGTTGGTGCCCATGGTGGCCGCGCCGGCAAGGTCAGCGTCACCGTGTCAACGGCCCCAGCCAAGCGCGGCGCTGCCCACACCGCTGGGTCCAAGCCCTTTATTGCCCCGGAATCGACGGTGCGTCCTTCCATCCTGTCGACCATCAAGACCCGCCCCAAGGCCAGCCCGGCGCCGGCCAAGGGAGCCCGCCCAGCCAAAGGCAGCGGCCGGAAATAGGCGGCAACTGCGCTGCCGACCAGCGCGGGCTGCCTGTGCGGACCCTTTCCCAAGCCCAAGATAGGCCCGTAAACTGTCCCTATTCTTGCCTTTGCGCTTGCGTCTACTTTGCTAGACTGACATCTATGCTGGTGGGCATTGCCTGCGCCGTCAGTCAAACCAATGCTTGAGTGGACAGAATATGAACAAAACGATCAACCGCTTTGCTGCCCTGGCCCTGCTGCCGGTTTTCGCACTGCTGGTGGGCTGTGGAGGCGGTGGTAGCAGCTCTTCGAGCACCACCACCACCACGACCACGCCGACCCTGGTGTCGATTGCAATCACGCCGGCCGATACCTCGGTGACGGTCGGAACCAGCGTGCAGTACACGGCAACTGGTACCTATTCAGACGGCAAGACCGCTGTGATCGCCGATGCCACCTGGTCGACCGCCTCCACCACTCTGGTGACGATGGCGACGACGGGCCTGGCAACCGGCAAGGTGGGTGGCGTCGAGACGATTACCGCCAAGTCCGGTTCAGTGACGGCAACCACCAAGTTGACCGTGCGCGCCCCTTGGGTGACCGTGTCGGCAGGCGGCGCACACACGATGGCGCGCAAGGCCGATGGCACCCTGTGGGGCTTTGGCTGGAACCGTTCCGGCCAACTGGGCGATGGCAGCACCCTGGACAAACTCACGCCGATCAATATGAGCACGGTGACGACCTGGAAGGTGGTCGCCTCTGGCGAATTCCATACTGCCGCGATCCGCAACGACGGCACCTTGTGGACCTGGGGCTTTAACCAGAATGGCCAGCTCGGCGATGGCACCACGATCGACCATGCAACGCCAAAACAAGTTGCTGGTACCAATTACGTCGCAGTGGCTTGCGGCAAAGCCCACACCCTTGCCCTCAAGGCCGATGGCACGCTGTGGGTTTGGGGCCGCAATTTCAACGGCCAGCTCGGCACCGGTAACAACAATGACAAGCTGGTGCCTACTGCCGTGGTCGTCTCAACTGGCTCAGGTTCCACCGCCGTTGTCTCCCTCTTTGATTCGATCGCTGCGGGCGGGGCGCACAGTGTCGCGCGCACCACCACCGGCGCTCTGTTTACCTGGGGTTCCAATTCAAATGGCCAGCTGGGGCTCGGCAACACGACCGATGTGAACATTCCAACGGCCGTAGCGGGCACCACCTGGGCATCGATTTCTGCAGGCCGCACCCATACGGTGGCAATCCGTGCGGATGGCGCCTTGTTCTCCTGGGGCCTGAACGATGTGGGCCAGCTGGGGATTGAGACGCTGACCGATGCGACTTCGCCAACCCGCGTTGGCACTGACAGCAATTGGGCGCTGGTGTCTGCCGGTGGGATGCATAACCTGGCCATTCGCAGCGACGGTACCTTGTGGGCCTGGGGTTCGAATGTCGACGGCCAGCTCGGTGACAAGGACGTGTCGACCATCAATTCGCCGTTCCAGATTGGCAACGTCAATAGCTGGGTCAAGGTCTCGGCAGGGAGCAGCCACAGTATCGGTGTGAAGGCCGATGGTACCCTGTGGGCCTGGGGCCGCAATGTGGAAGGCCAGCTGGGCAATGGCAACCTGATCAATCAACTCACGCCAGTCAATATTCCTTAAGCGGGCATTGCCTGATCAAGGGGCCGCCGGCATGGCGGCCCTTTGCATTTGTGCAGTAGAATTGCGTGCGGCCAAATGGGCCGCGATCCTTGGACGAGGGCGCCGTATTGATGCCAATGCAGCATAGTTCAACGGGATGGCAGCGCACCATCCGCCTGGCCGCCGTTTTGCTGGCCGGCTTGCTGCTGTTCGCCCGCCCCGCCCTGGCGCTCGAAAAAGTCACGCTCCAGCTTCGCCACACCCACCAGTTCCAGTTTGCCGGCTACTACGCCGCCATTGAGAAGGGCTACTACGCCGAGGCCGGGCTCGACGTGAATATCGTCGCCTCGCTCGACGGCCATGCGCCGGAACGCAATGTCATCGCCGGTGCGGCCCAGTACGGTGTCGGCTCCAGCAGCCTGCTGTTGGAGCGCATGGCCGGCAAACCACTGGTTGCACTTGGCGTCGTGTTCCAGCATTCGCCCTATGTGCTGCTGGTGCGCCAGAACAGCAACCTTAACGACATCCACGACCTTAAGGGCCGCCGCGTGATGATCGGGTCGCTGATCGACGAACTGACCAACGCCGATGAACTGATCGCCTATCTGAAAAAAGAAGGCATTCCGATCAGTAGCCTGGTGCGTGTGGAGCACACCTTTAACCTGGACGACTTCATCAAGGGTAAGGTCGACGCCATGTCGGCCTTTGTCACCAATGAGCCGGACTACCTGGACCGGGTTGGCTTTGCTTACGATATCTATAGCCCACGCGCGGCCGGCTTTGATTTTTACAGCGATGTGTTGTTCACCAGCGAGGACGAGATCGCCAAGCACCCGGCGCGCGTTAAGGCCTTCCGCGCCGCCTCGATGCGCGGCTGGCAGTACGCGATGGGCCACCATGAAGAAATGGCCGACCTGATCTTGGCCAAGTACTCACGCCGCCACGACCGCCAGCACCTGCTGTTTGAGGCACGCCAGATGATGCCCTTGGTGCAGCCCGTGCTGGTGGAGATCGGCTACATGAATCCGGAGCGCTGGCGCCAGATTGCGGACATCTATGCCGAGCTGGGCATGTTACCGAAGAACGCCAACTATGATGGCTTCTTGTACAACCCGGAGCCAGCGGTCGGCCTAGCCTGGCTGTACCGCGTACTGGTGGCTGCCTCAGTGATCTTGCTGGTTGGCGCAGGCGTGCACTTCACCCTGCTGGCGCGGGTGCGCAGGCGTGCACAGGAAGCGATTCGCAAGGGTGAGCTGCGCTTCAAGACGATGTTTGAAGAAGCGCCGATGGGCATGGCGCTCATCGACGGTGCTTCTGGCGAATTCCATGACGTGAACCAGCAGTTTGCCACCCTGGCGGGCCGGCCCGTCGAAGCACTCAAGAAAAGCCGCTGGTCCGCCCTGGCCCATGCCGACGATGTCGCGGCCTGCGAAGCTTTGATGGCCCAGCTGCGTGCTGGCCAGCTGCCTGGTTTTAAGAGCGGTTGCCGGCTGCTGCGGCCGGACGGTTCCATCGTGTGGATTGATATGTCGGTCGCGGCGGTTGAAAACGAAGCGAAAGGCCCGCCCTATCACCTGTGCATGATCGAAGACGTCACCGAGAAGAAAAAGTCCGAGACCCTGATCTGGCAGCAGGCCAATTTTGATTCGCTGACCCAGTTGCCGAACCGGCGCATGTTCCATGACCGGCTCGAATACGCCATCCTCAAATCGCGCCGGGCCGGACAGCGCACCGCCATCCTGTTTATCGACCTGGACCACTTCAAGGAAGTCAATGACACCCTGGGCCACCACCAGGGCGATATCTTGCTGGTCGATGCGGCGCGCCGCATCCAGGGCTGCGTGCGCGAGTCTGACACGGTGGCGCGCCTGGGCGGCGACGAATTTGTCGTGATCGTCTCTGAGCTCGATGAAACGGGCCGCGTTGACCTGATCGCACAGAACATCCTCAATATGCTGCAGGCACCCTTCCAGCTTGGCGAAGAGCAGGCCTTTGTGTCGGCCAGTATGGGCATTACCGTATACCCGGACGATGCGCGCGATATTGACAACCTGCTCAAGAACGCGGACCAGGCCATGTATGCGGCCAAAGGCAGCGGACGCAATCGCTTCAGCTATTTCACGCCGGCCTTACAGGTGGCGGCGATCAATCGCATGCGGCTGACCAATGACTTGCGCAGTGCGCTCAAGGCAGGACAGTTCAAGCTGTATTACCAACCGATCGTGCACCTCAAGACGGGCAAGATCCACAAGGCAGAAGCCTTGATCCGGTGGGAGCATCCGCAGCGCGGCCTGGTCAGCCCACTCGAGTTTATCCCGTTGGCCGAATCGTCCGGCCTGATCAACGACATCGGCGCCTGGGTATTCAAGGAGGCCGCCAAGTCGATCGCGCGCTGGCGGCGCGAGCACAATGACCAGTTCCAGGTCAGTGTCAATCAGTCACCGCTGGAGTTCCAGCAGGATGCAAAGGTGTACGAGGGCTGGGTTGAACAACTGCATACGCTGGGCGTGGCCGGCAATGCCATTGTGGTCGAAATTACCGAGGGCCTGCTGCTCGATGCCAGCAGCGGCGTGACCAACAAGTTGCTGCAATTGCGCGATGCCGGTATCCAGGTGGCGCTCGATGATTTTGGCACCGGCTATTCATCGCTGTCCTACTTAAAGAAGTTCGACATCGACTACTTGAAAATCGACCGCACATTCACGCGCAACTTGTCCAGTGACTCCAGCGACATGGCACTGTCCGAGGCGATCATCGTCATGGCGCACAAGCTGGAGCTGCGTGTGATTGCAGAAGGTGTGGAGACGGAACAGCAGCGCGATTTGCTGATTACGGCGGGCTGCGATTACGGCCAGGGCTATCTGTTCGCCAAGCCGATGCCGACTGAACAGTTCGATGCCTTGCTGGCAAACGAACGGGCGCGCGACGCGCAGGCTGCCAAATAAGGCCCGTCACCGCCAAGGCATGACGACCGCGTGGGTAACAAGTTACCCACCCTACGGGGTGAGCGTCGTTTGCTAGCTGGCCAGGTCAATGCTTGCTTGTTTGACCCGCAGCGCCATCGCATTACGGTGACGCGCACGCAGGCGTGGATTGGTGATGACGCGGCCCAAGGTTTCGCCCACCACCATCACCACACCCAGCAGGGGCAATACCAGCATCAGCCCTGGCACGCCAGCCACGCTGCCGCCAATGAAAATCATCAGCACGGTAATGAGCGGATGGATCTGCAGGCTGCGGCCCAGGGTCAGCGGCATGAAGACAAAATCATCGAGCATGCGCACGGCGATAAAGACGCCGATGGCGTAATAGGCAACCAGCGGGCTGCTCGGCGCATCCGTTGCGGCCACCACCACGACCAGGATACAACCGGCAATCGAACCCACATACGGCACCCAAGCGAGGATGGCAGCGATAAAGCCAAGCTGCAGCGGCGACGACACACCAATGGCCCACAAGCCAAAGGCCAATACCGCTGTATCGAGGATGGTCAGCTTGAGCAGGCCTTCGAAATAGCGGCGTGCCGTCTGGTCAACTTCGTGCAGCAGGCAAAGCGTGCGTTCGAAGAAGGCATTGGGGACGGCGCGTGCCAGGAATTTTTTGAAGCGTACGCCATCGCGCAGGAAGAAGAAGGTCAGGAAAGGCGCCAGCAGGATGGACGGTAGCCAGCCGGCCGCCGTAACAAGCACGCCAGCCAGGTGCTTTTGCACGAAGGTCTCCGTGAAGGCCGTGTAGCGCTGCGTGATGACCTGTCCCAAATGCAGTTGCTCGAGCGAGGGGAATTCGCCTTCGAGCAGGGCCAGGGTATTGTTGATGAAAGCCAGGCCGCCATTCATATAGCGTCCCATCAGGTTCTGCACGGAGTCAGCCGGTACGCTGGCCCACGAGAAGCCCAGCACGATGGCAAGTGTCAGTAGCGTGAAGAAGCCGCCACCGACGATGATGGCGGCCGCGTCCTGGCCCACGCCTGCACGGATCAGGCGCTGCATTGGCGCCAGCAGGATGTAATACAGGATGATGCCGAAGGTGAAAGGAATGGCCAGCCATAGCGAGTGCTCCAGCAACACCAGCAGCAGGCAGGTGGCCAGCACGATGCCGGTCCAGACGACCGGGCCGGCGCCTTGGTCGCCCGAGTTGACGAAGATATGGCGTTCCCTCATAGGGCTTCGATTTGCGGTACGCCTGCCATCCAGTCGCGCAGGCGCTGGCCGATGTGGCGTGCCAGCGCCAATGAGATCTTGTAGCCGATGACGGCATCCGTCTCCATCAGCCCCATGAAGTCGGCGCGGAAGAACACGGCCAGTTCGCAATTGTCCATGGCGCGGGCCTGGGCATTGCGGGGTGTGTTGTCGAGCAGGGCCAGGTCGCCAAAGAAGCTGCCCGCGGACAGTTCGGTGATCACTTCGAGCTCATTGTCATGCGCGCGGCTGATCAAGACGCGGCCGGACATGATCAGGTACAGGGCCTGGCCTTCTTCGCCTTCGTCAAAAATGATTTCTTCGCCGAGGTAGCGGCGTTCGTGCAGCATGCCGTCGACAATTTTGAGTTCGAGCGGCGTGAGCATATTGAACAGCGCCGAATTCTTCAGGCGATGCGCGCGCGGGGAGAGCGGGGGAGATTTTAGGAAACCGAAGAACAAGATAAGACCCCCAACGCAATCGACAGAGGATGATTATGCGCCATCATTCCAAAGGGTATGGAACTTGTTGCCAAAAAAATACAATGAGAAAGCTGGGGAGGGACGAGCCTGGAGCAAAAAAAAAGCCCCTTTGCGCTGAGCGCGATCTTGAACGCGTTCAGGCTTAGGGGTTTCTTTTTTGTAGTTGGCGGAGCGGACGGGACTCGAACCCGCGACCCCCGACGTGACAGGCCGGTATTCTAACCAACTGAACTACCGCTCCACTTTTGATCGGTATTGCAGCTTCAACATGAACTCTGATGGTGGGTGCTGAGAGGCTCGAACTCCCGACCCGCGCCTTGTAAGGGCGCTGCTCTACCAACTGAGCTAAGCACCCAGAGTTTTCATGCGACGTTTGTCACCACGTCTTGAAGAGGCCGAATCATATACTACATTTCGCCGATAGCGCAAGGATTTTTTAGAGAAACCCTGCAAAATCGGCGAAAAACTGTCATTTTTACTCCTTAATGCCCCACTGCTTGAACATCCAGGCCATTTCAAAAGCACGTTCCTTCAAGGCGTCAAACCGGCCCGAGGCACCGCCATGGCCCGCACCCATATTGATTTTCAGCAGCAACGGCTTGCTGTCGGTCTTGGTGGCGCGCAGCTTGGCCACATACTTGGCTGGTTCCCAGTACATCACCTGGCTGTCGTTCAGGCTGGTGGTGACCAGCATCTCCGGATACTCCTTTGCGGCAATGTTGTCATAAGGAGAATAGCTTTTCATGTAGTCATAGGCGGCTTTCTCGTTTGGATTGCCCCATTCGAGGTATTCGCCGGTGGTCAAGGGCAGGCTGGCGTCCATCATCGTGTTCATCACGTCGACGAAGGGCACGGCAGCATGCGCAGCCTTGAACAGGTCGGGACGCAGATTGACCACGGCGCCCATCAGCAAGCCGCCCGCGCTGCCACCCTGGATGACCAGGCGGTTCGGCGAAGTCCATTTTTCCTTGACCAGGTATTCGGCGCTGTCGATGAAGTCGTAGAAGGTGTTTTTCTTCTTCATCAGCATGCCGTCGTCGTGCCAGGCCTGGCCCATATCGGTACCGCCACGGATATGCGCCTGCACATAGACCACGCCGCGGTCGAGCATGCTGATGCGGTTGCTGTTGAAGGTCGCCTCGGTCGAGATGCCATAGGAGCCGTAGGAGTACAGCAGGGTGGGCGCCGTACCGTCCTGCTTGACACCCTTCTTGTACACCATCCACAGCGGTACTTTGACGCCGTCACGTGCGGTGGCCCACAGTCGGCGCGACTCATATTTGGAGGCGTCGTAGCCGCCCACCACTTCCTGGGTCTTCAGCGTGGTCAGTTCACCCGTGGCCATCGTTACATCCATCACCGTTGGCGGCGTCACAGGCGACTGGTAGCTGATGCGGTATTTGTCGCTGGCGTAATAGGGCGTGCCGGCCCCGCTCATTAGGTAGACGGGGTCCTTGAAGCCCACGGTGCGCCAGTTCTTGGTCTTGAAGTCGTAGATGCGGATGCGGTTGAGCGCATTGGTTTTCTCGCTGACGACGAGGAAGTCATTGAACACTTCGGCATTGCGCACCATGACCGCGGGATCGTGCTTGACCACTTCAACCCAGTTCTTTGGCGATGGGTCAGCCACTGGGGCACGCACCACGCGGAAGTTCTTGGCGTCCTTGTCGGTCTTGATGAACAGCTCGCCGTCGCGGTGGTCGACGTCATAACGGTGGCCTTTGGTGCGGCCCAGGACGGAGACGAATTTGCCGTCTGGCTTGCTCGCGTCGAGCAACCAGGATTCGCTGGTGTCCGTCGAGCCGGCCGACAGTTCGATGTACTTGCGGTCGCGCGTGTTGCCCACGCCGATGCTGAACTGTTCAACGGCTTCGTGGTAGACCTCGTCCACTTTGTTCGAGCCCAGGCTGGTGCGCATCAGGCGGTCCGAGCGCTTGGTGGTGGCGTCTTCGACGACATAGAACAGGGTCTTGTTGTCCTGGGCCCAGGCCAGCGAGGTCACGCGCGCGGCCGTCGTGTCCAGCTGCTTGCCCGTCTTCAGGTCCAACACATGCAGCGTGTACTGGCGGAAGCCCGTGGTGTCGGTGCTGTAGGCCAGCATGGTGTCGTCCGGGCTCACCGAGAAGCTGCCCACGGCAAAGTACTTGAGGTCCTTGGCCAGTGCATTCTGGTCCAGCAGGATTTCTTCGGCAGCCTTGTCGTCATAGGCGCCATTGGCATTGGCCTTGCGGCGGCAGTTCAGCGGGTACTGCTTGCCCGCTTCGAAGCGCGTGTAATAGTAGTAGCTGCCGCGACGGGTCGGCACCGACAGGTCGACTTCCTTGATGCGGCCTTTCATCTCTGCATAGAGTTTGTCGGCCAGGCCCGCGATATCGGCCGTCATCGCCGCCGTATAGGCATTCTCGGCATTGAGGTGGGCGATTACGGCCGGGTCTTCTTTCTTGTGCATCCAGCGGTAGTCGTCGGTCACGGTTTCGCCGTGGCGCACTTCCTGCCATTTGCCTTTGGCAGCGACAGGGGCCGCAAGCGGGTTATCGACGGCCTGGGCGCCGGTGGCGGCCAAGGCAAGCGACATCATCATGGTGGACAGGGTGAGGGAAGGCAAAGGGGTCTCCTGAAATAGTTTTGTGACAAGATTCTAGCCCCTGTGGGGCCCAACGCCAACAAGTCATTTGGGCAGGAACGCCGGCGCCGGGCAACGATATAATCGACTGGAACAAGCGTGTCACTTGAACCAATGCGGAGCGCGCGCAATGCAGGGAACACCTAACCGGCGCTGGAAAACATGAAGGACCTGTTGCGACACCTATTTGATGTCGCCATCGCGGCAGTCGATCCCGCGGTCGCGCTGCTACCCCACCTGCCACCTGCGCCGCGGGGCCGCATTATCGTCATTGGCGCAGGCAAGGCGGCGGCTCGCATGGCCCAGGCCGTGGAGCAGCACTACGGCAAGGACGGCCAAGATGGCCAATCCACCGTGCAGTTGCATGGCGTGGTCGTGACGCGTTACGGCCATGGCGCGCCGACATCGCGCATCGACGTCATCGAGGCCGGCCACCCGGTGCCGGACGCGGCCAGCGCCCAGGCGGCGCAGCGCATCCTCGATACAGTGAAGGGGCTGAGCAGTGACGACCTGGTGCTGTGCCTGATGTCGGGTGGCGGTTCTGCCTTGCTGTCGCTGCCCGCGCCGGG